>SDBT01000477.1_pt1 | contig 63190 bp, 59 predicted proteins | sample 2277101 | NCBI WGS metagenome assembly SDBT01 (sample SAMN10404973, study PRJNA504765) | marine sediment metagenome | isolation source: marine sediment core GS10_PC15, 103 cmbsf | place: Arctic Ocean: Southern Knipovich Ridge | collected 2010 | reverse complement strand
GTACCTCGACAATGTGCTATTGACCGACTAATGGCAGTGACGGCGATTTATAAGTTGTAGAATCGCTTAGAAATGTTAAACCCAGCCCTGGGGACCACCGATGTCCCCGGGGCTGTTTATTTTCCTGGCTGGGCTGGCGGTATCGATCCCACCAGTGCCGCTGTGACTTGGCGTGCCCTTTGTTCTACGCAGGGCAGGCGCGCAAAAGGTGTCCTGTCTTTTGGTGGCTCGGAAGAAAATGAAATTTTATTGTGCGGGGTATTCGTCGGCTGGGCCGGTCGCTACAATGGGCCTTTCTTGATCCCAAAGGATGGCGGATTCATGGTCTATCGCGTTGAAATCAGGCCGACCGGCTCGGCGGGCGACTCGCACGCTGCGGGCGTTTTGGCACAAATAAGGGAACTGGGCGTCGAGTCGGTCTCAGCCGTCGGCTGCGTAAAGCTGTACTTCCTGGCAGGCGAGATTGACGAGCAGGCGGCTCACAATATTGCCGACGATCTGCTGATCGATCCGGTAATCGAAAGCTACACCCTTGGCAAATCCGCCGAGCTCGACTCGGCGGCGGTTATCGAAGTTCACCTTCAGCCGGGCGTGATGGACCCGGTGGCGAAATCAACCGAAAAGGCTGCCAGCGATATGGGCTGCCCGGTCAAGTGGGTTCGCACCGCAAGCAGGTACGAGCTAACCGGCGAAGTAACCGACGCCGACAAGCAGATCATCGCCTCGAAGCTGCTGGCCAATGAAGTCATCGAGGATGTCTACTTCGGCCCTCACACCCCCGAAGACTTACCCGCACAGCCTTATCAGCTGGAGATTCGCGAAGTTATCATTCGCGACCTCGACGCCCCGGCCCTGGAGAAACTTTCCGTCGACGGCGATCTGTTCCTGAACCTGACGGAGATGAAGGCGATTCAGGATTACTACCGTCGCATCGGCCGCGAGCCGAGTGATGTCGAACTCGAGACGCTCGCACAGACCTGGTCGGAGCATTGCGGCCACAAAACATTCCGCTCCGACGTGAGAGTTACGGATCGTTCGGGCAAGGTCGTCGAGGAGATTCCCAACCTCATCAAGTCGACCGTTTTCGCCGTGACGCACGAGCTCGACAAGTCATGGTGTATCAGCGTGTTTGCAGACAACGCAGGCGTTATCGAATTCGACGACGACCATGCGATTTGCTTCAAGGTCGAAACGCATAACCACCCCTCAGCCATCGAACCCTACGGCGGGGCGTCGACCGGTATCGGCGGCGTCGTCCGCGACCCGATGGGAACCGGCCTGGGCGCCCAGCCCGTAGCTAACACCGACGTTTTCTGTTTCGCCCCGCCCCAGATGGACGCAGCCGACGTACCCAAGGGCGTGCTGCACCCTAGGCGAGTTATGCGAGGCGTGGTCTCCGGCGTGCGGGATTACGGCAATCGGATGGGCATTCCTACGGTTAACGGTGCCGTCTATTTCGATGAGCGTTACCTTGGCAATCCGCTGGTTTATTGTGGAACGCTGGGCCTGATGCCGCGGGATAAGTGTTTCAGCAATCCGCAATCCGGCGATGCAGTTGTCGTAGTCGGCGGCAGGACCGGTCGCGACGGCATCCACGGCGCGACGTTCAGTTCCGGCGAACTTACACACGAGCACGAGACGAAGTTCTCCCACGCCGTGCAGATCGGCAACGCCATCACCGAAAAGAAAACGCTCGATACTCTCATCCAGGCCCGTGACGCTGGGTTGTATTCCGCCATTACCGATTGCGGCGCTGGCGGGCTATCAAGTGCAGTCGGCGAGATGGGCGAGAAGCTCGGCGCCGAGGTCAACCTCGATCGCGTTCCGCTGAAATACGACGGGCTGAGCTACGATGAGATTTGGATCTCCGAGGCTCAGGAGCGAATGGTACTGGCCGTGCCTCAGGAAAATGTCGAGCGAATCCTGCAACTGTTCGCCGCTGAAGATGTCGAGGCGACGGTCATCGGCCATTACGGCACTGAGGGCAAGATGCTGCGTCTGCACTACGCCGGCCAGCTTGTCGGCGAACTTGAGATGGAGTTCCTCCACGACGGCCTGCCGCGTCCGACGAAGGATGCCATCTGGGAGAAAATCGACACCCCATCGCCAGCCATCAAACCCCGCGACAGCTACAACGATGTATTGACGAAAATTCTCGCAGCACCGAACGTCGCATCGAAGGAATGGATCATCCGCCAGTACGACCACGAGGTCCAGGGCGGTAGCGTCGTCAAGCCGCTGGTCGGGGTTACTAACGACGGCCCCGGCGATGCAGCCGTGATCCGGCCCGTGCTATCCAGCAACAAGGCAGTGGTAATCTCCTGCGGTATGAACCCTGCCCTCGGCGATCTCGACCCGTACCAAAGCGCACTGCACGCGATTGACGAGGCGCTACGGAACAGCGTCGCAGTCGGCGGCGACCCTGAGATGACAGCGATACTCGATAACTTCTGCTGGGGCAACTGCAACAAGCCCGACCGCATGGGTACGTTCGTCCAGGCGGCCAAGGCCTGCTACGACGGGGCCAAGGCATATTCCACGCCGTTCATCTCGGGCAAGGATTCGCTCAACAACGAATTCCAGACCGAAGATGGCGAGACGATTTCAATTCCGCCGACGCTTCTGATTTCCGCCATCAGCGTAATCGACGATGCTACCAAGTGCGTCACCGCCGACGCCAAGGAAGCGGGTAACTTCCTGTTCCTAATCGGGCGGACCGGCACTGGGTTAGGCGGCAGTCATCTGCTAAAAGTCGAGGGTCTCGCTTCCGGCACGGACGTACCGGAAGTTGACCTGCAAACCAACCTGCGGGTTTACAAAGCCCTCCATGAAGCCATCAATGCCGGCCTGGTTCGGGCGGCGCATGATCTATCAGAAGGCGGCCTGGCCGTGGCTGCTACAGAGATGGCCTTCGCCGGCGGACTCGGCGTTGAGTTGGATATCACAGCAGCACCGGTTGCCGATAACCCATCCGAGGCGGCGATCCTGTTTGGCGAATCTGCCGGCAGGCTGATGGTGGAAGTGGCGCCGAGAAACTACGACGCATTCATGCAGATCGTAAAGGATTTACCCATCGGCCAGATCGGCAAGGTAACCGACTCAGCCAAGGTAGTAATCACCGGGGCGACGGGGACACTTATCGACATGCCGATAGAACAGGCCAAGGCTGCCTGGCAAGGTACGTTTGACTGGTAATTAGGCAGAAAGTAGGGCGTGCTACTTGTTGCACGCCGAAATTCTTGATGGAGTTTATTTGATGCACAAGCCGAAGGCTTTGGTTTTGCGAGCGGCAGGGACTAACTGCGACCGGGAAACGCAGTATGCACTCGAACTGGCCGGCTTCACTGCCGACCGCGTGCACGTGTTCCGCCTGATGGAAACGCCTGCACTACTTGCCGACTATCAGATGCTGGCGATCCCTGGGGGTTTTAGCTACGGGGACGACGTAGGGGCCGGTAAGATTCTCGCCAATCAGATGCTAGAGAAGCTGGCAGAGCCGTTGAATGATTTTATCGCAGCCGGCAAGGTAGCGCTCGGTATATGCAACGGCTTCCAGGTACTGATCAAGTCCGGCCTGTTGCCGTGGGGCAAGGTCTGCAAGGAATCAGCCAATCGCGACGCCACTCTCGGCTGGAACGATTCGGGCAAGTTCGAAACTCGTTGGATTTACCTGCGAGCAGAAACCGATAAGTGCGTGTTCCTTAAAAAGGGCGATCTATTGCCCATGCCGGTCGCACACGGCGAGGGCAAGTTCATCCCGCGCGACGATGCTGTTTTGAATCGGCTGGTAGATGGCGGCCAGGTTGCACTGCGTTACGTAGATGCTGACGGTAATTCGGGTTCATATCCGGTAAACCCCAACGGTAGCATGAGTGACATCGCAGGCATCTGCGACCCGACGGGTAGAGTGATGGGCCTCATGCCGCACCCCGAGCGATTCGTAGTAACTACACAGCATCCGCGCTGGACGCGAGAGCAGATCGACACCCCCGCCGGCCTGGGTGTATTCAAACGAGCATTCGAATACGTAAGTTCGCTGTAGAGGGGGGATTTGTAGGGTTGGCAACTTTGTTGCCGACGCAATCTTGAACCATTCGTTCCGTCGGCAACAAGTTGCCGACCCTACACCTATTTCTCTAGCCAGTTACCGAGCTTTTTAAATAAACCCATCCGGTGGAGTAGAAAAATACCCAGCAATATGAGGCACGCGCCAAGGATCATGGACACGGTTATGAAAATATCTTTGTCACGAAGGAAAGGAATCCACTGTGCGATGAACTTCAACAAGTAGCTGACTATGTATCCAATGCCATAAAAAACGGGGCGGGCGAGCAAGCCGGCAGCCATACACGCAACAATAATAAGCACGACAAGTCTGTTTTCGTTCAAAGGTCGTTTGTCATTGTCGAGTATCTTTCGTTTGCACTTTGGACACTCGCCGCCCTGTTCGACATTACCGGTGGACAAGCCGCTTAGAACTGCTCCCGTGAGAAGAAATTCCGCCCCACAAAGCGGGCACAGAAGATTAAATCGATGACACAGTGGTTTGTAGAATCGGTGGATGAAATAAAACCAGACGGCAAAAAGCGGGATGTAAAGTGTCGCGAACCAGAGGTTCTTGCCGGTAATGTAGGCCAGCGGTAGCGCACAGGCAATAAACACTGCCGTTAAGGGCAGTAATCGCATCATTATCGCAGGTTTTGCCAGGCGTTTGCGCTGGGCCCAGTCTTCGGCGGAGATTAGGGGCAGGTCGCTATCGCCAGCGGCGGGGGCCTGAGCTTCGGTTTCGTTGTTCGTACTTTCTATGTCCATTTCATCCATCGCATAACAATCTAAACTCATAGGCCCTGCCAGTGCAAGGGATTGACCTACACTACAATTGACCGGCCGGGAAGGTTTACCCCTCGTTTGCTGTAAAATATTTCGATTCGGGGTCGTTTCTGGCCGATAAGACCGATGAGGACTTTATATCTATGCGCGCTTATGCGCCGCGTGAGTCTGTAGAAAGGGCGATTCAGATGCGACGTTTTTTAAATTCTTTTAATAAAAACCTCTCATATCAATGGCTGGGTTTGATTTTGCTGTTGTTGTCGGTGATGGTTCTTGCCGGCTGTCAGGTTCAAGACGCGAATACCGATTGGGATCCCCAGGCCGACCTGCCGCCGTGGGCGTATGACTCGCCGTTTTACTACCGGCCTAGCGAAGATCTCGAAATGCTCGAGACGATCGGCGAAGATATCGGCGTTTATTACACCAGGGACGATTATTTCTTCATCCGTCACCCAAGTGGCTATCAGCTGACGGCCGGGCCGCGAGTAGGTGTGTGGTTCTCCGCCGATGAGGGTGTTAGTTGGGAAAAGGCCGGCTTCTTTGGTGTCGAGCAGACGCACTTCCTGTTCAAGGCCGAGACGAACGGCCCGTACTGGATTCGCTTCGTAGGCCCAGGCCAGGGCAGGTCCACTGTCCCGCCGGGTCAGCCTCATCGAATATATGTAGTAGATACTTACCCTCCGACGGTGAGCATCTCCGTCGATCCGCCGCCTGTGACTGTCGACGCCGAGGGCAATAAGGTAGTCCACCTCTACAGCGTTGGTGAGACGGTTACGCTGTACTGGGGCATCGGCGATCAGAGCCTCGATCCCAATTCCATTCAGCTTGGTGTAGCTTTCGTTAACTTCCCAAACAATGCAGTTTGGCTCCGCTGGCCCGATGCGCTGGGTGAATCGGGCAGTATGCAGGTTGAGATTCCCCAAGAGGCGACAAAAGAGGGTGGATTGAAGTTCCGCCTTGAAGCACGCGATAAGGCGGGCAATATCGGAGCAGCCTTTACCGAAAAGCTTATCATTGAAGGTTCCCGAGAGAGCCGGGCCGCAGAGATGTCAGTTTCGGAACTTGTCTCCCAGGCCGGCGGACAGGTATCGGCCAAGCCCGGCTGGCCACTTTCGGGCCAGTTGTTACGCGGCGGGGCAGATAGACTTCTCGCCTGGCTGCCCCCAAGTGCGGAAAACTATCCGGTGGTTCAGTTGCAGTTTTCCAGTAATGACGGCCGGTTGTGGCAGACAGTCGCCACCGATGTTGTTCCCGGTAAGGTTGCTATGTGGACTGTTCCGAAGGTAATTTCCGAGCGATGTCGGCTGAGGGTAATCGGCCAGGCCGGCACGAAATATGAACAGGTGCTGGCGATATCAGGCCTGTTCGTGGTCGATACTATCGGGACGGACACGATTAAGACGGATTAACTTTTCGATAAACGCCACTTTCGCGGGTCGGTGAGCATTGTCTCTCCGGCCCGTTTTTTATTGCGGGCGAGCTTGAGTTTGCAGGGGGCGAGTTGACTTGTCGGGCTGTGACGCTACGATAGTCGAAATTGAAAGCAACTGGAGATTCCTTTGTCGTTTTATCTGACCAAATATGGTCGGCGGGAGATGGTTGTCATAACCATTGTCTGCCTGGGAGCGATAGCAGGTTTGGGCTGGCTGTTCCGGCCGGCGATTTTCGTCCCGGCTGCGGTTTTGGTATGGGCTGCGTGGTTTTTTCGCGATCCTGATCGCGTCTGCCCAGACGAACCTGGCCTGCTGATCAGCCCTGCCGACGGGCGCGTGGCCGATATCACCAACGTCGGCCCCGAAAGCGTACTCGGTTGCGACGGAGTTCGCGTCAGTGTGTTCATGAACGTTTTCAACGTCCATGTAAATCGCAGCCCGGCTGAGGCGGTGGTGGTTTCCATCGCACATCGCGAAGGGGCGTTCCTGGACGTCCGAGCGGAAGGTGCATCGGAAAAAAATGAGTCAGCGGAGATTCACCTTGAATATTCAGCCGACGGGCGAAAGTTCCCGCTGGTCGTCCGGCAGATTGCTGGGCTGGTGGCAAGGCGGATAGTGACGGACCTCGAGCCGTCGCAGCATTTGACCCGGGGCCAGCGAATCGGGATGATTAAGTTCGGCTCGCGATTGGAGCTGCTGGTCCCCAGTGAATTGGTAGACGAGGTTTGCGTCAAGGTCGGCCAGCGGGTTAAAGCGGGTACGACCGTGTTGGTAAGGGTAAGTCCGGAGTTTCGATGAACAGAACGTATAAAAAGAAAACCCGCGTTTTCAGGAGACGGGCAGGCAGGCGGATCCTGCAGAGCACAGCAATGCTTCCGGCACTGTTTACGATCCTCAACGGCTTGTGCGGGTTTGGCTCGATTCATTTCGCCACGAAGGATGCACTCGGGGCGGCACAGATGAGTCATCTCGTCTTGGCGGCCTGGCTGATTTTTGCGGCGATGGTCTGCGATATGCTGGATGGGAGACTGGCCAGATTGACGCGCCGGACAAGTGATTTTGGCGCTCAACTGGACAGCATGTGCGATATGGTAAGCTTTGGCGTTGCCCCGGCGGCACTTATGCTGCGGACGGTAATCACGGTTATGCAGGGGCAGATCGAACGGCTTTCGTATCTGGATAGCCATATATTTTTCGAGCGGGTTATATGGTGCATCGCCGCGATCTACGTCGCCTGTTCAGCCCTGCGACTTGCACGGTTCAACGTTGAGACCGAATCTGACGAATCATCCCACATGAGCTTTAGAGGCCTGCCCACCCCCGGGGCGGCAGCAGCTATTGCATCGTTGGTTTTACTGTTTGCTCACTTGGTTGCTACCGAGGCTGGCTGGGAGTCGGCCCAGTGGTTGTTGGTGGTGGTCGGCCTAACCCTGCCGACCGTTACCCTTGCCGGGGCCTTTTTGATGGTGTCCCGGTTGCGTTATCCCCACATGGTTAACCAGTACATTCGAGGCCGGCGGCCATTCAGCTATTTGGTGAAGATCGTCATTTTGATTCTGGCGCTGTTCCTTCTGCCTTACCAGACCTTAGCTGCCGGGACGATTGCTTTTGTATCTCTTGGGCCTGTGCGGGCTGTTGTTGGAATGCTTCGTCACCGCAGCGAGCCAGGCCCGGAAGTCGCCCCGGCGGAAATTGACAGCTAAATGTAGGGTTGGCAACTCCTGCCCGCCGGAGCCTGAAAGGCGAAGGAGGGTGTTGCCGACGCAATCTTACGGCATTCGTTCCGTCGGCAGCGAAGCTGCCAACCCTACCTACTTTGGTGGAGTCTGAATGCAAAAAAAAGAAAGAAGAGTAGGTGAACACTTGAGTAAAAAACTGTGGACACTGCACCCTCCTTGCTTCTCACTCACCAAGGGCCGCGTCGATCACAAGGAATCGGAAAACTACTGCGATTTGCCCGGAGCCAAAGAGGCCTATCATGAGCTTTGGTCCCGCCAGCAAATCCTCGATGGGCAAGTAGTCTGGTGTTACACGGACGAAAGTCTAATTAGGAAAACCGGCGGCATTGAGAAGATCAAGTGGGAGCTTAGCGTTCCGGATTCAAAAATCATCTGCTTCATTGATGATTTGGTCTGGAATAGAATCCTGGGAAAAAGATATAGAGTCCCAGACAAGATGCGTCAGTGGGATGATGAGGCATTAAAGAAGTACCCTAATGATTTAAATGCACGTAAGGACTATAAGGGTTATCTTGAAGAGTCCTTCTGGAACCGAGAACCAGTAAGTGGCAGCTGGTGGTGTGAGTTATTCACCGAGAATACTTGCAACGGTGAATCTGCTCTCATCAGACATCCTATCCCCTGCGAATGGATCATTGGTCACGAAATCTGGTGCTGCTAGCAGGGGGCGCTTCTTCTCAATACCCGTCTTGACGTGAATCGCCGATGGCTGTAGGATTCACTGCGACAATTAAATAGCTACGACGAAATTTTTATCGCCCTGGCTGGAAGTCGCGAGCCTGGTGAAAGCCGGGAAATTGGACAGGGCGTTGTACCGTCGGGCCCGGCCCCGTACCGGAGTAGTATTCCGCGCGGGGTCCGGTGTCCGGCGGATGAACTGTGTCCAAGCGCTCTCGCGAGCGTCCAGCCACGGGGATTCCGTCGGATACTGGACCCCGCGCTTTTTTATGCGCAGCCGGAGCAAAGCTTATGACGAAAAAGACGAAATTGACTGGGAATGTTAAGACTGCGTTGCTGGTCCGTGCGATTTGGCGGATGTCCGAAGGCAACGTACATAAGTTCCTCCCGGCTGGGAGGGTTCCCAAAGAGGTAAAGCGTTTCCTTGATTCCAGCCCATCCCTGCCGGACCGCCGGGCAGCCTTGGTGGCGATCCTTCAAAGCATAATCTCAGAGGAGGTTGAGATGTCCTAGGGCGCGGGACTTGCCTGTTCGCGGGTGCCTGCGATTGACATGGCGCGGGCATTTGGAATGGCCTGAATCACTGCGATTCCCATTTATGGTGACCACTGCTGGTATGGGGCCCAGCGCATGGGAATCACCAGGCCTTCATTCCGCGTAGGTTAAGTCCCGCGCCCTAGGGTTTCTCTGGTGGTGCTACCCAAATCCGCCAACCCTACAAACTAATCCCACTGCACGTCGAGCAGTTTCAGTTCGACAGTCGTTCTGCCGTTGAAGGTGTTCAGCACAGGCTCAGCTGCGACGTCGATAGAATTGACGCCCACCAGTAAATCGGCGAGGTCTCCCATTCTAAAGCCCACCGTTCGGATTCTGCTGCCGTCTTGTCCGAGCATCATGGATACGGTCTTGCCGGATCGGCCGATACGTTTTGGCGATCCCAACAACTGACAGCCTCTAAAGGCAACTACGGGCCTGGGGGTTGGACTGTCCGATCGCTGGAACAATTGCGTTTACTGTCTCGGCCGTTGGAGCAAGTGGTTATAGAGGAGTTGTGGCGTGGTGAGCTATCCGAGGAGTTGTCGGCGTTGGATGCGATTGGTCAGCAGATCTCTCGCCTGGAGCGGAAGCTGGACGTATTGGCTCACAATGACTATCGGGTTGTCCGCTTGCAGACGATCCCATGCGTGGGTCCTCGGACGGCGGAGATGTTGGTGGCGGTGTTTGACGATCCGCATCGCTTTTCCAGCGGCAAGGAGGTGGGCAGTTACCTTGGCCTGGTACCGCGTCAGTATCAGTCGGGGCAAATGGATCGTTCGGGCCGTATCAGCAAACAGGGGCATCGTCAACTGCGGAAGATGCTGGTAGAAGTCAGTTGGCTGGCGTTGCGTTACAACCCGCCGCTTCGGCGAAGGTATGAGCGGATCTGTCGAGCCAGCCGCTCGCGTCGGAAGATAGCTATCGTGGCGGTTGCGAGGAAGTTGGCGATCATCGCCTGGGCGATGTTACGAGATGAGACAAACTGGCATCCGCCGTTGGAAAGGCAGGTGGCCTGAGAAACAGATTTGGTTGTTCAAAGTGCCCTGAAACTTCGCGAATGATACGCAAGGATGACAGCCCGCCCCGACCCTTGGGCAGACGTTAAGCTCGTCACGGTAGAATGGGCGTCATCGCAGAATTGAGTGGGCCCGTGGCACGAAGAGGCAATAGCCGTCGCGAGAGCTCGAATAGAAGGTTGAACGTATCGGCGCGCTGTGTTTCGGCCCAGGTGTAAAAATTGCTGTTGACAGACCCGGCTTCATAGAAGGGTCGGCAACTTCCTCCTTCGCCAAGGCTTCGGAGGACAAGTCGCTGCCGACGGAATCTGGAATAGATAATCTGGAAAAGACAATCGTTGGCAACCGGTTCGGCAAGCTCACCGCAACAAGTTGCCGACCCTACAGGCTTCCGTCACGGAAGCATGCTCTTTAATCCCTCACTGCTTGCCCTTTTTTATTACCCCACGAAGTTTTTTTATCACGGCCTGGCCTACAGGTGCTTTAGCGAAGTGCATTGCCTGAAGAGTGATTTCACCGTCTATTGAAAGGGCCTCGCTTAATATCCTCTGGTTGCGTGTAGGATGGTCTGTGATGATAATCGTCCAGTCACATCCTGCGTAACGGGCCGTATACCAACTTGACCTATCGATCTGAACGTAGCGTATTGGCGCACCAACTTCGTGGTGAATTCGCCCGTCATCTTCCGTCAGAACGTAGCCAAAGATGGGATAGTGGTCTTGGGGTACAGAGTCGCCATTTAACAGGATTCTTCTGAGTTTATCATTGTAGGGGCCCAAGCTGATCGGACTAAATGACTTTGAGACCGAGAATCGCCAGATAATGGAAAGATGGAACAACTTGAATATGTGGTAGTCGGCACCTCGAAGAACAAGGAAGCCATCATTGACTCTTTTGGGCAGGCCGTTGGGGCCATTCCAATATTCACAAAAGCTTTTCTCATATTTGCTCAGGATGCCTTCGCACCTAGAGCACAGCAAGTACTCACGCTTGCCTTTCTGTACGTGACGCTTGCAGAGATTATTGGTTGTGAAATGTCCTTCAATAACTCGATGCTTGTCGTCATAGATTCCCTTGTAGCAGAACTCTGGGACAATGTGAGACTCGCGCAACTGTGTTTTTTCGCAGCAGAGCTTGCATGTGCCCTGTTTGTCTCCTGGAATCATACCCATGATGACACCTTAATTTCATATGGCGTGTGGCACGGCCTTGCAGGCCGGTTCGGCCGGCGATCCGCGAGTCCAGCTACCTCTAATCGGCGAGGGTCGCCGCTGACCCGTCGAATTCATCCCCGCGGAAGGTGTGGCCGAGGTAGGTCTTGCGGACCAGCTCATCCTTGATCAGATCGCGCGGCGTGCCCTCGCGAAGCACCCTGCCCGAATCGATAATATACGACCGATCCGTCACCGTCAGCGTCTCGCGAACGTTATGGTCGGTAAGCAGCACGGAGATGCCCCTGTCCTTGAGGCCACGGATTTCGCCCTGGAGTTCCTCGACGGCAATCGGGTCGACGCCGGAAAACGGCTCATCGAGCAGGATCATCGTCGGGTTGGTGATAAGTGCACGGGCGATCTCCAGCTTGCGACGCTCACCGCCGGAGAGCGTACGGGCGAGCTGTTTCTGCTGGATCGTCAGCGAAAACTGATCCAGCAGGTGGTCGCACTTGGCGTGCCGGTCGCGGCGGGAGAGATTCATCGTCTCGAGGATCGCAAGCAGGTTCTGGCGGACCGTAAGCCGCTGGAAGATGCTCGGCTCCTGCGAGAGGTAGCCCATGCCCTGGCGAGCACGCTTATACATGGCTGTGTGCGTAACATCCACGCCGTCGAACATGACCGAGCCGCCCTCTGGACGGATAATTCCGATTGTCATACGGAACATTGTGGTCTTGCCCGCGCCGTTGCGGCCAAGCAGGCCGACAATCTCGCCCTGGCCGACATGGAGTGAAACCTCGTCCACCACGGCCCGGCCATTGTATCGCTTAATAAGATTCTTCACTTCAAGCAGAATCATGGGTTTTTCTATCGCTCCACCACTTTCGCAAGCCCGCACCGGGCAATGTGGATAACTTGTTAACAACCGTGTCCTATCAGCCGGTTTGCCCTTCAACTACCTTCGGGGAAAAAAATGGCCAATCGGGCGAAACCACAATACCATCAAGCAACAATCGCTGGGGCACAACAATTCATGAGTAGCTAAGCTCCTTTAACTAAACTACTTAAAGAAAAGTGTTCAATGCTGGTCTGGTTTTGGTTTTCACTGACGACTTTATCCCGGCTTAAATTTTCCGAGTCTTCCCATCTTGCTGAACAGAACCCCGAAAAAGCGGTGATCTGTGTGCATAACTTGGCAATTCGGTCAACTTATATGCCCACCCGGCCGGCCTGTATCAGCGAACCAGTCGCATCCTACCGGCATTCGGCACGATCGGCAAGCCAGCCAGCCCCGGAGGCCTGAAGCCGCTGGGCCAATAGACGAAAAAGGCACGTCCGATAAGGTCGTATCGTGGCACAGTACCGGGCTGGTATTGCATCTGACCCTGCTGGTCGTAAAGCTGAAGAGATGGCGCAGCCTGCGACCAGGTTCGACCGTCGTGGCTGGCGGGGCTATTATCGCCTAACATGAAGAACTCATCCAGTTGCGGGTTCTCCGGGTTCTTCGCCAGTTCGATAGGCCAGCCCGTCGAGCCCCAGGCTGGGCGGGTCGGGCGTTGGTCGGCCTTTTTGAGCCACTTGCGGACATAATCGCCCGTCGGATCGTTGGGCAGAGTCTTTAATTGTGGCGGGCTGGTGTAGTAATCGTCTCGCATGATGCTTATGTGTGACAGTTGGCAGGGCCCGCCGGAGGCTGCGAGTGATACTTTTGGCGTCGAGACGGGATGACGGCGGGAAATGCTCATCCGCTCGGTCAGCCATTTGTAATCGACCGGATATTCCTCGTCCTTACTTGTCAGCACCTGCTCGCCATCGACCCAGACCTGGACCTGGAGATCAGCGTGGACCAGCTCGAACAGGACGCCACTGCCCGATTCGACCGGATCGATCTTGGTTGCGCCCCAGCTGTCCCATTGCGTCTCGGGCCAGTCGTCCTGCCTGAAGAACAATTCGACGGTCCCGTCGGCGGACAGCTCGCCCTTGAATTCAAATTCGAAGCTGCTCAGCAAAAGTGATATCTTTGCGGTTTTGTCAGCCGGTGTAAAAACGCAGGCCAGCTTCAGATCGCTACAGACGTCGGCCTGGCGGTCCATATACCCGGGCCTGCGGTGGGAGTTATATCCGTAGTAAGGAAGGAACGAATCGCGCGGGGCCTTGAATTCCAGCCAGGCGGGGGCGGGCGAACCTGCAAAGGAAAACTCCCTCCCGCCCGCTTGCTCGAAACTCCATGGCGAGTTGCCCTCAGGATGAACCCACCCCGGCGAGTTGCCCTGATCTGTCCACTCAGCCCTGGGCAGGAAATCATTATCGTAAACCACCTGCCACATCGTCTTTTGGACAGAAGCGGGTTTGCGACGAACCTGCCATGGGGCATCGGGTGTCTTTTTTCCAAACTTTTTTACGAAAATATCGCCGTGAACGATTTCGATGGTCTCCCCCGGCAGTCCGATCAGCCTTTTTATGTAGTTATCTCTGTGGGTTTGGGGGTTTTTAAATACCACCACATCCCAAGGCTGGGGCTCTTTGAAGGAATATAGATACTTCAGCACCAGCACACGGTCGCCGCTGTTGATATACTCTCGACCCGTGTATTTGTAGAGGCAGTTTGGGCATCTGGCATCGGAAGGCGCTGCCAGGGTTCGACGGTCGTACTGCCGCAATAATGCGCCGGCGACGTTCATGCCGTGGGCATACTCATACCCGCAAGCCTGGCAGGTCAGGTTCCAGTGCTCCCCGTAAAGTCGGGGCGCCATCGAGCCTGTTGGAATCACGAACGCTTCAAACATGAACGCTCGTAAGACAAACGCCAGCACTATTGCGATCCAGATACTCTCGACCGTGTCGCGTATCGAGTTGAGTTCGGTATCTATTTTCCCACTCGCGGATTTCATATATAGTCGCCACAATAGCTACTGGAGAGGCCAATGCCAAGACCAATCCCGCCAACGGCTGGTCTGGTTCATATCGGCAGGAAAATCAAAACCGCCACAGTATTGACCGGCCGGGCCGACCATGCTAGTACGGTACAAGTAGATTGTAAGATCTTATAAAAAAAGAATGATCCAACTGACGAAAAAATACCACAGTAGCAGGAAGGTTTATTAATGATGGAAAAGTCCGAACTGATTCGCCGGATCAAGGAAACAGCCTACCTCGAAGGCGATTTCGTTCTGCGTAGCGGCAAGAGAAGTAAATACTACCTCGATAAATACCTGTTTGAGACCGAGCCGGATATCTTGGCTGCCCTTGGAAAACTCTTCGCTTCACACGCCGGCGACGCTGACCAGATAGCAGGAGCTGAGCTGGGTGGGGTCGCCCTGGCGGCGGCTACATCCTTGGCCACCGGCAAAGGATTTATCATCATCCGCAATGCAAAGAAGGATTACGGCACTTCCAAGATGATGGAAGGCAAGCTCCAAGATGGCGCGCGAGTCCTGCTGGTTGAAGATATCGCCACCACCGGCGGGCAGGTATTAGAAGCTGCCAAGGTACTAACCGATGCCGGCGCGACGATAACCAAAATCGTCTGCACTATCGACCGGATGGAAGGCGCACGCGAGAATATCGAATCGGCTGGGTATGTCTTTGACGCCCTGCTTACCAAGGAAGATCTGGGAATTTAACCATGATCGATCGCAACTGGTTATCCATTGCAGTGGCAGTTTTGCTAATCGGAGCAGTTTTTTGGGGTTGCGGGAAACAGCCTGCAGCTTCGAGCCATGAATCAACTCGCAAGGCCAAGATCGCCGAGCAGGTTCTGGCGAAGTGGTCGAAGCCGCTTGATGAGTTGCCGACTGTCAAACTCATTGCAATCAGCCCGAACAACCAGAACATCGAATCTGAATTCGCCGAAGCGTTCTCGCTGCACCACGCCCTCGCCCACGGCCAGCGGGTCGATATCGAATGGAACGACGTCGGCGGCGGGGCCAGCAAAATTCTCGAATACCTTCGCAATATCTACTCCAAGGCAGATACCGCCGGGATGGACATTGTATGGGGCGGGGGAGATGTCATGTTCCAAAGGCTCACTGGAGATGGAATTCTCCAGCCGATGAAGATCGCCGACGATGTGAAAGCGAATATCCCCACCACTTTCGGCGGGTTGGCTATGTATGACGGCGAAGGCTACTGGTGCGGCTCGGCGGTAAGCGGATTCGGGTTCCTTTACAACGTAGCCACGCTTACCCAGCTCCACCTCGAACCGCCAAGGCTGTGGGACGACCTTGGCTCGGCGAGGTTCTTCGGGTTGGTTGCCCTGGCGGACCCGACCCAGTCAGGCTCGGCTGCGACAGCGAATGAAATGATCGTCCAGTCCGGTAATGACTGGCCAAGCGGATGGGCAAAACTGCTGGCTGTGTTATCAAATGCCAAGCGTTTCTATGACGGTGCCTCTACCGCTGCCGATGCTGTAATTGCCGAGGCACCGATCGCAACGTGCATCGACTTCTACGGCACGATGCGGGTGGCGAAATATCCCGATGATTTGGTCTACGTCAGTCCCGCCGGGCAAACTGCATTTAATCCCGACCCGATCGGCATATTGAAAAACCCGCCCAATCCCAAATTGGCCCAGCGATTTGTGGATTTTGTGCTCTCAGCCCGGGGCCAGGCGCTATGGGCTTGTAAAGTGGGCACGGAATCAGGCCCGGTCGAATATGACCTGATGCGTCTGCCAATTCGCAAGGATGTTTACGAAAAATATGCCTCTGACCTGTCGCCCTGGATATCCAACCCATATCTGGGGTCCGATCAGATGCAACTCAATGTGGAAATTTCCAGGACACGCGCAAACGTCCTGCGTCAACTGGTAAAGGCGGCGGCGATCGACAATATCGATGGGCTCAAAAAAGCCAAGGCCAAACTCATCGAAACGAACTTTGAAGCCTATCGCCTGATGGATTTCAATCTCCTGCCGGATAATCTTGCAACGCTTGAAGCACTGGCGGTAACTGCCCGTGCACTAACTGATGAAACCCAGGGGGAGTTGATAGTAACCCAGTGGCAGAAGTTCTTTGCCGGCAAATACGAACGGGTAAGCCAGTAGTTTTATTGCCCAGGCCAAAGGAGGCCGAGCTAATTGGTGGATTTACTGAAACGTTATAATCCGCTGGACGATGCCATGAGAAGCCTCCGTCGCAGGCCCGGGGCCTTTGTCGTAGCGGTAGTATTTCTGTTTATCCCGCTGGGAGCGTTTCTGCTGTGGCCGATCTTTCAGGCGATCAAAACAGGCTTCATTCATGACGGCCAGGCGAGCCTTTATTGGCTGGGGCGGGTCGGTGCCAATGAGATATTGCTGGGCCAGTTGAAAAACGGCCTTTTATTGGCATCGATTAGTACACTGGGCTGTTTGATCCTGGCCGTGCCGTTGGCGATCTTGCGAGCCAGGTGCAGTTTTCGCGGCCAGTCCCTTCTGAGCATGGGCCTGCTCATCCCACTGATCCTTCCGCCATTTGTTGGCGCGTTATCGATGAAGCGCCTGCTGGGTCAGTTCGGCTCGGTTAACCTGATGCTTCAAAAGCTGGGGCTGATCACAGTCGGCCCTGGCTCGCTGCCGCCTGATTGGCTGGAAAGCGGCTTTGTAGGCGTGGCGATACTCCAGATACTGCACCTGTTTCCGATCGTTTTCCTGAACGCCTCAGCGGCCCTGGCCAATATCGACCCCGCCTACGGCCAGGCGTCGCGAAATCTCGGGGCCGGGCCGATCAGGACGCTTACCAAAATAACTCTGCCCCTGATGAGGCCGGGACTGTTCGCCGGCGGGACGATTGTTTTCATCTGGTCGTTTACCGATATCGGCACGCCGCTGATCATGAACTTCCGCGATTTGATTCCCGTGACGATTTTTCACGAATTGTCAGGCGCACAGTACACCGGTAGGACATTCTCGCTGGTATTTATCCTGCTGGCAGTGTCGGTTTTACTTTACATTCTGGGTAAATTCGTATTCGGCAGAGCGATCCCGGCCGGTGCGTCAAAAGCTACCGTTCAGGTGGATATGCACAAACTCGGGCCCGTCGGCACCGCCGGGGCGTGGGTCGCTTTCGGATCGGTAATATTCCTTGCCGTCCTGCCGCATATCGGCGTGATCCTTCACGCACTTTCCGATCGATGGACGGGCACGATCCTGCCGTCGTCTTATACGCTGGATCACATGAGACGAGTAGTAACCAGCGAGGGCACCTACCGCAGCATAATTAACTCGTTGCGTTACGCCGGGACTTCCACGTTTATCGACCTTGCGATGGGCTGCCTGGCTGCGTGGCTGATTGTTCGCCAGCGCGTAACGGGCAGAGTAGCCCTGGACGGGTTGTGCATGTTACCGCTGGCTGTGCCTGGGTTGATATTAGCTGCCGGCTATGTAGCCATGACCGTACCGGGAAGCGCGCTGGAATCCATCGGCCCCAGAGGCAATCCATTTATAATTCTGGTCATCGCCTACTCTGTTCGCAGGCTGCCCTTTGTCGTGCGCGGCATATCGGCCGGGCTGGAGCAGGTTCCCGTTGAACTATCGGAAGCGTCGCGAAACCTCGGAGCGGGAAAGTTCACCACAGCCAGGCGAATAACGGTCCCGCTTATTGCAGCGAATCTGGTAGCCGCCGGCGTACTGACGTTTGCATTTGCGATGTTAGAGGTTTCAGACTCACTGATCCTGGCACAACGATCACCGGACTATCCGATTACCAAACAAATCTATACGTTATTCAGTTCAGGTACCGGCGAGGGGATAAACACAGCCGCAGCACTTGGCGTTTACGCCATGGTTATGCTGGGCGGGACGATGGCTGCGGCGTCGGCGTTGCTGGGACGCCGGCTGGGCACAATTTTCAGAGCGTAAGTGAGCGCTTGGGGCAAAAAAGGAAAAAATGGCTGAGATTGAGCTTCAAGAAATTAGAAAGATATACCGATCAGGGCACACTGACGTACCTGCGGTAGACGGTGTTTCGCTGGGTATCGATACGGGCGAGCTGTTCTTCCTACTGGGCCCCAGCGGCTGCGGGAAGACCACCTTGCTGCGGATTATCGCAGGCCTGACCGAGCCTACCTCGGGCAAGGTGCTGCTTAAGGGCAAGGACGTTACGAACCTGCCCATCGAACGCCGCCACACGGTGATGGTGTTTCAGAACTACGCACTCTGGCCTCATATGACGGTCGGGCAGAATGTGCGTTTCGGCCCAAAGATGCAGGGCAAGGACCGCCCCGAGCAATTGCGGATCGCACAGGCTCAACTCGACCGGGTTCAGATGGGCGATCTGGCCCGCCGAAAGCCCAACCAACTTTCAGGCGGTCAGCAGCAGCGGGTGGCCCTTGCACGCGCTCTTGCCGGCGGCGGGGATGCGTTATTGCTGGACGAGCCGCTAAGCAACCTCGACGCACAACTTCGCCTGCACATGCGCAGCCAGTTGCGAAAGCTGGTCAAGGAGACGAATCTCACCGCAGTCTATGTAACGCACGACCAGGTTGAGGCCCTTTCGATGGCTGACCGGATCGCAGTGATGAACGCCGGGCGGATCGTCCAGGTCGGCACACCGGCGGCACTATACGACAGACCTGCGACGCGATTCGTGGCAGACTTTATCGGCGAGGCGAATTTTATTGATGGCCAAGTCAAGCAAACCGGTGAGACATTGGAAATTAAAACGCCTGCTGGTCTGCTGCTGGCTGAAGGTGCAGCCGGGATCGAGGGCAAATCATCCATCACCTGCTGCATCCGTCCCGAGCGGATCAACATCGCACCGGCTGGGGCTCAAATCGCAACTGGCCTGAATTCGCTGGATGTCACCGTAGTCTCGACAACATACCTGGGCCAGGTGAGACAGTACCTTCTCAGGCTTAGTTCGGGCCAACTTTGGAAGGTAACGGTCCTTGCAGGCGACTCAGCCCAATTGGGCCAAGGCTCGGCTGGGCGAATAAGTTTCAGCCGGTCAGACCTGATCGTACTTGACCAGTAGGCACATCTCAGCCCTACTGCTTGGCGGCAATCTGCTGTTCGATCAACTCGCACAGGATGTGATAGATAACGACGGTGGCTTCCTGGATGCGTGGGGTATCGCCGCTGGGGACCGCCAATAGCACATCTGCCAGACCCGCGCACGTTCCGCCACCATCACCGGTGATAGCGATTGTCTTAACGCCCATCTCACGCGCAGCAGCCAAGGCGGCTACAACATTGGGGGAATTTCCGGATGTGCTCAGGCCGATGGCAACATCGCCGGTGCGGGCCTTGCCCTCAAGCTGGCGAGCGAAAATCGCATCATAGCCATAATCGTTTGCGATGGATGTAATCGTAGCTGTGTCGGTGGTCAGAGCCTCTGCCCTAAGTGCCGGCCGTTCGATAAGGAACCGCCCGACCAGTTCGCATGCAATGTGCTGTGCGTCGGCGGCTGAGCCTCCATTGCCGAACGTAAAGACTGCGCCGTCGTTGCTGTAACAGTCGATAACCAACTTGGCAGCCCGGATGATTGTCCCAGCGAGCTTATCTGCGGACTTACCTAGAAGGCTTCTCGCCTGATCGAAACGCTGACGGATTATATCTTCCATTGATTGCTCCATATTGGCGGCATGATAGCCCAAATAAGCACTTTTTTGCAGGTAAAACTGGTATTTTCAGGCCATTGTTGTTCCGTTGACGAATTGCCTGTTTTCGGGTATACTCTTGCATGGAGGTTAGCAGAAAGAGTATAGGCGTATCGTCGGCGATGCAGGCCGATGGATATGGCTCGGTGTTTGTGCTTTGGAGGTTTAATTGGATGACGTTATCGAGGCCCGGCATTATTGTTGCCTGCCTTTCATGGTTGATCACCATCTCCTTGATGGTATCCCCCGCGTCGGCCATCATCCTCCAGGACGGAAACCAACCCACCGACATCCCCGGCGTGGACATGATCGGCACCGTTGGAAGCCAAGCCAGCTGCGTTGTAATTGCCCCAAACTTCATCCTTACCACAAGGCACCAGGGATTTAATAACAATGTAGTAATCAATGGCGTTGACTACACAGTAGTTGATACACTGGCCCACAATTCAGCTGACTTTCGCTTCTCAAGGATAGTCGATTCTAATGGCGACTCACCTAACTTCGACACCTGGGCTGAACTGTGGACCAGCGCACAGGGCAGTGAAGTAGGCCAGGAAATAGTTCTCGGCGGGTTTGGAAGAGCTGCTGGTTCTTATTTAGGCAATGGCTACGCGTGGCTGCCGGGAACCTCGGTCGATCAGCTCAGGTGGGGCACGAATGAAATTGATGCAACCCTGTCTAAGGCCTCCTACTCCAGTGGAACGACTGACGTAATCGAGCTTGATTTCACACGCCTGTCAAATGGCACGACTTATGAAGCATCGGTCGCCACCTACGACTCCGGAGGCGGATGGTACATCGACCAGGATGACACGTGGTACGTAGCAGGTCTTACACGCGCCGTCGAGGGAACTGGTGCTACAATATTCGGCGACTGGGCTGATGCAGTGCGTGTCTCCAGCTACGCTGATTGGATCTATAACGTCATTAGGATATCCGGCGACGCTAACTGGGATTTCAAGGTTACTCTGAGCGATTTGACCATACTTGCAACCAATTACGGCACGAGCTCTGGAGCAACTTGGTATGATGGCGACTTCAACAATAGTGGAACCGTTACCCTTGCTGACTTGACCATGCTTGCGACAAATTACGGCTTCGATGGAACCGACGGATCGCAAACGTTGCTTGACATTTTCTATGATGGCCCCGCTGGAGGTTCAGGAGTCCCCGAGCCCTCAACCATGGTCTTACTCGCCCTTGCCGGACCAGCGTTGCTTGTAAAAAAACGCCGTAAAACAACTCGCTGATAACCCATCCTTTCTGGCCAACTGCTTTTATCCGCGCAGGTTCTGTCTGCGCCGCTGAAAGTATACAGTTGAAATCCTACGGGCTAGGCCGATAAATTTGATGGGACTCAATAGCATCAAAAAGACAAGAGATTATGGACTCAACATCTACAACAGACAAAAAACCTGATAAGAGCGGAATCGATAACCGAATTAAAATTCTCTTTGTCCTGGTCGCAATTGCGGGGATCGTTGGCGTCCAACTGCTCCAGCGATCCGGCCAGGTGCTTCCCGATTGGGACGAAGACTTAGACTCTGCCCTGTCGCAGGCCAGGCAGGAAAAGCGGAAGGTACTGGTCTTGTTCTCTGACCATCCACCGGGTCAGATTACACGCTGGCTGGCAAGCGGTACGATTCTCAAAAATGGCCAGGCGATCCAGGAAGGAAGCTTCCTTCCGGTACTGATCCGATTAGGTTCGCTGGATGACCCCTTGGCTCAAAAATACAAAATCAAGTCACTGCCGACTATGCTGGTACTGAGTTCTAGAGGCAGGGAACTGAACAGGCGCGCCGGCAAAATCGGGGAAGTGCCTTTCCGAGATGGGTTTCTGAACCTTCGAAAGGTAGTCGGGCCCGGCGAGTAGCTTGAGCTGATCCTACCTGTCGAACAGGCCGTACTTGAAAATACACCAGATCGCGTTGAGGCCGTCCCGAAAACCGATCTTCTTACCCTCGGCGCTACTCCTGCCGCGATAGCCAATGGGAACTTCACATATCCTTACTCCCAGGCGTGCGATTTTGGCGGTTACCTCCGGCTCGAAACCGAATCTGTCTTGCTCTAACTTCACAGATGAAAGAATCTCTGCCTTGAACAACTTGTAACAGGTCTCCATATCGGTCAGGCCAAGGCCCGTCGTCAAATTGGACAGGATCGTCAGGAACCGGTTGGCCAGGTAGTTCTTCAGCGTCCCGCCCCGGCGCCCGCCGGAAAAACGACTACCGTAAACTACGTCGACTTGACCGGCAAGCATGGGCTCGAGCAAGCGAGCGTAATCGGCCGGGTCATATTCCATATCTGCGTCTTGAACGATTATAAAATCGCCGTCGGCTTGATCGAAGCCGGCTCGCAGGGCAGCGCCCTTACCACGGTTGCGGGTTTGGTAAATAATCTTTACCTGAACCGGCTCTGCCCAGATATCAGACAGCGCCTGGCTGGGGTTTTCGCCAAATTCTTCGAGCTGGGCCCGAGTACCGTCGGTCGATCCGTCATCGACCAACACGAGCTGCTTGGTAACTTCCCCCAGGGAAACCGATACCACACGATCGACGAGTTCCCGCCAGGTGCCAAGCTCGTTAAAGACCGGAATGACGATCGAAAGTGTTTTTAATCGGGCCTGAGAATCGCTCATTAATGATTTCTGCTATCGTTGGGAATCACGATCGATGAGTTTCGCCAGTCTCTGTTTTTTTCGGGCGAACAAAATGCATCGCGAAAAACAGAATCCAGACGAGTACGAATAAAATCGTATAAATGATAACGGCATATCTGAGGCGAAGGTAGATCGCGACCAATACCCCAAGTAAACCGGCTGTGATTGAAAGTATATAGAACAAAGCGACAACTTGCTTGACGGACATTCCCCGATCAACGAGTTGATCGTAAAGGTGGCTTCTATCGCCGGCAAAAATGGGCTTACCAGCCAGGAGTCTCCGCACAAGCGCAAGAGTTGTATCGAGGATAGGTAGAGCAAAAACAACTATCGCAGCCAGGAACCAACGCATCGCAGCCCCCTGGCAAAACAGGACCATCATTGTAGCTACAAAGAAACCAAGCAACATGCTTCCGGCATCGCCAAGAAAAATGCTGGCTGGCTGAATGTTGTAAGGCAGAAAACCAAGAATCGCACCAGCCATCGCCAGGGACAGACCAACCCGCAACTCATCCGTTCCCGGAAAGCTGGCCGACATCGCCAACCAAACCGCCAGAACCAAAAAGAATATTGAGTTAATCCAGGTAACCCCGCCGCACAAACCATCCAGGCCGTCCAATAGATTTGTCGCATTGCAGGCCGACAGGACGACCATAACGCAAAGAACTGAGTTCAAGCTACGCGGTACCCACGGCGCCACAGACCAGTGAAACGTCAACAAGAAGCAATCAGCCATTCGAAGGCCAATCCCACCAATTAGAAGTATCCCCGCTGCGGCAACCTGACCGAGGAGTTTCTTCTTAGGAGCAATGTCGAAAAGGTCGTCCAATAGGCCAACGACCGTGATTAGAACACATGCAATTGCCACTGCAGCCAAATTCCAAAGCGGGTTGGATAACAGTTCGGCAAATTGACCGCCGGCAAGTGAGCCTTTCAGCTCAGACCAGGAAACGCCTGCATCTGGCATGGCCCAGACATAACCAGCCAAACCGACCAGCAGTCCCAAGCATATTGCCACCCCGCCTAAATAGGCTACAGGCCTGCTATGAGGCTTGAGCAGACCATCAGGCCGGTCAACGATATCTGCACGATGTGCGATAAGCCTGACGATAGGCGTAAGGATAAGTGACGCGCCAAGTGCTATCGCGCCAACCCACCAAACAGATTCAAGAACTTCTATCGCTGTCTTTTCAGGCATAAGCAATCATTTTCCCAAGATTGGTCGATTTTATGCGAGCATAACGCAGCCTGCAAGCCGGCAAGGCCACCCATCCTAGGCGACAGCGATAAGACTACATTTAAGCAGTAATCAGATCCATATCCAAAATCGATCGAACCGCATCATCGCTTCCATAGACAAGGATCAAACCTGAGGCTATCACATATCCTGTCAGCACCAGCCACATTATTCGATCACGCAGCAAAACCTGAACAGGATCATCAGAGGCCGCTTGGCTGGTAATACGATTGAAACGGAACATGCCGTAAATCACGATCGGTATCGTCCAGACCATATGGGCCGAGCCGATCCGATTAACAGTACCCGGGGCCAGGCAGTAAAGACAGTAGGTCAGAATCGCCATGGATGACGAGACCGTCACCATATAATCAATATCTTTTAGCTCATATCCTCGACTCACGGGCCTGGCCTGGGCTGCCATCTCGGCCGGGAGGGAAAGTATCTCACCTCGCCGCTTGGTAAGTGCAATAAACAAACACAGTGTGAATGTGCATACAACCAACCACGGGCTAACCGGCGTTGAGATCGCCGCGGCACCGGCCATCGCCCGCAGGACGAACCCAAGCGCTACGACAATTACATCGATAATGGTGTGCGATTTAAGCCAAAGCGAATAGAGCAGGTTCAAGATGAAATAACCGCCTGCCCAAACAACCAGCGCCCATCCGCCCATTGGCTGGGTTTGATCGATCGGCATTGCTACCGAAACTGCAACCGCCATTGCCGCTATAACCAATACGCCTGCACAAATAGCTGCCACGGAAACCGGCAGCCTTCCCGAAGCAATTGGCCTATCGCGCTTTACCGGGTGCGCCCTGTCACGATTACGATCACAGATATCATTGACCAGATACACCGCCGATGATAGCAACCCAAAAGCAAACGTAGCTGCCAGAGCCTTTAGCCATGCATCAGGATCGTTAAAGGACATCGAAAACAGCAGCGGCGCCAGGACAAAGCTGTTCTTGATCCAATGGCCCACCCGCATCGAGACGAAGATCGCACTAAACAGCCCGGTTTGTTTTGACTCTTGCGATGCCATTACCATTTCATTTCTTACGCCCCGGCTGACAGATATGTTCCTGTCAGTGCAGTCAATTATTGACTTAACCGATTCACTGGTAGGTGATATCGACAATTCCGGGCAACTTACTCCGAGAAACTTTTATATACCAATACAGCCTCAACCCAGAAACTTACTGGATTGTCTCCCTTCCGGGCCAACTTGCTCCGAGATAGTTTTTTGATATACCAATGCAGCTTCAGCCCGGAACCCTACAAGATAGACACTTTTTCATTTGCCGGATATAATTGCATCCTTGTTCGGGAGTTGCCGATACTGGCTAGACCAGCCGCCCCGTCAGGAAAGCCTGAAGGTTATCCAGTCGATAATCACAGCCGTTAACATAAGGCCTGAGAGCAATATGCGAATTCGATTCCTTCATACATTCTTCTATCCGGACAAGTCGTCAGTATCGCAGATAATCAGCGACCTGGCATTCGATCTTGCCGCCAAGGGCCACGACGTTGATGCAATAGCTTCCCGCGGAACATACGAAGGTAAGGGAAATGCCCTACCCAAACGGGAATCCATCAACGGAGTGGACGTCCGGCGTATCTGGAGCCCCAACAAGGGCAAAGGTTCTATCTTCGCACGCCTGAGTGACCAGGGAAGCTACACCCTCGGCAGCGCATGGCGGGCACTAATTTCGCCCAAAGCCGACCGCGTTGTGGTACTGACCAACCCGCCGATGTATGCAGCAGTGGCAACGATGCTGCGACTGCTGCGGGGCCAGGAATATGTATTCGTGGTGATGGACCTTTACCCGGACTTCGCCGTCAAAGGTGGGGCGCTCTCGCCAAATGGCCTGGTTACAAAAATCATGCGGTGGGTCACCAAGTGGACGCTGAAAAAGGCTCACCGGGTGGTGGTTCTAGGCAGTTGCATGGCCGACGCTGTCGCTGCCCGGGGCGTACCTCGCCAGCGAATCGCAATCATACAGAACTGGGCGGATAAAGATGCGATCAAGCCGATCGCCCCGGAAATAAATCCGCTTCGGAAGGAAATGAATCTTGATAACGCCTTCGTAGTGATGTACTCGGGCAATATGGGCCTGAGCCATCGCTTTGAGGACATACTAGAAGTTGCCAATCGCCTGAAAGATCGCGATGACATCCGTTTTGTCTTTGTTGGCGGCGGGATCCGCAGGTGCGAAATCGAGCAATACGCAGCCGAGAATGAACTGAACAATATTATCATTCGCGGTTACTTCCCTCGCGACCAACTAGGCAACAGCCTGACACTGGGAGATGCCCACTTTGTCTCACTCCGTGAAAGTTTCCTGGGCCTGGTCGTACCCAGCAAGGCCTACGGAATCATGGCTGCCGGCAGGCCGATGATCTACCAGGGCAGCGTCTCAGGCGAGATTGCTCGCATGTTGAGCACCGAAGGCGGAGGAGTCGTAGTCCCCGAAGGCGACGCCGATGCAATCGAAGCGACAATCACCGGCTGGGCTGATGATCGCGCCGCAGCGAAGGCAATCGGCGACGAGGCACGAAAGGTTTTTGAAGACAATTACACCATGGCCATTGGCTTAAAAAAGTATTTAGACGTACTGGAAAGCTAACCGTTATGAAATACCTGATTACCGGAGCAGATGGTTTTTTGGGCAAGCATTTCCTGGCTAAGCTGTCCGAACGAGGCACACCGGTCCGCGCAATGATCCAGGAAGGCATGCCGGAAATCGAACTGCCCGGTGATCCGGAAACCGTCCGAGGCGATCTGCTTAAACCAGAATCTCTCGCTGGGTGCGTAGAGGGGGTAACCCACGTTATCCATCTCGCCGCGAGAGTCCACATGATGAACGACCCGGCGCCGGATCCTGAAAAGGAGTTCTTCCGAGTCAACGTCGAGGGGACCAAGAATCTAATGTCGGCAGCTGGGAAGGCAGGTACCCTGCGATTCCTGCTGATGAGCACAGTCAAGGCTATAGGCGAGGAAGATGCGGGCGTCTTCGACGAAACTACTCCACCAAATCCGACAACCCCCTACGGCAAAAGTAAGCTCGCAGCGGAAAATGCAATCTTTGAACTAGCAAATGAATTGGCCGTCCGCGCTGTAGCTCTTCGGCTGCCCATGGTCTATGGCCCCGGAGCAAAGGGTAATGTTATCCGGCTGCTCGATGCCGCCGAGAAAGATCGAAAACTTCCGTTTGGCGCCATCAAAAATAAGCGAAGCATGGTCTATGTGGGTAATGTCGTCGATGCAGCAATCACCGCCATAGAATCCGATAAGAGCAACGGGCAGGTTTACCTTGTCTGCGATGAAAAACCCTACAGCACAGCCGAGGTTTACGCCGCTATCTGCAAGTCCATGGGCAAGCAGCCATTACTTAGAAACATCCCCCTTTCGATACTGAAGCTTCTAGGCTTCTGCGGAGACCTGGCCTCTTTCCTAACCCGCCGAAACATGCCGGTCGACAGCAGCGTGATCATGCGAATCGCCGGCGATCTTTACTTCAACTCGGAAAAAATCCAGACCGACCTGGGATTCAAGCCCAAAGTTGACCTGGCTGAGGGCATCGACCGAACCGTTCAATGGTATCATCAAACAAAGCCAGAGAAGTAGAGCTGTCAGTAGTATCGAATCTAGGCCAGCTCTTCGTCGGGGCCGACGACCTGCCCGCCCTTGACGAAAACCTCTCGCCCTAATTTCGCACGAGCCTCTACCAGAGCCCTCGGTCCGATATAGCAAACTTCATCGATGGAAGCATCATGTTCTATTACCGCAGCGGTATTGACAATCGAAAGCGGACCAACAGTTACATCCGGACCAATGACTGCCTGCGGGGCGACGATTACACCTTCGGAAAGTTTTGCCGAAGGTGAAACCACCGCCGATTCGGCAACAATAGCCGGCAAGGCAAGTCCCGCTTCTCGTAAAGCCTGGGCTAGCTTCAAGCGAACCTCAGGATTTCCGATAGCGATTACTGCCCCGGCGGCTACACCATCGGCGGCAAGTTTGGAAAAAACTTTGCTTGTGCCCAAAACGGGCAGGCCGAGAAGTTGATTGGTGGCAGAAGCTGAATCATCCACAAAGCCGACCAGTTCATCCACCCCAGCCCGGATGATCATCTCAGCGACAACCCTGGCCAATCCGCCGGCCCCAACGATTACAAGCTTCACTTGGCAGGCTCCTGGGCCGTCTCGGCGGCCGGTTCAGGCGAGTCAAGTCGGTGTATCTTGAAATATCGATAGACCAGCACGCTATAGACGATAAACATGCCCAGCAGGCCGGCGAGTATCACCACCTGCAATTGATCTGATCCTCTGGCATAAAAAATCGCCCCAGCGACACAGACCAGCATGAGTGCAAATTGAATGAGACTTACGCGGGTGTGGCTCCAGCCGCAACGAATCAGCAACTGATAATGATGCTGGCGATGTGGCTTCCAGAATTTTTCGCCATGGAGCATTCGTTTGAAAAGAGTAAACGTGGCATCGTAAATGAAAACACCCAGAGGTAGCACAAAGGCAATCCAGGGCAATTCGGTTCGCTCCGAACCGATCAGCGTCAGCATCGCCAGGGCAAAGCCGATCACCGTCGAGCCGATGTCGCCCATGAACATTCTTGCCTTGGGAAAATTATGAGGCAAGAAACCCAGGCATGCCCCAGCCAGCGCGGTAGATATCAGTACAGTATTTTTCGTCCCACCCATCAGCAAAAGTCCGGCAAGTGCAGCCCCGCCTGCTATTCCCTGGAAGGCAGCGATCCCGTTTATGCCGTCCATGAAATTAAAGAAGTTGATAAACCCGGTTACAAAGAGAATCGAAAAAACCATCCCCGGTATAAATGGAAGCTCAAAGCTGACAAAGGGCAATTGAATTTCAGTCAATTGCATGTGGCCCCACCAGATCAGCACACCGGCCATGAGAAAATGAATTCCAAGGCGAGGCAGTGACGGGATCGTGTAAAGGTCATCGACAAAACTTATCCCTGCAACCACCAATGCCGCCAGAGACGCTACTTCAAAATAAGTGGACATTTCCTCTGGATATCCCAAGCCAGAAGTATAGATCAGGCCTGCAAATATCCCCATGAGGATGGCAACGCCGCCTGTCCTGGCTGTCGGAACAGCGTGACTGGACCGGGAGCCGGGCGTATCTAGAATGCGGTACTTAATCGAAATAGCCCTTATCGGAAATGCCAGCGCAAACGTAGCTAACGTAGCGCCACCAGCGGTAAGAACTATCCGTAATGCCTGATCCTGCATATCTGTAATCTCAGTCCTTCGGCCATTATATATAGATTTACAACGGCCTGCATGAAGTGGTGAAAATCACTACATAAATTATTAGGTTACCCGCATGGTCCGAAGTGTCAATCGTTTCTTTCCGGGGGTCCTGTCCTAGAAAACCGCCTGATAGTAGACGGCGGATTACTCATCATAACATATGCTGTATCGGTAATTCTTATAAAAGACCCCGGTAAAAAACTAAGGACTCACTTTGGTCGTGGCTGCGGGCTTAAAGATGACATTGAACAGAACTTGCCCGTGGCTGAGCTTTTTGATATCGCCGCGGCCGTCCAGCCAGGGCGGGTAATAGCCTGACCTGTCCGAGACCACAAAAACATTTGCCCCAGTCAAACCAACCGACTCGACAGTCGCATCTTCAATACCGACCAACTTGACATCACTGCCAAGTCCATCAACTTCCCTGACCCAGACAAGCGGGTATAAACTGGTACTGTCTGCGATAATAATACTACCAGGGGGCACCTCGGTTAGGGCTGCGCGAGCAAACATACCCGCCGAATCTTCGTTATGCTTCCACGGCGTGAGCCAATACCTGGCCGGGTCTCTAAACGCCAGGTCCGATCTGCCCGGGATGGGCAGGTGAGCCTTGGTCCATACAGCCGGAGCCAACCCGTAGATCATCGGGCTGCACAAAACTAACACCAGCGCAATCCAGGCCACTGCCTTGGGCCGACCATGCCGGGCCAGATAGACCCATCCAAGACCTGCCCCGATGGAAATAAGCACATACAAAGGCAGAAAGAACATGAACTGGTCAGGGACGGTATAGCGAATAGCGAAAACAAAGAAGATCGCAAATAGATATCCAAACGCAGCCAGCAATGGTTTGGCAAGATTACGAGACATCCCCCAGACGCCTGCTACCATCAACGGCCCGGCCAAGTTAGGGAAATTCAAGCCGATATAGCCGATCCCCATTACAACCGCCCTGCCCGATCCGCCAAGAACTTCCCCACGCCAACTGCTGCCAAACAAAGCCGACTGGATCGCTTGTGAATATCCAATCTGTTGAGCTTGGGATACGATCATCCCCAGGAAAAGCCCTGACCCGACGAGATACCCACCAACCATACAAGCGACCGCCGCCGGCGGCAGCTTTCTCTTCCAGCAGCAATACAATACGGACAGGCCATATGCGGGCAGCCCAAGCAGTGACAGGTTATGCGCCATAAGCCCCAATCCGCTTACCAGGCCCAGGAAAAAGGCAAGTTTCAAGCTGGGCCTGGCCAGGAACGAGACCAACAGATGCAATTCGCAGGTGAAGATGGCTGCGTAGAGCATCTGGCTTTCGCAGATCGTCCCCAGCCACCAGGGCGTATGTGCCAGACCGAAGGTCAAAGCTGCGAAAACACTCCCCAGCCACTTGCCCTCCGTAAGCCTCCAGACCATCAGGCCTATGTTGGCAGCAGCAACGGCACCGGCGGCCGAAGATAACAGGTTGATCCGCCAGGCCAAGGGGCCAAAGGGGAGAAAACTAAGCCCCTTTCCTCCCAGGATCAACAGCGGATGCGACAGGGCCAGGCCCAGCCAGCCGAAAAGATCGAACCGACCTATGCGCAGTTGAAAAATGCCGCTGTCCTGCCAGGCCGGCCCGCGCTGGGCCGTCGCTCCGTAAAGAATTGCAAAAAAAGTAAATATACCCAACCAGACAAGCCAGGCCGATCGGCCCGAAGCAGTAATAGCTGGCGAGGTGTCCTGTTTATCGTTCAACACAATGGGGATATTATAACGGCCATAACTGCCAGTATATACCCTTGAGGTCAACCGGGCCCCAGCCTCTACCGGGTGAGTGAGAAGAAAAAAGAAAAAAAAGCCCTTATCACGAGCCATTGCGTAGTAAACAAGACGCTTGTTATAATGGATTTAGCTCACGTTTAAACCGATATTGTAACTTAAGTGTTTGTCAAGTCCTAACGACACTACAGGTTTGCCCTGTCGTATCTTGGCCGACGAGTCCAAATGATGGAAAGCAATACAGACCAACTAAATACCCCCGAAGGCGACGAAACTCGATCAGGCCTGCGCGGAGCAATGATCAGGTTCCTGATGTTTTTCGAGCCGCTGGCAATGCGCTACCCCCTGCTGATAAGCGTACTGATCCACTCCATCATTTTCTCACTCGGCCTGATACTGGCTTTTCTCGTCTGGTTTACAGGCCGACCTGGTGAAGATATTTACGGTTGGTTCACCAGTAAATTCCTGCCTCTCCTGCCGTTCTTTGTCCTGGTTAAGCTGGTTGTCTTCTGGAGGCTTGGCCTGCTGAAACTGGGCTGGCGATATGCGAGCATCCGCGATGTAGTCAATATCGTGATCGGAGCGTTGGGTTTCCTGGCAATCGCGTACGTCTGCGTAACCGTGGCAATTTTTGTCCCTAGGATGATGGGACGCATTTCGATGCCCATCGTCGGTTCTTATTTTAAGCTTTTCCCCGATGGCGTTCTCGTTTTGGATTTCATGGCCACGGTTTTCCTTGCCTGCACAGCCAGGCTGGGCTTCAGGCTCTATCGCGAAGAGCTCCGACCCATTGCCCCCGAAGGTGCAACGCGGGTCTTGATAATCGGTGCAGGCAACGCAGCTGAAACTATCATCCGTGAAATGAACCGCATGCCGGTTGAGCGATACCGTGTGATAGGCCTGGTCGACGATGACCCCACAAAGCGAAATCTGACGATCCACGCAATCCCTGTTAAGGGAACCACCGAGGATATCCGTAGGATCTGCGATGATGAAGAAGTCGAAGAAATTATCATCGCCATGCCTTCTGCCTCGCAGAAGCAGATGCGCTGCGTTATCGAGCTATGCACCGGAACGAAGCTGAAGTTCCAGTCACTGCCCAGCCTGGGAGACCTGATCGATGGGCGAATCACAGTCTCGCAAATCCGCCCTGTTGACATCAATGACCTGCTGGGAAGAAAGGCCGTCGAACTGGACTCGCAGGCATTGATTCGGTTCCTTAAGGGCCGACGAGTTCTCATCACCGGGGCCGGCGGATCCATCGGTTCGGAAATGTGCCGCCAGGTATGCAATTTCAAACCGGAAAGGCTTATCCTTGTAGAACAGGCCGAGAACCCGCTATTCGAAATACAAAATGAACTCAAACGCAAGTTTGAAGGCATTCCACTCGTATCGTGCATATGCGACATCTACGACCGCCAGCGTGTAATGGAAATCTGGGCCACCCATAAGCCAGAGGTGGTTATCCACGCCGCAGCTCATAAGCATGTCCCGCTTATGGAACAAAACCCTTGCGAAGCCGTCAAAAATAACATCCTGGGCTCCAGAAACGTTGCTGATGCTTCATGCCGCCACGGCGTCGATCAGTTCGTGATGATCTCAACCGACAAGGCCGTCAATCCGTCATCGGTCATGGGCGCCTCCAAACGCGTCGCCGAGATCTACACGCAGAACCTCAACGGCCAAGACAACTGCAACACGCAATTCAAGGCTGTTCGATTCGGGAATGTTCTAGGTTCAGCCGGGTCGGTGGTCCCCATCTTCCGCAGGCAGATCGCTGAAGGCGGGCCTGTCCGCGTAACGCACCCGGAAATGACACGATACTTCATGACCATTCCGGAGGCATCGCAACTGGTTCTCCAGGCCGCTGCCACCGGCTCTGGCGGACAGATATATCTCCTTGATATGGGCGAGCCGGTCAAAATTGTCGATCTTGCCCGACAGATGATAACCCTCAGCGGCTTCAGGCCCGATGAAGACATCGACATTGTCTTCTCAGGCGTCAGGCCCGGAGAGAAACTCTTCGAGGAACTGAGAACCGAGGGCGAGGACATCGAACCGACGGTTCATCCCAAGATTCGCATCTGGAAGTCCAAGCCAAATGATTGGGATGAAGTGCTGGACGTTTATAACCAACTTGAAGAAATTCATGAAACCAACGATCGCGATCAGATCATCGAAATTATCCAACGGCTCGTGCCGGAATACGAGCCACTGAACCCGCCGGAAAAATTCTCTCAATCAAAGGCGGCCGAACCTGCCAGCTAAGATAACCGCCCCGCCGTAATGGGGATTGCATTTCACGTAGAAAGGTGAGAAGTGACCGACAAACCGATTCCTTTGGCCAAGCCCGATATTGACGAAGCTCAGACTGCCGAATTGCTGGCCAGCTTCGCCGATATCATCCAAAGCGGGCATTTGAGCATCGGACCGATCCTCGAGCAATTCGAGTCGGCCGTTGCCGCCCGGGCCGACAGAAAGTACGGAATCGGCGTAAATAGCGGAACCAGCGGACTTCACCTTTGCGTCAAATCCCTCGGTCTGGGACCTGGGGACGAAGTAATTACCACCCCTTTTACCTTCATCGCTACAGTGAACTGTCTGCTTTATGAGGGTGCCAAGCCCGTACTGGTCGATATAGACCCTCAAAGCTACAACGTCGCACCGGCAGAGATTGAAAAGGCCATTACCGACAAGACCAAAGCCATCCTGCCAGTGGAAGTTTTCGGCAATCCCACGCATTTCGACACATACGAACAGATTGCTAAAACCCACGACCTCCTGCTAATCGAAGACAGCTGCGAGGCGATGGGAGCTTCTCTCAACAGCCGAGCCGCTGGAAGCTTCGGCGAATGTGGGGTATTTGCTTTCTACCCAAACAAACAAATCACCGCCGGCGAGGGGGGAATGATCGTCACTGACCGCGAAGATATCCGCGACATGTGCGTATCCTTACGCAATCAGGGCCGAGCTACCGAAGCGTGGTTCAGCCATGCCAGGCTCGGATACAACTACCGCTTGTCTGAATTACAAGCCACGGTCGGACTCACTCAGATTAAGAGGCTGGATCAGCTACTGGCCAGACGAGTTAGGGCCGCTGATTTATACAACCAGGCACTTTCCGATATCGAACAAATCCATTTACCCCCTATGAGCCGGATCGAAAAACCGAGCTGGTTTGTCTACGTAATCCGCCTGTCTGATGAATTCACTCAAGCCGACCGCGACGCAATCATTGGGCGGTTAAGAGACAAAGGCATCGGCTGTAGCAGTTACTTCGTACCAATTCACACCAAGCCTTACATACGAGATATTCTCGGCACATCCGACGGTGATTTCCCCGTAACAGAACGGATCGCTGCACGCACGATTGCCTTACCGTTTTTCGGCGGGCTTTCTGCCGAGCAGGTCGATCGCGTTCGTGATTCGATCGTCGAAGCCCTGGCTTCGATAGGCAAAAACCCTCCCAAGCCGACAACCGATGTAGATGGTATTGAGGAAATTAAGCTGTGAAACACGCTATTACTGTTGACGTTGAGGATTGGTACCAGTCGTCGATCGACGTCAATGCCGACCTGTCCGATCGGTTCCTCCAGAGTACGCGCAGCGTCCTGGAAGCCTTTGAAGCTGCAGGCGTCAAGGGAACGTTCTTTGTTCTGGGACTCGTAGCCGAACGTAATCCGGGCCTCGTGCGGGAGATCGCCGAAGCAGGCCACGAGGTACAGAGCCACGGCTACGGCCATCAATTAAACTACAATCTAGACGAACAGCAACTGCGCCAAGATCTCCTGCGGGCCAAGGGATTGATTGAGGATGTAACTGGCAAGGAAATTTACGCCTATCGCTCACCAATTTTCACCATCGACGAGCGTAACCTCTGGGCTTTGGATGTACTGGCCGAAACCGGCCATCGATATGACTCCTCGATCTTCCCCGTCAAGACCAGTCGGTACGGCATAGACGGTTACGAGCCGGGGCCACAAATAATAACCACACCGCGCGGGCACAAGCTGGTCGAAGCACCGGTAGCCTGCTGCCACTGGCTGGGTAAACGCATTCCGATCGGTGGCGGCGGATACTTCAGGCTTTGGCCTTACTTTTTAATCCGCAACGCATGGAAACAATTGGAGCGAGTCGGTCGGGCGGGCATTGTCTACATGCATCCCCACGAGTACGATCCGCGCGAGATGGCTGCCTACCGCAACCAGGTTCCGCTGAAAAGGCGTATCCATCAGGGGCTGGGACGGCTGGCATTCCCCCGCAAAATCGACCGACTTCTTAAGGAGTTTTCTTTCGGAACAATGAAAGAAGTTCTCGCACCCTGGCTGGAGAAACTTCCGTGAGAATAGCCATCCTGACCGCAGACGAATCCCTATATTTGCCACCCTTTTTCGATCGGTTCCTGGCCCAGCGGGCTACCGACGTCGCGGGCATCTTTATCTGTGATCTCGTCTACAAGAACCAGACAAAGTTCACAATGCTCAAGCGATACCTGAAGACATTTGGCGTAACTAATACGTTCGCGTTGGCTTGGCGAGTCGCCATGACAAAGGGCAAAGACCGACTGGGGATCGGATATAATAGCCGAAACTTTTCCTCGATTGCCTCGGCCGCCAATTACTATAATGTACCTACCTTCTTCCCCGCCGACGTAAATGCTCCGGAATTTCACGAGCAACTACGATCTATGGGCGTTGACACGATCCTGTCTGTTTCCTGCCCACAGATATTCAAGGACGAGCTTATCTCATTAGCATCAAAGGGCTGTCTAAATATCCATGGGGGGGATTTGCCCGAATACCGGGGCATAATGCCAAGTTTCTGGATGTTGGCCAATGACGAAACCCAGGCTGGGGTAACGGTTTTTTTCGTCAACGCAGGCATCGATACAGGCGATGTTGCCGGCAAGGAGTTGTTCCCAATACTCAAAGAGGACACCCTGGACAGCTTCATCATTCGGGCCAAGCAGAAAGCCTGTGACCTGGCGTTGGATGTCCTGAATCAGATTGAGGCCGGAACGGTCGAACGCAAGTCACTTGAAGGCGAAGGTAGCTATTACGGTTGGCCTACACGGGAAGCGTATCTGCGGTTCCGTAAGCTGGGCCGAAAGCTGCGATAGTTCCTGGTGAGCGAAACGATGAGCAACGAGAACGTCAAGCCGATGGCAAAGCGATGATGTCGGTCGGGATCATCCATAGAACCATTGGAATAGGAGTTGATAGACATGACCAAGAGGGCATTAATCACAGGCATCACCGGTCAAGACGGCAGCTACCTTGCCGAGCTGCTGCTGAACAAAGGATATGAAGTCCATGGATTGATCCGCCGATCCAGTACGTTCGGAACGGAGAGGATCGACCATCTCTACCGCGATCCGCACGAATCCAACGCCCGCCTGTTCCTGCACTACGGCGACCTGACCGACGGCGCGGGCCTGCGACAGGTACTGACTGCCTGCCAGCCTGACGAGGTATACAACCTGGGCGCACAATCTCACGTGCGGGTCAGCTTCGATCAGCCGGTCTACACAGCGCAGGTCGATGCGATAGGAACCCTTCGCCTGCTCGAAACACTTCGAGACGTTGGTCAGCCCACGCGGTTCTACCAGGCATCCAGCAGCGAGATGTTCGGCAAGGTCGCCGAAACGCCGCAGACCGAACGGACGGCCTTCTATCCCCGCAGCCCCTACGGATGTGCGAAGGTCTTCAGTTACTGGCAGACCATAAACTATCGCGAGGCCCATGACATGTTCGCATGCAACGGCGTGCTGTTCAACCACGAGAGCCCCAGACGCGGCGAGACATTCGTAACGCGAAAGATCACGCGGGCCGCCACCAAAATCAAAGAAGGCCTCCAGGACAAGCTGTTCCTGGGCAACCTGGACTCCAAGCGAGACTGGGGTTTCGCCGGCGATTACGTCGAAGCGATGTGGCTGATGCTCCAGCAGGAAACCCCGGACGATTACGTAATAGCCACAGGCAAGACCCACTCGGTGCGGGAATTCCTGGATAAAGTGTTCGGCCAGCTGGATCTGGATTGGCAAAAGTACGTCGAGATCGATCCTCACTACTTCAGGCCTACCGAAGTGGATCTGCTGCTGGGCGATGCGACCAAGGCACGGAAGGAATTGGGCTGGGAGCCCAAGGTCGACCTTGCTGGCCTGGCCAAGATGATGGTCGAGCATGACTGGAAACTGGCCAAGGAAGAGCGGATACTGGCAGACCACCGTAGCGGGTCGTAACCAGCCGGCCTGAGAAGGAGATTCAGTATTGGAACTTAAGAACGAACGAATCGTCATCACTGGCGGAGACGGATTTCTGGGCCGACACCTGCAGGCTGAGCTGAAACACCATGCCCACGTGCCTCAAGAGAACATCCTCATACCATTGATAGACGACTATGACCTGACCAGCGAAGCCGACGTCATACGCCTGTACGAAACCATGCAGCCTACCGTGGTGATTCACCTCGCCGCTGAGGTAGGTGGAATCGGCGCTAACCTCAAGAATCCCGGGCGATTCTTCTACGCAAACATAGCCATGGGCCTGCACCTTATCGAGCATGCTCGTATTCGCGGCCTGGGCAAGTTCATTCAGGTCGGAACGATCTGTGCGTATCCGAAGTTCACGCCCGTCCCGTTCAAGGAAGATGATCTCTGGAACGGCTATCCGGAAGAGACCAACGCCCCCTACGGCATAGCCAAGAAGGCGCTGCTTGTTATGCTCCAATCGTACCGTCTCCAGTATGGCCTGAACGGCGTGTACCTGCTGCCGGTGAACCTGTATGGCCCGGGAGACAACTTCGATCTACAGAACAGCCACGTGATCCCGGCGCTGATTCGCAAGTTCATCGAAGCTGGTCAACGGGGCGACGACCATGTCGTCTGCTGGGGAACCGGCTCGGTCAGTCGCGAGTTCCTTTACGTTGAGGACGCCGCCAGAGGCGTTACCCTTGCGACTCAGCGATACGAAGACCCGGATCCGGTCAACCTGGGCGCCGGCTTTGAAATTACGATCAAGGACCTGGCTGAGAAGATTCGCGACCTGGTCGGCTTTGATGGCGAGATAGTCTGGGACACGACCCAGCCCGACGGCCAGCCCAGACGTTGCCTCGACGTCCAGCGGGCGAAGGAGCGGTTTGGCTTCGAGGCCCAGGTAAGCTTCGATGATGGGTTGCGGCGGACCATTGATTGGTATCGCCAACATATCTCCACTGGGCAGGTGTAGACGATGCGGATTATTGTTCTTGCACATGGCCTGTTGGGCGCAGGCGCTGGTTCAGTCGGAAGGAACCTACTCCAGGCCTTCGACGCTGTGGGCAAAGAACACGAGTTTCTGGTAACTATCCCTGACCTGCCGGCGTTTCGAAGGATCGTTAGTGAATCTGACCGGATCGAACTTCTCTGTAAGCCACGCCCCAAAGAGTTCGGCCGATTCAGGCTGATCAGGCGATGGCTGTGGGAACGCTGCCTTGTCTCAAAGGCAGTGCGTGAATCGGGGGCTGACATTGTACTGGGGCTGGCTGATCGCGGTTTTGCCGGCTCACCATGCCCGCAGGCTGTTTATCTGCATCGCCCTCACATGTTCTATCCTGAGCAGACCTGGCGAGACTTCGTGCCGACCCGCGACCGCTGGCTGATCCGATACCATTGCCGGTTCCTGCGCAAGATCATCCGCAAGGAAAAGCCCCTGCTGATCGTGCAGACCGAAGCAGCCCGACAGCATGTAACTCAAACGTACAATTACGACCGCATCGTCATTTCGCCCAACAGCATTTCCGGCGAGACGATCAAGGGCAGTTCCACGGAGCTGCCCCAGGCCCTTGGCCCCATAGCCGACAAACGCAAGCTGTTCTGCCTGACAAGATACTACGCTCACAAGAATCTCGAATCACTGGTGAACGTCTTCTCTGACCACGCTGACCAGCTTGCCGATGTCGTGGTGCTGGTAACGCTCGATGAGAAGATGCCCCCTGCAGCCCAGTTGCTCGATAAAATCCACCGGGCCAACCTTGAAAACAGCATCATCAATCTCGGTGAGGTTCCCCAACGTCAGCTGGGGGGCTACTTCGCCAACGTCGACGGCATGATCCTGCCGACGCTACTGGAATCGTTCTCGGGTACCTACGGCGAAGCCATGGCCTTTGGCGTGCCGATCCTGACAAGCGACCGGGACTTCGCACGCACGATCTGTGGCCCGGCTGCGGAGTATTTCGATCCGCTGGATACTAACTCGATCTGTAGGTCGATCCGCCGTGTACTGGATGAGCGAGCCTGGGCTGATGAGCTCGTGGAGGCGGGGCGAAAGCGCCTTGGCGAGATCCGCCGGAGTTGGAATGACATCGCTGAGCAAATGCTGACAGAACTTGCCGCCTTCGCCAGAGAGAGCAGATAGCCCCATGGCCAATAGCTTCAAGGAAGTGCTGTTCAGCAACCAGGGGCCTGGGTTGCTCTACCGCGATATTGCACGGGCGATAGTGGATGCGGGCATCCCTTTGCGCCAGGTCGTGCCACGGTCTCAATGGGTGCTGGACCCGGCGGAAGTGGAGACCATCTTCGGCTGCACTCGCGATACCCGCACCGCGGTTCGGAGAATCTGGACATGGGGGCGGTTCACGCTTCGGGCACTCTGGTCGATGATTCGCCACCGCAAGAGCTTCGGGCTGCTGGTGACGAACCCGCCATTCGTTGCCTGGGTGGCGCCACTGGCTAAGAAACTGTTCGGCTTTCGATACGGTGTGATCATGTACGATCTGTACCCGGATATCCTGGTCAGCCTGTCCATGCTAAAAGCTAACGGTCTGCTGCACAGGCTTTTCAGGTGGATCAACGGCGTCTCGCTGAGGAATGCCGAGGTCATCATCACCATCGGCCGATGCATGAAGCGAACCACCGCTGAGTATCTGCCGGACAGCAGCGACATACCCATCCATGTGGTGCACAACTGGGTCGATATCGACGAGATCCGCCCGACGGACAAGCAGGATAACCTCTTCGCCATCGAACACGGGCTGGTTGACAAATTCGTGGTGATGTACAGCGGCAACTGGAGCCCCACCCACGGCCTGGACCTGGTCGTGGAGTTGGCCGATGAGCTTCGCGACATTAAGGATCTCGCGTTCATGCTGATCGGCGAAGGCGGCTGCAAGAAGCAGATCGAAGAGGATGTCAATCGCCGTCAACTGCCGAACCTGAAGATCCTTCCCTTTTTGCCTCACGAGATGTTCCGTTATTCCGTCGCCTCGGCCGACTGCCAGATAGTCTCGCTGGACAAGGCATTCTACGGCATCTCAATGCCGTCGAAAACATATGCGGCACTCGCTGCCGGCTGTGCAATACTGGCGGTCACCCCGGAAGCAACTGAACTGCAGGCGATTGTCGAGCAGTACGATTGTGGCGTGAGAATTCCACCGCGCGATCTGGATTCACTCCGCCAAGCAGTGCTGGCCTACTGCAATGACCGGGACCTGCTGGCCCGTCACAAGGCCAATTCTCGCAAGATGGCGGAGCTGCATGCCAACGGCCAGATATGCACGGCCGAGTATATCCGCATACTGAAGCCCTACTTGGAAGATCGCTGCCACAAGAGTTGACCCGAGACACATTCCGACGGCGGTACCAGCGAAGGAAGATCCAGGACAGCCCTGCGAGTCTGCTCGGCTACGTCAAACGTATCACGCCAGTTCAGCCAGTGCTGTCGTGCATTGGAACCCCACCGGCCAAGGTCATCAGTGTCGATCATTTTGGTCATCGCGGCTTGAAGCGCACCAACATCGCCAGGTGGGACGGTCAGGCCCGTAGCGCCATCGACCACAAGATCTTCACAGACCCCCGCATAGTCGGACACTATCAGCGGCAAACCAGCGGCCATTGCTTCACAGACAACAAACCCCCATGGCTCGCGATGGCTGGGCAGGACGAACACCGACGCTTTACCATAGTGAGCGGAGATTTCCGGCAGGTCGAGATAGCCGGTGAACTCGATACCCTCCGGCGCTCGCCCGGCGAGAGCTTCCAGCGATTGACGCTCGGAGCCGTCGCCGACGATAACCAGCTTAACTGCCTGCCTATCCTTGCAAAGGCCCTGAAAAGCCCGGATCAGTACATCCACGTTCTTGATCGGCACCAATCGGCCGACGTATAAAAACGTCGTTTCATCGCCACCGTACCCGCTGTGAGCCTGGGCAATCTCGTGGACTTTTTCATCGTCAAAGAGAAAACATGCACGGTAGAGCTTGCAGGCCGGGACGTCGAACAGCCCGAAGTACTCCTCGTTTCGGCTGCCGACTGTCAGGAACGTATCCACCTTGGAATAAAAATACCGCAGTAGTTTCCGCTTCATTGCAGCCAATGATTTTCTCAATAGCGGAACATCATCGGCAGGAGTAATTGCCAGAGCGTTTGAATCCGACCGGTACAAGATGCGCTTGCCATTGCGCAGTGCCCAGCGAAGCGCTAGCCATTGGGTCGGGGAGTCGTAGGCGTGCAGGTAAACTACGTCCGGGTTCCACTTATCCAGGCGAGCAGTTACGCCTGAGTTGATCCGAATCGTGCCAAGTTTCGGCCACCGGCGAAGCCATCTCTGCAGCGCCGATTGGGGCAGTGATTCCCAGGCCATAACCTGAGGGAACCTGTCGTCGACCCATCCCATATCGCCCTGATTAGCTTCCAGGAAGAACGCCTTGAACTCGATCTCGTCGGCGAGAGCTTCCTGAACTCGATCATATTCATACGCCCTGTACGGAGCGGGGGTCGGAACGAAGATTGCCACTTTGGTTCGGGGCATCAGGATCTCGAGGTTTCGACGGAAACAGATGTATCGCCGGCGCAACGCGGCAGTATTCGGTCGGTCTGTCTATGTTTCACTATTATCCGCTTCATGGCACGAGCCCGCCCTGGCCCGGCAGGCGGTAGTGGGCCAGGCCATTCTGCACTATCACGGCTTTGCGAAGAGGGTGCGGCTCTTTGCTGTGGGGGCTTCGTTGGTCAGTCATCCGCGATCTCTCTTCTATCCGAACCGCACAGGCCGGCCTACGCTGTGATAGACAAACCCGTGAGTTTGCATCCATTCCGGGTCGTATAGGTTTCGGCCGTCGATAATCACGCGTTCGCGCATTAGCTCCGCCAACTGATCCATGTCCGGGTTACGGAATTCCTGCCAGTCTGTCATCACGATCAGGGCCTCTGCACCCTCGAGCATCTCGTACATCCGATCCGAGAACTGCACCGCGTCGCCAAGTTCGGCCTTAGCTTTGGGTATGGCCTGGGGGTCATGGGCAACGACCTCGGCGCCTTGGACGGCGAGCCAGCTACAGATCTTCACGGCTGCGCTCATGCGTGTGTCGTCGGTACGTGCTTTGTAGGCCAGGCCCCAGACCGCGATCTTCCGGCCAGCGTATTTGCCCTTGAAGTGCCGATCAATAACGGTCTTGAAATAATCTACCTGCGCCAGGTTTGCCGCGTGGGTTGCCTCCGCGATCTTCATCAAGGTTCCGGCTTCGCGTCCCATCCACGCCATGGCCTGAACGTCTTTGGGGAAGCAATAGCCGCCATAGCCAAGCCCGGGGAACAAGAACGCCGAGCCAATTCTGCGGTCCATACCCACACCACGCCGCACGTCTTCGACATTGGCCCCGTAATGGTCGCAGAGCTTGGCGACTTCGTTCATGAAGCTGATGCGCATCGCCAGCATCGCATTGGCTGCGTATTTGAGCATTTCCGCCGAGGCCGGATCGGTGATCAGGATGCGTTGGCTTTGCCTCATGAACGGCGAGTACAAATGGGCAATTGTCTTCGCCGCTTGGGGGTTCGTACTACCGATGACAACGCGGTCCGGCTTGGTAAAGTCTTCAACGGCCGAGCCTTCCTTGAGGAACTCGGGGTTCGACACGTAGTCGATGCCGATCTTGGCATTATTGGAGAAGATCTTGGCCAAACGCTTGTACGTCCCCACCGGAACGGTGCTCTTCATCACCACAATCTTGTGAGCATCGGCGGCGGCGGCGATTTGCTCGGCGACAGCATCGACATACGACATATCCACCGAGCCATCGGGCATCGGCGGAGTTCCCACGGCAATGAAGACGACGGTAGAGTCTCGTACGGCAGCGGCGAGGTCGGTCGTAAACAGTAGTCGCCCAGCCTCGACGTTCTCCTTGAGCAACTCGGGCAGCCCGCGCTCGTAGATTGTCGGAATACCTTGGCGAAGCGTTTCCACAATGGTCTCGTTCTTGTCCACGCACACGACCGTTTGGCCCGTGTCGCTCAGACACGTCCCTGTCACAAGACCGACATAACCCGAACCGATGACTGCTATCTTCATGTAAAACTTCTCCAATCTATGTCTCTGGAGGCCAATCATCAGCCCGCCACAAAACTGCAATCGCTATTTGGCTTTGACTCGTCTATCGCCAACGACCACCCTGGCAAAGGCCTTCACTAGCCGCAATAAATCCGAAGGAAAGAGAACCGGGAATACCCCCAGCCGACGAATGAACTGACAGCAGCCGGGAAGCCATCGCTGCTCCCTGATCGCGACGCCGCATAGGTTCATTCGCAAGCCGGCATGATAGTAAGTCGCCGCCCACCACCCCAGATCCTTGCGAATTTGGGGCACATGCGCCTGGTGGAAAGGAAACGCCTGTACCATGCGGTCAAAGGTGCCCTTGGAGGGCGAAGTGTCAACGTTGAAACGGGCGAAACAATCCGGGAGAACGGCCAGGCTGGAGTGCTGGAACAGCCGCAGTAAGAACTCCGCATCCTGATTGCGGCGCATCTCCGGAACCATCAGCCCCGCCACTTCCAGCAGCGAACGCCGGAACATGATTCCCGAAGTAATGAACGGGATACGGTCCATCACGAACTTGCGGTAGGAATCCTTTTCCCATGATAGCGAAGGACGGTATTCAACCGGATGGTCGAAATCGTCGTCGCGAATGGTATCAGCGCCGCTGAAGCAGACACCGACCTGTTCGTCTCGGCTGTCCATCAACGCTACTTGGCGGTCAAGTTTCTCCGGCAGCCATTCATCGTCACTGTCGAGAAATGCGATATAATCACCCTTGGCCGCGGCCATGCCGAGGTTTCGCGCTACGCCGGCGCCCTGATTTTCAGGCAGGATATCCAATTTAATACGAGCGTCCTTTTCCATGTATGAACGGACTATCTCGCAGGTCTTATCCGTAGATGCGTCGTCACAGACAAGGATTTCATAGTCCCCAAACGTCTGGGCAAAAACGCTGTCGAGAGCCCGAACTATCGTAGCCTCGCGGTTATATGTTGGGACAATGACACTGACCCTTGGGGCCTCGGCCTGACCGGCAGGGCAGGGCCCAGAAGTATCATTCACCGAGTTCATAGAAAGATTCCCTTACAAAGAACAGGCACTACATGGCAGCGGGCGCCTGGCTGCCATGGGGATAGTAAACTGGAGCAGGCACTGGTTCATCCGCTAACTGTAACATATCCCAATAAGCCATTTCACGCAAATATGCATCCTCGGCCTTCCACTGTATCTGGAGGCCGGCTAGAACACCCGCCAAGGCAAAGAATCCGCGACTATATGGCGAGTCGGCCGTATAGAAGCATTGCATCAGGTTAATCCAGAACAACATCTGCAGGCAGCGCGAAGCAGCGATATCCGGACTTTTGCGAAGCCGAAATATGCGCTTTAACGCAGCGAATGTAAGAAGGCACAGTGGCACGAGGCCAACCAAACCCTGCTCACAAGCTATCTCAAGCCACAAGTTGTGTGGATAAGTGCGAAGGTCTCCCTTGCCTTTCCAATTCATTCCGATGTACCGCGAGAAACCACCTACGCCAACACCTGCGAAAGGTTTGTCCACAAAAATTTCGATTGCCTTCTTGAAAAGAGGAGCTCGCGATCCAAGCAGACCATCCAAACTCTGAAAACGCTCAACGATGAGAGCGGGACGAAAAATGAGCATCACACCAACCAATAAGACAACAATTAAGGAAAAAACCGCCATAGACCGAATGAATTTTTTAAACGTCACAAACGTGAGTGCTGAACCAAGAACCAAAACAATGATCGCACCCCGAGAGGCTGTAAAGGGAAGAATTCCGATGGCAACCGCTATAGTGATGATGGCCATTATTCGCTGCCAGAGTTGCCCTCGATAAAGCCAGTAGATTTGGAAGGCTATGCCGTTGACCAGGAAAATACCATACATGTTACTCATGCCGCCACCAAATCGCCCCTTCACGACAGAGCCGCCACCGGCGATCAGCATCAGATACAAAAAGGTTGTACCCAACGAAAGATAGGCTCCCATATTCAACATATGATGCAGATTTTTCAGGTTCTGGCCGCACATCCTACCGAGAAAATACAGGGGTATACAGGATGCAAAGAACATCTTCGCTTTGTGGTAACCGTAGATGGGCGAAGGTGTGTAAATCATCGACATGAGGACAACCAGGCCCATGATAAGTGCAGTCCAATCCCCCCAATCACCAACAAGCCACGGCTTCATGCCGGACTTTTTCCACAATATTAAAATGCCGATCATCGTAAAGATCAGCCAAGACATCGAAACGCCACCGCCCAGATGCAATATGCCGGTTATGATAATCCCGAAAAGAACACTTCCAATAATACCAACCGACAGGGTTATTGTTGGATGGAAGAACATCGCAATGGTTGAAACACCGAAAATGAAGGCGCCAAATATGAGGATTAACGTTATGCTCACAACTATCTCCGAGCGAGCCTGTCAATTAATTCAGCAGGCAGCCGACACACGGCTGACAACCTGAAATAAATCAGACAGCCTCATCGGTAATTATCGTTCAAATTGAAGGTTAACTTAGACTAAAACCCCAGCCCCATTGCGGCTTCTAGTGCTTCATACGTCCAATACCTCCTTTGGGTTTCGAAAATTTCTGTAGTCGGAAAAAGTCGGTCTGATACCGATTGTGAGTATTAAGTGCGCCCGGGTAAATCCAGTCAATACAGTTCCAAACATGGCCGATAAGCTCCATCTGGCCGGTCGTTCTTGCCCCGAGAGAAGTAACTAATCACAGGCTGTATCATTAAGTGTTTTTTCTAGCGGAGGGGGGAGGATCACGGTTGGCCGCCGTGTCGGCATAACATCTTCATATCATTTGCTTCAACACTTCCATGGGGCCTGCACCTGGTTCAGTGTAGCCAGTCCTAACTAAAACCCGAACGGAATGGCCAGGGGAAGCGATTTGACACAGATTGTTACTTGGCGAGAACCAATAACGAGTAACCACCGGGCACTCTTGCCGTAAACGGCACACTGAACCTTGAGAGCAGCCAACGTGGGCCATTTGCCAACGCCCTTTTGAATGATGGGTGGTATTTGAAAAGTCCAAAAGCACCATTTGTGTAGAAGCTATCTACTATTTCGTGACCTGTATCTTTAAGGGTTGCAATTGCTGTATCTGCAGTGAAGTAGTGGAGATGTCCTAGAGTGTATCGACAGTGATTAAAGGCGTTTCTCAGCACGAAAGAGGCGTGAAGATCTAGCGGTATATGATATATCTTATAATCTGCTTTTGATCTACACTTGTCAACAAAACCAATATAGTCCGGAACATGTTCGAATACATCCATTGCGAGGAGAATATCAAAATGTTCGCTATTATCCTCTGAAAGTAAGTCCTGACAGAAACACTTAACCTTCTCGCCTTCGATATCCTTGCAAAGCTCTATCGCCTGAGGAGATATATCGTAGCCGCTGAAGTGAACATCCCTCAGAGATTCTTGCTTGGAAAGCTCTTCAAGGATTCGCCCCGCGCCACACCCAATCTCAACAACTTTCTGTGGAGAAATACCATTATTTCTGATAATTCGCATAGCCTGCGAGGCCTTCCACGGAGAATCCTCAGTATGATAGGTTTTGTTGGTTTCCAGATACTTTCCGCTTGTGTAGATATTCTTCACAGGTTCTTGGCCCCATTTGTTTATATATACAGCTATTTTATGTATGGATTGCCACGATCATTGCGGATTATATCGATTATCTTATCCAGTTTTCGGGAAATCGTCAAGCTCTTTCTGGATGCAAGCAGGCATTGGGGACTGCTAGGCCGTGTTACTGACAGAAACGACACCAATACAGGCGTTGTTCCTGCTCGATGATCCGTTTTCCCATTCGGCCGAAGGCCGTAGCTACGACCGCCGAAGTACACGGGCAAAAACTTTGCTGTGTATAGCCGCACGAACGCCTTTATCCAAACCCCAAAACCAAAACTGTGGAAGCAAAATCAAACCAACAATGCCCACTTCGATAATCAACTCAAGCCACGATTGTGGTGAGTAAATCCACGTAATGATTAGTCCCGCAGCCAATGCAAACAGCCCCAGGAGAACTTGCGTTGGGAAAACTGACCTGAACAGGCTAAGTTTAGAGACGCCAAAACGCTTGGCCGCGACTCGTGGATAAAGCAGGACTGAGACCAGACCGTTACCCATGGTCATCCCGCCAACTAAACCAATGGCCCCGAACAGATAAGCGCCCGCAATCCCGCAGATAACAGTTGCCGCCGCCCGCAAGCCAGAAATTCGTGTCGTATCTCCAAGTATCTTTCGCCCAATCATTGCCGATGAAAGAAGAGTAACAGTCCAAACCAACACAGACCCTGCCAAACCCACAGCCAGGATCCAGACGCATTCCTCGAATCCCGGCCCTTGCCAAACAAAGAACAGCGCACTGGCAAAGCCCATAAGAGCCCCTCCTGCCATCATCGCCAAACAGCCGGAGATGCGGGTCCCTCGTAAAATCAGCGATGGGAGCTTATCGGCGTGAATCGATGCTGCGACTGGCATTGCGACCATCGCACCGGTTACAACCATACCCCTCAATGAATGAATCAACAGCCCACTGAGATAGACGTATGTAGCAGACGTCGGACCAAAAAGCCTCAGTGCCAGAATCGGCCCGGATCGGTACATCACCATTTGGCACAGGCTCCAGAACACGGCATGGTATGAGAATTTAAAAAGCTGACGAAACTCATCGCCCAAGCCCGACGAGGCCAGCTTGAAATTGCGATATAAAAGCTGAAGGAAAATGTGATTTCCCAGCAACTGAACCAACCCGCCTGCGAACATCGCCAAGCCGAGAAAATGTAACTGCGGGCCATATTGCCGGAAGCAGAATACTACAACACTCACTCTTGCCAGATGTGAGGCTACCGTGATAATATTCGATATCTCAAATCGCTGTAAACCCAGCAAAGCTCCGCTGGCGGGGACACCAAAAAGACCGGCAGCTACTCCATAGCTAGCCCAGCGAATCGCAGGAGCTAGTGCAACTACTGTCTCTTGAGGTACCTTCGGGAATAACGTCCCGTAATTCAGAGATATCACCACTCCCAAGCCGGCAGCGATACAAGCCAGCACAAAGTAAATCGGCAAACTAACCGAAAAAACCCTGCGAAAGCCCTCGGCGTCGTTAGATCGGGAGTAGTGGGCTACGCGCTGCTGAACTGCTATACCCAGGCCGGAATCCAATAACATCAGGAAAGCGGCGCATTCCAACGCGCCCGACCAGGCGCCATAGGCAACCTTACCAACGTGTGACAGGACATAAGCCGTAAGCAGCAGGTTAACTACAATTACCACTGCCAGGCGTCCCCACTGAGAACTGACGTTAACAATTGTCCGCCCGAATGAGAATTGCCTGGTTTCTAACTCTTCCGCCATGAAGTCCTATCTCCGCACAGATCGCCTCTTACCTGCCGTCACTCGGCCAGAGCAGGGGGGGGCAATTCTGATCTGTGTGTCACTTGGACACTGGCCGGCGCTACTCGGCCAGCTTTCGCACTATGCGCAGGGCACTATCACCTGCACCGTACAGGTCTGCCTGTCGGTCTTCGCCCAAGGCAGCACCGGCAGCCTCAAAGTGGGTAACCGCTGTGAGGATCGACTTCGTATCGGCCCCAACAATGCGATTGCAACCGGCAGTAACAAGTTCAACCCACTCGGTCTCATCACGTAGCGTAACGCAAGGCACGCCAAACCAGTAGGCTTCTTTTTGTACGCCGCCCGAGTCGGTAAGGATCATTCGAGCATTTTTTTCCAGCGTCAGCATATCCAGATAAGCTACCGGATCGATCAGCCGGACACGCCAGCCTAGAGATGTAAGTGATTCACCCAGCGTCTTTTTCGTTCGCGGGTGCAACGGCAGTATGATCGGACGATCGATTTGGCCAAACGCCTCGCAAATGCCGGCCAGGCGGGCTGGATCATCGGTATTCTCTGCCCGGTGAACGGTAGCGAGATAGTAGCTCTTTGGCTCCAGGCCAAGCTCGCTCATTATCTTACTGCGAGTTTCTGCAAGCGATGCGTTATACAGCACCGAGTCGTACATCACGTCACCGACGTTGACCACGCCTTCGGTTATCCCCTCGGCCTTGAGATTAGCAATGGCCGTCTCGGTCGGACACAGCAGCAACGTGCTTATCGTATCGGAGACGATGCGATTGATCTCCTCCGGCATGCGCCGGTTAAAGCTTCGCAGCCCCGCCTCGACGTGGGCAATCGGGATATGCAGCTTCGCCCCGGCAAGGGCACCCGCCAACGTCGAGTTCGTATCACCGTAGATTAAAACCCAGTCGGGTTTCTGATCGAGAAGTACCTGTTCGATCTTGGCAAGCATCATGGCCGTCTGCTGGCCATGCGGGCCGGAACCGACCTCAAGATTAACCGCAGGCCGGGGGATTTTGAGTTCATCGAAAAAGACCTTCGACATGTTGGCATCGTAATGCTGGCCGGTATGGACGATCAGCTCCTGGACCCTTCCGCCGGCATCTGCCTCATTGAAAGCTTCGATAGCTCGGCTGACTGCGGCAGCTTTGATAAACTGCGGCCGAGCACCAACGATCGTAACGATCTTAACTTCTCTATTGGCCAAAGCTTTTCTCCAGACCGAGCTTTTCTTTAAGCTCAGCCACCATATGACATGCCCCGCGACAACTCGACCGCCTGGTGATAATCCTCAGGTGAATCTATCTCAATTGCGAGCTTTTTCTAACGCTCAATGGTCAAACGAACTGCCCTTCGAAAGCTCCAGAGCCTGGTGATAATCCTCAGGTGAATCTATCTCAATTGCGAGCTTATCTTCTGTATCCACAGCCATGAAAATATTGTCAGCCAAAATATCGTTCACCGCCGCCTCGAAGAACAGATTCCGCTGGCTGAGGGTTTCGTTGTAATGCTGGAGAGAGGTTTTCAGGTCCGCGCATGCTGACCTTGCGAACTTGCCCACTCCAATGAATTCGCCCATGCATTGATCGATGGGCAGCTTCTTGCCGATCTGCGTAATCCGCCCTGAATCGTCGACGATAACCTTGACCTCCTCATCACCGCAGGCCTTTGGGTCAATTGCAAATGCGCTATCGGGGTAGGTCAGCAGGCTCGAAACAATCCGCCGATCAAAAAGCACGTCGGCGTTGAAATAAATGAAATCGTCGTCCAGATATTCGCCGGCCAGCCAGAGAGAGTTGATCGTATTGGTCTCGGCAAAATCTTCGTTTATCACAACCTGCCAGCTTACGTCGTGGCTTTTCATCTGGGCTCGGACGAGTTGGTCTCGATAGCCCAATACGATAACGATATCCGTGATCCCGTTTTCCGTCAGAGAACCTACCGCATTATCCAGAAGGGTCAGCTCGCCGAATTTCAATAGACACTTTGGCTTATCCCAACCCATCGGGGCAAGACGCTTACCTCTACCGGCTGCGAGAATAACACCTTTCATCATGACCCCTTACAGAGATGCGATGACGCTTTTGAACTCCTGGTAAATGTCAGTCTTTCGTCCCTGGAGGATACCGTTGACCATATGGAAAAGTGGTATAGATACTTCAAGGGCCCAGAGAGTTTCGATGGTCTGACTCATCGCCACGCCTTCTACGGTCATATTGACGGCCTTCAAGGCTTCATCCAAACCATGACCCTTGGCCAGTTCGACACCCAGACATCGATTCCGGCTGTTCGGGCTGATACATGTAGTTATAAGATCACCCGCGCCTGATACCCCATAGGCGACCGATCCGCTGATGCCAAAGAACGAAGCTACCACACCCATCTCGCGGATGCCCTCGGTCATCAATATTCCCTGGATGTTTGCCCCTAAATCCAAACCCTCAGCCATGCCTGCAGCGATCGCAACCAACCCCTTCAGCGAAGCGCATATCTCGTGGTGAGTCGGGTTACGGGAGACCTCGAAGCATATCACATCATTGGCCAGCGCTTCCTTGACCATCGCCAGATACATCAGGTTGTCGCTGGCAAGGATGGCACGGGTGGGCTTGCCTTCTGCGACCTCATTGGCAATTGTCGGCCCGGTAAGTACAACTACCTTCGCACCGGGGATCTCCTGGGTAACCGTTTCGCTCATCGTGCATTGACGGGCTGCGTCGAAACCTTTCGAGACCGTAAGAACCAGCGGCCCAAGTGCCCGCTCAGACAACTCTGCCGCTGCGCTGCGGACCTGGCTCGACGGGACAGCCAGGATGATAAGAGTCGAATCCTCTTCGAATGTGGTCGAGTACTTTTCCTCAACGACAATCGACTCATCCAGCGGGTAGGGGAAAAATGGCCCTACCTCCTGTCTGGAGGCGTTGATCTGGTCGGCCAGCTCTGCGTTTAAAGTCCAAACCCGAACAGGCCTGGACTGGGCAAACAGCTTCGCCAGTGCCAAGCCCCAGTTTCCCGAACCAATTACAATGATTTGTTTGATCTGGTGCATGGGCGAAAGTCTAAGCCCAAAACCCCTAGCCAACAAGGGCTTCCTCAGCTGCTTTTGCCCGATCCCAAGCTCATTTGACCGATCTGGGCGATTGGATAAACAATCGGAGCCCACTGGATTTTTTCTCGGCAGGCCCCTGAACTTCTTTAATTTTCAAGATTTAAGGCTTTTTTCGGCGTCTAACAGACGAACTCGATTACCTTTTCTCCAACGAATTGAATCTGCTCGTCGGTAAGTTCAGGGAAAATCGGCAAGGCCAAAGTCTCGGCAGCTGCGGTTTCAGAGGCGGGGAAATCGCCTTGTGAATATCCAAGGTCGGCGAAACACTCCTGCTGATGCATGCTCAGCGGGTAGTAGATATCACTGCCAATGGAGTTTTCCTTGAGGTGCGCTTGGGTCTGGTCACGCTTGGGAACGCGAATAACGTATTGGTTGTAGATCGACACGTTGTCTTCCTTGACGACCGGAACCGTTACCGCATCGCAATCTGCAAACAGTTCGTTGTAGAGAGCGGCGTTTTGGCGGCGCTTTTGAGACCACTGGTCCAGGTATTTCAGCTTAACGAGCAACCCCGCTGCCTGGATGGTATCCAGACGGAAGTTTCCACCGATCCACTTGTTGTAGTACTTGGGTTTCATGGCGTGGTTTCGGCACAGGCGAATCTTCTCAACCAGTTCTTCGTCCTGCGTGACGATCATTCCGCCGTCACCGAGACCGCCGAGATTCTTCGACGGGTAGAAACTGAAGCAGCCGCACGTGCCGAACGAACCGGCCTTTTTGCCTTTATAAGTAGCACCGATAGCCTGGGCGGCGTCTTCTATAACAAACAGCTTATGCTTTTTGGCAATTGCCATGATCGGGTCCATATCAGCCAACTGGCCGAACAGGTGAACCGGCATGATCGCGCGGGTTTTATCGGTAATGGCGGCTTTGATCTTGGCGGGGTCAATGTTGAACGTTTCGGGATCGATGTCTACAAAAACGGGCTTAGCCCCAGTGCGGCAGATACAACCAGCCGTAGCAAAGAACGTATAAGGCGTGGTGATAACTTCGTCACAGCATCCGATGCCAAGGCTCATCAGGCTGCACAGAAGTGCATCCGTACCCGAGGAGACTCCGATTGCCCCGGCGGTGTTGGAGTATATGGAAATAGCGGCTTCGAGGTCTTTGACGGCCGGGCCGTTAATGAAATACTGCGAGGCCAGGACTTCTTCAATTGCCGGCAACATGTCTTCGCGCAGAGTTTCGTACTGGGCCTTTAAATCCAGGAGCGGAACATTCATGTAAATTTTTCCTTGTAGTAAAATCGGATCGTAAAACTGACTGCTAAGCCGGCTTGTTCTTAAATTCTTCGTAACCGACCTTACCCACCGAAAGGTCTTCCGGCAAGGGTTGATCTTCATCGAGGTCCATGCACTTCAACTGGCCCGGACTGGCCTCTTTATAGCTGAAACCGCTTTCAGGGCAAACCATAATGCCGTCGGCATCGGGCGAGCCAAGCCGATGGCCATGCCTGCTCATCCAGCCATGCTGAGAAGCGGGGACGCCCATCATCAGAGCATATTGGGGCACATCCCTGGCCACCACCGCACCGGCTGCGATAAAGGCATATCGGCCAATTTCTATCCCGCAGACGATGGTTGCATTCGCCCCGACGGTCGCGCCCTTTCGCAAGATGGTTTTTTCGTACAGGCCGTGCCGTAACACCTGGCTGCGGGGGTTGGTTACGTTGGTAAGCACGCAACTGGGTCCGAGAAACACGTCATCTTCAATCACCGTGCCGGTATATAACGCAACGTTGTTTTGGACCTTGACGTTGTTTCCAATTACTACGCCGTCACTAACCAGCACGTTCTGGCCGAAGATGCATCTGTCGCCGATTTTCGCACCGGACATGATGTGGCTGAAGTGCCATATCTTCGTACCTTCGCCGATCTGAGCTCCGGCATCGACGTAGCAACTTTCATGTGCGAAATATTTTTTGTCGGTGCTCATCGCTAATCTCCATGAGATTGCAGGGGTTATTTAATCTCAACGGGCTGACCGCCCAGGGCGAGCGAAGTCGACCCAGCCTCTAGCACCTTTACAACTCGCAAACCATCGTAGCCGTCGCTTCGAGGAGTCGTATCATTGGCGATCGCGTCGATAAAGTGCCGGCATTCGGTTTTTAGCGGCTCGCCGCCGGGAACCTTGGGGATAAGGATATCGCCCGTTCGCAAGGTGATCGCCTCGTCGTAGCTATTGACGCTATTTACCACGGCGCCTTTATCATAAACGCGGATCTTCTCAGCCGCTTCCATGTCATCGAAGACGATCATTTTCTGATCGCCCACAAGCGTTACTTTACGGATTTTATGCGGATCAAGCCACGAAACGTGGATATGGGCCATTCGGCCGTCGGCGAATTTCAGGCAGGCGAAGACCACATCTTCCACGCCATTTTGCAGATAAGCATTGCCCGAAGCCGAGATACTTACCGGCTGGGCTCCGAACAGATAGCAGGCCAACGAAATGTCATGGGGAGCCAGCGACCACCAGGCATTTTCCTTCTGACGAACGATGCCGAGATTCAAACGCTGGAAATACAAGTAAAGGGACTTACCCACCGATCCGTCGTCGATTTTCTGCTTCATATAGGCAACCGCCGGGTGGTATTCCAGCAGATGGCCCACCATCAATTTCAGGCCCTTATTATCGGCCAGATCGACCAGTTCCCGGCTCTGGGAAGCTACCAGGGTCAGGGGCTTTTCCACATATGTATGCTTGCCGGCAGCCAGTGATGCCTTGGCCAGCTCATAGTGGAACGGCGCATCGACGGCAACGACAATTGCGTCAAGATCGGCGTCGGCCAGGATTTTGTCCATATCGCCTGTAACGGACGTTTCCGGGTAAAGGCTGGCCATTCTCGCTCGTGTCTGCTCTGAAAGATCGCAGATATACTTGAGATCGGCCCCGTCAATCGAGGCGAAGTTACGTACCAGGTTCTTGCCCCAGTTTCCCGCTCCAATCACGGCTGTCTTAATCACGTGGATTTACTCCTGAATCAATTGTGAGGCTGAAAGTTAACAGCCTTTTTCTTCAAACAATTCTTCTACCAGAACCTTTTCCCACCCGCTATGGATAAAATCTTTCGGCATTAAGCAGCGAACCCCACTTGACGGGGCCAGGCTGGCCGGCCAGTTAATTAAAGAGCACATAATGCCCTCTAGACGAATCGGCTATTAACCGACATAAGATTTAGCGATCCTATTAAATGACAAGGAAGATTCATGAAAGATCAACTGCTCCGGAAGATTCGGGCCAAAGAAGCGGTCATTGGCATTATCGGTCTTGGCTACGTAGGTCTGCCGCTGGTGCGTGAATTTAACCGGGCCGGGATGAAGATACTCGGCTTTGATGTGGACAAAAAAAAGGTTAAATCCCTGATGGCCGGGCGAAGCTACATCGAGCATATTCCTTCATCGGCCATTAAAAAGATCGTCAAGGCAAAGCGGTTCGAAGCAACTACGGACTTCAAGAAACTCGCCAAGGCCGACTGCATTCTGATCTGCGTTCCTACACCGCTGACCAAGATGCGCGAGCCGGATATGACCTACGTCGAGGCAACGGCCAGATCGATATCCAAGACTCTCCGCAAGGGACAGTTGGTCATTCTTGAATCGACCACTTATCCGGGCACGACCCGTGAGGTAATGCTGCCGATTCTGGAAGAATCTGGCCTGAAAGTAGGCCGGGACTTTTTCCTGGCCTACTCGCCCGAGCGGGAAGATCCAGGCAGGGAAGATTACACCACCAAGACTATCCCGAAGGTTGTCGGGGGATACGATAAAAACTCCCTGGCCGTTGCAAAGGCCTGCTACGAAACTTCTCTCGATACGGTCGTCCCGGTATCCAGTTGCGAGGCAGCGGAGGCTTGCAAGATTCTCGAAAACACCTACCGGTGCGTAAATATCGCACTGGTCAACGAATTGAAGGTCCTTTTCGACAAAATGGGAATCGACGTCTGGGAGGTCGTCCAGGCAGCGGCGACCAAGCCGTTCGGATTCACGCCGTTTTATCCGGGCCCTGGCCTCGGGGGACACTGCATCCCAATCGATCCGTTCTATCTGTCGTGGAAGGCCCGCCAGTACAACCTGCCGACGCGGTTCATCGAACTTGCCGGCGAGGTTAACATCTCGATGCCACAATACGTCATTACCCAACTGGCCGACGCACTCAACGACAAGGGCAAGGCCCTTAAAGGCTCGAAGATCCTCATACTGGGCCTGGCCTATAAGAAAGACGTCGACGACATGCGGGAAAGCCCATCGCTGGAACTGATCGAACTGCTGAAGCAAAAACATGCCAAGGTCGACTATAACGACCCACACATTCCCAAGGCTCCGCGTACACGCGAGTACGACCTTAAAATGTCGTCTGTTAAACTCACGGCGGCTGCCCTGGCACGTTATGACGCCGTTTTGATAAGTACCGATCATAGTTCGTATGACTATCAGTTCATCGTCGATAACGCCAAACTTGTAGTCGATACGCGAAACGCCACCAAGTCCGTCAAGCGTGGCAGACAGAAAATAAAGCAGGCGTAACTTTCAGCCTTGACAGATAATAAAATGACTAGAAGTCGTCCCAAAACCTGCTTTGCAGGCGAAAGCGCGTGTTTTTTTCGATCCGGCAAGGAGCGGAAATGATGTTGAATCCAGTCGATTCGTCGAGTTTCCGCGACGCAGGCGGGCGGAAAAAGACCCGCTTGCAGCCCAAATCGAGGTTTTGGGATGGCTTCTAATCTATTCGACCTAACCGGCAGGTTGGCCCTTGTTACCGGGGCCAGTAAAGGCCTGGGCAAGGAAATGGCTATAGCGCTTGCTGATGCCGGCGCTGATCTTGTAATCTCCAGCCGAACCGAAGCTGACCTTATCGCTGCCGCTGAAGATATCTCCTCGCAAACTAACCGAAAAGTTCTACCCATCCCCGGAGATGTCGCCGACCGGACAGTAGCCCAAGAGACTGTGGCAAAGGCGCTGGCCCAGTTCGGCCGGCTGGATATCCTGGTAAATAACGCCGGAATCAACATCCGCTCGCCATTATCAGCCATCAAGGATGAGGATTGGCGACGCGTCCAGCAGGTTAATGTCGATGGCGTGTTGAATTTCTGCCGCGCTGCGATCGAGCCGATGGTTGCAGCCGGTTTCGGGCGGATAATAAATATCGGCTCTGCCCTGTCCATGGTAGCCCTGCCCGGGCGAACCAGTTACTGCTGCTCGAAAGGGGCCGTTCTCCAGCTTACCCGCACCCTGGCTATAGAACTAGCCGGGACGGGAGTTACCGCGAACTGCCTCTGCCCTGGCCCCTTCGCTACCGAGATAAACAAGGCTCTGATCGACGATCCCGAGGCCGAGAAGGAAATTCTATCGAAGATCCCCATGGCCCGATGGGGCGAGATGGACGAGATCAGAGCACCCATACTTTTTCTGGCCAGTCCCGGTTCGAGCTACGTCACAGGTTCAGTGGTTTCCGTTGACGGCGGATGGCTGGCCTGGTAACTGACCCGGCACCTCGTTTTCAGCACATATCTTCATGCTCCCTTTCCCCGGGCCAATACCTCGGCTATAATCGCCACTTGGAAATAAACTGTGAGGGAAACTAATGGCGATGGCATGGAGGCCGAGACAATACAACTGGCAAATAGCCGCCCCCTGGGCTGGTGCCGCTGAACTGGCGCGGAAACTTCGCAGCTCCGACCTGCTGGCCCAGATCCTGCACAATCGCTGCTGCGGGGACCTGGACTCCGCCAGGGCATTCCTTGAACCTAAACTTACCGATTTGCACGACCCTACCGAACTTCCAGGCGCTACCGCCGCTGCTGAGCAGATTATCCGTGCGGTAAAGGACGGAAAGCGCATTGTTATCTACGGCGATTACGACGTGGACGGCATGACGTCGGTTGCCATCCTGCATGCGTGCCTGAAGATGATCGGCGGGGATGTGCATTACTATGTGCCCCACCGACTCGAAGAGGGCTACGGCGTAAACGCCCGGGCACTGGAAAAACTGATAGGCCGGGGAATGGGTATGATGATTACCGTCGACTGCGGGATCACCGCGGTCGGCCCCCTAGCCGATGCAGCCGCCGCAGGGGTGGAAGTTATCATCACCGACCACCACAACCTTGGCCCCGAATTGCCCAAAGCTGCAGCCATAGTTCACCCAGCCCTGCCCGGTGAGAATTACCCCAACCCTGGCCTGGCTGGGGCTGGAGTCGCATTCAAGCTGGCCTGGCAAGTAGCGCGGACGGCCTGCGGATCTGAAAAAGTCGATGATCCGATGCGGAAGTTTCTCCTGGACGCTACCGCACTGGCGGCACTGGGTACGATTGCCGACGTGGTTCCGCTGACGGGCGAAAATCGGGCGATTGCAGCCTTCGGCCTGGCCGGCCTGGGAGCAACTGACCACCCCGGCCTAAAAGCGCTCATACGCTCGGCAAAGCTCGATAGCGAAAAGATTGATTCCTATCATGTGGGCTTTCTGCTGGCGCCCCGCCTCAACGCTGCCGGAAGAATGGGCCACGCCCGACTGGCTGTGGAACTGTTAACTGACGCCGACGCCGATCGGGCGGAAAAGATCGCCAAGTACCTCGTCCAGCAAAACACCGAACGCCAGAAGGTTGAACGACAAATCAGGGAACAGGCTATTGAAATGGTCCTGGCCAAGGGGCTCGACGGCCCAGATAGCCATTCGATTGTGCTGGCATCGGATCAATGGCACGGCGGGGTGATCGGGATCGTAGCATCCCGCCTGGTAGAAAAATTCGCAAGGCCGGCAATTCTGATCGCTATCAACGGCGACGGAACCGGGCAAGGCTCGGGCAGGTCTATCGCCGGCTTCCACATGCGCCGTGCGCTGGATGAATGCTCGCAGTATCTTGAAAGCTTCGGCGGACACGCAATGGCCGCCGGCTTGCGGATATCAGCCGACAAGATAGACGCATTTAGAGAAGCTTTTGAGACCCAGGCAGCGAAGGAAATTGACGGGGCCGAGCTTTCTCCGAAGCTGTCTATCGATGCCGAGTCGAGCTTCAACCAGCTCGGTTTCAATGTCGTCTCACAGCTTGGAAAATTGGGGCCCTTCGGCCAATCCAACCCCAGGCCGGTAGTTGCCTTTAGAGACTGTCAGTTGTTGGGATCGCCAAAACGCATCGGCCGATCCGGCAAGACCGTATCCATGATGCTCGAACAAGACGGCAGCAGAATCCGAACGGTGGGCTTTGGAATGGGTGACCTCGCCGATTTGCTCGTGGGCGTAAATTCTATCGACGTCGCCGCTGAGCCTGTACTGAACAGCTTCAACGGCCGAACGAGCATCGAACTGAAACTGCTCGACGTGCGGTGGGATTAGACAGTAGGGTTGGCAACGAAGTTGCCGACCCTACAAACTTGGCTTCTTTGTCACCTCATCGGTTGGCTTTTCTGTCGGCTCAGATGTCATATGTCCACTCTCTATCCCTTACGGGCTCAATGTATGGTCGCCGCAATCCGGTGTTCCAGTTGCTTTTTTAGATTCTCGGGCGACTTATAGATGATGTGATTGAACTGTCGGGTATCAAAATGAAGCTCATCTTTGTCTTTTTCAGGCACTAACCATATTACAGGTAAGCCCATTCCCATCGCATAGCCGGCTTCGAAATAGACACCACCCCGATGGCCGGTGAAATCCGCTACGATGAAACGGCTTTTGCGAATCTCGGCTACGATCTCATCACAGATCTTGTTGTTATGTTCATGGCTTTTCATACACCTGCATTCAAAACCTGCCTTTTTAATGGCAGGCTTGATCCCATCATAAAAGAACGTATCCATTTTGCTGTCAAACCACATCGCCACAAAAGCCTGTTTTGAATCAACCCCTGGCTGCGCCAATTGATCAATACGCTCCCAACCTTTTTGTGAAATGGCGAAACTTGATAATTGTTGGGGACCATTGTGGAATGTGACCAATAGGTCACCCTCCATCATTAGCTTGAATATGGCGTTGACTTGGTGAGTTGTTTTACAAAAAGTCATGAAATGGATATCTGGACCATCTCTTGATATGCTAGACATTGGGTGTGGTAGTCCACGTGACAGATTTTTCAATGCCCGATCAACCATTTCAGTTGCCTTGGGAAATTCTGTTGGCTTATCGGTAAACGGTCATCCAGCACGCCATAGTAGACATCTTTCTTGGCCAACTGCTTTTCTTGTACCAGGCACGCGATCTTAAATGCTTCCTCACTGTCGCTGCCTTCCCAGCGCCTACCGAAATATTCACCAAGTACATAGTGCCCGCATTGAGGGCAATCATAGAAGTGATTATTGAAGATCTCACCGGCAATAATGGCGCCTTCCTCAAGATTGGCTTCTTTTCCGCAAAATGCACATGGGGCTTTTTTTTTCATGGTTGTATTTCCTTAAGTATCTGCAATCTCTTAGGGGTGCTGCCTGAACGTAACGCCCCAACTGACGGCTAAACAGTAACATTGGCGTATGTGGCTGGCAAGGTGCAGGTAACTTCCGCTGTAGTTTGGCCTTGGGTTTGGCCAGTAGGTAGGGTTGGCAACTTGTTGCCGACGGAACGAATGCCGTAAGATTGCGTCGGCAATTAATTGCCGACCCTACTTCTAGCTTTCAATCTCCGCCGGGGCGACTTCCGGGCCTGGCGCGCTGCGGATAATTAACCACGCCTGAACCTCTGGCCTCAAAACTTGCCGAATCCAATAACCTTCTTTTTCCTGTAATATTCACCCCTAGCCGGTAACTAATAGGTCGGAAGGAAAGCACCACGGATGCCTGAGAAGGCGAAAAACAAATTGTTCGCGGACTGGCAAAGCCGATTCCACCCACTGATCATCAGGATAGCCAAGGCCTATGCCGACTCAGCCGATGACCAGAAGGATCTCGCACAGGAAATCTTCCTGCAGCTTTGGCGTTCGATCCCTCGCTTTCGAGGCAACTCGGCCGAGACGACATGGATATATCGCGTAGCCCTAAATACCTCTCTGGCTTGGCGGCGCGGGCAAATCAGACGTCGAAAACGTTTTCCCATCTCCCTGATTGACCCGTCCGAGTTGCAGGCGAGAGATCACACACTTGGACCCGATAATATCGTACGGCAGTTATACGCCGCCATCAGGCAACTTCCCCCTGCCGATACTTCCGTGATGTTGATGCACCTGGACGGCCTGGCTTATGAACAGATGGCTGAGGTGCTTGGCATAACCGTAAGTAACGTCGGGGTCCGGATTCATCGTGCCAAGGCGAAGCTGGCTGAGTTGCTTAAGGGGCTTAATGATGAAATTTGACGAACTTAAAAAAGCATGGCAGGGCCAGGACGCCGGCAGGAAAGTTCAAATCGACACTGAAGCTCTTGCGAAACTCATTCGCCGTGAGCAGGCAAATTGGAGCAGCCTTCTCCTGCGGCGCGATCTTCTTGAAGTTGCAATCTGCTGCTTAGTGATCCCGTTTTGCCTATACTCTGCGATCAAGATGGATCTTTTCACGATGTATCTGGTAGCCGGCGGTGCGTTATTCGTCGCCCTGTTCTTTATTGTCGATCGTCTGTTGCAAAGAAATCGCCAGCCTCACGAGGACCAGCCGCTGGTCGAATTCATAACCCAGTCGATCGATCAGAATGATCATCAGATATGGCTGCTGCGCAATGTTTTCTGGTGGTATCTACTTCCGCCAGGGATCGGTATAGCCGTAGTTCTTGGTGACAGCCTTTACATCTTTCTGGTCACTGACGGGCCTTCACAGTTTAGGATTTGGGCAGTCCTGTACCTTGCCGCTGTGGCCCTGGGGTGCGTGCTGATTTACAGGTGGGTCTACCGGCGGAATCAACGAGCGGTTCGCGATGATCTGCTACCCCGCAAGCAGGAACTGAGCGATCTTCTGGATATGTTCACAAAGATGTGAGGTGGCAACCTTCGTATCTAGCCGGGTGCCATGCTTCTGGAATGTTCAGTGAAGAGACATAGGTAACACATTGTGAAGGGACATAGGTTACATCTCTCACAGGACAGTATCTCTGTTTAGTGCATCAGATGCAAGGCGTCGGACGACATGGTTTGCGTAGAAGATTCGTAGTTCGCCGCCATGCGGTTCGAGTCGAACGTAGTCACCGGCGAGTCCCTTCCCGATCAAGATGCGGGTTGATCGATATGATATCCATCCAGCTGATTGTATCTTCCGCAGGATACTGCCGGCTGGGTACTCTAGGGCTGGCATGCGGCGAGGTCGTTTGCGGTCACTTGGCCTCCAGTAGTTTACAGGCACCCCCATGCCGAGCGCTTCGTGAGGCCGCAGTGAGTTGTAGACTGTGGTTCTCCACAGTTCCAAGTCGCGGGTAAAGCCCGACAGGCTCGACCTGCTGACCAATGGCAGGACTTCCCGGTTCAGCGTTCCGTGGAAGCGTTCGACTTTACCTTGTGTTTGTGGGTGATATGGCCGGCCATGGATAGGTTGAATCCCCAGCCGTAATAGTTGTGCATCGAACCAGGACAGTCCGGCGTGGTCGGCTCGACAGTTGCCGTTGAATTGGTTGTCGCAGAGTAGTTCCTTCGGCAAGCCCACATCGCCAAAAAGAGCCCATAGCACCTGCCAAGTCGTTATGAACCGCATGTCGGTACAGGGTGTAAGGCGGAGAAGATAACGGGAATGGTCATCCATGATGCTCAGTGGATGGATACGTTGTCGCTGGACTTCGAGCGGCCCTTTGAAGTCGAGTTGCCACAGCTCGTTGGCCTGTGATCGTTCGAACCGCTGAATATCTGGCTCATTCCGCTGGGTTCGTCCAACACGCCCGTTACGTTGGAGGATGGCGTTGATAGTCCTGACGGAGGGGACGGGCAGACCTCGATTGCGCAGGAGGGTATGAATCTTGGCCGCTCCCCAATAATAGCGATCACGGATTCGCAGGATGTGCTCTACGACTGGCTGGTCAGTTCGCCGTGGTGAGAAATTGGGGCGGCGGGATCGATCTTCCAGGGGCTCACGCGGTGCTTGGGTGAAACGATTAAGCCATTTGTAGGCCGTCTTCCGCGAGATACGAAACTCGCGGCAAGCCTGGGCGACCGGGGTGGCCTGATCTATAACACGGTGTACAAATGCGATTCTCTGCTCAGACACAATAATAACACCTTTCCAGGGCATGATTGCGTCTGAGAAAAACTACCCACTATTGGACCGTCGGCGTGTTTTGCGCGCGCATCCTGCGTAGCCTTTTGGCGAAGCAGGATCCCAACTCCCGGCCCGGCCGGGTTATAAAAAATTTGAGATTTAAGCGACCCGTCGAATGACACGACACCATTTGCGCGCTTTTTATGTGTAGATGGGTGCCGTGCTTTCGTTTCACTGCTTGGCCCCTTCGACAAGCTCAGGGCAGGAAGTGTTCATGGAAGGGACATAGGTAACACATGTGGAAGAGACATAGGTTACAGTTTCAAGCGATACAGTACGGTTTTATTTGGTTGTTATCAAGACATCGTATTTCCTTCCAGGCATAGAAC
>SDBT01000476.1_pt1 | contig 63390 bp, 43 predicted proteins | sample 2277101 | NCBI WGS metagenome assembly SDBT01 (sample SAMN10404973, study PRJNA504765) | marine sediment metagenome | isolation source: marine sediment core GS10_PC15, 103 cmbsf | place: Arctic Ocean: Southern Knipovich Ridge | collected 2010 | reverse complement strand
GAACCAGGAATAACATCAAAGCTCAACGTTGCAACGTCTGACCCCGAGCCGGCATTGCTGTAGTGTAAGTCGTTCATGTACCCCGGGACCGAATCCACGCTCACCCACGACCCGATTGTGGCAAAACCACTGTCCCCATTGTCGATGATCTGCGGGCCGTCGCTGCCGACCACGCCACCTGCCGTGCCGAGTGAGTCGATACCGTCCTCATATCCGATCGGCTGGGTCACCTGCGTGATGGTGTAATCGCCCGGCCGTAGACCGTCGAAGAGGTAGGCGCCGGCCTCATCGGTCTTTTCGGTACGGAAGACCTCCTCGCCGCGGTCGTTGACGCCGGTAAGGGCTATCTGCACGTTTTCGATGGGAGGCTCGTTGAAGTCCACCAGGCCGTCATTGTTGTGGTCCGCATAGACGACGCCCGACAGGCTGGTGAGCATCTCGACAGGTACAAGCCCGTGCTTGGTGCCGTCGACGCCCAGGTAACCGTAGAGCTTGGCTGCCCCGAACTGGTCACCCAGGATCAGAGGCTCCGAGCAGGAGGTGTGGAACTGCACCGTCTGCAGCAGTTGGTCGTTGGCCGGGTCGTAGATGAACAAGAAGGTGGTGGACGAGAGTTTGTCGGCACCGGCTTGGGCTGCTTCGATCGCGAACAGTTCGCCGAGGGATACTTCGCCGTCGAAGAAGACCTTGACGTTGGGTTGGCTGAGGCTCCGCTTGTCCGCGGCGATGATGTGCACGACGGCCTCATCGTTCGGATCGCCCACGACGCTCACCTTCGCCGGATCCTGCGAGTGGCTGGTAGCCTCGGGCCCGTCGCCCGTATACCGCATCATCAGGACCTTGGGCTTTTCGCCGGCCAGGGTCACCTCGATCGCCGGCAATGCAGCGTGGTAATTGGTCGCATCCTCGTCCTGCACCCAGTTGTTCCTGGCGGCATGATAGCCGACGACCTTGCTGACGCCGGCGAACTGGCCCTCCGCAGCCGGGAGGTCGAAGTGTCGGTAGAGCCAGGTCTCGCCCGCGTCGAGCAAGCCGTCCATATTGGTGTCGCCGATATTGGCGCCGTTTTCCACGATCGGCGCCGGATTGAAGTCGTCGCCGGGCTCGCCGGGCGTTGCGTTGTCGTCGGTGACGGTGACGTTGGCCAGCGGGACGCTGCCGGTGTTGGTCACCACGTAGGTCCAGATGATCTCCTCGCCGATGGTGACTTCCACGCCGGGGGCCTCGTCGGCGTCGTAGCCGTACGGCTCGTCGCCGGCCCCTTCAGGGCTGATGAACGTATCTATGCTGATTCCGGGCTGTTCGATCGGTCCGAGATAGCCGTAGCTGTAGCCGCTGAAACTGGTGGTGAAGTCGCCCGTGAAGCTGGAGGCGAAGCTCATTATGTACACGCCGCCGTCCATGGCCTCGAAGTAAGGCATGAGCTCGCCGCCGGTCGGCTTGAATACGAAGTCGTACTCGTCGTAGTATCCGTCGCGGTAGCCGAATTGCTGTATCTCGCCCGCCAGCAGCACGCCGGCGTGATTGTCGAACTGGCCGAAGATTCTCAGGTCATCGCCGGGTACACCACCGACCAGGTTCCCGGAATTGTCCACCTGGATGTGGAAGTCGATGGACGTGGTGTCGGTCCCGCTGACTACTATCGGCTGGGCTGCGGCTTGCCACTTGGGGACTGGCGCGGGGTTGAACGCGTCGAACAGATCCTGGTGATTGGCCGGGTCAACCAGGAAGAACTGGGAAGGTGACCCGGGAAGGTCCCAGGCCGTCAGCGTGGCCTGGTTGGTTGCTTCGTTGACTTCGACCTTTACGACGGCGTCGTTGAAATCCCGGTCACTGACGGGGGCGAAGCCCGGCGTATCTTCGAACATGTAGTAATAGACGTTGGGGTTGCTGTCAGGGAGGTAGTAAGCCGGCGGCGTCTCGAACTCGCTGCCGGTCTTGTCCAGAGCGTCGAATTGCGTCTGGGAAATCTTCCTGCACCAGGGCTCCGTGTCGTCGAGGGACAGATAGTGGGTGATTTCATCCCAGGTGTGATCTCCATGGGAGCTTACGGCGATCTGGGCGAATATCTTGTGCGGCTGGACGTACCGATAAGCCGGCAGCATGATGCCGTAGGGGGTTCCGTCGAAGTCGAAGGCCTGCGTGGCGGCGTCGTAGGTTACCTGGCCGGTGTAGTGGACCTGAGGGTAGACCATGTAATCGTTCACGCCCATGAGGCTGTCGGCTGTGGGGTCAACACCGGACAGAAGCAGGCGCTGTTCCAACGGCTCGAATACGGGCGTGACGCCGCACCTGGGTGATGCCTTGCTTGCTTGAGTGCGGAGAGAGAGCGTGCCGGGGGCGTTGAAAAACATGGCTTCCTCCTTCTACTTATCCTCACTTCGTGCGATGTACTACTTGCAGCAGATGCTTCTTGCTTGGTGCGGCAACTCCTAGGTTAATCTATGATGAAGGTACGGCTCCAAATTACTGACGGGTCCGGCGGCGACGACGGATCAGGCCCATCGCTCCTAACGCCAGCAGGACCATGGTCGAAGGCTCAGGAATACCAACTGACGCTCCTCCAGCGCCTTGGTTGGACCAACTCTTGCTGAAGTCTACCGGCCAGGGGTTCGAGTCGAGCGCACCCAGCGTCACGAACATATTAAGCGCAGCGATTGGCGCGGTAATTGCCTCTATAAATGGATTGTCCTCGGGGTCCCCGATTGCATTGACGAACTGGAAGTCGAGCTCGCCCGTGTTAAAATCGTAGCCGAACTGGCTGAGTTCCGCCGTAGTGGTGGTGCCTTCCGGAAAACCCGCTTCGCCCGTTCCCGTGGTGAACTCTATGCTGCCGGAGATGAGCGACCCGTCATCCGGGTTGACCTGCATGGTCAGGCTGAGCGAACCGGTACCCGTGAACCAGTTGACCCCGTCCGCAGAGTAGGAGAGGTCTGAATTGGGCTTGGTCCACATGTCAAGAGTCCCGTCGTTGGCTTTGTATTGGACGTGTAGTTCCGAGGTGTCCAAGAAGGGAGCTTCAGGTTCAAAGCCGGCGAGATCTGCTTGGGCCGCGCTTACGGCAACACAACACACGATTAGAGATGTAACTAACATTCGCATTGTTCTACTCCTTACCTCAGACCCGAAAGAGTAGGCTCACTTAACAGGTCCAGCATTATCTGCTGTTTGCTATAGAAACCCGCCGCATTTGTTATCCTACGATTCATATTCTACCCAGGATGGGGCATTTCGTCAAATCTTTTCTTTTCGCGAACCGTTGTTCTTTTCACGAGTTTCCAGCGACTTGCGTAAGCCCCTGTCAATAAAGGAAATACAGTTTTGCCTTATTCAAAAACGTTCTCATTGGCCTGAAATAATTTCTGTTGCCAAGCTTCCGTGGCGGCCGTGACTCCGCGCTGTTTTCCAGATTCTCCAGCCACGCTCCGTCACTGGTCGCGCGGTGACGTAAATGCGCCGGTGAAGATGAAGATGGTGTTCAGTCTGCGGATGTTACATGGCGGGGCCCGTAAGAAATCTGCTAAAAGACGTGAATGCATATTGTTAACGGGTTAATATTGAAGGTCTGATTATGGATGGGAACGAGAAAGCCGGGGATATTGCCGCCGATAGCGTGGGTAGCACCGGGTGCCCCAAGTGCGGTCATATTGTAGACGTGTCGCGAGCGGTGGCCTTTTCGACCGTGCGGTGTCCGCAATGCAAGATGGCCTTCACGGCCCCGGGCAAGCTGGGCCAGTTCATCCTGCTGCGTCTGCTGGGCAAGGGGGAGATGGGGGCGACGTACAAGGCACACGACAAGGTTCTGGGGCGTCAGGTCGCCATCAAGGTAATGAAGAAGTCTCTGGGGAAGGACCCGAAGCGCGTGGAGAACTTTCTTGCCGAAGGGCGGGCGCTTGCATCACTAGACCACCCCAACGCCGTCAGGATATTCTCGCTCGGGCAGGAAAAGAACCAGCCTTACATCGTGATGGAGCTTCTTACCGGCAAGGCGCTGGACAAAAAGTATGCCCTCGACAAGGCCTTGGACGAAGCTCTGGCTCTGGAAATCACCATTCAGATTGCCCAGGCCCTCGAGGCCGCTAAAAGAATCAGCCTCATCCACGGAGACCTCAAACCGGCTAACATTATGATCGACGACAAGGGTGGGGCCAAACTGGTGGACTTCGGTCTGGCCAGGATCGGTGGCGGGCGGGTGGCCGAGGGAGCCGGATTCGGAACGCCGTACTACGTTGCGCCCGAGCAGGTGCAAAGGCAATCCATCGATCATCGCACGGACGTCTACAGCCTGGGTGCGACGCTGTTTCACATTCTGGCGTGCATGCCGCCGTTTCCGGGAAAGACGTTGAAGGAGGTCCTGGAGGCGCGGCTGGAAAAGCCCGCGCCCGGTCTTCTCAAGATCCGCCCGTCGCTGCATCCGGAGACGGCCGCCGTCGTCGCCAAGATGCTGGAGCGCAAGCCCGACGACCGCTACGGCGATTACGGGGAGCTCTTGAAGGATCTGCGGCACGCGCACGCGGTGGTGACGGGCAAGGCGGAGGTGGCGGCGCCGGTCCCTGTGGTGGAGAAGAAGCGGCCGCCGGCTGGGAGTCTGCCCGCGCTGGCAAAGTCCAAGCTGGGCCTGGGCGTTGCGGCAGGCGCGGCGCTGCTCACCGCAGGCATCGTGGTGGGTATTGTTCTCTACGTGCGGAGCAAAAAGGCCGAACAGGGCACCTGGCAGGCACCGGTGGTGAAGCAGGTGGCGGTCGCGGTGTTCTCGCCTCCCGGAGGGATAATCGTGGACGCGGTGAACGTGACCATCGCCTGCGATACCGATGGTGCGAAGATCCACTACACCACCGACGGCAGCGACCCGACCAAGAGCTCGCCGGTCGTCAGCGGGCCGATCCCCGTCAAGCCCGGCATCACGCTCAAAGCCAAGGGGTATCTGGAGGGCTGGGAGCCGGGCCCGGTTATGAAGGCTTCCTACACGCTCCGCGAGATCACGCTCGTTGATATCGTGTCCGTCCGGACCGATGCCCTTGCGGCATGGGAAAACGCGAAGAAGATTGCCCGCGGCGGCGGCATGCAGGAGAAGCAGAAACAGGGCGAGATACTGTTTCGCAAGGCCCAGGCGTTCTACGACCAATCGGCCTATGACGAGGCCAAGCCCTGTTACGAGCAGTTGGCGGCCCTGTGCAAGGAGATGGAGAAGCTGGATGCCGTTCGCAGGCCGGCCCTCGATGCCCGCAAAGGCGCCGACGACGCGATCAAGGCCCTTCACGCCCTGGGCGCGGGCAAGGCCCCCAACGACCCGTGGAACAAGCTGAAGACTGATGCCCAGGCGGCGTTCAACAAGGGGGATTTCGCCAATGCGACGCGCCTGTGGAAGGAATCAGCCGAGAAGGCCCGGGCCCGCAAGGCGGAGTTGGATGCCAGCATCGCGGCGGAATGGGAAGAGGCGCAGAAGAAGTATGACATCGAACGGGTGAAGAAGCACGCTCTCAAGCAGTGGCAGGAAATGCAAAAGGTTCTGAAGAGGGCCCGCGACCACGAGAAGAAAAACCAGTTTCCCCAGGCCCGGAACTGCTACAGGGATGCGGTTCGGCGTCTGGTCGAGGCCGACAAGGTGGCCATAGCGGCCTACAACCAGGCCGAGAAGACCAAAGAGGTCACCAAGCAGATCGACACGCTGCTGAAAGAGCACAAGTATCGTGAAGCCCTCGCCAAGGCGGTGGAGGGTGTGAAGCAGCATCCGAAAGATGCCCCGCTGAAAAAGAAGAAGAAGGCCATTGAGGACAAGCTGCATATCACTCTGGAGTTGAGGCGCGGCGGGGGGGGCAAACAGCGGGTGGTGATGAAGCTGGCCCTGATCCCGCAGGGCAAGTTCATGAGGGGCTCGCCGAATAACGAAGCCGGGCGCAGCACCGATGAGAAGCAGCACGAGGTCGACCTGAGCAACCCGTTCTACATCGGCCTGCGGGAGGTCACCGTGCAGCAGTTCAGGGTCTTCGCGGAGGAGAAGAAGGGCTACAAAACGAGTGCGGAGACATCGGGCACGGCCATGGCCCTGCGCGGCGGCCAGTGGCGCAGTGCCAGGGGGATAACCTGGGACAAGCCTGATTTTGAGCAGGCGCCCGATCATCCCGTCACATGCGTGAGTTGGGATGACGCCCGGGAGTTCTGCAAATGGCTCAGCGGCAAGACAAAGAAGGCCGTACGCCTGCCAACCGAGGCCCAGTGGGAGTATGCCTGCCGGGCCGGGACAACAACCCGGTTCACCTTCGGCCAAAAGGATGAAGACCTCCACAAGCACGGCAACTACGCCGACAGCTCCTCGGGCCTGCTGAAGCGCGACCAGAAACACACCGACAAGCACGACCGCACCGCGCCGGTCGGCGGCTTCAAGCCCAACGCATGGGGACTGCTCGACATGCACGGCAACGTCGCCGAGTTGTGCCTGGACATGTATGCTCTCTATCCCACGGCGTCGACAACCGATCCGATAGGGATGTCGGGCAAGTATCCTGTAATTCGCGGGGGGTCGTGGTTCGACCTGCCCGTGGGGTGCCGCTCGGCCGTGCGCGCCCAGCGCCTGCGCAATTTCTGCAGCAGCAACGTAGGTTTCCGCGTGGTCGTGGAGGGGACGCCGATCGTGGCCGCGCTTTCCACGTCCGTTAACCTCGCCCTCGACGCCAAGGCCACCAGCCCCGACGGACATGACACCGAGGGGGGCGCCTCCGGCGATCAGGCCGCCATCGACGGCAACGCCGGTACATATTGGGACGAGGCTGACAACAAGAAGCTGTACCGCCTGGTCGTTACCTTCCCCGCGCGGCGCAAGGTCGCCGCCATCCGCATCACGGGCTTCAAGCACCACAGCTACGCACCGAAGGACTTCGACATCCTCTGCGACCGCAAGGTCATCAAGACCATCCGCGACGCGCAGTACCAGAATAACAGCCTCACTGTCGTGTTTCCGGAGACCGCGTGCAGGGCGCTTGAGCTGAAGATCACGGGCTACTATGGCGCCTCGCCGGGCATACGGGAGCTGGAGGTGTACGGCATCGAGGCTACCAACCAGAAACGAGCGAGGAAAATCGGGGACCGCCTCGCGCGATAGACTTCTGCCGGCCAATGGAGCAAACCACCAGGGGGAACTCAGCGGGCGATCGCCCGAGGCGTCTGGGCCGCGATGCGACTTGCTCGCCGTGTCAGCACTTGTTTGCCGCGACTGTACTTCCCGACGCCAAATTGCTATGCTCCCGCCAGCCGATTAAGGAGACCTCCGATGATGCACGTTTATTTCACGAACTGTCTCATAGTGATTGTGATCCTGTGCCTGCTCGTGCCTGTCGGCCACGCGGCGGCGGGCGATGCAAACCTGACGCTCTGGTATTCCGAGCCTGCCGGCCAATGGACCGAGGCGCTGCCCGTCGGCAACGGGCGGCTCGGGGCCATGGTCTTCGGCGGCGTCGGGCAGGAGCAACTCCAGTTCAACGATGACACCGTCTGGGCGGGCAAGCCCCACGAGTACCAGCACAAGGACGCCCACAAGCACCTGGGCGAGATTCGCAAGCTGCTGTTTGCGGGCAAGCGGGGCGAGGCCGAACGGCTCGGTATGAAGCATTTCATGAGCGTGCCGCTCCGCCAGACGGCCTACCAGGCCTTCGGCGACGTGCGGATCAGCTTCCCGGACGTGGACGCCAAGGGGGTGTCGGACTACCGGCGCGATCTGGACCTGGACTCGGCCGTTGCGACCGTGCGGTATAAGGCCGGCGACACGACCTTCACCCGCGAGGTCTTCTCGAGCTTTCCCGACCAGGTTATCGTCTGGCGCATCACGGCGGCGGGGGAGGGCAAGGTGAGCTTTACCGCGAAGCTGGTTAGCGCACACTCGGGCGCGGCCGTGAAAGGAGTGGGGGCCGATCAACTCTCGATGAGCGGCGGCGTCAAGGGCGGGGCGATCAAGTTCGAGGCGCGTCTGCTGGTCCGCACCGACGGCGGAAATTTCGATGTGACGGACGAGGGCATTAAGGTTACCGGCGCGAAGGCGGCAACGCTGATCCTGGCCGGTGCGACCAACCTAAAGAACTACAAGGACGTTTCCGCCGATCCGAAGGCCCGCAACGACAAGGCCATCGCGGCTGTGAAGAACAAGGACTACGCGGCCCTTCGCAAGGCGCACGTGGCCGACCATCAGAAGCTGTTCCGCCGGGTGAGCCTGGACGTGGGTGGAACGGTCCCCGAGAAGATGCCCACGGACGACCGAATTCTGAAATTCGCCGAGGGGAAGGATCCACAGCTTGTGGCGTTGGTGTTCCAGTACGGCCGCTACCTGCTGATCGGCTCCAGCCGCAGCGGCGGCCAGCCGGCGAATCTCCAGGGCATATGGAACGCAAGCAACCGCCCGCCGTGGGAGAGCAAGTGGACGGTGAACATCAACACGGAGATGAACTACTGGCCGGCGGAGATCGCGAACCTGCCCGAGTGCCACGCGCCGCTGTTCGACATGCTCAAGGACGTGGCCGAGTCGGGCGCCAAGACCGCCAAGGAGCACTACGCCGCCCGCGGCTGGGTGCTGCATCATAATACCGACGTGTGGCGCGGCACGGCCCCAATCAATGCCTCCAACCACGGGATCTGGCAGACGGGCGGCGCATGGCTGTGCCAGGACCTCTGGCAGCACTACGAGTTCGGCGGGGATGAGGCGTACCTTCGCAAGACGGCCTACCCGATCATGAAGGGCGCGGCGATGTTTTTCGCCGATGCCCTGGTGGAAGACCCGAAGAAGAAATGGCTCATCAGCGGCCCGTCGAACTCACCGGAGCAGGGCGGCCTGGTCATGGGGCCGACCATGGACCACCAGATCATCCGCAACCTGTTCGACAACGTCATCGAGGCGAGCGAGATTCTGGGCGTGGACAAGGAGCTTCGCGCCAAGCTCATCGAGATGCGCAAGCGGATCGCGCCGAACCAGATCGGCCAGCACGGCCAGTTGCAGGAATGGCTCGAGGACATCGACAACCCGCGGAACCGCCACCGCCACGTCTCGCACCTGTGGGGCGTGCATCCGGGCATGGAGATCACCAGGCGGGGCACGCCCAAGCTTTTCGCCGCGGCGAAGAAGTCGCTGGAGTTTCGCGGCGACGGCGGGACCGGCTGGTCGATGGCCTGGAAGATTAATCTGTGGGCCCGCTTCGAGGACGGCGATCATGCCTACAAGATCATCCTGAACCTGATGAGGCTCACCGGCAGCAAGAAGACCAAGCATCGCGGTGGGGGGCTCTATCCCAACATGTTCGATGCGCATCCCCCGTTCCAGATCGACGGCAACTTCGGCGCGACATCCGGCATCATCGAGATGCTGCTCCAGAGCCACTATCGCCCGGCCGGCGCCAAGGGCCCGCGTGAAATCCATCTGCTACCGGCCCTGCCCGCGGTCTGGCCGGCCGGCAGCGTAACCGGCATTCGCGCACGCGGCGGATTCGAGCTCGACATCCAGTGGAAAGGCGGCAAGCTCGCACAAGCCGTCATCCACTCGAAACTGGGGCGCGCCTGCCGCGTCCGCGCCGCCGGCGCCGTGGAGGTCAAGTGCGACGGCAAGGCCGTGAAGGTCGAGCGGCCCGAGGAAAACGTAGCCGTCTTTGCCACCTCCCGCGGCAAGACCTACACCGTTACGCCGAAGGGCTAATGCATCCCGGCCCGGCGGGCCGGGCCGGCTCTTGGGCTTACCACGTGCGGGTCATGGCGGCTGACTCCCAGTAGTCACACCGCGGGCCGAGGGTTGTCTTCACGGCTTCGGTCGCCGCGTTCAATTGCTCGATGGTCTCGGGCTGAAGCGCCATAGCCGCCGCGCTTGCATTGGTCTCGAGTTGGTCCACGTTCCTCGCCCCAGCCAGCACGCACGTAATCGCGGGATTGGCCGCACACCAGGCCAGCGCGACTGCGGCCATGGACTCACCCTCGGCCGCCGCGATCTGGCGGATAGCGTCGAGGGCGGCGAAAGTTTCGGCCTCGGCGCCGGATTCGCCGTGGCGGCCGCCGCGGTCGTTGGCAAAATGTCGCGTTCGCGCCCTCTGCGGCGGCAGGTCGTCAATCGAGCGGAACTTGCCGGTGAGCAGTCCCTGCATGAGGGGCATGTAGGCGATGATGCCGACTCCTCGGTCGCGGCAGAAGTCCGCGACCTCGAACTCAATCGACCGCGTCAGGAGGCTGTAGATGAGCTGGTTCGCCGCGATCTGGATGCCGGTGTCGAGCGCCTCGGCGAGCTGCCGGGCGCCGAAGTTGCTCACGCCGATGTGGCGAATCTTGCCCTCGTCGCGCAGCTTCGCCAGTTCGGCCAGGGCGTCGCCCGTCGAGGGCAGCAGGCCCATCGCCGCGGCGTCGTCCGCGGGCTTGGCTATCGATTGCGGGTATAGCGGCCAGTGGATCATGTAAAGGTCGATGTAGTCCGTCGCCAGCCGCCGCAGGCTCGCCTCGCAGTGGGCCCGCAATGTCGCGGGCTGGGTGTTGTCCGGGCTTACCTTCGTGCCGATGATGGCCTTCTCACGCCTGCCCTTCAGGATACGCCCGAACGATTCTTCACTGGCGCCGTCGTTGTACATCTCGGCCGTGTCGAAATAGTTGCAGCCCAACTCGATGGCCCGCCCAACGATGGCGTCCGCATCGCTCTGGTTCTGCGGCCCCCAGTAGTCGCCCCCGCCGAAGCACCACACTCCCACGCCGACAACGGGCAGCTCCAGGCCGGACGTTCCGCATTCTCGCCGCTTCATGATTGCCCCTTTCGGCCGCGCATTTTCCACCCGGACCGCTCACATGACAAGCCTCACCATCGGAAGAAACGGTATGGGTCGTCCCACTCCACTGGGCGGTCGAGGTACAGGCCGGTCAGCCATCTTCCCTCGCTGGGGGAGGCGCACGGTGTCATGGCCACGTCGGCCAGCCAGAGCGTGCCCGGTGTTCCGTGCCAGATCTGGAACCGTGTTCGGGTCGCTTCCGTGCCGCCGGCGCGGACCAGGAAGGTGAACTTCCGCCACTGCTTGCCCGCAGCGAATCGCTGGTACTCGATAAGGGCCCGCCATTTGGCCGTGTCCTGGACCGCCAGGGTCACCTCGGCGCCCTTGAGGCCTTGGGACTTGGCCCTCAAGGAGATGCGATACCACTGGCCTTTTCTGACCGGGACGCCGAGCTGGGCGAGCATGACGCTGCCGGTGGGGCTCTTGCCCGTCGCCGGGCAGGTAATGCGCATCGATCGCCCTCCGGCCGGCAGCGCGCCCTGCTCCAGCGTGCAGGTCGCCTGCTTCAGGCTGCTGGTGAACTGCCAGTGATCGGGCATCCCGTCGCTGTCCTTGTCGAGGCGGAAGTCGCCGTTCTTGACCACCGGCTTGCCGGCCGCTGCGGTTAGCGGCGCTGCGAAGCGCGACAGCAGCGGCGTCTTGCCGGCGACGCCCATGTTCGCAAGCAGCCGCGTGACCAGGAAGGAGGCCCGGCGGAACGTCCGTCGAACGTTCTGCGGCTGCGTCTTGCCCGCCTCGCCGGCGCGGTGGGGCGCGAGCTGACAAAATACGACGTTGGCCTTTTCTGCCCGCCCCAGCACGCCGTTGCCGAAGGCCGTTGCCCCGCCCGATACGAGCGGCAGCTCGCGCGGATCGCGGTTGTGGACGTCGGCGGGGCTCACGCCTGCCAGCAGAGAGCTGACGCCGAACGGCTTGAACCAGGCGGCGATATGCTCCCGCTTTGTCGTGCGCATGGGGGCGGGCAGAAACATGCTGGCCTCGTCTCCGTCGAGTTCAAGGGCGAGCAGGTGTCCGCCCGCCTTGAGCCACCGGGCGATGTTCGGCGCATGGGGCCGCAGGGCCTTGCCCGCGCCCGGCGCGACGACGAGAACCTGGTCGGCGGCCAGGTTGCCCCCCTCATACGCGGCCAGGGACACGCCGGCCGAGGCGAGGTGGGCCTTCCCGGCCGCTTCGCCGACGTACAGCGCCCGGCGACGCGGCGTGGGCTTCCAAGACGAGACGTAGCCCAGCAGGCCCCGGACCAGTCGGTCGGCCGCCGGATCGCCCTCGGTCCGCCCGGTCACGTCCATCTGGCAGAACAGGACCATCCCAGCCCCTTCACGATACTCCATTAGCGGGCTGTACTGGAGGCTGAAGCCGCCGTCGACGATCGGCAGGAAGTCGCCGCGGGCGGGCTTTTCGATCAGGACGGAGGCCACGCTGCCCCGGTTGCCGCACCGCCAGAGCCGGGGCACCTCCAGGCCGGACCGGCGCACGACTGGCAGGCTGCCGTACTTGCGGCTCTGCCCGGGCTGGCGTCGCGGTGGCAGGAGGGTCGCCTCGCCGCGCCAGTCGCGCAGGTGCTGGTCGCTGAGGCCGGCCAGAATCGGGTGGTCCGGCACACGCCCAAAGACGTTCCGTAGGCCGTACTCCTGCACGCGGAACCCCAGACGCTTCTCCAACGCCTCCGACGTCTGCTCGAAGACGAGCACCTTCAGCCCGTCGCGGACGCGCGTGATATCGGGCGCCGGTCCGTCCGCGGTCAGGGCCGCCTGTCCGACGATCAGCACGTCGTAGTCGGACAGGTCCGCTCCGGCGGCCACCGATCGGCAGCCGACGCCCATCGCCGCCAGGAGCTTGCCCGTCCGGCCCTTCGGGTCGAACAGCGCGACCTTCTGCCGCAGTGCAGTCGCCGCCGGCTTGGCCAGGACGTGGATCGTGAAGGAATCCTTCTGTGGCTTGGCGTTGTCGAACCGGGCCGTCATGTCGAGCCGGTACGCGCCGGGCGCCAGATCGGCCGGCAGATCGAAGCGAAGGGGCACCCTCACCTGCCTGCCGGTCTCCACGCGGACCTTCTTCTGCCCCCCGGTGGGCTTCGGCAAGCTGATCGACCAGCTACAATCGCACACGACCGGCTCGCGAGAGTTGTTGATGACGACGATCTGCTTTTGGACGCTCTCGCCGGGCAGGAAGTTGTGGTCCTTGCTGGTGAAGCTGCCGCGCTTGCCGGCGATGTAGGCCAGCAGCGGGCCGTTGTTGCGTTGGATGGCCAGCCCGGCCGGCGTCGCGACCCAGTCCGAGCGCTTGTAGGCAAGGTCCATGCGCTCGTAGCGGTCGTGCTGGTAATCGGCGCTGAGGCCCGGGCGTTGGAGCTTATCCCAGTCCACCGGCACCGGTTTGCGGCTTTTGTCCACGCCGTCGCGCAGCCTGTAGAGGAGGCGATGTTCCCAGGGCGAGTTGGCCGACAGGCCCCAGGTGCGGAAGGCGCGCCAGTTGTCGGTGATGTACGCGGCCAGCACGGGATCACGCTCCTGGAAGTCCCGCGAGCCGAGCTGATGCGGATAGTCCCATCGGTGCCAGACCTTGCCCGAGCGAAACTGCTTCGCCTCCCACCGCAGGTTGGCGGTCTCCCTCTTGCTGATCCGGTAGGCCCGGTCGCCGAGGAACTGGGCGTTCCACTCGGCCAGGCAGAACTCCCACGGCACGGGCGCGCTGCCGAATTCCCGCTTGCCCTTGTACCAGCCGCGGTACATCGCCCAGTCCCAGGAGAACGGCGCGCCGTATTCGCACAGGAAGGCCGGCTTGACGCCCCGGGTTGCCCAGGGCCCGAACCAATCCGACATCTCCTGGATCGGGACGAAGTTCGGGTAGAAGTTGCTCGCGTGCAGGGCCCCGATGTCGCCGGCGTGGTGGTAGACGATCCGGGCCGGGTCGAGGCCCTTGATGATCGCTTCCGCGCGCAGGGCGAGCTTGGAGTTGTTCCCCGACCATCTCCCGCGGGGGATCTCGGCCGCGCCGAACAGGTCCGGGTCCATGTCCCGGCCGGACGACGTGGCGTTGTGGCTGGTGGCGTAGGCGACGACCGATGGGTGGTTCTGCGCGACGCGCACATAGAAGGCGGCGTGGCGCGCGTAGCCGTTGGCCTTGTCGGCGTCGGGCATCTTCCAGTCGTAGTGGCCGAAGTGAGGCTGGGAGAGCCCCACGAGCATCCCCACGTCGTCGGCGGCCCGCAGGATCTCCTCGAAGCTCAGGTGGGCGCCCGGCTGGCAGCCGTAGTTGTGCGTGTAGACGAAGTTGATCCCGAAGCTCTTGAGGCGTAGCAGGCTCTCCCGCGCGCCTTCGTAGGACGCTGCCGCCGCGCCGACCTGGGCGTTGTCCAGCGGGACGGCCGAAAGATAGATGCGGCTGCCGTTGAGATAGAAGTCCCGCCCGTCGATCCAAAACTCCCGGAAGCCGAATCGCACGCCCAAGGCCTCGTCCAGCACCTTACCTCCGGCATCCAGCAACGAAAGGCGCAATGTGTAGGTGTTCCCGGGCGTATGGATATCCCAGAGCTTCTGGGGCCGCCAACTCTCCGTCAGTGCCATGCGCCCGCCTTTGACGTCGCTGCCCTGGAACGGCTTACCCGCGATTTGCCGCACGTCACGTCCGCCTTGGGTGATGCGGCCGCGCAAAACGTAACGCCGGGTCGCGTCGAGGCCTTTCAGTACGGCGGTGCACGTGATGCTGCCCTTGCGCACCGACGTGTCCACTTTCACGTCGCCGAGGTGCGCGCCCGCAGGTGCAGCGACGAGGTAGACGTCCCCGCACAGGCCGCGCCGGGCCACCGAGCCTTTCACCTTCACCGCCGAGGCCGTGTTGCTGTACGAGAGCATCACGCCCTTCAGCGGCAGGGCGACGACGGCTATCGACAGCAGGTACTTTCGACCCGGCCGGCAGATCCCCGTGAGATCCACCTCGCCGGCGGGGAAGCGGATCTCGCCGGCCCGCTTGCCGTCCACATACACGACGGCATAGGAGTTGAGGTATGCCATGGACAAGGTGATGCGCCGGCCTGCCCACGCGGCGGGCAGGGAAATCTCCCGCTGGTACCAGGCCCGCGTGATCTGCGAGAGGCGTTGGCCCTTCCAGGCGGGATGGGCGTGGACCGTCTGGGAGTCCTTCTGCATGTAGCTGGTGATGCCCGGCCAGCCCCCGGGAACCTTGAAGTACCCCCACGTTCCGCCCGGCACCGCGTCGATGGACCCGGTCGCCGGCTGCCACCGCCACAAGCCGTTGATGCAGATCCGCTCGCGCGTCGGCGTCGACTCGCGCTGTGCCTTGGCCACGTCCCAGACCGCCCTGACCGGCTTCGGGAGCGTCACTTCGTCGGAGGCCGCCCCGGCCCGAGGGCAAAAGGAGAGCAGGCTGACCGTGCAGAGGCCCAGAACGAGCGCATGCGGGCACTGGCCGATGGGCATCTTCATCATCGTCGTCTCCCAAGCCGGGCTTTGCCGGGTAGCTCCACGCCTGCCCGCCGTAGCCTTGGCGAAGGCGGGGCCGGACGTCCCGCATCCTCGCCGCTCGATGATCAGCGGCCCTTTTTCTTGGCCACGTCGCCCGGGCCGGTGGTGTCCTTGAATTTCTTTCGCAGTTGCTCGAGGAAGGCCTTTTCTACCGTCCCTCCGGCGGTGCGACAGGCCTCAACGTCGGCCCGGGCTGCTTTCCATCGCCCGCGGCGTGCGCGCGTGTACGCGCGGTAACAATATGCGTCGGCGTCCTTCGGATTCATCTCGATGGCCTTTGAGAAATCGGCTTCCCCCTGGGCATATCGACCCTTGAGATAGTAGCAAACGCCGCGGTTGAGGTAAGCCGTCGCACTGTCTGCATGGAGCTGGATCGCGCGAGTAAAGTCTCGCACGCCGCGGCCGCCGTCTGACCATCGGTACCTTCGATCGAGGAAGGTGAACATATCGGTGAACATATCCGTGTTGTCTTGCCCCCAGGAGAGGCTTCGGCGGAAGTGTGCGATGATCTTGTAATATGCGTCGGCCTCCCGCTTGGCGGCTTTGTAGGCCCGCCCGACCTTGACGTTGTCGGGGTCGAGCGTCTCGGCCCGCTCCAGATCGGCAAGTGCTTTGTCCCAACGCCCTGTCTGCGCGTAGGTGGCGCCGCGGCCGAGATACGCCTCCACGTTGTTGGGGTCGGCCCGGATCGCGCGGGTCAACTTCGCGAGGACGGCTTTGTGGAGGTGATTGTCATCCTCAAAGCCGACCGTCAAGAGGGGGACCAATGCGAACGGGTCGCCGAGCGTCAGGCCCTTGGCCTCGATTCGGATTCGCCGCTCGCCGAGGTTCTGAATGCGAATCGTACCCCCGTACTGGTCGGTGTACTGCCAATCGAAGCCCTCTCGCGTAATGCCGAGCAGCGCTCCCGGGCGCTCGCTCACCATGTACAGGCCGGCATGAGACTTGTACGTGTGGCAGAGGTAGATGAGGACGAACAGCCCGCCGCCCCAGGTAAGGTCAGGAGGCGGGTGCTGCTCGTCGCCCGTGTCCGGATATGTGGGGTATGGTGGGTCGCAGAGGTAGTCCAGGATGTCGGGTTCGCGCTTGCGCTCTGGTAGGAATATCGCCGAAATCCTCAGAAGGGTGTTGTTTCCGCTGCCGCGGTAGACCGAGGCCTTGACGCGGGCCTTGGAAATTGCCCCGGCATCCGGCAGGCCGCTGAGGTCGACGTCCTTGCCGAGTGTCACCGGAACGTCGTGCGGGGTGCCGGTGAGTTTCTTGCGGATGTGCTCGGCGAGCCGTTTCTCGCTGATCGGGATGGCAAAAAAGGACTGCGGTTCGGTCTGCACCAGGAAGCCGTACGTCGGGCCGTAGATGATCCGGTCTCTCGAATCGCCTGAAGCTTCCTTGGCCAGGGGCACAAGCGATTCTTGAAGACGATGCAGTTCCTCGCGCCACTCGGGGGGCGCGCGAGCCTTTCTTCGGTCCAGGGCCGGCTCCCGAAAGGCCTGCGCAGGGATCTGAAATTCCATCACCTGGCGATGGGCCGCCGACTGGACGACCACGCAGTGGCTCATCGCCAAAGCCCAGTATATCTTGCCCGTGACGTTGCCCGCGTCGTCCTGAAGGACCGAGACGTAGTCCCTGGCCAGGACAGCCGGCAGCGGCCAGGCGTCACAGCGGAACCAGGCCCGACCGCCCTTGCCGCTTATGCCTTTTCGCAGTAGGACATGGCCCTTCGGCAGGGGCTTGCCGAGTTCGATTTGCTGGTAGGCTTCCCACGCCCCCGCGCAGCCGCCCAACGGAAGCACAGCCGCACAAAGGGCCAACAACGTGACGACCCATTTCTCGCAAAGCTTCATTGTCCCACCACGGCTGCCCGCCGGGCTACTGGCTACCGGCTCCAGGCTACCAACTGTATTGTACGCGCTTCAGGCCGGACGTCCCGCATTCTCGCCGCTTCACGATCATCGGGCCTTCTTCCTGGCGACGTCGGCCGGGCCGGTGGTGTCCTTGAATTCCTTCCGCAGTTGCTCGAGCTCGGCCTTGAGCTTCTTGACGATCTCGGCGGACCCGGGGCTGCCATAAACGTTGTTCAATTCGTTGGGGTCTTTTTCGAGATCGTAAAGCTCCCACGCGTCGATGTCGTGATAGAAGTGGATCAGCTTGTATCGCTTGGTCCGGATGCCGTAGTGCCGCTTGACCGAGTGCACCGCCGGGTACTCGTAGTAGTGATAGTACATGGACGTCCGCCAGTCCGCCGGGGTCTTGCCCGCCAGGATCGGCCGCAGCGACCGCCCCTGCATGTCCTTGGGCTTGTCGACGCCGGCCAGGTCCAGGAAGGTCGGCGCGAAGTCCAGGTTCAGCGCCATGGCGTCGGTGACGGTCCCAGCCTTTATCACCTTGGGGTGGCGGACCAGCAGCGGCATGCGCAGCGAGAACTCGTACATGAACCGCTTATCGAACCAGCCGTGGTCGCCAAGGTAGAAGCCCTGGTCGGAGGTGTAGATCACCACGGTGTTCTCGGCCAGGCCGGAATCGTCGAGGTATTTCAGCAGCCGCCCGACGTTCTTGTCCACCGAGGCGATACAGCGGAGGTAATCCTTGATGTATCGCTGGTATTTCCACTTCTTGAGGGCCTGGCCGGTGAGGTCTGCGGGCGGCTTGCCCTTGGTGTCGCTGGGGGTGAGGTGCCGCGCGATGCTCATCGTCTGCTTGCGGGCGGCGTCGCTGCGGGTCTTGTAGTCGTCGTTGAACGTCTCCGGCTCGGGGATGTCAACGTCCTTGTAGAGGTCGGCGTGCTTCTTGTCCGGCTGCCAGTTCCGGTGGGGGGCCTTGTGGTGGTACATCAGGCAGAAGGGCTTAGTCTTGGCACGCCCCTTCAGCCATTTGATGCACTGGTCGGTGATGATGTCGGTGACGTAGCCGGTGTGCTTCTTCCTCTTGCCCATCTCGATCATCACGGGGTTGTGGTAGGCGCCCTGGCCGGGCAGGACGTGCCAGTAGTCGAAGCCGGTGGGGCTGCTCCTGAGGTGCCACTTGCCGATCATAGCCGTCTGGTAGCCGGCCTTTTGCAGCAGCTTCGGGAAGGTCTGCTGCGTGCCGTCGAACCTCCTCCCGTTGTTGATTACGCCGTTCAGGTGGCTGTACTTGCCCGTCAGGATAACCGCGCGGCTGGGCGCGCAGATCGAGTTCGTGCAGAAGCAGTTCTCGAACAGCATGCCCTCCTTGGCCAGGCGGTCCAGGTTGGGCGTCTTGTTGATCTTGCTGCCGTAGCAGCTCAGTGCGTGCGACGCGTGGTCGTCGGACATGATGAAGATGATGTTCGGCCTGTCGGCGGCTTCTTTGGCAAACAGATAACCGGGTACCGCAAGGGCTGCAACCCCCGCGCCGGACAGTTTCAAAAATCCTCTTCTGTTCATGATTGCTCCTTTCGGATGTTCATTCTCCGCCCGGACCGCTCACATGACAAGCGTTGTCCGCCGTCACTTGTCGTCGTATTTGGCGATGATGACGTCGATCCAGTCCCAGTAGGCTTTTTCCGCCCGCTGCATGCAACGGTTGGTGTAGTCAGTCAGGGATTTCCCGGCCTCAACCGGAGAACGTTTGTGAATCTCCAGCGACTTGGCCTCGAAAGCCGCCTGCCCGGCAAAGAATTCCGCCTCCAGGGGAACGCGAACCTTCTTCAGGTCTGGCATGATGTCCTGATAGCGGCGATTGACGATGTTGTCGGCCTGGGCGAACGCCCAGCGCGCCGATTTGCGGCTGAACTTGCGGCGATCGTAGGTTTTCCATGAGTCCGGGAAGCGGCCGACGCCGGCGTAGACCGGCACGAAGCAGCTTGTATGCGGATTGTCGAGAAAGAACCACGCCACGCCGCCGATCGGATCGGGCAGCCACGCGCGCGACTGTGACACGAACCCGTGCGAACAATCGCGCACGGCTATACTGCGGTTGAACTTTACTTTGAACAACTTCTGCAGCTCGGTAGATGGAAACGGCGTGGCCAGGCGGCTTTTGCGCCAGGCGGGGTCGGCCTCGGTGTCCAGGGGCGTGCCCTTGAACGTGGAGCGCATCAGCGCGATCACGTCCTGTACTTTCACTTTTTTCTCCGGCTTGATGGAGAACGGGTAGTCGGTGATTGCTTTTTCCACCGGCCAGTCCCCCGACGGGGCGAAGGTCTTGTAGACCATGTACAGGCGATTGCGAATGAAGGCCGACTTCAACGACCAGCCGCCTTTACGCGGGCTGTAAGCTTCCTGCCAGATGAAAGGCTTGCCGCTCTTCGGATCATACCAGCCGTTGTCGATGGCCGGCTGCCGGTAATTGCGAGAGGCCATGAAATAATCGGGCTTGTCGAGGTCGATCTCGCGGATCCTGCTTATGTTGGCAATGCAGAAGACGTGGTCGTCCGGGACACGCCTTGCCGCCCACACGGCGCCGGGCTTTTTGCTCTTGGGGTCCCAGCCGCTTCCGACGCTGAATATCTCGAATACCCAGCACTCCTTGGTGTCGGCGATCGACAACGACTCGCCCTGACGTTGGTAAGAACCGAGAAAGCCGTATTCTTCCGCCAAGGCGCCCATGAGTTTTATCGCTTCGCGGGCCGTCTTTGTCCTTTGCAGTGCGAAAACCTGGAGCTGCTCGATCGTCAGTATTGCCTTCTTGCCCCGAGTGGTTATCAATTTCCCCTGCTGGCTGATGGTGCTCTCGGCCATCGCCAACTGGTGTTCGTTCATAAACGGGTATCCCACGTGGAAGTACGTGTACGTCCGCCGCACCTGGGGGATCTGGCCGATCTTTGCCGGGGCGGCAAGGCCTTGGCCGCTGATATCCCAGAAAACGTCCGCCATGGCGCCTGCTGGAAAGTCCCGGCCGCGGATGACGGTGATATTGGAGTCGAACATGCCGTCAGCCGTTTGGGAAGTGATTACAGAACCGTCCGCGCTGGCCTTGGGTCCGACGACGATTACGGTACAGGCAGAGGCACATACGCTCTCGGCGAGTATCAGGGCGAGAATGGCGGTTTTGAGCTTTGCTGCCGGCGTCATGTCATATCCTTCTCGAGTGTATAGCTCGGAGTTTGCGGGCGGAGTTCTTGCCAGTCTCTTGCCTTGTATTGTACGCGCCTGCCGGCGGAACGGCCAACCCAGGGACTGGAGTCCCTGCCCTTGCCCTGGCTACGGGCCCCTGGCTACCGGCTACCAACCGGCGGGGGGCGGGGCGTCCTTCTCATTCCGGACTGTAGAGCAGCCGCCCCCGGCTGCGGCGTTCTTTGTTTCTGCTCAGCCGAGGGTGACGGCCAGTGCCTCAACCGGGCGAAGCGCGAGGGGTAGATTCTTCCTCGCGCTCGGCGGAAATGGGGACAGGCACCTGCGGCCCTTCGGGCCTACGGAGCCAGTCCCCAGTTTCCTCGTCTTCGTCAACGGGCCCGCCGAGGGCGCGGATTACCTCCGTCTGAAGGGCCTCCGGGAGCTTCTCGAGGTCAGAGGAGAACGGCCGCGTCTCCGGCGGGGCCGGCTGCCTGGCCGAATCATCTTCCGGGCCGAGGAACCGGTCCAGCAGGTCTTGGCGGGCACGCAGGCCCACCCAGCCGTCGTTATTCAGGCCGACCTGGATCTGCTTCGTCACGATCTGTACGCTCCACTTGGTCCCGAGCCGGCGGGCCTGGTCACGGTAGTGGCGCTGGGCCTCGCGGATGAGCGGCTGGAGCTCGGGGTGCGAGCGGCCGGCCGTGATGCGCCACACGGTATCCTTGTGGACACCCAGCCGCCGGGCGATTTGCGAGAGGGTCAGTTGCCCGGAGGCGATCAACTCCACGGCCAGATACCGGTCGAAGGGTACTTGCGACGTCTGCGACGGCAGGGGCTCGCCGCTTTCGGTTGCAAGGCGCCCGCCGTTCTTCCAGGCTGCCTTGAGGTTGCGGCGCATGGCCGCGCATATCCTGGGCTGAAGCTCGGGCCGGTCTTCGCCGCGGGCGATGCGGCCGACCTGAGAATCGCTGAGGCCGACGCGTTCGGCGATCTGGCAGTTGGAAAGCTCAGCCCTTCCGAGCAGTTCCACGAGTTCGTCGTCATAGTCTTTTGTTGTTGGCATTGGGGACTCCGGGTATGTAGCCGCAGAGACGCGGAGGTCGAAGATCCGCCGTGGGGGGACGCAGAGAGAAAAGGAGCTTAGAAACAGAACGACAACGACGTGCCGTTGCGCGCGCCGGCGCGCGGACTCAGAGTACGACTTAGAGGTCGGAGGTCAGCGATTCCGCTTTCGGCTTTCCGCAATGTATTCACACTCTTCCCCTCCGTATAACGTGTAATTCTCACACCCCCTTTGGGCCGAAAACGGCGATTTTCGCGTCGGCGGCGGCTTGACGTTCCCGCCTGCCGCGTGGAAGCATTTGCCTCACAGCCACTTGCGCCAGGCCGACCAATCGAAAAAACTTTCTAAAAAATCAGCGGGAACTACGCACAGCGCGCCTGTGCGAACTTGAGGCCCGTTTACGGGCCTTTGCCCTCTTGGGTTCAGGCCAGGGCTTTTAGCCCTGGTATACGGGGATTCCCACACGCTATTCTCGTTTAGCCCGCTTCAGCGGGCTTACAACCATCGGAGGCTTCAGCCGGGCAGATTCCCGCATGAAGGTAAGCCCGCTGAAGCGGGCTGGAGAGGAGGGGTGAGGCGACCCCCGCCCCGGCCTAAAAGGCCGGGGCTAAATCCCGACTCCGTCGGGATAAAGGCCCGTGAACGGGCCTGTTAGCTGAACGAAACGACACGGAGGAGACGGCTCGGGGGCGCCGGGCGATTGTTACCGGCTGGCGGAAAGCTGCGATTCCATGAAACCGACATGTTTCCGCATCCTGGAGATTTTCTTCTTCAGTGCGCTGTACATTCCGTCAACGGTCTTGCCGATGGTCAGTTTCGAGCATGTGAAGGGCATCTTCGCGGTGGCGGCGTCGACAAGTTCAACCCATTCCTTCGGTATGGTCGTGGAACCGGTTAGCGCCCCGCAAAGCCCTCCGACCGTGGCGGCGAGGCAATCCGCATCACGACCGTAATTGGCCGCGGCGATGATCCCCTGCTTGACGTTTCCTTTCGTGACCGAGAAGATGGCCAGGGCCCGGCTGACCGTCTCCATGATTGAGGCGATCCGATAGGATTTCATCCGTCGCGAGGCGCAGTACGGGCTTTTTTCGTCGGTGTAGACCGCGTTCACTTCAGCTCGCATGTCCAGCGGATCGGTGTGTTTGGCCGCGATGTTCAGGATGTGATCGATTTCCTTTCGGACCTTCGCACTGGCGTACTTGCGAATTGTGTCGATCACGGATTTAACCGTGGCCTCGGGCCTCATTGCGTGGGCGACCCCCGCGTTGTAGGCGGCGCCCCAGACAAAAGCCAGACTGCCCAGAGGCTGATATGCGCGCCCCACGTCGTGGACGTCACGGATCACGCCATCGACATCACAGGCGTTGATAACGGGGATTGCATGGAAAGAACGGGCCAGCGTGTTGAGGTTGATGGGGACCTCGGTTCCCAGCAGTCCGGGCGGAACCTTGCCGGATCTGGCCTTGGTCACGAGCTTCCGGTCGAAGCCCTCGGTGACACGCTCCATCAGCTTGACATCGAGGATCTCGACCCACTTTTTGGCGAGGTCTTCGACCGTAATGCGATCCTGCTTCTCGATGATCGCCAGACACATGAGTTTCTGGCGCTCAATCCCATCCTCGGTCGTCCCCGCCGGACGCTTCCACTTCTTCCCGTAGTGTTCGTAGGGCAGGAATCGGTCAAGCACTCCGTACTTCGCCTTGATCCTGGCGGCGGACCATCCTTCAACCGGTGCGCCAAAGGATGAGCCCAGGCGAGATCCGGCGATACAGCCGAAAACCTTGTCGCGAAGAGTCGGGGCCTTAACAGAGGCCGCGAAGGTCCGATCCCTCGAAGCGAACAGTCCGGCCGCAAGCGCCCCTACAGCGCGATGTACAAGTTGTCGTCTCGTTATCATGATTTCTCCTAACTCGAAATCCGAAACCGTATCACGGTGTCGGTCCATCCAACTTGAGCTGCCAAGCTGCGGCTATTTCAGTGCGGCCTCGATCTGTTCCAGGGTTACGCCGAGCGCGGCTTTGGCGATGCGGTCCAGGCCGGCCGTGTCGCCCTGGAGGTGGATGGTCCGGTGGATGTGCAGGATGGACGCACCGCCCTTCAGGGCCGCCGCGGCAGACAGGCTTTCCAGTTCGTAGAAGCCGCCGAGGGCCTTCTTGCCCGGTTCGAGCGGGCCGTCGTTGTAGCTGCTGATAGCGTCGCCGACGTACGGCTGCTTCTGGATCGCCCAGGCCGAGTTGGCGTAGTCTTTCGCGCCGGGGTCGTGATTGAACTGCACGATCGTCAGCAGGTTGTTCGCGGCGTCGTAGCTGCCGCAGACGCCCTTGGCCCGGCGCCCGAACAGGCCGATCTTGTTCCGGCGCTGCCCGTCACCGCGGAAATAGATGAACCCATCCTTGATCTTCAGCCGCTCGTCCAGCAGCTTGCCGAAGCTGGGGTACGGGTTCAGCGTCGGGCCCAGGTCCGCGTCGCTGCCTGTGTTGAACGGAATCACGATGGTTGTCTCCGGCGTGGGGTTGTACTGGCCGAGAATCCACAGCCCCAGCAGCCCGGTCTTCTTTTCCCACGTCCGCCGGCCGGTGTTGGTCATCTTCGTTTCCGACTGGAACGCGACGGCCCGGACGCCCTCGGGCAGGGGCATCTTGAGCGCCTCGGCGATCTTGCCGCCCTTGAGCAGTCGGACGGTGCGGTCGATCTGCACGTCGAACTTCGTGCCGGAGTAGTTCACCAATTGCGTGCGCTTGCGGAACGAGACGCTGTCGGGCTTCTTTTCGGCGACCTTGTACGCCTCGGTGTCCACCACCGGCGGCGTCTGCCAGTGCTTCAGGTCGAACGGGTCGCCCTTCTTGAAGAAGAGCCCGAACTGCCCGCCCTCCGGCGCGAACCACAGCCGGTCCTCGCCGCCGAAGACGTTCATGTGCGGGCCGGTCTTGCCCGAGGCGATCAGCGTGCGGTTGATCCAGCCGTAGCTCATGCCCTCGGCCCCGGCGGAGGTGCTGGTCATCACGCGGCCCTGATACTGAGGCACGACCACGACCTGCGCCCGTCCGGCTGCATCCGACAGCAAGACCGCATCGGTGTGCTTGCGCAGAAAGGCCAGATCCTCGCCGAACGACCCCGGAGCGGCGCCGCATCCGGCCATGATTATCACCCACGGTATCGCCGCTAACGTCAGCAGGGATCTCATGTTGCGTTCCTTTCCCATGAAGATTCGACGGTGGCCGGCGGTGCTCACCATCCGACTATCACCCACCACGCTGTGGCGACGGCCAAGGCCGCCAGCGCGCCGATCAGAAACAGCCATAACACCCATGCGCGCACAGCCGGGCGGGCTTCCGGCAGGGCGGGTCTCTGCGTGAAGAAGCGCCCCTGTTTCATGGTGAGGCACATTCTGGCGTTGATGGCCCAGCCGGAACCCTCGAGGATTGCGCTGAGGTCGCGCCTGCGCAGCTTCATGATGCCGACGATTGCCGCGGGCAGCATCACCGCGAGTATCGCCACCGCGACGCCGATGAGTATCTTGTACCACGCCACGCCCGACAGCGTCTTGGAGATGTAGGCAAAGGCCGAGCCCAGGGCCGCGAGCGCCACCGAGGCGCCCATGAGCAGGCCGCCGGCCATCAGACCGCGATTGGGCTGGGCGGCTGCGGCAGCCGGTGCGGGCGCCTGGGCCTGCTGGATGGCGCCGGAAGCGGCAGCATCGAGCTTCTTTTCGGCGGACGTTGTCAGGGCCTCGATCTTGCCGCCCAGCGCCCTGGCGAGCCGCTGGAACGGCGAGACCAGGGCTTCACCGAGGCTGATCGGGTTCTCGATAATCGCCACGACGCGGGCGTCGGACTCGCCGCCGACGATATCCTGGAAGACGCCTCGCTTTCCCACGCAGAGGTTCTGCTTGCCGCCGGAGGTCACCGGCAGGGCTATTTCGTAGCGGGCCTTGCCCTCGGTGTCCAGGACCTCCGCGTAGAGCACGTACATGTTGCCTGTTTTCGCCATGTGCGAGTGCCGGCCGCGGTCGGCCACCTTGATGGCTAAATTGAACCGCCGTCCGTCCATCACCAGCGTGCCCATTTCGAACATTGCACGTCTGGCCGGATCGTACAGATGAGGAAAGCTGATGAAATTGTTCGCAAGCGCCAAAAGGTGCGCCTGGTAGAGAATCAGCTTTTCCGTCAGGCGGATGTCGTCCAGCTCGATCGCGGCTGAGACGCTTTGAGCCATCAGGGCCTCGACCGCATTGCGGTATTTATTGGCCAGATACTCGTTCAGCAGATCGGGGCCGAGCGCCTTGACGGCCGAGCCCGCCTTGGCCGCGGCCCACGCCTCGTGTGCAGCCAGGAACTGCTTGACCTGCCGCCACTGCTCCTGCGAGATCGTGGGGCTGGCGCCGCCCAGGGCCGGCTCGATCACTTCCGCCCCAAGCCGCTTGAGCCTGCCGGCATAGCGGGGATTGATGTCCTTGCCGAACTCCAGGAGCGTATCCGCGCGGGGCTTGGCCAGAGGTGACTGGCGAATGAACTGGTCGATGGCTTGCGGGTCGGTGAAGTCCAGAGACTGCAGTTGGGCGTCGTCGGCGGCGGCCCTTTCGGCCGTGCGCGCATCGAAAGCCACCGCCTCGCATTGGGCGAAGTACTGATCGATCTTGGCTGCCAGGGCGGTGTAAAGCTCGAACGCTTCGGGGGTTTTGGCCCCCAGGGGCATGATGTCGGTTTTTTCCCGCCCGTCGGGGAGCAGACCCTGCCCGCGCCAGTCGAGATAGGCCTTGGCGCCGGCGAGGAATTCGTCCAGGTGGGCCTGGTCCACGCCTTGAGATCCGCCGGGATGGTCCGCCCCGCCGATCGTGGCAATGATGTCGGCGATGAACCGGCTGATCCGGTCGTCTTCGGCCGCTTCCGGCAGGACGATTCCACCTTCGCTGACGGGCGCGCCGGCCACGGCCGCCTTGATGCGCCTGACCTGCTCCAGAGTTATCTCCGGCGAGTCGCCCCGGCCGGCGCGAGCGAGCATCTTCGAGGCGGAGTTGCGTATCCGGCGGCCTTCGTCCTGGTCGGTGTTGATGGCATCCATCTGCAGCGATTGGCTGGCTTGCGTCACCCCGCTGGTGTCGCGCAGGTTTTGCAGGAGCCACTGGACAGCCTGCCTGGCCTCGAAGCACATGATCCGCCCGTTATGATCGGTATCCACGAGCGAAAGGAACGTGGCGTCGCAGCTCAGCGTGTCGATAGGGGCGCCGGTTGCGACCCAGCGCGCCTCGTCCAGGTCCAAGGCGCGGGCCAGGTCGTCGGCCGTATCGATCTGGAGATGGCGCGATCGCCCGAACCGCCGAAAGGTCATGTCACCAGAAGCACCCATACCATGTTCCTCATCACTTGTGGCGCCGCACCGAAAGGGCCGGGATTTGCCCTGCGGGGCCGCCGGATGGGCATGCTATCCGCCGATCACAACGATGTCAACGCCGGCGGGCCGGTTGGAGAATTGGCCGGATGAGAGTTGCCCGTACGGCCTGTTTCTCGTAGAATAACATGTAGGCAGGAAGGAGCCTGGCATGGGCAACAAACGGAAGCTTCGAACAGCCGGCGGTTTCACGCTTGTGGAGATGTTGATGGTGATTGCCATCATCTCGCTGCTGGTGGCGCTGCTGGCGCCGACGCTGAAGAACGCGATGGAGGCGTCGGTCGTGATGGAGTGCAAGGACAATCATCTGAAGCTGGTTATTGCGGTGCAGATGTACGCAATGGATTTCAACAACTCGCTTCCGTGGAACAATTGGGCGTCCAAGGACGCGGCTTGGAAGGACAGTAGTGGCCTTGCCGGCTGGCTGTATGACTATCCCATGGCCGAGGTTCCGGAAGAGGTCGAGACGGGCAGCCTCTGGACGTACATAGGCTCCCGCGAGTACTACCGGTGCCCGCGGCACAAGTCGCCCTATGGCGGGTCGTCGGAGAAGCTGACCAGCTACGCGATGAACGGAGCGGTTTCGCGGTACGCTGATGAAGCGCAGACGGGGCCTTACAGGATTCACCAAATGCCCACGAATGGCATCTGTTTCTGGGAGGTGGAGGCGTCGGCGCTTGGCGGGGGTTCCTGGAACGACGGCAGCAGCCTGCCGAGCGAGGGGATCACCGCGCGGCACGGAGACGGCGCAACTGTCGGCTGCTTCGGCGGACAAATCCAGTGGATCTCGAACAGCGAATACAACACCGAAGAGGCTAGGGACCCGGGCCGGCTCTGGTGCGCTCCGACATCTGACGGGCATTAGGCCATCCTGCATGAAGCCCACGTCCACGGTTATTGCCGGGCCCTGTATCGCCCCTGCCTGATTAGTCCCACCGCGAACACCGTAAAGCGTGCCCATGTCCTCAGGGCCCCGTGCCCCCGACGCCGCACTAGTCCAAGAGGACCTCGTCCAGATAGTCGGGCACGGATGCGTTCCAGCCTTTCTTCTCTTTGAGATGATCGGCGAATTGCTGCGCCCTTTCGGCCTCACCGTGGACCACGAAGACGGTCTTCGGCGCCTTGGTCAGGCTGGAAAGCCATTGAAGCAGTCCAGCCTGATCCGCATGGGCGGAAAACCCGTACACCCGGGCTATCCTCGCCTTGACGCGGTGCGATCGCCCGAAGATCCTGATCTCCTTTGCCCCATTAACGATGTGTCTGCCGAGCGTGCCGCGGGCCTGGTACCCCACGAACAGTATCGTGCTCTCGGGCCTGGTGATGTTATGCGACAGGTGATGCTTTACGCGACCACCGGTACACATCCCCGAGCCGGCTATGATCACGGCCGTGCCCTTTATCTGGTTAATGTCTTTTGATTCTTGCGTTGTGACGGTCATCTTCAGGCCGGGAAAGCTGAACGGCGACAAGTGCTGCGCGATCCGTTCGGACATCTCCGAATCGAAAAGCTCCGGATGGTCTTCGAACACCCTGGTGATGTTGATGGCCATGGGGCTGTCGAGAAAGACCGTGAGATGTGGAATGCGGCCTGCCAGCAGCAGCTCGTTCAGGTGGTAGAGGATGTCCTGGGATCGCTCGAGGGCGAAGCTGGGGATTACGATGTTTCCGCCGGCTTGGGTGGTGGTGTTGATGACCTCGGCGAGCGCATCGCTGACATCCTCCTGGCTCTGATGCGCGCGGTTGCCGTAGGTGGACTCCACCAGGACATAATCGGCATGGCGGAAGACGGTAGGGTCTTCGAGTATGGGCATGTTCTTTCGGCCCACGTCTCCGGAGAACAGGATGGTTCGTTGGCGGCGCCCCTGCTTCACGGTAAGCGTTATCATTGACGAGCCAAGGACGTGACCGGCGTCGTGAAACGCCGCGGTCATTGTCTTGCCGAGCTTTATCGGCTGTCTGTATGGCACGGGGGTAAACAGTGACGAGCACCTTTCGGCGTCGGCGACCGTATAGAGCGGGTCCACCGGGCGAGGACCTTTCCTACCTTCCTTCCGGTGCCTCTTGCGCTTGTACGCACTATCCTCTTCCTGCAAGTGGGCGGAATCCATCAGGATAATCCGGGCGATCTCCGTCGTGGCGGCCGTCCCGTAGACACGCCCCCGAAAGCCGTCATGCACAAGCTTGGGCAGCAGGCCGCAATGATCCAGATGGGCGTGAGTCAGAAGCACCGCGTCTATGCTGTCGGGCGGCACGGGAAACGCCTCCCAGTTTCGCGCCCGGAATTGCCTCTCTTGATAAAGCCCGCATTCCACCAGGACTCTAAGACCGTCTGCTTCGACCAGGTACCTGGACCCGGTAACATTCTGCGCCGCGCCGAGAAAGCTCAGCTTGATCTGCATGCGGTCCGGTCGCTGCTTCGTCTTTTGCTTCTTCAATTCGGTTTTCGCCTCTCGTGTCGGGCCCGGTGCTCCTGGCGCCGGGTGCCTTCCGGCCGAGATGCCAATGGGTGTTCTCAGGCCAGAACATACAGCCCAAAGGCGGGCGGGGAAAGCCGTTTCTTGGCTTGATGTGTCGCCGATTGTGTGTTACCTGAGGCTGATGCGGACGTGGAGGACCCGCCCTGCCCGGGTAGTCAAGCCAAAAGAAATTGACTCGTATGGGCCGCTTCAATAGAATCTGAAGCTTATTCCGGCGGCAACGGGCTGCCAGTGGGGGTGGAATGTGAGCCTGAGAGCGGTCGGTCAGGTGCGCACGGCCGACCCGTCAGTAATGACTCGTCGGGACACCGACGGGCACGGAGTGTGCGCCGACGGCTCAGGCGTCCGGGCCGAAGCATGGCCCGAAACAGGGCCCTGGTCAGTCTAACACAGCGAAAGAGGCCAAACGTGCTAAATGGCAAGAACATACTGATTACCGGCGGGACGGGATCTCTCGGGAAGAAGCTGATCCAGATCATTCTTCAGGAGTACAAGCCGGCGAGACTGATAATCTTCAGCCGTGACGAGCTGAAGCAGTTCGAGATGTCTCAGCGGTGGGACGTCGGGAAGTATCCCTGCATTCGTTACTTCCTGGGCGACGTGAGAGACAAATCGCGTCTGGTGATGGCCTTCAACGGGGTGGACTACGTGATCCACGCCGCAGCGCTGAAACAGGTGCCTGCGGCGGAGACTAACCCTGAGGAATTCGTCAAGACCAACGTTCTCGGGGCCATGAATGTCCTTGACGCGGGAGTTGCCGCCAAGGTTGAGAAGGTGATTTCGCTTTCCACCGACAAAGCCTGCAACCCGATCAACCTGTACGGCGCGACCAAGCTGTGCAGCGATAAGCTGTTCACGGCAGCCAACGTGTATGGCGGCTTGCAGCATACCCGTTTTTCCGTCGTCCGTTACGGTAACGTCCTTGGCAGCAGGGGCTCGGTGGTGCCGTTCTTCAAGGAACGGGCAGCCACGGGCAAGCTGCCCATTACCGACGAACGAATGACCCGATTTTGGATTACCCTCGACCAGGCTGCGCATTTCGTGCTCATGTGCCTGGGATACACCGCCGGTGGCGAAATATTCGTCCCCAAGATACCGTCGATGAAGATCACCGATCTGGCCACGGCCATCGCGCCCGAGTGCGAGCAGGAAATCGTCGGGATTCGTCCCGGCGAGAAGATCAACGAAGTGCTCATAGGCGAGGACGACGCGCGCAACAGCCTGGAATTCGAGAAGTTCTATGTAATCAGGCCGTTCGGGGCAAAAGGCAAGGTCACGACGTACGGCGGCGCAGAGGGCAAGCTGTGCCCGGAGGGCTTCAAGTACACTTCGGACAGCAATGAACAGTGGCTTTCGGTGGAGGATCTGAGGCAACTCGTCGAGCGAATTGCCGACGACTACGTCATCGAGAAATCCCGCTGGGCGCCGGAAGGTGTTCCTCGCTGAGGCGCCTCGGCTGCAAATCTGTCGCCAGTGAGTGGGAGGGGAACCGCGCATGGCCAGAATGTTAATCACGGGCGTCAGCGGCATGCTTGGCAGCAATCTGGCCTGTTACTTTTGCGACAAGTATGACGTGCTCGGCCTGTACTGTTCGCACGCGGTGACGATAAAGGGGATTCGCACTCAAAAGGCGGACCTGCTCCTGCAACAACCCTTTGTGGACATTGTCCATGAGTTTACCCCCGACATCGTCATCCATTGTGCTGCCCTGACCGACATCGATTTCTGCCAGACCCATAGCGAATTGACAAGGAAGGTAAACGTGCTGGGCACGAGGACGGTGGCTGACAGCATCGCAGGCACCAGCGCCTACCTCATATACATATCATCCGATGCTGTCTATGACGGCGTAAAGGGCGACTTCTGCGAAACAGACCCGATCGGCCCCGCGAACTGCTACGGGCAGAGCAAGTATGAAGGAGAGCTGGAGACCCTGAAACACAGCAACAGCCTTGTGCTCAGGACGAACATCTTCGGCTGGAACGTCCAGGACAAGCATGGCCTCGCCGAGTGGATCCTGCGCGATCTGGGCAAGGGCAAGCGGATAAACGGGTTCCGGGACGTATATTTCTCTGCCATCTACACTATGGAGTTTGGGGAGGTGATGGGCCGAGTGATCGAGCGGCGCTTGGCTGGGGTGTACAACTGTGCCAGCAGGACTTCGCTGTCGAAGTACGATTTCGCCGTCCATCTGGCTGATCGGTTTGGCTTTGACAAGTCTCTGATAGATCCGATTTCCGTGGATGAGTTTCCGCTGGAGGCGAAGCGGGGAAAGAACCTGAGCATCAGCGTGGACAAGTTGGTGGGGGGCCTTGATTACAAGCCGCCGACGATTATCGAATCGATAGACGCCTTCCGAGTTGATTTTGGGCGCGGGCTGCATCGGAAGATCCGGCAGGGCTGCGGATGTTCACAATAGCCGCGTCGGTGCAGTCATGGCCGCGTTACTCCGCGCGTTCGAGCGCGGCCTGGACAGAGATGCTGCGTTGAAAGCCACTTGCGAATCCTACGACGACAGATGGGGAAGGGACAAGGTCTTTGCGGAGAGACATGGTGGTGCTGGCTAGATTGATTGGCGCCCTGAAAAACAAGAGAGGTTTCTTCACGTCGGTTGGGATCTACGGCATGACGCTCGTCGGCGAAAGAGCTGTTCCGATACTGCTTCTGCCGGTGCTGACCAAGCTGCTGTCTCCGGCCCAGTACGGTATTCTTGCTATTCTTACAGCGATACGGGTGAACTGCCAATCTGCAATTTCGATGAGTACGCCCGTCGCCGTGGGCCGGGCGTATTTCGATCGTGACAAGGAAGGATTTGCCTTTCCCTGCTACATATTCAATGCCCTTCTTGTCAACGTCGCGCTGTTTGCGATCATCGCTGTGGTCCTGGTGTCATTCAAGAGCTTCATCCCAGGCGTCAAGACGCTCTCCATGCCGTGGGTCCTGTTCATCCCCGCATACGTGCTGGCTACGTCCATAGGAGTGGTGAAAGCCAGACTCTGGATCTATCAGAAAAACCCGGCGGCATTCAGTCTGTTCCGTGTTTCCAGGGCCCTTGTCGAGGTTGGCCTGTCCATTCTGCTGGTGAAGTTCCTGCTGACCAGTTGGAAGGGACGCGTATTGGGCATCGGCATCACGGAATTGCTGTTCTGCGTGGTAGCACTGTTATTGCTGTTCAAGCAGGACAAACTGCTGCTCCGTGTCAACCGTGACTACATAAAGGATGTGATCAAATTCGGATTGCCTCTGGTACCGCACATCATCGGCTGGACACTCATCTCTACAATGGACAAATTCTTCCTGATGGGAATGGAAGGTAAGATCGTTACGGGAATCTATGGTGTCGGCTATGCCCTTGCCAGCGTGGTCGCGCTGGGGGCCGCCGCAGTAGACCTGTCGGCCGAGCCGATCATCTTTGAGAAACTGGGGGATCTCAAGCAGCCAACCGCTCGCAAACTCGTTCTGCTTACGTACCTGTACATGGTGATACTTGTCCTGGCGGCGATTGGTGTCTGGCTGGTCGCGCCGCTTGCTCTTAAGATCCTGGCTGACAAGAAATTCCATGGGGCCCAGCAATACGTTGGGTGGCTTGCCGCGGCGTTTGCTTGCCTTGGGATGTATCGGGTATTCAGCAAGTTCATCGTGTATTCAAAGAAGACCTACCTGCTGGCCTATGTGACGATGGGTGTCGGCATAGTCGCAGTCCCCGCGAACTACATTCTGATAAAGCTCAACGGCCCGATCGGCGCCGCTCAGGCAACGTTCGTGGCCCTCATGGTATCCTTCCTGCTGGCCTGGTGGTTGGGCGGCAGGCTGTACCCCATGCCCTGGTTTTCGGTGTTCAGACCGAGCAGTGTGAGGCAGATCATTGCTGAGGTCCGGAAGAAGAACAGGTCCGAATAGTCTTGAGGCCCAACCGGCGCGGTTGCGGGGTGGTTACCACCCTTACCTCAGGTTTGCTGGGAACCCTCACCTATGTCCAGAGCTTCGCCGCAAAGCTGCGATAGTGAGACAGGTCTTGTGATTGTTGGTCAAATGGCGTGAAACTCTGCATGAGCGCTCTGCTACAATACCGCTGGATCGATAATGTTAGCTGGTAGATTCGCATGAATTTGCTGTTCGTTTACACCAACGTCAATGGCTTTCACGAGGACATTTACTCGTTTGGCCTGGCTTCCATTGTCAGTGTGGCACGAGAAGCGGGGCATACTACGAGGATCCTCATCGTCCGGAATAAGGACGAGTATTCCGGAGTCTTGGGCGAGGTGGCCTCGTTTCGACCCCGAGTGGTCGGCTTTACGGCGGTTTCATCCCAGTTCGCCTTCGTAAAAGAACTCGCTGCTGCAATAAAGTCGCAATTCCCGGATGTCATCACGGTATGCGGCGGCGTCCACCCGACTATCAACCCCGAGTGCCTGCTCGAAGCAGACGCCTTGGACGGGGTATTCGTCGGGGAGTCCGAACTGGCTTTCAGGGACTTTCTGGCGGCTGTCGAAGCGGGCCGGCCCTATCTGGATACGGACAATTTCGGTCATGTGGACAACGGTAACCTGGTCGTCAACAAGCTCAGGCCACTGATTCATGACCTCGATATCCTGCCCTATCCTGATAGGGAGCTGTATCCGTTTGCGGACAGCATCGACAAGATCGGGTATGTGCCGTTCCTGTTTTCCAGAGGATGCCCGTACCTGTGTTCATACTGCAGTAACCATGCGCTGGCCAGGGTATACAACCTGCCTCGCAACCATCCCCGCTATCGCAGTGTTGAATCGAGCATTCGTGAGATAGAGCAGACCATGCAAATGCTGCCTGTCAGACGCGTTCTGGTAGTGGATGACATTTTTGGAGTGGATAAGGAGTGGCGCCGCGATTTCTGCAGAGAATATGCAAAGAGGATTGCGCGTCCCCTGATGTGCCTGCTCCGCGCAAATGTTGTCGATGATGAGTTCATGAGGCTGCTCAAGGATGCAGACTGCTACCAGATATGCATCGGCATCGAATCCGGCAACGACCACGTGAGAAACGATATTATGGATCGGAGAATGTCCAGGGAGCAGATCGTTCGGGCGTTCGCCCTTGCCAATAAGTATGGGATACGCACCAATGCCATAAACATGATAGGCCTGCCCGGCGAGACCGATGAAATGATTTGGGACACGATACGTCTGAACAGGCAGGTCAAGCCCACCATCAGCGGGGTCAATATCTTCTACCCGTATAGGGGGACAAAGCTCGGCGACCACTGCTTCGAGCAGAATCTGGTGGATGAGGAGAAATACCGTAGCTTCTCCAACGAACGCCGGGAATCCGTACTGAAGTTTCCTGAAGAGTACGGGGCAAAGCTTTCTCATTATCAGCAGAACTGGGAAGCGTTGGTCTATCCATTTAACGTTCGCAAGAGGCTGGAAAAATTGCTTATAGGCACCTTCGTCTGGAAATGGCTGCGCGCGGTAAAGCGATTTATCTTCCGCGAAAAACCATGTGTCAGCAAGACCGCTGCGGGAAGACGGCCTGAAGGTGAAGAACAGGATGGCGAAGGGGAGGGTGGTGGAACTCCGCATTCGGGAAGCAGGCAAGGGTAACACAATATGCTGAACGTTAACTCGCTGGCCAATCCGGATGCTGTTCGGACCGTCTACGAGGAATACTATCTTAAGCAGCGCGCCCCCGAAACGTGTGTATCCTCTCACTGGACCGACTACGGCCCGCGCGCCGATGTCGAGATCGATAATGAGGGCAACTTCTTGTCCTTCAAGGGCTTTGGGTTCGGGGACCTCCAGTACAAAGATCTGAGAAGCCGGATCGTAACGCGAATATGTAACCTGTCGTACCGAATCCAGCTGCGTTACGGAAAGGATCTTCGCTACCTGCTGCGTCATGCTGCGGAGATTCTCAAGCGCATCGACGGGTATGTGACGTCCGATTCGTTCCGCCAGACCTGCGGGCTGTGCGTAGCCAGGCGGCACCTGGACGTCGGGCGGGAGGAAACCTTTAACGTCGTCATCATCGGAGATGGCTACGGCTTCCTTTCTTCGCTGATAAAGAGCGTGTATCCAAGGGCCCGAGTTACGCTGATTGATCTGGGCACGACCCTGCTCTTCCAAATGGTGAATCTTCAGCACATGTACCCCGATTGCGAGCATGTGCTGGTCAGGTGCGCTGACGATGACAAGGCAGATTTTGATTTCCGTTACGTGCCCGCTGAGTATCACTCGGCCCTTTGCGATGTGAAGTACAAACTTATCTTCAATATATGCTCGATGCAGGAAATGAACTACGAGACCATCAACGGCTACTTCCATTTCCTGCGGGCCAATGCGACGGAAGATAATCTATTCTACTGCTGCAACAGGATCCACAAGGAGCTGGTCGGTGGGGAAGTGATAGAGGTATTGAAGTTTCCCTGGCGTGAGGGCGACCGGCACCTGGTTGACGAACAGTGCCCATTCATGAAATACGCGGCTGCGGGCAAGTTTCCATTCTTCATTCGATATGGCGGTCCGCTCATCCACCGCCTGACGAACCTCGAGACAGGAGCATAGGAATATGATCCCGCTGAATGATGACATGCGGTTTGAGGTTACGACCAAGTGTAATTATGACTGCGTCATCTGCCCCCGGGAACTACTGATGCGCAAGAAGGAGACGATGAGGTTGGATCTGTTCAAGCTGCTCTTCGACAAGATCGTCGCGGAAACAGACCGGTGCACCACGTTGACCATTTCTGGGATAGGAGAGCCGCTGCTCGACGAGACCCTTGACAAGAAAATTGAATATGCCAAGAGCATAAGGCCTGCCCTGCGCGTCCTGATCCTCACGAACGGATCGCTCATGACGGTTGAGAAGTTCAAGCGGCTGCAGGATATCGGCGTAACATCTATCAGGGTCAGCATGTATGGCAATGACCCGGACAGCTACTGCCGGGTTCACGGTGTCAAGGACAGGGGAATGTTCGAAAGAGTGCGAAACAACATTCTGGCTTGCCTGAAGTCCAGGATAACAACAGAGATCCTGCTGACGCTCAATGTCATTGAGGGCTACAACGAGCACATCGTGAAGGATTGGATAGCGTACTGGGAAGACAAGGTCGACCTGATAGAGGTCTGGCGACCGCACAACTGGGGCATGGGCAAGAAGTACCGAAAGGTACAGAAGGAGAAACTCAAGACGTGCGGCCGCCCACTCTTGGGCCCCCTCGAGATTCAGGTGGACGGCAAGGTTAACATGTGCTGCTGCGACTTCAATGGCGATTTGGTTATAGGCGACCTCAAGACCCAGACCCTTCAGGAAATATTCTCTTCGCCGGCCTATTGCAAGATTGCCGAATGCCATAGGACGGGGAACTTCACCGGCTCAGGCCTTATCTGCCAAGGATGTGATTTCCGAAACGCCGACAAGTCCGATGTCATGATCTACAGTTCGAAGTTCGACATTGAGCAGCGCGTGAAAATGACGTCCACAACCTACACCAAGGTTATCGAGTAGTATAGAAGTTATATTCTGCAACACACTTAAGGGACTGCAGGCCACCGCACCCTTGCCGGAGCCGCGGGGGATATTGACGATGGCCAAAAACGTGATAGGATCATCGACAAGGCCCACGGTGGTTGTGGGCATGAGCTATCTGGGAAATCCAGCATGAAAGTAAGGGCGAGATGTTTGATGTTTTGAAAAGAATCCTGGGTTTGGGACGGTCCTCTGATCCTGTCAATGAAGCGCGGAGACTGGAGCCCATTTTTGTTATTGGCGCCAACCGTTCAGGGACCTCTTTGTTGGCGCATGTGTTGTCGAAGCACCCAGAGGTGGAGGGGTTGTTCCAAAGCGATAGCGTTGGTGATACAAATGCCTCTGGCCATGTGAACGGATATAGCGACTCAGGCATCATATGGCGGGGCCTCAATCAAAAGGCCTTGGCAAGTGTGAGCAGGGCTCCCTTTTTCGGATTACCGGAAGCGTTGTCTGGTGTTTATCGCAGTGGCGCTGAAAACGCGACCGAGGCCGCCCGATTCTGCCGTGCGATTCTTCAATCGCGTAAGACCGAGCAAGCGCCTCTAATCAAAGATAATCTCAATGTGTTGCGCATTGGGCTGATCAAGGAGTTGTTCCCCAAGGCACGCTTTGTCTTCATTATTCGCGAGCCGTACAGTTACGTGCGATCCAATCGCCATAAGTGGGCTGATTTCGTTGCGCAGAATACTCGTGCCGTATCAGAAGTGGGCCTGCATTGGGCGTTGGTGAATAGTGTGGCAACCTATGACCTGGAACGGTTCGCACCCGGGGATTACATCTCGGTGAGTTTTGGTGACTTGGTGGGCGAGGAATGCGAGAAAGTCCTTGCGGACATTGTGGCCTTCTTGAAGTTGTCTCCACAAGCATTGGATACTTCAGTTATCGACCCGGGACGGCAGTATGTTGCCGCTCAAAGCGATGACTCCGTTTCGAGATTAGAAATGCCGTTGTTCTTTGAAGGGCTGAAGACCTTGTCTCGTTTCGAGCGGGACTTGATAGAGGAAGAACGCTAAGGCGTAGCATGGGATGAAGGATATACTACGAGCGGGCCTGGGGCAGGCGGCGAGGCTTTCTCCGCGTTTGCGGCGGCGTTTGCGTTCGGGTCTCACCGTTTTCAATTTCCACGAGGTGACCGATTCCCCGTCGCCATTTATTGAGCGGCACCATCTGTATGTAACGCCTACAGTTTTTCGACGGCAAGTCATGTGGATCAAGGACCACTTTCAGGTTGTTCACCCGGATCGGTTGGTCGACGGTAATATTGCGGCAGGTTCAGCGTTGGTTACTTTTGACGATGGCTGGAACGGTTGTTTTGAAACGGCCTTGCCAATCCTGGATGAGTTGAACATTCCTTCGCTTCACTTTCTCAACATGGCGACGACTAAAGGTGAGTTGCTGATCTCTGCCGTTGCAGACTATCTGGGACGCACCGATCAGAGATTCTGCCGTTTCATGGAGGTCGAGGAATTGAAGAGGCCTTATCATCTGACATTGACGCCTGCTGCTCTGGAAAAGTTTGAGAGGGAAGCTGGGTCGTTGCCTGTGGCCGACATAGCTGAAGACCAGGGCGTTCTTGCTTCATTTGATATGGTGAAGCAGTGGCAGAAGCACCGATTGGTTCGTGTGGCAAATCACTTATATAATCATTGGAATGCAGTGGCGTTATCCGCAGATGAGTTGTCTGAACAGTACAGTCTCAATTTGTCATATTTGAAGGCGTTCGAGAATTACGTTCCTCTTTTTGCTTTTCCCAACGGTCAACCAGGTAGTTGCTTCACGGAGACAGAGATTTCCGTGATCAATGCGCTTGGTGCACGTCGGTTGTTTACGGCCAAACCTGGTATTGCTCGCCTGCCACTGGAACAACTCATAGATCGTGTAAGTTTGTCCAATTGGCATAATGGGGTTGCACGCATATGGTTCCAATTGTGGCGGGCTACGACATAATTCTGCGAGCCGTCAAACGCAGACTCATCGGCCGAGCAAGCGTCCACCAGGCGATCCCCGGCCGGGGGAGAAGCCCCACAGAATGATCTCTCCGGCCCTGTCCCCCCAGATACGATGAAACACGTTCTGTTCTCCAATACGCTGAGCCGGCTGCGGCGGGCGCTAGCCCAACTCGGCGAGCCGCAGATCGAGTACCTGGCTTTCACCTTCGACGCGCAGGCGGGCGCAATCCTGTTGTTTCTGCGCGAAAGCCCCGGCCGCTTCCGCGCCGCCGAACCTGCTGGACGCAGCAGCGGCTTGCAGAAAAAGTTTGTGGACTTCGTCGCCGAGATCAACCACGGGAACCGTTCGAGATCCTGGTGGGCGCTGAAGTTCACGGACAAGAACCCCTGTTTCACGCGCCTGTGCGAGCGAACGTCACAGCTTCTTCAAATCGTCGACGTGGTCGAGAGCGGCGGCCCAGAAACGTGCGCGGTTATCTCCGATGATGCCATCCTGATCGAGCAGTTCCGCCGCTGGGCCCGCGGAAAGGACGTGCGCGTCACCGACGTGACACGCATTGCGTCCGACGCGAGGGAGATTCTCAAACGCATCTGCCCGGTGGCGCCGCTGGCGGCATTCTTCCGAGCGGTCGGTCGCGCGATCTGCGGACGGCGCCTCTGCCGAAAAGCCCTGCGGGCCGCTGGAAAGGTCAACGTCGTGCTGTCACTGTTGACCGAAGGCTCCATTACGCGCGACGGCCACTATCGCGATACCTACTTCGGCGACCTGATCACGCGCCTGGAAAATGAGCCCGATCCACTGCTGAATGTGCTGATTGTGACCGGCGGCAGATACGCGCAGGTCGTTCGCAAGGCACGGGACGCGTCCGGCGCGCCACCGATAGCCACGCTCGAATCGCTCATCGGTCCCGGCGGGCTCACACTCGCGCTGCTGACCGCGCTGAAGAAGTATTTCGCGCCCGTGCGCATCAAAGGCCCGACCAAAATCGCCGGCGTCGACGTCCGCTACCTGCTCGAAGCGGAACTCAAGGCCGACTACCGCTCCGGCCGCTACTTCGACAACCTGCGTGTTTACCACGCCGTTCGCCGCCTCGGCAAACGCCTCGCGGGCGGGCGGTTCTTCTACCCGTTTGAGAACCGGGCATTCGAGAAGATGCTCCTGCTGGCCCTGCGCGAGACCGCCCGGCAGACACGGACCATCGGGTATCAGCACGCGTCGCTGTCACAGCGTCACACGAATGTCCTGCTCAGCGCCGGCGAAAGGGACATACTGCCCCTTCCTGATGCGATCATGACCATGGGCAAGGTCACGAGAGATTTCATGATAGATCCGGGCGGCTTCCCGGCCGAGCTTTTGCATATCGGGTGTGCGCTGCGACAGAAGCCCTACGACGGCCCGCTCAAGGCCCAGGGCCCGATCCGGCGTTTGCTCGTCGTGCTGGCGACGAACGTCGAGGAATACATCAAGGTCATTCGCTTCCTCAACGCGGCCTTCGGCGAGCAATGTCCGTATGAACTGTGGCTCCGTCCGCACCCAGCCTTTTCACTGGGAGATGCGCTCGCCGTGACGGGGCCCCCACGTTTCGCCTATTACAAGTCCGACAGCGAAACGCTGTCGGAATGCCTGGACTGGGCGGACGTGGTCCTGTACGTACACTCGACGGTCTCGATAGAGGCCCTGGCCATGGGGACGCCCGTGGTTTACTTGAACGTACCGAACGTGCTGAACCCCGACCCGCTGTTGTCTTTTGACGAATTCAGGTGGCGGGCGGACCTGCCCCAGGACCTGCCGCCTGCGATCGAACTGATCAACGATCTGTCGGGCGATGAGTTTGTCCGCAGGCAGGAGCTCGGCGTGCGATTCACACGGGAGTATTTCTTCCCGGTCGATGAGAATTCCATGGAAGCTTTCCTGAGCGCCTGACCGTAGCGGCCTTTGGCGGAATGAAAACGCCGGTAATATCAGTCCTGATGGCAGTTTACAACGGCCAGGATGCGCTGGCGGGCACTATCCGCAGCATGCTCCGCCAGACCTGCCGAGACTTCGAGTTCGTGATTGTGGACGACGGCAGCACCGACTCGTCGTTGCAGGTCATCCGCTCGTTTGGCGACCGCCGAATTGCCGTGCACACCAACGAAACTAACATAGGCCAGACCAAGTCGCTCAACGTCGGGCTCAAGCTTGCGAAGGGGAAGTACGTCGCCAGGATAGATGCGGGCGACTTCTCATTCCCCGCCCGGCTGAGCCGGCAGCTCAGATTCATGACAAAACACCCGGAATACGCCGCGGTCGGAACGGCGGCCGTTATGGTCAGCCCCGAGGGCAGGAGGATAGGTATCGCCCGGCGCCCGCGCAAGTTTCGCGAGGTCCTGCTGCGGATGTTCTATGTCAGCCCGCTGATTCACATAAGCGCCATGATGGATCGCGAGACGGTTGTGAAGATGGGCGGATACGACGAGGATTTTGCCATCGGTGCGGACCACGAGCTGTGGTCGAAGGTTATTCGCAGCGGCCATCGCATAACCAGCCTTTGCAGGCCGCTGGTCGGATGGGAGGTGGACCCCGACAGTTTGTCATTTGAGCATCTGGGAGGCAGGGTCACGGAGGAGGTTTCGGAGATTATCAGGCGGAACGCCGCGGAGCTGGCGGGTGTGGACGTATCGCTGGAAGAGGGGCGGGACATATTCGCGATATTCACCTTCGGCCTGCAAACGCTTTCGCAGGAGCAGATAGACGGGGCCGAATCGCTGTTCAGGCGGATCTTTGCCTCTCTGAAAAAGGGCCTCTGCCCGGAGATGACCGAGAAGGCGGTCAGCAACCACCTGGCCAGGAATTACCTCAAGTTGGCGCTACATCATATGCAGCAAGGAAGGGGCGACGAAGCCCGGCGGGCCTTGGTGGGCGGCCAAAAACGGCACGGATTTCGCTTGACCGGACTGGTGCTTTACCTGTTTAGTTTCCTTGGGAAGAGCTTGGCGGAGGTCCTCAGACGCCGCGGTCGGCGATAGAGACAAGGCACAGATGCGGATTGCCATGATCAATCTGACTCTGGGCGGGATGAGCGGCGGGTATCGAACGTATCTGCAAAAGATTCTGCCGCGGCTGGCCGCACACCGCGACGTGGAGGCCGTCCTGTGCGCCGCTCCGAGCTCCCTGCGCGTCGTGGAATGGTTCGATGCCGATGCCCTGCCCAACGTCACATTCGCAGACAGCGGGCGGTACAGGCTTTCCCGGCGCGGCCCGCGCCGTGGACTTCGAGAGAAACTGGACAGATTCCAGCCCGATGTGATCTTCGTGCCGCTGGCGAGGCACTTCTGCTTCAGGGATGTTCCCGTGGTGAACATGGTGCAGGGCATGGAGCCGCTGGCGTACGACGACCGCGAGAATCCGCTGCTTGAACGGATCAAGAACGTCCTGCGCCGCCGCGCGGCCCAAAGCGCCGCCGCGCACGCCGACGGCTTCGTCGCGGTCTCCAACTTCGTCAGAGACTTTCTGGTCAACGAGTGGTCCGTGCCGGTCGAGAGAATTGTGGTCGCCCATTACGGGCCCGCCGATCCCGCAGGCCCGTGCCTCAGGCCCGCGAGTGTACCGACCGACTGGGTTGGCGATTTCATCTTCACCGCGGGGGCCGTGCGCCCGGCAAGGGGGCTGACGGATCTTGTTGAGGCGCTCGGCCGCTTGGGCGAGGGGAACGTTGAGGCCAAGCTCGTCGTCGCCGGGGCCACGGACAGGCGAATGTCTTTTTATCGAAGAGCGATGGAGGCCCGCATCTTACAGCACAATCTGGACCACGCGGTCGTCTGGACCGGCGGACTCACCAGGAAGGAAATGGACTGGTGCTACCGCAACTGCAAGATCTTCGTCATGACGAGCCGTGTGGAGTCGTTCGGGATGATTGGCATGGAAGCCATGGTTGGGGGCTGCGTTTGCATAGCGGCCGACAACCCCTGTCTGCCTGAGGTATTCGCCGAGGCGGCCGTCTTCTATCCGCCGAAGGACGCCGCCGCTCTGGCCGCGATCGTTGAGCGTCTTCTCGGTGCGGATAGCGAGGAGCTTAACAGAATGTCGGCCGCGGCGCGGGATCGCGCCGCTCAGTTCTCCTGGGACCGCTGCGCCGAGAAGACTGTGGCGCAGTTGGCAAAGACCGCCAAACGCGGCAGATAGACAGGCTGATCTCGCCCGATGCGAATCCTCCTTTTGAACCAGTTCTATCCGCCCGACGTCGCTGCTACGGGCCAGCTGCTGGCCGACGTTGCCGTCGAGCTGGCTCGGCGAGGGCACGATGTTCACGTGATATGCAGCCGCGGGGCGTATGGCGGCGGGCCGGCCGATCATAGCTCGCGGGCAGCCGCCGACGGTATCGCTGTCCACCGCGTAGCGGCCTGCGGGTTCGGCAGAGGGAATCTGCTTGGGCGGATGGCCGACTACGTTTCGTTTTATGCGCTGGCCGCGTGGCGGGCAATTGCGATAGGACGGGTGGACGTGTGTCTGTGCCTGACCACGCCGCCTTTCATAGGGCTGGTTGGTCTGATGCTGCGGCTGCTGCGGGGCACGCGGGTTGTCGTGTGGACGATGGACCTCTATCCGGAAGTTGCGATCGCCTACGGCTACATCAAGCCGGGATGTCCGCTGGGCCGGCTCATGGTGCGGTTGAGCAGAAGACTGTACCGCTCCACGTCAAAGGTGATCGCGCTGGGCGAGGTAATGGCCCGGAGGCTCGCCGAGGCAGGCGCCGATCCCGCCCTGATCGAAACCGTCCACAACTGGGTGCCGGGCGAGGTCGTCATGGCGATGCCGCCCGAGGAATCGAAGGCCCGGCAAAACTGGAACAAGGACGGCCGCGTGACTCTGATGTACTCGGGAAACCTCGGCATCGGACACGACCTCGACACCGTGCTGCATGCCGCGAATCGCCTTGGCGGCGCAAACCTGCGCGTGCTGTTCGTGGGTGAAGGCAAGATGCGTGGTCGTCTGATAGCCCTTGCCGGCGAGCTCGGCCTGGACAATGTGGATTTTCACCCCCCGCAGCCGCTTTCGGCCCTGAGCGACAGCCTGGCCGCGGGAGACATACACGTTATTTCCCAGCGTGCGGGCACGGAGGGCCTGATCGTTCCAAGCAAGGTGTACGGCATAATGGCGGCGGGGCGGCCGGTGGTGTTCATCGGGCCCGATGACTGTGAAGTAGCGCAGATCATCCGCGACAGCGGCTCGGGCGTCATTGCGGCCTGCGGCGACAGCGACCGCGTAGCCGAGGCGCTGAAAAGCCTCATTGCCGACAAGGCCCTGCGCGACAGGATGGGCGAGCGCGGCAGGGAATTCTACACCCGGCATTTCGCCCTGCGGCGCGGTGTCGCGGCCATAGCCGAGGCCATAGAGAACGTGTAGGTTTGCAAGTGCGGCCGCAACCGCGATCATTCGTTGTGAGAGTAATTCCGTGAAACTTTGCGTGCTGATTCCCGCGTGCAACTGTGCGCGGTTCCTGCCTGAGGTGGTCGGGCGGGTGTCGCTGCGCGGCCCGGATGATGAGATTATCATCGTGGATGACGCCAGCGATGACGACACTCTCGCTGTGGCAAGGGGCCTGCCGAGAGTCCACGCCGATCGCAACGAGCAGGGCCTGGGCTACGGCGGCACCAGCAAGCGCCTTTACCAAATTGCCGCTGACCGGGGCGCCGACTTCACCGTCAACATTCACGGCGACCTCGGCCACCGGCCGGAAGACATCCAGCCCGTGGTGGACAAGCTCTTTTGCGGCGACTGTGACGTGGTGCTCGGCTCGAGGCTGATTTACCTAATGGACCTGGTCAGGGACCACGGCTGGCGGCGGCTGATGAGCCGCCAGGCCCGCCACAACATGCCCCTGGTGCGTGCGCTCGGCCATTTCGGCCTGACCGGGTTCCAGAATCTGTGCTTCGGCACCAGGCTGCACTCTTTCCACGACGGTATGCGCGGCTGCAATCGCGCGACGATTGAATGGCTCCTTTCTCAGGACCTGCCCGCGTGGTATGACTTCGACACGGAACTGTTGATACACGCCCACAAGCGCGGCCTTCGCATCGCGGAGGTGCCGATCCCGCCGAACTACGACCACACCGCGTCCTCGGCCGCCCCGCCGATCCGGTACGGGCTGCGAGTCGCGTGGCACGCTGTCAGGCACCTGCTTGGCAGATTCTAGGCCGGACCCTTGTTCAGGGAGGCGGTAACGCTAGAATGCGTCCGGAATCGACGGTGGGGTTTTTCTGTGGAGCGGCCCGGCGCGCTGCTTGCAACATAGGCGAACCGGCAAGGTAGGATGATGAAAGTACTGATTCTTGGCGGCACCGGGATGCTGGGGCACAAGGTGTACCAGGTCTTTCGGGACCTGTTCGATACCTGGATCTCGGCCAGGTGCGATGCCGCGCCATGCGCGCGGTACGATCTGTTTGATCCGGCGAAGATTGTCGACCGGACTGATCTGAGCAGTCTTGAGTCAGCCGAAGAGGTAGTCAAGACGGTCCGGCCGGACGCGGTCATAAACTGCGTGGGGGTTCTGAAACAGACAATCGGCGACAGTTCGCCGATCGAGGCGATTACGCTCAATTCCCTCCTGCCGCACTGGCTCGAGCGGTTGTCCGCAACGCACGGCTTCAGACTGATTCAGTTGGGGACCGATTGTGTCTTCTCCGGGCGGAAGGGCCTCTACAACGAACAGGATGAGCCGGACCCGGTCGATTCGTACGGCCGGACCAAGCTGTTGGGCGAGGTAACGGGCCAGAGGTCCCTGACGCTCAGGACGTCCATGATCGGGCGGGAGATGCGCCGGACCGTCGGCCTGCTGGAATGGTTCCTCGCCCAGGAGGGAAAGACAATTCAGGGCTACAAGCGTGCGATCTTCAGCGGCTTCACGACCAGTGTGCTTGCCGGGATTCTGGCGGACATTTTGCAGAACCAGCCTGCCCTTTCCGGCCTGTATCACATCTCCTGCCGGCCCATAAACAAGTACGATCTTCTGTGCCTTGTCAGGGACACTCTCAAGCTCGACATCAAGATCGAAGCGAACGAGACCTTCGTCTGTGACAGAAGCCTGGACTCGGCGAAGCTGTGCGCGATCATGAATTATCGGCCTCCCACATGGGAGGAGATGATCGCTCAACTGGCGGCGGAGGTCGGCCAGTACGAGAAATGGCGGGCCGCGGCCACCGCCTAGCAAACAATCAGCCGATTGGTCACTTCAAATGCCGGATTCTCGCAAGGACAGGCTGGACGCGCTGCGAAAGGCAATCGGCCAATGCCCGCCAAATGAGCCTGAATCGCCGCCCGCCGAAGCGCCCGGTAAGCCGAGGAGCCTTGCGGACGCGTGCGGCGGGGGGGAGGCGGCAATAGGGCGCTGGAAATACCACCTGCTGCGTCGCAGCCTTGGGGAGGTCCTTCCGGATGACGCGCACGTCGCCACGGAATACGCGGCTGTCATGCGCGGGGTCAGGCAGCGGTTCGATGAGCTGGAGGCATCGGCCGGCCTCTGCGTAGCTGCCGACGTCCGCGGCGAGGACCTGCTGTTTCTCTCCGTCGAGACCTGCGGCGCGCATGGGCCGGTCTTCCTGGCGGGCATGATGTATTTCACCGCCGATCAGCTTATGTTCGAGCAGTGCCTGGCCCGCACGCCGGACGAAGAACCCGCCATTCTCCAGGCCGCGATCGACCGCTGCGAGGGCGTCCAACTTGTCGTCACGTTCAACAGCAGGATCGGCGACGTGGAGCTCATCCGCCGGCGGGCGGGCGAAACGGCCGTCAGTATGCCCGACCGAATGCCTCCGCACCTGAACCTGCGGGCGGAGTTTCGCAAGCGTTGGAAAGGCCGTCTGCGAAGCTTCAGCCTCAGGGCGCTGGAGCGGTTCTTCTTCGCCCGGCAGCGAAGGGGCGCCGTCGACCGGCGGGCAATTCCGGAGATCTACCGTCACTTTCTGGAGATGGGGGATGCAGCCGCCTTGCAGCGAGTCTTTGAAAGCAACATGCTGGACCTGCTGACGATGGCACAGCTTCTGTGTGCCGCCCTGACCGGCTATGCGCCGCCGGACTGACGCGTGTAGCCGCGGCGCAGGCGCGCCAGCAGCGAGGGATTCACGCCGAGGTAGCACCCCGCGACGACGATCTGGTTGATGAGCATCGTGCGGAATCTGCCGCTGGTTGCCCATCGCCGGCCGGACGTAATCGCCCGTGCGGGCAGGATGGTCAGGCGCCCGCGGCACGCCAGGCGGCGGATGAAGTGAAGGTCTTCGGCGATAGGCACGTCGGCAAATCCCCCGAGCGATTGGAACACGTCTCGCCGCACGAAGATCGCCTGGTCGCCGTACGGCAGGTGCAGGTCGCAGGCCCGGAAGTTGGCCATCCACGCCGTGAACGCCATGAACGCACCGCCAAGGTCCGTCGCGTGGCGAAACGCCCCGCCGACCACGCCCGGGTCCGACATCGCGTCGAAAATCCCTGCTGCGTAGCCTTCGGGCAGCTGTGTGTCGGCGTGTAAGAAGAGAAGCACCTCCCCTGAGGCGATTTCCCCCCCCCGATTCATTTGTCCGGCGCGGCCCGGGCGGCATGTTTCGACGTGCGCGCCCATCCGCCGCGCTGCCTCGGCCGTGCCGTCCCGGCTGCCCCCGTCAACCACGATAGTCTCCACATCCCCGGTGGCCGACCGCAGCGCCCGCTCGATGTTCCCGACCTCGTTCAGCGCCGGGACGATCACCGACAGGTACGGGCGCGGCGGCAGGAGGTCCCGGCGGTCGCCCAGATCGTTGGGCGTGTCGACGTCGGCCAGGGTGTCGAGCAGGTGCACGGACAGCCCCTGCTCGTACGCCAGGGTAACTGTCCGCTCGAGCACGGTGGACGTTCCCCACGGAACGGAGTCGAAGATGGCGGCCTCGTCGCGAATGCCCACAAGCCAGTATCCGCCGTCCCGGCTCGGGCCGAGCACCACGTCGTTCTCATTCAGCGCGTCCAGTGCACGGTGAATATGTCTGACCGACAGGTCCGGACAGTCCGTGCCGATCAGGACCGCCCGCTCGCATCCCCCATCTAGTGCGTCGGTCAGGGCGCGGCCCATCCGGCGGCCCAGGTCGCCGGGTCCCTGCCGCGCGAAGCGCACCCCCGCACCGAGCCATCGGTACATCTTTCGCCACGTGCCGCCGGCGTAGCGCACTTCCACCTCGGCATTGCGGCCGCGTTCGGCGTCGCGCGCAACGGCCAGTGTGTCTTGTGTCATCCGTCGTTGAAGGCGGGCAGCGCCCACCGCACCGAGTGCCGGTATCAGGCGTGTCTTTGCCCGCCCGGCCTCGGGGTAGCGTGTAAAGACGATGATCCGCTCGTGCGCGCCGCGCGTCACCTTTGGCCGCCCCAGGGCATACGATAGAACCGTCCACAGGATCTTAGCCCCAGCGCCGAACGCACCGCGGAGTGTGCCGGAAATCTTGGACTGCCCCAGCCGCGGGCGATAACTGACGGGCACTTCGTCCACGCGCAGGTGCATCCGGGCGGCCTTGATCTGCATCTCGATGGTCCAGCCATAACCCCGGTCGGACATTCGCATCCCGCGCAGGGCGCGCCTGCGGATGGCGCGGAACGGCCCCAGGTCCGTGTAGCCGGTCTGCCAGAACAGGTTCATCAGCCGGCAGGCCAGCGCATTGCCAAATCGCTGGACTGTCGTAAGTGACCCGGGCAGTGGCCGCCCAGCTGCCCGCGAACCGATGACCATATCGGCGCGGCGCCCTGCTATCGGCTCGACAAGGCGATCCATCTGGTCAGGGTAGTCGCTGAAATCGGCGTCAAGGAATACCACCACGTCGCACCGACCCAAGACCGCCAAGCCTGCAAGACATGCACTGCCGTAGCCCCGACGCGGCTCGGCCACGACCCGGGCGCCAGCCCTGGCAGCCACGTCAGGCGTATCGTCGGTCGAACCGTTGTCCACGACAATCGTCTCGTCCACCCATTCGGGAACGGCCGCCAGAACCTTGCCGATAGAGGCAGCCTCATCGAGCGCCGGTATCACGACCTTGACTATGTGCCCTCTAAACATTGCGTTCTATCCGTGGCTCGCGGTTCCTGAGGCCGGTCACCCATTCGGTCGCCAGCAGGCACCACACCGGCAGGTGCACGAGCCACATCATCCACGCCTTTTCGTCGCAGGGGAGATACGTCAGGCCCAGCAGCGCCGTCCACGCCAGCAGCGACGCCCTCGGCGCGCCGGCCGCAAGCGGAACGAGCGCTACGTAGTACCACGGGTGCACCGTTGGGTTGAGCAGCAGCATCACGAGGATCGCGCTGGCCATGTCCGCGCACGGCAGCTTGCCGCGCCGGAGACTCGTGCAGCCCTTCCAGGCCGCGAAGGCCAGGGCCGCGACCACACAGATAACACGAGACAGCAACGCGGCCAGCGGCCAGCCAGGTTCGTCGAAGCGCCCGACGACGAAGTAATGTATGAGTCGATGTGCGCCTGCGTTTGCCTGCCATTGGCTGAGGTAGGGGGTCAGGCCGCCGTGGGCCCGCCCCCATGTCAGGGCCTGCGGAACGGCCAGCAAGGCCAGCATCGCTGCCAGCAGACCCATACTTGCCGCCAGCACGCGCCATCGCCGCCACGCCGCGCCAATCAGAAAGAAGACGAGCAGGAGCGGATACAACTTGAGACCCGTTGCTATCGCCAGCGCCACGGCCGCCAGGACCACCCGCCCGCGCAGAAGACACCATGCCACCAGCAGTATGGCGACGGCGACTGCGATGTCCACGTGGCAGCCGCCGTACGTCTCGCTGATGAGCAGTGGATTCCAGACCGCCACCGTGAGGTATGCGGCAGGCAGGTTCATGTGGCGGCCGATGCGCACGAGGGCGAATACGCCGAGTGCTTCGCAGGCGAGCAGAACAATTCGCAGGCCAAGCGGGCGGAACGGCGCCAGCCAGTGCGCGACGGCGAACAGCCCCTGGGCGACGGGCGGGTAGATTGTCCGCAGGTGCGGGTGGTTGATCTTCTCGATGACGTTTCGGTTCGCGGCCGCCAGCTTACCGATTCGCGTGCGGGCCGGGTCCTCGTCGAGCGCATCGCCGGGCGCATGGCGGTACGGATTCATGCCGCGGGTGGTCACGGCGCCGTCCCACATGTATCGCCAGTAGTCCGCGCCGTCGGCTTCGGGCATCAGCCACATTGGCGCCCGCATACCCGCGCCGAGGACAAGGGCCAGAACCAGGATGCGGCGGGTGGAGCCGTGTGGACGAAGGAGGATCGCAGCGAAGTAAACCCCCGCCGCTACGAGCGACAGAAGCGTGGCCCACCACGCCGCCACGCGGGGATGGGGCGAGTGGACTTCGCGCGTCACCCAAACCACGCCCCACATCAGGGCGATCAACAGCAACCCACAGCCAAGCCATGCGAGCATTCGCGGCTGGGCTGTACCGCCCGGCGGGATTTCTTGCGATGGGGCGTTCATCACGACCGATGGTGTACCGCCCTCATCGCCGCCATGCAAGCAAGCGGGTGAACATCTTCTTCACGAACGGGGTCAGGCGCGTGCGATTGTATGCGTCGCCGGCCTGGCGGATCGCCTCGCCCAGCGTCGGATAAGGGTGGATCACGCTCGCGAGAGTTCCGAGTCCCACCTTGGCCCGCATTGCCAGGACTATCTCGCCGATCATGTCGCCCGCGTGCGGCGCAACGATCGTCGCGCCCAGAATCTTGTCGGTGCCTTTGGCGACGTGAATCTTCACCAGGCCTTCCTCGTGGCCGTCGGTTATCGCCCGGTCGACCTCGCTGAAGTGCCTGGTGAAAGTATCTATCTCGATGCTCTGTTCCGCGGCCTCGCTCTCGCTGATGCCTACGTGCGCGACCGCCGGATCCGTGTAGGTGCACCACGGCACGGTAAGGGCGCTGAGGCGCTTGCGGCCGAAGAACAGCGCGTTCTGGATTACGATGCGCGCCGCCGCGTCGGCGGCGTGAGTGAACTTGTACTTCATGCACACGTCTCCGGCCGCGTAGATGCGCGGGTTCGTCGTGCGCAAGTAGTCATCCACCACGATGCCGCGTCGCGCATCGCAGCCGACGTTAGCCCGACCGAGCTGCAGACCTTCGACGTTCGGCCGGCGACCCGCACCGACCAGCAGCGCATCGACGGTGAGAGTTTTCTCGCCGGCATCCTGGGATATGTGCAGCACCTTCTCGCCGCCTTGCGTGGTTGCCCGCGCGATCGTGGCGTTCGGTATGTGGTTTATGCCTTCCTGTTTGAACCGCTCTGCGATTATCTCTGCGGCGGCTGCGTCTTCGCGGTGCAGCAGTTGCGGGCCCCTGTCGATGATCGTAACCTCGCTGCCAAGTCTAGCAAACGCCTGAGACAGCTCACATCCAATCGGCCCGCCGCCGAGTACCGCCAGGCGTCGCGGAAGCTCCGTGAGCGAGAACACAGACTCGTTGGTCAGCAGATCGTTCTCGTCCAGGCCCTCTATTTTCGGCACGACAGGCCGGCCGCCGGTTGCGATCACGGCCCGGGCGAACCGTAAAGTCGTTCCCTCGACTTCAACCGTATCCTTGCCTGCGAACCTCCCCTCGCCAAGAAAAACGTCCACACCCAGTTCGGCAAAGCGCGCCGCTGAGTCATGTGCGCTGATCCTGCTTCGCAGTTTTCGCACCCGCGCCATGACGGCCGAAAAATCGACGTCGGGCCCAGACGCGCGCACGCCGAACCGCGCCGCTTCAGTAACCGCGGCGGCGGTCGCGGCAGATCGCAGCAGCGCCTTGCTCGGCACGCAGCCGTAGTTGAGGCAGTCGCCTCCGAGAAACGCCCTCTCCACCAGGGCAACCTTTGCCCCGAGCCCGGCCGCACCGGCCGCGGTCACCAGACCCGCCGTGCCGCCACCTATCACTACCAGGTTGTACCGCTCGGCGGGCGTCGGATTCTTCCAGTCGGCCGGATGCACGTTGTCCAGCAGCATCTTGTTGTAGGCATCCATCGGCTCCACGCGTAGGTCAGTTGGCATGATGATCCCTTTGTCTTGTCAGTACGGTCAGCGGCCGTGCAAATCCTCAACACGCAGCAGCAGGATGCACTCATCACCAAATCTTGTGGCGGCCGCATTGAAAACCGTGTTGCAAGGAAATGGGATGTCGTCTGCCGTGAGGATCGGATTATCCGCCCATCGCTCGACCAGGTCGCGCCCGAATCTCTTGCTCATGAGCCACCTTCTCCCTGTCCGTCATCTTTCTGGGTTGCTGCAATGGCCTGTTTCAAGGCGCGCCGGGCGATGCGCGTGACCACCACTACGACGACCACCGCAACTGCCAGACCCGCCCAGAACATTATCTTGGCCCCGGCCCCCTGCGAAGCCTGTTCGGCCGCCTCCTTGGTCAGTTCTCTCAGGCCGTTGCCGATGTAAACGTACATGATGGTCCCGGGGATCATGCCTATCCAGGATGCCAGCGCGTATTTCCAGAAAGGCACCTTCGTCAGGCTGAACGCGTAGTTCAGCATGTTGAACGGGAAGATGGGGCTGAGTCTCGACAGCAGCACTATCTTGAAGGCCTCCCTGCCGACCGCCTGATCGATGGCGGCAAACTTTGTGTCCCCCTCGACCTTGCCCGCAACCCAGCCCCTTGCGACGGTCCGCCCCACGAGAAACGCGGCGCAGGCCCCCACAGTGCTGCCGATCGAAACCGTTATTGTGCCCGTCACAACTCCGAACAGGAACCCAGCCCCCAGAGTGAGGACCGATCCCGGCAGGAAAAGAACACACGCCACAATGTAAAAGGCCGCAACGAAGATCGGCCCGTAGGTCCCGAGCGACGCGGTCCAGTTCAGGAGCGAAATCAGATAATCCTTCACCGGCAGAAAGATCATGCCGGCGACCGCGGCGCCCACGATCGCCACAATTATGACCAGGCGCAGGATCTGCCGCGCCCGCCTCGGGGCCCGGTCCGCCTCCGATTCCGTTTGATCGCGCCGTTCTGTCACCTGCAGCCTCCTCACGCTGCCCTTGTTCACTCTTGCTCGTTCAAGGACCAATCGTACTTGAGGTACTCGATCCCATAGCGACCTTCGCGCAGATAGGCCGCATCGGCATCCGGGAGATATCTTGACACAAAGTTGAGCACTGCCTGGGTGTTCCTGTCGCGGCCCGCGGGCGACTTGTCGGCCTGCGTTGCAGGAGCGTACTTGGCTGCAAAGTCGCCGCTGAACCAACTGAGTATCCTGGAAAGATAGACCTTGCCGGCGCTGCGGTCGATCCGGAACCTGCCTTTGCCCGCAAGGAACCTTCTTGTCTGATCGTCGAGCTGCGCGTCGAGCTTGGGGCCTGTGAATGGCTCGTTCCTCAGCGGCGGGCAGCCCATTGCCGCGCATACAATCGCCATGTGTATCCGCGGCTCCTTGAACTCCGTGCGCAGGACCTTGTGCTCGATCTGATCCAGGGTCATCTTCTTGCCCAGAACGAGGAACTGCTGCTTGTCCCAGACGCCCGCGATCTGGCGGATGCTGCTGCTGGGAAAGGCAAGCCCACTGACGAGACCGGCTTGGATCGGATAGTTGTCGACGATCGCCTTGAGCGTCAGGGCATTATAGGCGTTGATCCAAAAGGCGATCTTGGCCGAATCATCCCACTTGTCAAAGCTCTTGCGATCAACGGCCGCCATGCTGCGGCAGAAAGCATCCAGGCGTGCGCGGTCAGCCTTCAGTCCTGCGTAGTTGACCATTCCGTTGCCGTCAACGTACTTCAGCGCTGCGGCGTAGTCGTCGTAGGAGAACGGCCCGGCCGAACGCGTCGTGGCGTAAAAGCTGTCATCGAACCGCGTCGGACCGCCGTAGAACTCCCTGTAGACCAACCAACAGACAGCAACCACGGTCGCGCCAATTACCACCCACGTCACCACGCGTCGTGTCCTCATGGGACGTCTCCCGTTCGGTCGCGAGTCGTCATACCAGCGCTCCCCCGCAGGACGATCCGCAGCCGGCCGTGCAGCCGAAACAGTACTCCCCGGTTACTATTCGCCTTCGCCTGAGCGCCGAGATGTCGAACTGGCGAATGTGTTTCGGCGCGTCGTGGTCCACCGGGGTGCCCAGGGCCAGGTTGAAGTCACAGTCGTAAAGCGTGCCGTCCCAGGCCACGCAGATCTGGTGCCTGCACATCAGGCCGTCCACCGTCTCCGGGTTGAACGACTCATTGAGCATCGCAATGTAGTTCTCACGCTCGTTGGCCCGGCGGAGCGTTGTATCGAAGCGGCCTATCGGCATGTTGGTCATGGTCAGCAGGCCGGAGAACTCAATTCCGAACCGCTGGTGCAATTCGCGCCGATAGTCAGCCTGAAGTTCGGCCTGATTCGGCGGCAGGAAAGCGCCCGCGGGATTGTACAACAGGTTGAGCTGGGGGCCGCCTTCTCGCCCGTAGCCAAGGGCGTTAAGCCGTCTGATGACCTCCACGCTGCGGGCGTACACCCCCGGCCCCCGCTGGACATCAACATTCTCTTCCGTGTAGCACGGCAGCGACGCGACCAGTCGCACGGCGTTGGCGGCCAGGAATTCCGCGGTGCCGGCCATGCCCGGTTCGAGCATTACCGTAAGGTTGGTCCGCACCTGGACTTCTCTTCCCGCATTGCGGAGGGCCTCAACGAACCGGCGAAAGTTGGTGCAAAGCTCCGGCGCGCCGCCGGTCAGGTCCACCAGAGTGCATCCGCTCCGGCCCGCGGCGGCAAGCACCATCTCCATTGTCGGCCAGTCCATTTCCTCGGTGCGTCTCGGCGAGCAGTTGAGGTGGCAGTGGCAGCACTGCTGGTTGCAGCGTGCGGTCAGGTTTACCTGGATAACCTCGACCGCGGTGCTGTGAAGCAGCTCCCCACAACAACCAGATATGCGATTGTCGAACTCATTCATACGCGTGGCCCCACCACAGTTGTCCGTGCAATTCTATGCGCGAGGAACCGTGGTTTCAAAGATCGCCGGTAATTAAAGCCGGCCCACGATTGCGGATATGGCCGCAGAATGCTCCCCCGGAATATTCTCATTTGCCGAGACCGGTGATGCGGCGAGGCCGTGGGTAGACCACTGCGCGGCAGGTCAATTGTCCCCGCGTCCTCCCTTATCTTTACCCTTACCCTTGCCTTTGCCCTTCCCTTCGCCCTTGCCTTGGCCCTTGTCCTTGCCCTTGCCTTTACCCTTGCCTTCGGCCTTACCCTTGCCCTTGCCCTTGCCTTCGGGCTTGACTTTACCCTCGCCTTTGCCTTCCTTCTTTGCCTGGCGGGCCTCCTTACGGGCCTCTTGTCGGCGGACGACCTCCTCGCGGATGGCCTCGGCCAGGGCCTTGCCCTTCAGTCCGTTGGCGTGCTGTTCGGCGACGAACTTCCCCAGCTGCTCAAAGTCTTTCGCGTCCAGGCCCTGTTCCAGGCCGGCGTTGGCCATCGCCTCGGTGGCCTTGATCGACGCCCCTCCCTTATGGCTCTGCGCCATCGCTTTCATCGCGGCATTGAGGCGCTCCTGAAACTTCGCGCGGATGCGGCCCCTGGCCTCCTCGAGCTCTTTGGGCATCTTGTTCTTGTTCTTGTTCTTGTTTGCCGGGTCTTTCTTGCCGGCCTTCTGCACGCCCGGGGCCTTCTCTTTGCCCTTGCCCTTGCCTTTGCCGCGGTCCCCCGGGGCGGCTGCCAGAACCATGCCCGTGCAGACCAGACCGATAATCAGACCGACCAGACCGCGTCTCACCCTGATGGATGCCATGATGTATTCTCCTAGCCGAAGATTTCCGGATAAGCTATGCCCGCAACCACGGCAGGCAACGCTGTATTATACGTCCAGCGAGGGGTTCACGGGAGAGTTTCTTCATTCGCCGGCGCCGTTGATGCGGCGAGGATGCGTATAGACGGTTGCCCGGCCGGGGCGGACGAAGGCGCACAGGGTTATGTTGCTTTTTTCGGCGACCTCGATCGCCAACGACGACGGCGCTGAGACAGCGGCAAGCACTTCCAGGCCGGCACTGGCGGCCTTGGCGACCAGTTCAAAGCTGGCCCGGCCGGAAAGCATCGCTCCCAGGCCACTGGTGCTTGTCCGGTCGAGCAGGCACTTGCCGATTGCCTTGTCCACCGCGTTGTGTCGCCCGATATCCTCGGCCAGTGCGATGATCCGCCCGTCCGCGGTGAAGATAGCTGCCGCGTGGGCCGCGCCGGTGGCCTCGAAGAGCTTTTGTTCGGCCTGCATCTGCTCGGCGACGGAGTTGAGCACGGCCGCGCGGACCTGCATTGAATCCCCGCAGGGGTTCTCGCCCGACATGAACCTCTCGATGTTCCTGCTGCCGCACATTCCGCATGAGCTGGTCACTATCAGGTTCCGATGGCCGGCGGCGCGGGATGGGTCGCTGAGTGACATTGCGATCTGGCCGGTCGCGGCGTTGAAGTCGGTCATGGCCTCGATGTCATCGATGTCGTCTATCATCCCCTCGGTGAAGGCAAAGCCGACCGCAAAGGCATTGACGTCGCACGGCGTGCAGAGCAGCGTGAAGCTGCCGACCTGATCGATTGTGAGGACAACGGCCCGCTCGACGGCCACCTGGTCTGCCTGCTGCTGTGTGCTCCCCTCGGCTGTTGAGATGCGAACGACCTGCACTGTTTTGGCCGCGTCATTGTGCGTCCGGGTCTGACAGATGTGGCGATTGTGCTCGGCGAGAATGTCACAGACCGCGCTGCGCAGCTTCTCATCCGGCAGCTTTCGGTCGAGGACTTGCCGCCACTGACTCGGCGATGCGCCTGGGCCTACGATGATGTCCGATGCGGCGCTGAGCTGGGCGGCGTCTTCGCGAACGTCGCCCTTGGCCAGGGAGCCGTCGATGTATATCGAGATGTCCGCGCCGGCGCTAACCATGGCGCCGGATTCGACCACGACGTGCTGCCGGTGCGCCTCTTGCTTGATGAAAGCCTCCAGGTCGCGCTGGTTGGTGAAGAAGTTGGGGCACTTGCCCGGCTTGGCCCGTCCGTGCCCGCACTTTGCGCAAACGGCGTCCGGCAGCACGCGCGCAAGCTCTGTGGAAAGGTGCGTCTTGCCCACGCCCCTCCCGGAGCCGCAGATCGCCCATAGCATGCTCATTTGAAGCACCCCAGCGCGCACTTGCGGACCTTGACCTCCAGAAAGTCGAGGATAGCTCCCATCTGCCCGGTGCTTATTCCCAGGCGGTCGGCCATCGACCACGCCGTCGCGCACTCGATCCACCCGCCCGACTGAATCGTTTCCGCATCGCTCTTGTCGCGGTCGGCGCTCTTGACGACCTTCACCTCCCCCGGGCCTTCACATGAAACGTTCAGGTCGATCGATTCCGCGGTTATGAACGCCGTTAATGAATCGGCTATCTCCCGCGCTGCGCTGATTGTTGCGGCCGTTGTCATCGGATCATTATCTCCTGCCATCGCCTTAGGTCAGCCGGACTGTTAATGTTGAAAAACGCGTGTGTCTCGCCGAAATCCACGACGGCGGCCCCGAGCATCCGCCAAAGTTCCCATGGGCGGCGCTCGCCGCGGTCGATTGCGGCCGATATCTCCCCCAGAAGACCGACATCCACGATTGCGCACAACGGATGCCAGGAATCTTCTCCCGTTGCGGCCACCGCTATCTTCTGGGGCGCGGCGGTGTAAGCCGTTGCCAGTGTGCGAATCTCATCCGCACCGAGACCAGGCAGGTCGGACGGCAGGATCAGCACCGCGTCGGCCGTGTCGGCAAAGTGGGCCAGGGCCGCCTCGATCCCGCCAAGGGGCCCGATATCCGGCCGCAGGTCGCTGATAACCTCGCGCCCGCAGTCGGCGTAAGCGGCTGCGTCGTTTGCGACGATTACAATTTCCTCAATGCCGGCCGCCGTCACTTGGCCGATAAGCCTGTCGATCATGGCCGTGGCCTGGCCTGAATCGAGCAGGCCCTTTGCTCGTCCGCCGTAGCGACGCGCCCGGCCGCCGGCGAGTAGTGCACAAACCAGTTTGGATTTCGCGGAACCGCCCATGCTCTTGACTTACTCTTGACGAATCATTATACATAAGGAGTGTTGCAAATGTCTGAAATGAAGTGTTGTGCCTATCTAACGATCGTCCTGTTTGTCGCAGCCGCCGTGACAGCCGCCGTGACAGTCGGCGGGGCGGCCTCTTCGGCGGATTTCCGCAAGCAGGTAGAGGCCGATTGGCAATTGCAGGCGCAGACGCTTTCATCTGCGGCGTCCGGACGGGCCCGCCCGCGCGGCAACATCACCACAAAGTCCGACGCTGCCGGCGGATGCGACGGCATAAAGAATGGCAAGTGGGGCTTCCACACCGCCATGTGCGACAACCCGTGGTGGCAGGTGGACCTCGGTGAGTCACAGCCCATTGCCCGCGTGGTGGTCTGGAATCGCTGCGACACGCCGACCCGCACCAGCCGCCTGATGATCAAGCTGTCCGACGACGGCAAGCGATGGCGAACCGTCTACTCGCACAACGGCGCGCCGTTCCGCGGCTTCACCGACAAGAAGCCGCTGACGGTGACGCTGGCCAACGAGCGCGGCCGGCTGGTCCGTCTGCAGCTCGCCGGGCGGGGCTACTTCCACCTGGACGAGGTTGAGGTATTCGGCCCGTCGGACGCGAAGAAGAACCTCGCGCTCGGTAAGCCCGCGGACCAGATCAACACTTCGCAGTGGTCTAACGCACGGGCCGTGGTTAAGAAGCCCGCTCCGGCCAAGCCGAAGGGCACATCGCCGAAGCCGGCCCTCGCCGCCCGCTGGGTGAAGCGGGGGAAACTGCTGGCCGACCCGCTGCTGGACTTCGATACGATCCTGTTCACCAAGCGCGTTCCGGGCAGCTACAGCCACATGTCGGATCAGTACTACGGCTGGTGGTCACGTCCCGGCGGCGGGATATACATCCTGCGCGGCTTCAAGAATGGCAAGCCCACCGTCGAGTGCCTCACGAAATCGTTCAAGGAACCGGGCAGCTTCCTTCGCCCGATGCTGTCGTACGACGCAAAGAAGGTTCTGTTCGCGTGGTGCAAGCACTATCCTCGCCTGCGCGGCGAGCGGAACAAGATGGACAAGAACAACGTGCCGGAAGATGCGTTCTATCAGATCTTTGAGATGAACATCGACGGCACGGGCGTGCGGCAGCTCACGCGGGGCAAGTACGACGACTTCGACGCACGCTACCTGCCCGACGGGCGGATCGTGTTCCTCTCGACCCGGCGAGGCCACGCGGTCCAGGTGGGGCGCGAAAGCGCCAAGCGCACGCTTGAAACCCCCGACCTGCCCGACGTCTACGTCCGCTGCGGCGGCGGGCCGAGCCGGCCGGTAGCCGTCTTCACCCTCCACACCATGGACGGGGACGGCGGCAACCTGTGCGCCATCTCGCCGTTCGAGGAGTTCGAGTGGACGCCGAGCGTCGCCGCCGACGGCACCATCCTTCACGCGCGGTGGGACTACGTGGACCGCCACAACAACGCCTTCATGAGCCTCTGGGCGACCAGCCCCGACGGCACGAACGCCCGGATCGTCTACGGCAACCACACGCGCAGCCCGCACTGCATCTTCGAAGCGCGGAGCATACCCAACTCCAACAAGCTCATCTTCACCGCCTCGGCCCACCACGCCCAGACGATGGGCAGCCTCGTGCTGCTGGACACCACCGTCGGCACCGAGGGCGCCGCTCCGCTCACTCGCCTCACTCCCGAGGTGAAGTTCCCGGAGATGGAAGGCTGGTCCAACTCCTCCTACGCGAATCCCTGGCCGCTGTCGGAGCGCCTGTACCTGGTGGCGTGGGCCTCCAGCGCCGCTACAAGAGAGGGAGGCAGCAGGGCGCCCAACGGCATGGGCCTGTATCTGTACGACGCCAAGACCCGCACAAAGGAACTGCTGTACCGCGACCCGGCGATATCGTGCGTGTACCCGATTCCGATCCGACCGCGGAAAAAGCCGCCCATACATGCCGAGCGCGTCAACCGGGACGGGCCCAAGGAAGGGCGATTCCTCCTGGCCGATGTCTATCGCGGGCTCAAGGGCGTCAAGCGCGGCAGCATCAAGGCGCTGCGCGTCGTGGCCATTCCGCCCAAGACCCATCCCACAATGAACCGCCCGAGCATCGGCCTGACCCGCGAGGACCCGGGCAAGTGCGTGCTCGGAACCGTGCCGGTCGAGCCGGACGGGTCGGCGTATTTCCGCGTACCGTCGGGCGTGATCGTCTTCTTCCAGGCGCTGGACGAACGCGGAATGGCCGTCCAGACCATGCGGACCACCACGCACGTTCAGCCCGGCCAGACGCTGAGCTGCATCGGCTGCCATGAATCCAGGACGGAAGCCCCGCCGATGAAGCGCATTGCGGCGGCCGGGCGCGAGCCGTCAAAGATCACCGTCGGGCCGCCGGGCTCCTGGCCGCTGAGGTTCGACAAGCTCGTGCAGCCCGTGCTCGATGCAAAGTGCATCAAGTGCCACGACCCCAAGTCCAAGGAGCCCAAGGCCGCGAAGGCCGCGAAGCTCAACCTGACGGCGGCGAAGGCCTACGCATCGCTCTGCAACTATGGCAAGCCCAACCTCAGCGCCCTTGTGCATCGGGATTACAAGAGCAGCAACGGCGCCTCGGTCGTGGGAGGGTGCGCCGCCGCCAACAGCGCCGTGCTCGCCAAGCTGATCGGCCCCAAGGGCCACAACGATGTGAAGCTGACCGAGGCCGACCTGGAACGACTCATCACCTGGATGGACACCTATGCCCAGCGGCTGGGCTCGTTCAGCGACCAGCAGGAGCGACAGCTGCTCGCCCTGCGCAAGCGCACCGCCGCCTTGCTCATCGAGCGCAACTCCAAGTAACAATCAACTTGCCGCCGCTTGAGCTGCCCGGCCCGCGTGCAGCGCCGGCGCGACAATCGAGCGGAAGTCCAGAAGACACCCGTCGAGAACCTTGCACATCCTTGCACTTTTTTCCCAAATAAAGTGCAAGGTTTCGTGGCGCAAAACCACCCCTTAACCCCCGCATTTCCAAGGCATTACGTCCGTTTCGCAACCTTGCACTTTTTGGCCACCATGTGCAAGGTTTTGGGCCTGCTTCAAAAGATCTTTGGATGCCGGCCCTGCCCCCGCTGGACTCTTCGTATCTGAGAAAAGGTCTCGAGTATTCCGCGCCGCCAAAGACCGGCCGTTGAAGAAGTCGATAGCCGCGAACCACCCGAACTGCGCGAACAGGAAAACTATAGAAAAAGCCAATAAGAGAGTGAAAAACGAGTCCCGGCGCGCCGGGATTGGCGTTGTTCGTCCCGATGTACATCGGGATTCGCGGCCATTCAGGGGTTTTTCACCCCCCCCTGACACCCTTTTCTTCCGTCCTCAGGGGAGGTCCCGTTTCAGCCGCCTGCCACGCCATAGTCCCTAGGCCCTATGCCCCTAAGGCCCCTAGCGGGGGGCCCCCAGGTGGGGGACGAAGGCGGGTCCGGGGCAGGCGCATGAAAAGGGCGGCCGCTTTCAGACCGCCTCGCTGTCCTCACGCATATTATACGCAGCCGATCACCCGCCGCCCACCGGGCTCGTAGCCGGTAGTCCGTAGCCAGTAGCCAGGGCAAGCCCAGCCACGAAGTGGCTAGGTTCGCCCCTTGCCACGCCGTCTTGTCTCGCCGAAGCCTGGGCGAAGGCGGAAGTCCCCGGGGGACGAAGGCGGGTTCAAGGTCGATGGTCCACTACGCCCTCGAGGGTCATGCTCACGGTGAGACGAGGATTTGGCCCCAGAAGGTTTTCCAGACGACATTCTTCTCGGTCAGCGTCCCATTCCGGATGTCGCGGGCGTTCCGCTCAAATTCCTCGGCGTAAGATTTCGCGACGCCCCATCTCGCCCAAAAGCACCCTATTCCGTCCTCCGGGACCTCCATTCCAGAGAGGTGCCAGTTGCCCTGGACTTTGCGGATAATCAGGTCCTGCAGTTCCCAGTCAACAATCACTTCGGTCAAGTCTCCTTTTCTGCGAAGGCGCACTCTCCACCAGTCGACACGCCCGCCTCGACAGGCCCCGTCCAGAGGCTCCCCATAAAGGAACATTGAGCGCAGATCCCATCTGAACCTCTTCGCAGCTCGCGGGGACATGTGCTTCTCCACAGCCGCCTTCAAATCAAGTGCTTTCTCGTCACAGATCTCCCACGCGTCCAGCGCCTTGCGGAGTTCCGCGTGGATTCGGGGGTCCCAGCATGCCAGCATGGCAGCGTAGTCCAGTTCATCCACTGCAGCTACGTACCGAGCCAGGACCGATGCGGGTGGTCCAAGCTCGGGGCCCGTCGGCTGGCAACCGACCGTGAGCAAGCCCGCGGCTGCCAGGGCAACAGCGATCACCCATTTCGTGCGAAGCTTCATTGTCCCACCACACTTGCCCGCCGTAGCCTTGGCGAAGGCGGGGCGGGACTGCGACTTCCCCGCATTGTTTCCGTGTTTCCCACGCCTTTATTTTACGCGCCTTCGTCCCGATGTACATTGAAACGAAGGCGAGGCAAACGGCAAACATCGAACCCGCCTTCGTCCCGAGGACTACGGCGTGGCAAGCGGCCAACCCAGCGATTGGAATCGCTGGGCTTGGCCGGGCTACCGGCTACGGGCTACCGGCTACGAACCGCCCAACGGGCGGTTATGCGGGCGTTATTTGGACGGCGCAGACCTTGAGTTCCGGGATTTTTGCGATGGGGTCGAGGGCTGCGATCGTCAGGCGATTGGCGGGGGCCTCGCGGAAATGGAACGCCATGAAGGCCATGCCCGGCGTAACGCGGCTGGTAACGCAGGCGGCGATCTCAACCTGCCCGCGCCGAGAGGCGACCTTCACCTTCTGCCCGTCCGCCACGCCGAGGCGCTGGGCGTCGTCGGGGTTGATCTCGATGGCCCCGATCGGCACGAGCTTATCGAGCACTTCAGACCGCCGGGTCATCGTACCGGTGTGAAAGTGCTCCAGTAGCCGTCCGGTGGTAAACAGGAACGGGTATTCGTCGTCGGGCAGTTCCCTGGCCGGCAGAAACTCCACCGCGTGGAACTTGCCCTTGCCACGCGTGAACCTGTCCTTGTGCAGGTACGGCGTGCCGGGGTGGTCGGCGCCGGTGCACGGCCACTGGAGCGCGCCCTTCTCAAGCCGGTCGTAGGTGATGCCGGCGTAGATCGGCGTCAGCGATGCAATTTCATCCTCAATTGCCGAGACGCTTTCGTAGGCCATCTGGTAGCCCATCCGTCGGGCCAGTTCGCAGGTTATGCGCCAGTCGACGCGCGCCTGGCCCGGGGGCTCCAGCACCTTGTGCACGCGCTGAACGCGCCGCTCCGTGTTCGTGAACGTGCCGTCTTTCTCCGCAAAGCTCACGGCGGGCAGCACAACGTGAGCAAGCTGAGCGGTTTCCGTCAGGAAGATGTCCTGCACCACGAGAAAGTCCAGCTTCTTCAGCGACTCTTCCACGTGGTTCACGTCGGGATCGCTGATCATCGGGTTTTCACCCATCAGGTACATGGCCTTCAGGGCCCCGTCGCAGGCCGCGTCGATCATCTCACAAAGCGTCAGGCCGGGCTTCGCCGGAAGCTCCACGCCCCAGGCTGCGGCGAACTTCCCCCTCAACTCGTCATCGTCGACCTTCTGGTAGCCGGGCAGCACGTTCGGCAGGGCGGCCAGGTCGCAGGCGCCCTGCACGTTGTTCTGGCCCCGCAGCGGGTTCACGCCCGCTCCTTCCTTGCCCACGTTGCCGGTCAGCATCGCCAGGTTCGCCAGGGACAGCACGTTGTCGGTTCCGGTGGTGTGCTGGGTGATGCCCAT
>SDBT01000475.1_pt1 | contig 63442 bp, 55 predicted proteins | sample 2277101 | NCBI WGS metagenome assembly SDBT01 (sample SAMN10404973, study PRJNA504765) | marine sediment metagenome | isolation source: marine sediment core GS10_PC15, 103 cmbsf | place: Arctic Ocean: Southern Knipovich Ridge | collected 2010 | reverse complement strand
TCCAACTGCGTTTTAAAACCAAAAGATATTTCCTGGTTTCTGCCAAAACTAGCTGAAATTGTTCTATTCAGAATTTTGTTTTTGCTATAACTAACAGTTGTCTGTTTCTTTTCCTCTTTTACATTTTGAGGTTTTGGTGAAATCGTAAAAATTTCGCCGTAGTTAGCCGGAACCAATAATTTTAGTCTGTATGAAGATACCTTTTCGCTTGCAGCTATCTGCGGAACGGTTAGACTCCAAATCAGTCCTTGTTTCTTCGCTAGATCCTTTATTATGTAGCGCAGCTGAAAGGTGACAGTCTTATTTTTTCCAATCACAAAATCGTTTAATTTCGCGTTTATGACGGTTGAGGTTTTGTCTTTCTTTATTTCTACTATCAAATTTCCTTGCGAATCTTCGCCGGATAGAAATTTAATTTTTGTGGAGTTTATTCTTAACGCATACTCCTTTGCTACACAGTCTCCGACCAGATTTTTCAGGCTGACCTTTTGAGTAACACGTGCGTCACCCTTTTTATCGAACTCAAAAACTAGATTATAGGAACCTGAGAAAATTTTAGCCGGATCGCTACAGTTTGAACCTTGCACTAGCGCACGTGGTGTGAAAAAAGTAACAATTAATGAGGCTGCGAGAACGATACGAAAACCCTTCTTCATTTTATTGAAGTCTTTAATCTTCTTTTACCCAATCTTTTACTTTATTGGAAATTGCTTCTGGAGTAAATTGCGATTTAATAAGATACTCGCTAGCACCTAAGGTAAGCCCTTTTTCGATCAAGTCTTGTTCGTCAAAGTTGGAAAGTACCACCACTGGTGTGTCTTTTGTTTTCGGAGTTTTTCTTAGCTCTTTAAGAACTTCAAATCCGTCCATCTCGGGCATCTTTATGTCAAGAAAAATTAGCTCTGGATTGTATTTAAAAGCTTTATCCAAACCTTCCTGACCACCCTCGGCTATCAGCACCTCGTAACCATCTAGAGTAAGCTTTAGTTTGTAAAGTTCTGCTACTTCCTTTTCGTCCTCAATTAGAAGTACCCGAATTTTTTCTTCTCTCGCTTGTTTCATAAGCCGGTTTAGTCTATCACAGAAAGTTATTTTTCCGCAAGCAAGGGCAAGGTAAAACTAAAAGTAGTACCTTTACCAATTTTTGAATCAACCCATACCCTACCTTTATGAAGTTCAACTAGCGATTTAACCACGAATAATCCTAGTCCCGTACCTTTGTTCTCCTTTAAATATGACCCGTCGGCTTGCTGGAATTTTTCAAAAATTCTCGGTATTACACTCTGGCTAATCCCAATCCCCGTGTCTCTAACTCGTACGTAAACCTGGTTGTCTTTCGCTACACATTCAGTCGCAACCAAACCTCCACTTTCGGTATATTTAATTGCGTTATCAATCAAATTTACTAGTATCTCCTTAAATTTATTCAGGTCTGCTTTTACGTAAAACCCTTCGTGGGCTGGTAAATTATTACGCACTTGAAGACGAACTCCCTTCGTTGCCGCCATGGGTTTGAATTCACTAACAACCTCATTTATGGTCTCAATAATCGGAACTTTTGTGAGACTAAGTTTTAATCGGCCGTCTTCAATTCTCGTTACATTCAGTAGTTCCTCTACCAACTTGATTACTCTTTGTGTTTCACTTTGAACTTTATTTAATACAGTAAGGAAATTAAGCCTGTTTTGCTCTTTATCCAAACTACCCAAGTCACCACCCAAAAGCAGACTCAGGTATCCGTTAATCACGGTGAGTGGTGTTCGAAGTTCGTGGCTAGCAACGGAAACAAACTCGCTCTTTGCCCGTTCCAACTCCTTTATTTTTGTTATATCACGGACAACACTTACTATTTGTTCTACCTCACCTCTTTCGTCGAAAATCGGCGTGTAGCTCACACCTACCCAATGCTCCTTGCCATCTTTTCCGCGGTGAAGATGCTCATCGTACGGAATAGATTCCTTCGTTGCTAATACTTTCGAAACTGGATCAAATTCCGGATAATAGTGTCCGAATTTGTCATGGCAACCAAAAATCTCGTAGTAGTTTTTTCCAACCATTTCCTTTTCAGAAAATCCTGCCATCAGCTCGCAAGCGTCGTTCGCACTTATTATCCGCAGCTTCTTATCGAAAACGTGGGCTCCTTCTTCGACGTTTTCAAAAATTGCTTGAACCCTATTTTTTTGTTTTTCCACCTCAAGTAAATGCTGGGCAATTTTTTCCGCTTGGTTCTTTAGAACAGTCACATCCCTGAAACTTGCACTCATACCCACAACTTTCCCATCACTTCTCTTAACTGGCACGTAATTACCCTCAAGATATTTCGGTGGTTTGGAATGGACTTTCATTAAAATGTTAGATACTGTTTTACCAGAATAAACTTCTTTTTGAGTTTTAAGCGAATCGTCAAAACGCTCCACTTTGTACTTAAAGAATTTGCTTCTTTGGGTAGTAATAATCTCTCTTTTCACTCCAATTACATTCCTTCTTATCCCAAACAATTTTTTGAGCGCAGGATTTATATCTATTACACGACCGTCCGCATCATACAAAGCCAAACCCTCCTGGGTCGTTTTAAAAAGCACCTCCATTTTTCTTTTTTCCTCTTTGACTATCTGCTCTGCTTCCTTGCGTTCCGTAATATCCCTCAGGATTGCCATGTCCGCCGGTCTACCTTCATGCTCGATTACAGATGCGCTTACTTCAACTGGGATTGTCTTTCCTTTTTTATCTAAAATTTCTATTTCATATTTTTCTGGAACTCTCTCACCGTTCAATCTTTTTCGATATCTTTCCATTACCAACCTTCGGTGCTGGGGCGAAACAAAATCGATGAACGGTTTTCCCACTACATCCCTGATTGAAAAGCCAGTAAATTCGCTTGCCTTTTTATTGGCAAATTTCAAAATACCATCTTGTATAATAATTATTCCATCATTCCCTTTTTCTACCAACGCTGAGTACTTTTTTTCTGATATCTCCATGGCTTCTTCAATTTTTTTGTGTTCGGTAAGATCGGTGATGGAAACTAACACCTTTGATAAAGTATCCTCATAACCCGGAGCGACTATCACTTTAATGGCTATATAACGTTTTTCACCATTCAACGTTTTGTTTGTAGTTTCAGCTTCAAATTTAGTCTTCCCTTCAGCCAAAGCTATAATTTCTTCTTTGAACGCACCGTATGATTTCTCATCAAAGACCTTGTGTAGGCCTTTTTGAAGCACCTTTCTGTTTTTTGCTTTACAAAATTTTAAGGTGGCCTTGTTTACATTGACCACTTTCACCATCGAAGCACATTTGGATACAGCCTTGAGGTTGGAATTGAAATAGTTTCGGAAATCTTTGACGCCGCTACGTTTTAGACGTTCTAAATATCTTTTTACTTCGTAAAAATCTTCCTCCCACAGAGAAATCGGAGATTCCTCGAAGAGTATTCGATATCGCTTCTCATTTTCCTTCAGAGCTTTTTCCGTCTCGCTTCTAACATTGAGATTTTTATAGAGAAATTCAACCGCCTTTTTTATCTCGGTCTTGTATGGTTTTTTTAACGGAGCATCTTTGAGTTTTTTTCTTGCCTTGGAACCCGATACAACTCCCTTATTTTTGCTAGGGGGAATTACTGATGACATAGAAGTAATCCTGTATACAATTATTACAGCAAGACTATAAATAAAAAATGTTGGAAAATCAAGAGGGGAATTGTTACAAATGAGTCAGGAGGTAATTTTCTTATTTGCTTCTAGTACTCTACTAAGATAAACACCTGTGTAGGAATCCTTACTTGCAATAATTTTACTAGGTGGTCCAACAGCTACCACTTCACCACCCAAATCTCCCCCATCAGGTCCAAGATCAATTATCCAGTCTGCTGTCTTTACAACTTCCAAGTTGTGCTCAATTACTAGGACTGTGTTACCCATATCAACTAGTTCATGTAAAACACCAAGCAATTTTTCAATATCGGCGAAATGCAGACCCGTGGTAGGTTCATCAAGGATGTAAAGTGTTTTCCCCGTACTTCTTTTTGAAAGTTCTGTAGCAAGTTTGACTCTCTGAGCCTCACCACCAGAAAGTGTAGTCGCGCTCTGCCCTAGCTTCATATAACCAAGGCCAACGTTAACCAAAGTTAAAAGCTTACTTCTTATAGCTGGAACGTTCTCAAAGAATTTTAGTGCTTCCTCGATCGTCATATCCAGAACATCAGCAATACTTTTTCCTTTATAAGCTATTTCTAATGCTTCACGATTGTATCTTTTACCACCACAAACCTCACATGTTACGTAAACATCAGGTAAAAACTGCATTTCAATTTTTACCGCTCCGTCTCCTTGACAAGCCTCACAACGACCCCCCTTTACATTGAAAGAAAATCTACCCGCCTTATATCCTCTAATTCTGGCTTGGTTTGTCTTGGCAAAAAGCTCCCTAATGTGAGAAAACATCCCAGTGTAAGTAGCCGGATTTGACCTAGGGGTCCGTCCGATAGGAGATTGGTTGATATCTATCACTTTGTCAATATTTTCCAAACCTCGAATTTCCCTAAATTTTCCCGGCTTAACTTTTGATTTATAAAAATGCCCCGCTAAAGCTTTGTGTAGAATATCTTCAACCAGGGTTGATTTTCCGCTACCAGAAACACCTGTAATACAAACAAATTTCCCAAGAGGCACATCAACCGAAATATTTTTTAGATTATGTTGTCTAGCACCAACAATTTTTAGAGTGTGGCCGTTTCCACGTCTCAAATCTCTTCGTCCCATTACGACTTTTTTCCCGGAAAGATATTGCCCAGTCAGTGACTTACTAGTGTTAGCAATTTCTCTAGGAGTTCCAGCAGCTACAAGTTCACCACCGGCTTCACCAGCCCCCGGGCCAACGTCAATTACCCAATCGGACAGGCAAATTGTTTCTTTATCGTGCTCAACCACAATTACGCTATTGCCAAGCTCCTTCAAATCTTTCAGGGTATTTATTAACTTCAGGTTATCCTTCTGATGCAGTCCAATTGAGGGTTCGTCCAAAATGTATAAAACCCCGCTCAGTCCCGAACCGATTTGCGAAGCTAGGCGTATTCTTTGGGCCTCTCCTCCAGCTAGAGTCACGCTTGTCCTGTCTATAGTCAAGTACTCGAGTCCAACATCGGTTAGAAATTTTATCCTGGCACATATTTCTTTTAGAACTTGCTTCGCAATTTGCTTATCTTTTCCATCCAGATTCAATTTCTCAAACCACTTCTTCGCCGCGGATATCGACATTTTCGATATTCCGATTATTGATTCACCGCTCACTGTGACGAATTTTGCTTCTTTTTTTAACCTACTACCACCACAAAAATCGCAGATTTCTTCTCTCATATATTTTTGAATTTCCCTTCGACTCCAATCGCTCTCGGTCTCTTTATAACGTCGAGCAAGTTCAGGAATAACTCCCTCAAAAGTGGTTTTAAAGCTTATTTTCCTCCCGAAGCGATTTCTCCCTGTAACAGAAAAAGCCTCGCTGTCCGAACCATGTAAAATTGCACTGAGGACCTTCTCAGGTAACTTTTTAATCGGCGTTTTAAGAGAAAATCCTAAATGATCCGCCAAAGCATCCAGTCGCCTCGACGTCCATGTATCGTGAGCGAGAAGCCTTTGCCAAGGCAAGATTCCTCCTTCAGAAATAGAAAGGTCTTTATTTGGAGTTACAAGATCTGGATCGACTGTAAGTTTGGAGCCGATCCCCTGGCAAGAGGAACACGCCCCGCGCGGTGAGTTGAAAGAAAAAGTTCTTGGTTCAAGTTCTGGTAGGGAAACCTCGTGCTCGGAACAAGAAAACCTTTCTGAAAACACTTTTTCTCTTTTGCGGTCCAACCCATGTACATAAGCGACCCCCTCGCCAAGCTTCAAAGCTACTTCAACAGACTCGGTCAGTCTTTGTCTATCGGTCGGCAGCTCGATTCGATCAACCACGACGTCGATATCATGGATTTTATATCGATCTAGTGCTGGCGTTTCATCCATTTCATAAACTTTTCCATCTACCCTTACTCTAACAAAACCTCGCTTCTTCAAATCTTCAAAGACTTGTTCGTAAATTCCTTTTCTCCCCTTCACAATAGGTGCCAGAATTAAAATTTTCACTTTGCTTTTTCCACCAATTTTCAGAATTTGATCAACAATTTCTTGAGGAGTCTGTGATTTTATCTCTTTCCCATCCACTGGACAATGAGGCCGGCCAATTCTTGCCCAAAGCAACCTCATATAATCGTAAATTTCGGTAATTGTCCCAACAGTTGAACGGGGGTTTTTTGGTGCACTTTTTTGATCAATAGATATTGCAGGAGAAAGTCCCTCAATCTGATCAACATCGGGTTTTTCCATCAAACCTAGGAATTGACGGGCATAGGCAGAAAGTGATTCGACATACCGACGCTGCCCCTCCGCGTAAAGAGTGTCAAAAGCCAGGGAGCTTTTTCCTGACCCTGATATTCCCGTAATAACAACTAGTTTATTTTTCGGAATTTCTAGATCGATATTCTTGAGGTTGTGTTCTCTAGCACCACGGACGATGATTTTATCCTGCATGTTCAGCTCCAAATTCTATTCAGACAATGCGGACAAGAGCAAATATTTTACACTTTTTTGCAAATTTTGACAAGATACACTAGAATACTGCGCAGATTTGGTAGGTGAAAGGTTAGCTATAGACAAGGGGGAGATAATGACACCGCAGAACAACTGGTATCTCGTTTCTAGCCACGGTGCGATACTCTACTACATAGCGGTTGTACCAGATTGCACGATCAACCAGATCGCAGATGCTATGTCCTTAACCCGTCGGACCGTGTGGGGAGTCATCGGGGATTTGAGACGGGCTAACATGCTGCTGATCCGCAAGGAAGGTCGGACCAACCACTACGAAGTAAACCTAGACGCCCCCTTCAAGCATCCAGTCGTAACCGGTGTAAAACTGCGTGTCGTCCTTGGCGAATTGGTCGCCCACGCAGAGCGTGAGAAGCTGGCTCCCTCCCGTCAATCCTAAATAGCACAAAGCGAGATCGCTCCTGTGCTATAATCGAGGCCTTGGAGAGACGTCATCAGGGCTATTTGCTCTTGGGGCTGAGTTTGAACTGGAGGTACCTTCGTAAGGGTTCCCCTAAGGGTGTTCGGGCTCAGCCTCTCCCAAAATGCCAATCAGGCCGGTAGCTGTTTTCCTTAGGGAGTAAGGTCGCGGGCAGACCGGGTATGACCCAGGGCTAGAGCAGGCATAAGGTAACACAACCCGGTCAAGACCCAGCGACCTTCCCCTGTCCCGGCGGCCGTGAGATTGCCCCTGGCCTCTCATCGTTAGCGTCTTACGGCCCGCCCTAAAAATGAAGTTTGAGAGATCTGTACGCATGACCAGGCTCGGCTGAAATCGGCAGAGTCTTAGGCTTGGCTGAAGCAGCGCCCAAAACGAGCCCGGTCTCCCAAAATCGGCTTCATCCTCCCCAGTCGTGGATGTATTCGTGTGCTGCAGAACCACATGAAGCAGGCGGGGAAGGTAGGAGCATAGGCCGCGGGTCGATTGCCCCCTCGTAACGAGACCCGGCGACCTACACCAACGCCAACGTGCTCTCTTGCCGCATCAGCGAGAGAGCACCTACTTTTTCAGGATTACTTTATTTTTCTGGCTTCTTTTGGAGAAATAGTTTTGGGGATTTTTAGGTCTTGGTTTTTTAATTCCAACATCTGATCACGTAAAATCGCTGCGCGTTCGAAGTCCATCATTTTGGCAGCACTCATCATTTCACTAGTTAAATCTCTTATCAACCTTCTAACCTGGTCTTTAGGAACCTTGGTTAGATCCAATTCTTGAGTAACCTCGGCCTCCGGCTGTAACTGCTTCACTCGTTCACCAATATCATGAATTGCTTTTTGGATCGTCTCCGGAGTGATTTTATGCTTTTTGTTGTAAGCAACCTGTTTTTTCCGACGCCTATTTGTTTCATCAATCGCAGCCTTCATTGACCCAGTGATATCGTCAGCATACATAATCACTTTCCCTTCAATATGACGTGCTGCCCGACCAACTGTTTGAACTAAAGATTTTTTACTACGCAAAAAACCTTCTTTATCTGCATCCAAAATAGCTACAAGAGTCACCTCTGGTAAATCCAACCCTTCACGAAGCAAGTTGATTCCAACCAAACAATCGTACTTTCCGGTTCTCAAATCTCGCAAGATATCGACTCTTTCTAGTGTGGCTACCTCATGGTGAATATACATCACCTTTATTTCTTTCTCTTTCAAAAACTCGGACAGATCCTCGGCCATTCTTTTGGTCAAAGTAGTAACGAGCACTCGTTGCCCCTTTTTAATTCTAGCTTGAATTTCGCTGATTAAATCTGGGATTTGGCCTTCAGTTTTTCTCACTTCTATCTCAGGATCAACTATTCCAGTCGGACGAATAATTTGTTCTATTACTTGTTTTGACATCGAAAGTTCATATTCATCCGGAGTTGCTGAGAAGAAAACTATTGGTCCAACCTTCTTCATAAATTCATCAAAAGTCAGAGGTCGATTATCTATCGCGCTTGGCAATCTGAATCCATTTTCAATCAAAACCTCTTTTCTCTTGCGCTCACCGCGCCACATTCCACGAAGTTGTGGTAGACTCATATGCGATTCATCAATAAAAGTAATAAAATCTTTTGGAAAATAATCCAGCAGAACATAAGGCGGCTGACCAGGATTTCTTCCGTCAAGATAACGAGAATAGTTTTCGATTCCCTTGACAAACCCAATTTCCCGCAGCATTTCAAGATCGTATTTTACTCGGTTCGTAAGGCGTTGCAGCTCAACCAGCTTATTTTCTTTTTTTAGTTTTTTACTCCAAACCTCGAACTCTTTTTCAATTTCTTTGTACGGATCATAAGGTAAATCAATCGGGGCATTGTAATGATGAGCTGGAAAAATAATAATTTCGTTTATTTCATCTATTTTTTCCAAACTTGTTGGCTTAAGTTTTGTGATTTTTTCAATTTTATCGCCGAAAAAAGAAACACGAAGGGTAAATTCTTCATAGGCAGGATAAATTTCTAAAACATCTCCTTTAATTCGGAAAGTAGCCCGTTTCAGATCCAAATCGTTCCGTTCGTATTGGAGGTTCACCAAACCCTTTTTCACATCTGCAATTGGTAGCAGCTGACCTTTATAAATGGTAAGCGTGCTCTGTTTATAAGCAGCCGGCGAACCAATATTGTAAATACATGAAACACTAGCGACGATTAAAACGTCCCGGCGGGTGAGTAGTGCCTTTGTTGCCGCAAGGCGAAGACGGTCGATCTCCTCGTTTATATCGGCATCTTTCTCAATGTAAAGATCAATCTGCGGAACGTAGCTTTCTGGCTGATAATAATCATAATAAGAGACAAAATACTCGACAGCGCTGCTTGGAAAAAATTCGCGAAATTCGGCTACTAGTTGGGCGGCAAGTGTCTTGTTGTGGGCTATAACAAGCGTCGGTTTATTCAGCTTCGCCGCTATATTGGCCATAGTAAAGGTTTTTCCCGTTCCAGTAGCACCAAGTAAGGTTTGGTAAGGTAAGCCGTGTTTTAAGCCATCTGAGAGCTTTCTAATAGCCTCTGGTTGATCACCGGTGGGTGGCCATGGTGCTTTTAGATCGAATTCGTCCATAGAAACCAATTTTAACTCAGAAAGCAATTTAAACAAAGAAGTAACCCTGATACTAGCCTACGAAGTGGCCGCAGGGCGCGAGAATACCGAGAAATCAAGTCCTAAGAAAATTCAGAAGATACGGAGCGATCTATTTTTACCCAGTTGACAAGTAACCGAAAAAAAACCATACTTATTTTCAGTATGCCTGCAGTAATTTACAAAAGAGAACGCGACCTTCTAGAGTTCGTTTCACAATTCATGCAAAAGCGGGGCTTTGCCCCTACTTTAGCCGAAATTTGTGATGGTTTAGGCCTACGTTCCCCCGCCACCGTTCACGAACACATCCAAAACTTAATTGATAAAGGCGTGCTAAAAAAAGAGGAGGGTGTGCGTCGTGGGTTGGAAATACTCGATCAAAAAGTAATGGGTTGGGTACAATCTGTCGTGGAAGTCCCACTAGTCGGGCGAATCGCTGCAGGTTCTCCCATCGAAGCAATTACTGATCACACGGCAGTCGTAAACGTCCCGCCTGATATGATTGGTAAGAAGAAGTGTTTTTCCCTACAGGTAAGAGGAAACAGTATGGTTGATGCAGCAATTTTAGACGGTGATTACGTAATTTGTGAAGAAACCAACGATGCAAATAATGGTGAGATAGTGGTTGCCCTGATTAATGATAATTTCGCAACTTTAAAACGTTTCTTCAAAGATAAAGATCACATTCGCCTCGAACCTGCCAATTCCTCGATGCCCCCGATTATCACCAGAAATGTGCGCATTCAAGGTAAGGTAGTTGGTGTAATCCGCCGTTTCCACTAACGGACAAAAATTAATGCCCCCACACTAAGAGCCATTATCAAAAACGTAGCCCCAACTAAGCTATTAGAAATAGGCCCGTTTGTATGAACCCCCATGATTGACTTTTTGTTTGCCATATGAAGCAAAATTAGGATTAAGACTGGGGAAATCACCCCATACAGTACCGCTGTGTAAAATAATGCGGTAAACGGATTTATACCTAATAAATTAATCGAAAATCCAAGGACTGTGGACAACACTATGATTAGATAAAAGGCTTTAGCCTCCCTAAATTTTTTGTTTAAACCTTCTGTCCAACCAAATGCTTCAGTTAATGCGTATGCAGCACTCCCAGCAAGAATTGGAATTGCCAAAAGGCCTGTTCCGACTATTCCCAAGGTAAACAACAAAGCTGAAGCATCTCCTGCAAGAGGCTTCAAAGCTGCTGCGGCATCGGCTGCGGTTTTTATTTCATGATTTCCACTAGCAAAAAGGGTAGAAGCAGCAGTCGCAATAATAAAGAACATTACTACGTTGGAAAAAAACATTCCTGCAGTTACATCGCCTCTCATTCGCTTTAATTCGTGTTTTGTCACAATATGCCTCTTCAATTTCTTAACCCTCTTCTCCTCCTCTATTTCCTCCACTTCTTCGTTTGCCTGCCAAAAGAAAAGATAAGGAGAAATAGTTGTACCAAAAATCGCAACTATCAATACGATGTATTGCGGATCAAACGAAATATTTGGTACGATAGTATTGTAAAAAATCTGCACCCAATTTTGCTCTGTGAGTATCGCAGCAGCCACGTAAGTAAAAAGGGCAAGAGTCAACCATTTTAGATATCGGGCAAAAGTGTGGTAAGGAATGAGAACCATAGTGGCGATGATGAAAATTGTGTAGAACAAACCATATATCAAGGGGTGTATACCAAGCAAAAGGTTACTAGCAGCAGCCATACCAGCTAAATCCGCACCGATATTTATTGAATTTGCAACTACAACTAAAACCACAATCGAATAGAGTAATATTTTTGGATAATGAAGTTTCATTGTGCCAACCAAACCACTTCCCGTAACCAAACCTATCCGGGCCGCCATCTCTTGAATTGCACTCATTAGGGGAAAGGTGAACAAAGCTGTCCACAAAGTTGAATATTGGGCTCTCGCTCCAGCCATAGAATAGGTCGCTATCCCACTAGGATCATCGTCGCTTGCCCCTGTAACCAATCCAGGTCCAAGCGAAGAAAAAAACTTTTTGATTTTGTTCATTTAAACTCCAAGGATAGAGCGGACTTCGGCAACTACTTGATCGGGGGTGTAAAGACTTTTAATAATGTAAGCTTTTGCGCCTAGCTGAAGTGCTTGTTTTATGAGCTCATCTTGCCCTAGATTGCTTAAAATTATTACTTGAGTATCTTTTGTGGTTGGATCGTCTCTTATTCTTTTCAATACTTCTACACCGTCAAATTTTGGAATCATAATGTCGAGTAGAACAGCATCATATTTATCTTTTTTTATAAATTCCAAAGCCTTTTCTCCATCCTCAGCTACTTTTGCAAAAAACCCATATTTTGAAAATTGATGACCATAAAGTTCTGAAACAAATCTATCATCTTCGACGATCAATATCTTTTTTTGCAGTTTAGCTTGTTCCATATAAATTAATTATACCCCTCTTTTAGACATAGATGTCAAACCCTCTTCTTCAACGAGAATTTTTCTTGAAAATAATGTTGAAAACTACAAAACCCCCGATTAAAAAACCAACGGCCAAAATTGTAAATATTTCAAAGTATTTTGATAGAAAAACCTTAATTGAAGGGCCAAAAATGTAAATTAAGCCTCCTATTAAAAAGAACCTACCGCCGCGCCCTATTAAAGAAGCTAATACAAATCTTTTAAGATTTAAATCAAATAGACCTGCCGAAATCGTGAATATTTTATAGGGAAGAGGCGAAAAAGCGGCGATCAAAATAGCCCAGATGTCATGTTTGTTGTAGAACTCTTTCACCTTTACCAACTTTTCTTCGGAAACAAATTTGTACACAAGAGCTTTTCCCCCTTTGTTTCCAATGTAGTAACCAATCAAACCGCCAAAAATTGATGAAAGAGTAGCCACCGCTGCATAAAGAATCGCTAAGTCCGAGTTAAGAAGTGAGAGTGGAATCAGAAATACATCGGGCGGCACGGGTAGAAAAATTGATTCTGCAATAGAGACAATTGATAATAATACAATATTAAAGTTTGAACCAACAATATAGTCAACAGAAGAAGAAAGTAGTTCAATCATTTATATCCTCTCACCATTGTAACAAATTCGCATTAGTAAATTATGGTATCATATTTTGCATGTCAGAGCTTTACATCGTTGCGACTCCGATTGGAAACTTAAAAGACATTACTCTTAGAGCAATTGAGATCTTAGAAAGTGTTGGTTTGATTTTGGCGGAAGATACAAGAAAAACAAATCGGCTTCTCTCTCACTTGAAAATTAAAAAACCGCTGGAATCTTTTCATGAACATAGTGAGGAAGGAAAAATCGAATTTATAATCTCCAAAATATCTTCGGGAACCTCGGTAGCCTTAGTTTCTGACGCTGGCACACCAATTATTTCCGACCCGGGATTTAAACTAGTACGGGAAGCGATCAAGAACGGGGTAAAAATCATACCAATTCCCGGTGCAAGCAGCGTACTTGCCGCTTTAGTCGCCTCAGGATTACCAACAGATCAGTTTCTTTTTTTAGGTTACCTACCAAAAAAGCAAAGTAAACAAGAAAAGACACTTAGTTTGATTGAAACGATAACTGTAATTAAACCAATTACTATAATTTTATTTGAATCTCCTTATCGAGTGAAAAAAACACTGCAAGTACTATCTAGTAAATTCCCTCATAAGGAAATAGTGATTGCTAGAGAATTAACAAAAATCCATGAGGAATTTATTCGCGGTACATTAAAAGAAGTCTCAAGGCGAGATTTCCCCGCTAAGGGAGAATTTACTTTACTGCTCCGGTAATAAATTTCTACCTCTCATTGATCCAGGCACAGCTATTCCAAGCATTGAGAGTACGGTCGGTGCAACATCAGCTAAAATTCCAGCCGGGAGTGCCAAATTTTGTCTTGTTTTAAATACTTCCCCGACAGCAGAAAAAGGGACGGGGGAATTATTGTGCTCGGTATCTGGGCTACCAGTAGTAGTATTTATCATTTTTTCAGCGTTCCCATGATCAGCAGTAATAACTACTAGACCACCCTGAGACGTTGCTAAAGCTGTAATCTTTTCGAGACACCCATCCAAAATTTCTACAGCACGGATAGTAGCGTCTAAAGAGCCTGTATGAGCAACCATATCTGCGTTGGCAAAATTTATTATGTAAACGTCATATAATTTTTGTTTTAACCGGCTAGCCACATAATCAGTAATTTCATAAGCCGACATTTCCGGTCTTTTATCATAAGTAGCTACCCTCGGGGAGGGTATATGGACTCTATCTTCACCCGGATAAGGGTCCTCCCGCCCACCGTTAAGAAAATAAGTAACATGAGCATATTTTTCTGTTTCGCCGATATGAAGTTGTCTTAGTTCGTTGTTCGAAAGTACTGCGGCAAGTGGGTAGGCTATGTTTGGCGGTGGAAATGCTGTTATTACAGGCAGGTTCTTCTCATACTCCACCATCGTTACAAAGACTAGATTTTTTAGATACCTACGCCCCGGAAATTCATTGAAGGTTGGATCTGCAAAAGACTGAGTCAGTTGCCTTGCCCTATCGGATCTGAAGTTAAAAAATATTAGTGAGTCTCCTTCTTTGACGTTCCCCACAGGCTTGCCGCCTTCCTTAACCAAAACCGGCTCGATGAACTCATCTGTTACCCCTTTTTGATAAAGATCGCGGATTGTACGCACAGGATCAGTGGTTTTTGCCCCTTTCCCTTCAACGATTAATTTGTAGGCTTTACTTATCCTATCCCACTTTTTGTCTCGATCCATAGCCCAGTAACGACCACAAATACTAGCAATCTTACCTGCACCGATTTCTAAGCACTTATCTGAAATTTCTTTTACTACCCCGGAGCCGCTAGTTGGTGGAGAATCTCGGCCATCAGTGAATAAATGCAAAAAAACTTCCTTTAGACCTTGAGTCTTTGACAGCCATAAAAGTGCATACAAATGCTCAAGACTCGAGTGGGCAACACCACGACCAACTAGACCCATGATGTGTAACCGACTCTTATTTTTTCTCGTAGTTACTGATGCTACCCTAAGTGCTTTGTTCTCCAGGAAAGTCCCGTCGCTTATTGCCATATTTATTCGCAGCAACTCTTGATAAACGATCATTCCGGCTCCTATGTTTAAATGCCCTACCTCACTATTCCCCGCTTCCCCCTTTGGCAATCCGACTTCTTCGCCGGCTGCGTGCAATATCGTGTGGGGGTAAGCAGCTCGAATTTTGTCCCAAAAAGGTTTGTGAGCCAGTGAAATTGCGTTTCCATCACTATCAGGCTCTACACCCCAACCGTCCAAAATGACCAACACAAGTGGGGTAGTTTTCTTCATGACTTTTTTTTCCAAAGCTCCTTTTCTATTTGCATTAAACGGGAATATTTTACAAATCTTTCTTTCTGTAGTGGCGATCCGATTTTTATATAATCAGCGTTGAGAGCGGTTGCTAAGTCGGATATAAACGTATCCTCCGTTTCGCCACCTCGATGTGAAACAACGATTTTTATCCCGGCTACTTTTGCTCTTGAGGCAAAGGCAAGTGTCTCTGTTAAGGTCCCTATTTGATTGGGCTTGACCACCACACCAGTAAGTACTTCTTTGCTAATTGCGGTTGATAATCGATCCTGATTTGTAACTGTGATATCATCACCAATTATTAACGTATCTGGAGATAAGATTTTCGTTATTTGTTGCCATCCTTCCCAATCGCTCTCACTTAGTGGGTCCTCGAGGAAAAGTAACTTGTGTTTTCTCGCCAATTTACCTAGAAAACTTATAAATCCTTCTCTGTTTAACGCACTTTGAACATCGCGGATTTGATATTCTCCATTTTTACAAATCGATTCCGCAGCAATATCAATTCCTAAACCAAAATCTTTATCCGAAAGTTCGACGCTATTTATGGCTTTTTTTAGCAAATCAATGGCGGCTTCGTTATTTGTTAAATTTGGAGTAAACCCTCCCTCCAAACCGAATTCCTCCTCAAATTTTTTTTGTTTCATTATGTTTTTCAAAGAGTCAATTAATTTTAGTATTTTTGCATATCCCTCTCCTATATACTCGACACCTCTTGGAACAACCAAAAATTCCTGGAAATCTAGTCCATTCCCAGCATGTTTCCCACCCTCAACTAGATTTATCATTGGTTTTGGTACCACAAAGTCTGTTCCAAAATCGATATTAATCAATTGCCTTATATATTTATAAATAGGAATCTTGTTGCTAGCCGCGCTCGCCGCTGCTACAGCTAATGAAACCGACAAAATCGCGTTGGCTCCAACCTTACTTTTGTTCAACGTACCATCCAGAAACCTCATTGCGCGGTCTATTTTTTCTTGTTGAGAAGAATCAAATTCCTTAATTGCTTGAAAAAGCAGGCCTTGAGCGTAGTTAACAGCTTTCAAAACACCATTTCCTTCATAACGGTTTGGGTCGCCATCACGTAATTCTACAGCTTCCCCACTCCCAGTTGAAACTCCTGAAGGTACTGATGCGGCCCCACTAACACCACCTACAAGATAAACCGTAGTCTTCACAGTCGGCATACCTCTACTATCCAATATTTCCTCTGAGGATATATGCTCGATTTTTGCCATCTAAATTAATCTTAACTCGCAGCAAACCTCTTTTACAAGACCTCTTGCAATCGAACTAATATACACTCTAGACATATTAAGCTAGGTTTGGTAATATATTCCTTCATGAAAAACGGTCATCAATGTAAGGCATTCGTGATTTCCTGCATAGATTTTCGTTTTGTTACAAAAATTCGAGACTATCTTGAAGATCAAGATTTAATAGATAATTACGATCTGATAACCGTACCAGGAGCATCTTTAAATCTAAATAAGGTTAGTGAGAGTATCGCCACCTCAATAAAGTTACATGGTCCAGCCAAAATATATATCTTCGATCATGAAGATTGCGGAGCATATGAAGAAGATAACTCCAGAGAAGCCCATACAGAAAATTTGATAAAAGCCAAGGAATTATTAAACAATCAATACCCAGGAAAATCAGTAAAGACTTACGTAGTCGGTTTTAACGAAATCGAGGAAGTGTAACTAAATATGGAAATTACATTATTCGCGGAAAAGATATTTGAACTTGGCCCCTTGCCAATAACGAATACTTTGCTTACTACTCTTATTACAACTTTTTTACTTTGCGCATTTGCAATCACGATCTCCAAAAAAATTTCCTTAGTTCCCACCAGCAAAATACAATTAGCTACGGAAATCGCAGTCGAAACAATTTTTTCGACTATCGAAGATCTAGGTGATACAAAGAGAGCTCAAAGATTTTTCCCAATAATTGCAACATTTTTCTTTTTCATTTTGGTAGCGAATTATCTAGGTCTTATGCCGGGATTTAACACGATCGGTTTTAATGAGGTCCATCACGGAAAAGAAGTGTTCATCCCATTTTTCCGAAGCATTAACAGCGATTTAAATGTTACTTTGGCTTTGGCACTAGTTTCTGTTGGTGTAACTCACTACTACTCAATTTCATCTCTTGGCATTGTCAATTATCTAAAACGCTACTTTAGTATTAACCCAGTTAATCTTTTTGTTGGGTTGCTAGAAATAATAGCTGAGATCACAAAAATACTTTCGCTTTCTTTCCGACTTTTTGGTAACATTTTCGCTGGCGAGGCGTTACTAATGACGATTTCGTCTCTTTTCGCCTTTATCTTACCCTTACCGTTTATCTTTTTAGAAATAATAGTTGGCTTTGTCCAAGCGGCAATATTTATGATGTTGACTTTGGTATTTATGGTTATCCTAACTGAAAAACATGCTAGCAGCTAACTTGGAAGGGGGTGTGTTTCGTGGAATTTAGTGTTCAAGGTGGTTTAATTATTGCAATCGGGGGAATGATCCCAGCTTTGGCTATCGGACTTATTGGCACAAAAGCGATGGAGGCAATCGGTAGAAACCCTGAAGCCCAAGGAAAAGTCTTACCAGCAATGCTTTTAGGAATGGCATTTGCCGAAGCTATTGCAATTTACTCATTGGTCTTAGCTTTCCAAGGATAAAATTGGCTGGCCAGATAAATTGAAACTGCGTAATTTAAGATAATTATGGAACTTCTAAAGGAATTTCGGGTTGAACCCATGCTTTTGCTGGCTCAAATAGTGAATTTTGGTATTCTACTATTTATATTGAAAAGGTTTCTTTACAAACCGATATTGAAGGTGTTGGAGGAAAGAAAAAGAAAAATCGAAGTTTCTATCAAGCAAACCGAAGACATCCAGAATAAATTCGATGAAGCCGCCAAAAAAAGTGCAGAACTAATCAATAAAGGTTGCGATGAAGCTTCTAGAATAATTGACGAAGCAAAAGAAGAAGCTAAGGCGCTTGCTATGCAAATTCAAGCAGAGACAAAACAAAGTGTTGCCGACACAATTAAAAAAACGCAAGATTCTCTTGAACTAGAAAAACAGAAAATGGTTGCGCAGGCCCGAAGTCAAATCGTTGATATGGTTGCTTCCGCTACAGAAAAGGTGGTTTCAAAATCATTGAAAGGTGCTGATAACGAAAGGCTCATCCAAGAAGCTATAAAAAATATAAAGAAATGAAATTAAGTAAAAAAGAAACTCTGAAGGCGGCCAAAAAATTTTTTCAAGCTAGCTTCACGAATCAAGAGCTAGACTTAAACAAGATGCGAAAGAATATAAAGACTGCTAAAACAGGGTTTCGAAGCAGCACCCTTAGTATATTGAGAGCCTACTTGAATTTACTTAAAACCTATTTAGCGAAAGAAACTCTGACGTTGGAATCAATTGATAAGATTGATCCTAAATATATTGACGAGATTAAAAATCATTTTGGAAAAATCGAAGGTAAGAGTTTGCGAGTTAAGCAAGTATCCAACCCGACACTTTTGGGAGGACTACGAGTTAGTTTGGGAGATACTCAATGGGATTATTCAACTAAAGGTAAAATAGAAAAAATGAAGGAGGCTTTGGGTGGCAGATATCATTAAAGAACTTCAAAGAGAACTAGAAGGTTTGAAGATTACATCTAGTGCAAAAAATATCGGCACAATAACCGAAATTGCCGATGGGGTAGCTAAAGTTGAAGGGTTATCAGATGTCGCTTACAACGAGCTAGTAGATCTTCCTCACAATCTTCAAGGCTTGGCCCTCAATCTGGAAGAGACTAGTGTTGGGATTATAGTTTTTGGCGACTACAAACTCCTGAAAGAAGGCGACCAAGCAAAAACAACAGGTAGGATTCTTTCTGTACCGGTTGGCGAGAATATGATGGGACGTGTGGTTGATGCTATTGGAAACCCAATTGACGGGAAAGGACCAATCAAAACTACTAAATCTTATCCTTTAGAAAAAATCGCCCCAGGAGTCATCGCTAGAGAACCTGTAAACACACCTCTTCAAACAGGCTTAAAAGCGATAGATTCCATGATTCCAATCGGCCGAGGCCAAAGAGAACTAATTATTGGCGATCGGGGGATTGGTAAGGAAGCTATTCCAATTGACACAATTATCAATCAGAAAGATAAAGACGTTATTTGCATCTACGTAGCAATTGGTAGAAAAACCTCTAAGATAGCTCAGGTAGTGGATACTTTTGAGAGGCACGGAGCAATGAAGTATACAATAGTAGTAGCTGCTTCCGCCGACGATCCAGCAGCTATGATTTATATAGCCCCGTATTCGGGATGTGCGCTGGGAGAATATTTTATGGACAAGGGACGAGATGTATTAATAGTCTACGCTGATTTATCGAAGCATGCTTGGGCGTATAGAGAACTCTCACTAACATTGAGAAGACCTTCGGGACGTGAGGCTTATCCTGGCGACATTTTTTACCTTCACAGCCGACTGTTGGAGCGAGCAGCAAAGTTAAATAAAGAATACGGTGGAGGTTCTCTCACTGCCCTACCTATAGTCGAGACTCAAGCAGGAGATGTATCTGCTTATATCCCAACAAATATTATTTCAATAACAGATGGGCAGATTTATTTGGAAAGTGACTTATTCTATGCAGGTATTCGCCCCGCCGTAAATGCAGGCCTCTCTGTTTCACGCGTCGGTGGAAAGGCTCAAATAAATGCAATGAAGGCTGTTGCGGGAAGTTTACGTCTCGATCTAGCACAATTCCGAGAACTGGCTGCTTTTGCTCAATTTGGTAGTGACTTGGATGAGGCTACCAGAAATCGGTTGGAGCGAGGAAAAAGAATTGTCGAGGTTTTAAAACAACCACAATACGTACCGATGCCAGTGGAATTACAAATAGTAATCCTCTGGGCCGTAACAAATGGGTACTTAGATGAAATCCCGGTTGGACAAATAAAGGAATTTGAAGAAAGGTATCTTGATTTTATAAAAACAAGAAAGGAAAAGCTCTTAAAGCAACTAGCCAAAGAAAAGGTTTTGGATGATAAGTTGATCAGTGAATTAGAAAAATCAGTGGCCGAATTCAAAAGAAGTTTCAAAATTGAAGCAGAAAGTAAGAAAGCAACCTAAACATGGCAACACCAAGAGAAATTAAAGACAGAATTAAATCAATCCAAAACACCAGCAAAATTACTCATACTATGGAGCTGGTTTCCGCAGCAAAAATGAAACGAGCTCAAAACATTGCTAGTGCAGGCAAACCCTATTCTCAACTCGTGAACAGCACAATTCGTTCAATCGCCAATCGAATCGATCCAGAAATGCATCCACTACTTGCACGAACTGAAGGTAAAAACTCGCTAGTCGTTTTCTTTTCAACAGACCGAGGGTTGGCAGGAGCATTAAATAGCAACTTAATTCGAGAGTTAGAAAAACTTGTCGGGGACGTAAAATTTGTCACTCTAGGTAAGAAAGGGCGTAGCCGCACAGTAAAAACGGATAGAGAACTTGTAGCAGATTTTCCCCTACCAGATCGACCCGATCTCGCTTCTTGTAGAGCGGTTGCTAAACTAATCACTGACGGTTTTCTTAACCGTGAGTTTGACCAAGTTCACATACTTTATACAGAATTCATTTCAACCCTAAAACAAATTGCTGTTGTTAGACAGCTTTTACCAATTATCAGTACAGAGCTTCTGGCCGAGCTGGCCAAGGAAGCTGAAGAAGTAGGAGTTGAAGAGCCTTTGTTTGAACCAGATCCAGACACAGTTTTAGCATCAATTCTACCTCAGTATATCTTGATGGAACTTTATCAAATTATGCTTGAAGCAAAAGCTAGTGAGCACTCTGCCCGCATGGTAGCGATGAAAAACGCGACCGAAAATGCACTTGATCTGGTTGATGATCTTACGTTGACCTACAACGGAATTCGCCAAGAAGTAATTACCAAAGAGATTCTTGAAATCAGTACTGCTGCTATCGCACTTGAGTAAGGAAATTTTATGAATAAAGGAAAATTTGTACAAATAATAGGCCCAGTTGTTGACGTGGAATTTAAGCCAGGAGAGCTTCCAGCGATTTATAATGCTTTGGAAGTAACTTCGGGCAAAGATAAACTGATCCTTGAGGTTCAACAGCATCTTGGTGATAATGTAGTGCGTACTATAGGACTTGGACCAACCGATGGTTTGAAACGCGGTCATGAAGCGACAGATACCGGCAAACCAATCACTGTACCTGTCGGTAAAGAAGTACTGGGCAGACTTCTTAATGTTTATGGAGCAGTGATTGATGGGAAAGGGCCTTTGAAAACCTCTAAACGCTACCCCATCCATCGAGATGCCCCATCTTTTGTTGAGCAAGAAACTAAGCAGGAGATTTTAGAAACAGGAATCAAAGTTATCGACCTCATAGCGCCATTTATTAAAGGAAGGAAAATTGGTGTTTTTGGTGGTGCAGGAGTTGGAAAGACAGTTATTATTATGGAGCTGATTCGTAATATCGCTACTGAACACGGTGGTTTTTCAGTTTTTTCAGGTGTGGGAGAGCGAACACGTGAAGGAAATGATTTATACAACGAACTAAATGAATCGGGCGTGATCAGTAAAACTGCTTTAGTTTTCGGTCAAATGAATGAGCCGCCGGGAGCCCGGTTGCGGGTTGGGCTTACAGGACTAGCTATAGCGGAATATTTCCGTGATGAGAAAAACCAAGACGTTTTACTTTTTATTGACAATATCTTTCGTTTTATCCAAGCCGGAAGCGAAGTGAGCGCTCTTCTAGGAAGAATCCCTAGCGCTGTGGGATATCAACCAACTCTCGCTACTGAAATGGGAGAATTGCAGGAACGTATCACCTCAACCAAAAAAGGTTCTATCACTTCCCTGCAAGCAATTTACGTACCAGCCGATGATTATACTGATCCAGCACCAGTGGCTACCTTCGCTCATCTTGATTCAACAATCGTTTTGGAACGCTCTATCTCCGAACAAGGGCTCTACCCTGCTGTTGATCCTCTCGCCTCAACATCTAGAGCATTAGATCCAAATATTGTTGGTGAGGAACACTATAGCGTTGCGAGACGCGTGCAGCAAGTTTTGCAGCGGTATAAAGAACTCCAAGATATAATAGCAATCCTTGGAATAGAAGAACTTGCCGATGAAGATAAAATAACTGTTGCCAGAGCAAGAAAGATTCAAAGATTTTTATCCCAACCAATGTTCGTTGCTGAAGCCTTCACCGGACGTAAAGGAAAGTACGTACCAATTGCCGAAACTGTAAAAGGTTTTAAGAGAATTTTGGATGGTGAGCTAGACAATGTCACAGAACAGAACTTCTACATGAAGGGACCTGTTGAGGATATCAAAAAGGGAAATTAAATGAAGATCGAAATTGTTACCCCGGAAAAAATCGCCTATTCGGAAGATGCGGATCAAGTTACAATTCCTACCCCTGAAGGTGAGATAACTGTTTTACCAAACCACACATCTCTTGTTACCCAATTATTACCTGGTGAACTGATAGTAAAAAAAAGTGGCCAATACAGTATATTAGCCAGTGGTGGAGGATTTGCCGAAGTTACTGGGAAAAAAGTCTCTGTCGTCACCGATCTCGCCCAAAGACCAGAAGAAATTGACGAACGAGATGCTGAAGAGGCTAGGAAAAGAGCCGAAAGCGCGTTAGCCGAAAAAGAAAGACTCTCGGAGGAAGAGTTTGCCGTCACAGCTGCGAATTTACAAAAGGCGCTAGCCCAACTGAGAGTAAAACGCCATCACCGACGGCGTTAGAAGTTTATTTGGCTAGTTCTTTATCGATAATCTTTTTAAAATCTTCTAAGCTCACTACCCCTCTATGAACTTCTCCATTTATGAAGAAGGTAGGCGTTGCATTGACGCCAAATTTTTCTCCTGCATCCAAATCGCCTCTCACCTTATCCTTAAACTTCCCAGAATTTAAGGCTTCTTCAAACTTACCCATATCCAGACCTATTTCCTTAGCGTATTTTTTCAAATCGCTATCTTTCAAGTCTTCTTGATTTTCAAAAAGTAGATCATGGTACTCCCAAAATTTACCTTGCTCAGCCGCAGCCTCAGCTGCTTCAGCTGCTTTTAAAGCATAAGGATGCGAAGAAATAATTGGAAAATGTCGAAAGGCAATTAAAATTTTATCACCATACTCCTTGGCTACTTCGTTTACTATTGTGGCAGCAGAACCACACGCTGGGCATTGAAAGTCTGAAAATTCAACAATAACTACCTTCGCATCACGGCTACCAAGGACATTATTATCCTTCTGGACCAAATCCTCATTTGAAATATCGCTTGGTGGCTGGTTCCCAGCTGTAGAAAAAACGGCAACCGCCACGATTATTAAACTAATAGCGCCAATTATTATAAATATCAACTTGTCGCTTGGAATTTTCATTAAGGGATATTTTACTACAAGATAGGCATTTTGTGAACCCAATAATTAAGAGCCCTTGGTCTCTATCCCCCACGGTTCTGGATTAAATACGTAATACCCGCAGCTATTACCCCGGCAATTATTACCGGGATAGATTTTCTTAAGATCTCAACTGTATTTTGCTTCATAACTACTAGTGAGATAGCTAAAATCGCAATCATCAAAACCTTTGAAGCTTCGCACAACACACAAATCACCTTTATTTCAAATAACTCAACTGCGCTTAGGTATAAAGAAGGTATTAGGACAAAGAGTGTAACAAAAAAAATAAGCTGAAACACTTCCTTATTTCTGCGAAGAAGCATCAACAAAAGGTTAAAGGCGAAATACCCAAGTCCAAGTATAGCTACCGGAATTCCAAATATTTCTGAGTAAGCACTCTGCGCGACCTGGCTGCAGGAAATATCACCAGAAATATCACAAAAATACCCTTCCGTCGATTCATAATGAATTTTTGTAAGGTACGCCATTATACTAAGCCCAAAAAGTGAAACAGCGGCTGCTATATACCTTGCTATATTCAAAGATGACTGCTCAGTGTCTTTTTTTGATTTCATTTTCGAAGTTGTTCCGAATCCCTAGAACTACTAGTCGATTATATGCGCGGTATAACTAAGCAGTCAATAATTTGAAAAGGAAACGGAAAGTAGTGGGACGAACAAGTTTGTCCTTGAAACAACATCAATTCCTAGCTACGCACCGTCAGAGTTTTAGGTTTTTGAAAAAAGAATTCTTAAATCTTTTTCCTCCTAGAGCAAGCGCCGAAGGTAAGATTAGTGACAATGGCCAATAAATTAGCGCTTCGAGTTTAAATCAATCTTGCGGATGCGAATATTCTTTGGGGTTACTTCTACTAGCTCACTGTCATCAATATACTCCAGAGCCTTTTCCAAACCCATTGGTTTGGGGGCATTGAAATGCTCCGAGACACCCTCACCTCTACTGCGCATATTGGTCTGCTGTTTTTCTTTGCAGACATTTACTTTAATGTCGTTACCTCGAGAGTTTTGTCCCACCACCTGACCTTTGTAAACTCTGACTGCCGGACCGATGAAGAGCGTTCCGCGATCTTGAATACGGGTTAAACCATAGAGAGTTGTCGGACCGTCTTCAAAAGCAACTAATGAACCATGGCTGCGTTCAAAATTACTAGCAGTATTTTCTCTAAATTCATGGAATGTTGTATTGATAATGCCGGTTCCTTTGGTGTCAATAATATACTCGCTGCGGTAACCAAACAGTTTCCGGGTTGGAATGATAAATTCAACCAAAACAACAGCCTTTTCCGTAGTCATATCTTGCAACTGAGCGCCGCGCGTTCCCATTTTTTGCATTACCATTCCGAAATATTCTTCTGGAACTTCAATAAAAACTTTTTCGTAAGGTTCTAGTGTTTTACCATCGGTTTCTTTGGTAATTACCTGTGGCCGGGCTACTTGAAATTCGTAGCCTTCACGACGTAGTCTTTCAATTAATATTGCTAGGTGTAGCTCGCCTCGTCCGGAAACGATCCAATCTCCCTTTTTTCCGTCAACTACCTTGAGAGCCATGTCGGTCTCTAGTTCCTTAAAAAGCCGCTCACGGATTTGACGGGAAGTCTTGAACTGACCTTCCTTTCCAGCAAAAGGGGAAGAGTTGACTGAAAAAGTCATATTAATCGTGGGCTCTTCAATAATTAGTAATGGTAGAGCAATTGATTCGTTCGGGTCAGCAATAGTATCGCCAATATTTACATTTTCTATACCGGCAATAGCTACAATGTCACCGGCTGTAGCTTCTGTAACTGCAACTTTTTCAAGTCCGGTAAAATTGATGAGAGCGGTCAGGTTATGTTTCTTCATTTCGCCGGCACTATTTATATGAGTGACTTCTTGTCCTGCTTTGAGCTGACCATTGTATATTCGTCCAGTAGAAATACGCCCTTTGAAATTATCTCCGACAATGGTGGTGACGAGCATCTGTAATGGTTTATTTGCTTCTCCCCTTGGGGCTGGGATATACTCCAAAATTGCTTCAAACAATGGTCCTATGTTTTTCATTTTTCTTAGGTCTGGCTCTCTCCCTGCCAGACCATTTTTAGCCGATGTATAAACAGTGGGGAAAAAAGACGCTTCATCACTGGCTCCAAGTTCTACGAAAAGATCGAAAGTTTTGTTTACTGCCCATTCGATTCGAGCATCAGCTCTATCTATCTTGTTAATAACAACAATAATCTTGTGGCCCATTTCAAGGGCGCGTTTCAAAACGAAACGAGTTTGAGGCATTGGTCCCTCATTGGCGTCAACTAAAAGTAAGCAACCATCAGCCATTTTTAAGACTCTCTCCACTTCCCCTCCAAAATCAGCGTGCCCAGGAGTATCAATAATATTTATCTTCGTTTCCTTCCAAGTTACTGAAGCATTTTTGGAGAAGATGGTGATACCGCGCTCTTTCTCAAGGGCATTGGAATCCATGATGAGACTAGTACCCTCTAGATCTTTGTGGAGTTTGGTGTTACTTTGGCGCAGCAAAGCATCGACAAGTGTAGTCTTACCGTGATCAACGTGGGCAATGATGGCGACGTTCCTCAAGTTATTCATAAATGCGTTTTGCACTAGAAGAGCAACTCGGAAAGAATAAAGATATTCTTTTTTAGTTTTGGAAATAGTACCCGAAACTAATGCAAATTAATTATACCACACTATGGGTCTGCTGTGCAATAAACCATCCGACGAAGTTTTTTGGCAGTAGCTGGGTGTAAACCATAATCAGAAAGCCTTAGGGAAGTAAAAACTGTATCGGCGACTACTGTTGCGAGCGGCAAATCTTTCTTGCCTATATTTACACCACCCTCACCGCTCAAATGGAAGGAGGCGAAAAACTGCATCTGATCCCCCTCAAGGTATCCGTGTTCTACCCCTTTAAGTAAAGAATCTAGGATACTTCTAAATTGTGTCCGCGCGCAGACACATAATTTTGCTTATTTTGAGCCTGTTTTTCTCTTTTCTTTCTTCCCTCTCCCTTATATACATGAGGGGGGGGGGGGAGTAATATAATCCAAACCACGAGAGTTTTAAATGCATCTTCTACCTCTATCCTCTACTACTGTCCCTGTCCTCTGCTCCTCAAAAGAATGCCATGGAACTTCCATCCGTAACTAGCAAACAAACAGAAATACTTACTCTTCTTTACAGGTTCCGCTTCTGAATGATTGGCAGCAATAAGATCTGCTACAACCAATTGAACCTAACAATCAATCTAGAAATAACTACCTGAGTTTATTGGAATCTTAATTTAAAAGGTTGGATCTCCCTCCTCAGACCTCAACCTTTCAGCTGTCTTAGCACCGTCTCCTTTTCGAATCCAGCACTCTCTAGTTGCCGCAGGATCATTCCCACATGTTTTTTTGATATGTCGGTTGGGCCATGACCAAGCAGCGTGATGGTTACGTCGTGCCCTTTAAAGTGTAAATGGCCAGTTTTCCTTCCCGATTTCAACGAGAAATCGTTGCGAAGAAGCCACCGTTCCATCTGCTTGCGGGGCACTTGGTTTGCCACCGATCTACCTTCCCCCTTTCTATACTGAGAGTCGCTCTATTGCGGTAGGGTTGGAGCTGCCCGTTCAGGATTGACGCCACTGCCGCGGGCTCCAATATCCTTCGCTGATGATCCAGTCCATTGACCGCTGACTCCCGATGGTAGTTCTCACGAAGTGGTATGGGAAACCGAAACGATTTGCCCTTGTCACATACAGAATCAAGATCCAAACAAACGGCCAAAATACGGCAAAGGCGATCTCCCACAGTCGTTCAGTCCAGTTCCGAACGAAAGGAGTTCCCCCATAGCGTGACAGCTGATAGCCAGCGGTGGGGAACGTGAGGAGATTGGCCACAAGACCAGCCAAATAGACCCAGACTATGATCTCTAACCAGGACGGCAGACCAAACATTGGACCCTCCCAATACTAGAACCCTGAATCTTTGTTACCATTCTACACCCTTACATCAAAAATGTTAGAATTATAGTCAAAAGGAAAAGAAAATAGGCTGTTGTATCAATCAATACTTAATATGGTGAGCCCGGTGGGATTCGAACCCACAACGCCCAGCTTAAAAGGCTGGCGCTCTACCGTTGAGCTACGGGCCCTCAACCTGAGAATAATACCAAAAATTAGCCCTGTAATCAAACCCACACGGCTTAGGTCAAGCTTGACAAACCTATATTTGATTGGGATTCTGAAAGCGCCACGGAGCAGGAAAGCGAATTTCCCCTAACACTGAGATCGGCGTAAAAAATAGACCGCGAGATTAATTTCTCGTTTTTTGACTTTTTCCCTTTTTTCTTTCATAATAACTTTTGATGGCTGATTCTGCTCAAAATAAAGACACGGATTTCCTAAAATCTTCTGATACGGACAAAGGGGGTTTGCTTGGACAAATCGACACTGGAGTCTATAAGCAGCTGTTAATTTTTCTTGGGCTATCAATTATTTTGGCTACTGGTTTTTATATTTATCTACGGTTTGGGCAAGAACCAGCTAGCACTCCCAGTACTACTACACCTTCCCAAGCGACAACAAGTGCATATAATCAAACCAAAACAAAATTTAGTCTTGATCAACAACGAAAAATAGACACGACTACTATTAATTCCGCTCTAAAAAGCTATTTTCTTAGCCACAAAGCAGTTCCAAAATCCCTAAAAGAATTGGTCCCGAAAAATCTTGCAGAACTTCCAACCGACCCGGAAACCAAAAAAGATTATACGTACACCCCGAGTGAAGATTTCAAAACCTGGAAAGTGGGCACTACTCTCTCTGATGATACTCTGTTTGAGGTAGAAGGTCCCTAAAATACTCACCAATTGTAGAGGAGAACCAAAACCTTCAGAATCTCTTAAGTTCATTTATTTAGCAAAAGTTTTTCCTCTGCTTCGTAAACAATTTTTCTGGTCGTTTCAATAGCGTCAGGGGAAACCGATATAGATGAAATCCCCCACGCTACCAATTTTTCCGTCAGCTCTGGATACACTGATGGAGCCTGACCACAGATCCCACAATAAAGTTTCCTTTTTCGGCATTCTTTTATTAATCTTTCCATACTAGCCAAAACTGCTGGATCTAACTCATTAAACTCTCCTGAAACTTTCGCATTGTCTCTATCAAGCCCAAGTAACAACATAGTCAGATCGTTACTACCAATTGAAACACCATCTATACCTAGATCTAAAAATTTATCAATTAAAACAACGTTTGACGGAACTTCCGCCATCATCAAAAGTTTAAAGCTACTCGAGCGATGAAGACCTGCTGAAGAAACAAGTTTTTTCACTTGCTCCATCTCGGACAAAGTACGAACGAAGGGAATCATCAGCCAAAGATTTCTTAAACCCCACTTATTACGAACCATTTTTATCGCTTCCAACTCCATCTCAAACACAGCAGGATTGTTTATGTAGCGAAATGCCCCACGAAAACCTAGAAGTGGATTAGATTCATCTTCTTCAAACTTATCTCCGCCTTTTAAATTTTTATACTCGTTTGTTTTGAAGTCAGCTGCTCGATAAATAACCGGCCTTGGGTCAAAACCAGCGGCAAAAACCTTTATACTATTTGCCAATTTTTCAATATAAGTTTTTTGCTTCCTCTCTTTAATTATTTTTGCAGGGTGTGTACCGATTTCAGCCATCATAAATTCCGCCCGCAATAGCCCTATTCCATCAACGCATCTGTCGGCAACTTCGTTGACCAGTTCTTTTTCACCAAGATTAACAAAGACTTTAGTCGCAGTTTTTAGGGATTTAACTTGTTCTTCCTTTTTGTTTTCAATAAACTCGATGGCAGCCAATCTTGTTTGGCTAAGAGCACCTTTGTAAACTTTGCCTTCTGCTCCATTTACGGTAACAACGATCCTTCCGTGTACAAACACTTCTGTCGCTTTGTCTGTTCCAACCACACAAGGAATTCCAAGCTCCCTTGAAACTATAGCCGCGTGCGACGTCCGACCGCCTTTATCTGTAACAATTGCAACCGCTTTTTTCATCGCTGGAACATAATCCGGATTGGTCATTGAAGCTACTAAAACGTCTCCTGGTTTAATCCTAGTAAGTTCTTTTGCGCTCCGAAGAACTTTTGGCATACCAACTGCTATACCAGGGGAAGCTGGCGAGCCTTGCAAAATAACCGGAAGGTTTATGGTGATATGCTTTTTTAAGTCTCTTTCAATATTTTCTACTGTAGTAACAGCCCGTGTTTGGACGATTTTTAATTTATCATCGTCCATTGCCCATTCGATATCTTGAGGGAAACCGTAATGGCTTTCAATTTTTTTACCGAGTCGTGCAAGCGAGAGAATCTTATCATTTGATAGTTTCTGAACACCTCGGTAAGCCCTACCTACTGGTATTTCTTTATTATTTTTTTGAATTCTAATCAGTTGCTTATCTTGGGTGGCTACTTCTTTTTTTACTATTCTCAGGCTTCGTTTATCAATTTCATAATGATCTGGGTTTACAGCTCCTTGAACAATTAATTCGCCGAGTCCCCAGATAGCTTCAATAACTATGGTTTTTTTGTCATTCTTTACCGGATCAAGCGTGAACATCACACCAGAAACATCTGATTGCACCATTTTTTGGACGACTACCGCAATCCCGACTTTAAAATGGTCAAACTTCTTTTCTTCTCTATAAAAAATTGCTCTGGCTTCATAAAGAGACGCCCAGCACTTTCTTACCGCATTAAGCAATTCTTTTTCACCTGTTACGTTTAAAAAAGTCTCTTGCTGCCCAGCAAATGAGGCTTGTGGTAAATCTTCAGCGGTTGCAGAAGAACGAACGGCTACTAACCCCTCAGAATCATGGGTAAGTTTCTTGTAGTTTTCGCTAATCTCCCTGGATAAATCGTCCGGAACTGCCGATTTTTCAATCAAATCCTTAATTAGCTCTGATACTTCATTTAGCAACTTTGTATTGTCGACATTGACTTTAACCAGTATTTTTTTGATTTTACTTCTTATACCGGCTTTTTCGAGGAAATCAAAATACGCTTGGGCGGTAATGGTGAATGCATCCGGTACAGGAACGTGATCACGAGCCAACTCTCCTAAATTGGCAGCTTTTCCTCCAACTACCGGGACGTCTTCTTTATCGGTTTGGTACAACCACAAAATTTGTTTGGGCATGTTTACGAGGAAATTTTAACACGCGGGCGGTCTCTTAATCAATGATTAATTGACACCCATCGTCTATAAGGAAGTAAAATAACCTCAACTATTCCAACACTCGATCAAAGAATTTTTTGAGGACTTTCTCAGCCGTTTCTTTACCGCCAAAACCAAAGGCCAGTCCTCCAGCAATCGCCACCATTGCGACAAAACCGGTAAAGAGTATCCTTATTAGATCCGTCGCAACTCCTAGTTGGTTTAATGCGGCCAAAAACGCAAAGATAATTATTGCCCACCGAGCCACTTCTCCAATTAGCTGCGCTAGCTGTGCTCCTAAACCAGTCGCAGTAGCTGTAACAAAATCCCGGGCAATCTTAGCAAAAATTGCTCCTATTGCCACAATAATCACCGCTACAACTACATTGGGAATATACAGCAGAAGAGCCTTCAAAACGTCATTTACTGCTCCAAGACCCAGTTGATCAACAGCTGGAATAAGAAAGATCAAGATGGCAAACCAACGCAAGAGCTCCCCAAGAAGATTTGAGACCGTCAAAGTGGTCTCAGTCCTTTTCAATGCTTGTGGAATTCCTGTAGCGGAAAGCGCTTTTTCAAACCTAACAGCTTCCAAAACCCTAATCAACCCCCTCCGCAGAATTGAACCCCCAACCACACCGATTATGAAGATAGCTATTGCAGCTAAAAGACTCGGTAGGAAATCGGCAGTCGCAGTCAAAGAATCAGTAACTGCCGATGCAATACTGTCACTAATATCACTCAGCACTATCTATTCACCTCCTTTTACAAAAGTTTATTAGTAATTTGGCCAATGTGTCAATACATTAATCGCACATAACCTCGATAGCTTGCGGCTATGTGGTTTGATTGACCCGGCGTAGGTCTTAATTATTTCAACCTATCTGATACTCTTCTGACCCAAGGTGCTGCCATTTCTCTGCCAGCCAATCCAAAGGCTAAAGCTGCTGCAGCAAACACAGCAATTACAAACAGCCTGATGAAGTCGTCGCTTACACCAAGTATGCCTGCCGCCCTAATTGCAGCAAATACAATGAACGACACATAAGCAACATTGGCAATGACGTTGGCTGGAACAATACCAACAATTCTACCAAGAGCCAAAATGGCTTTTTGGATAAACCAACCAACAACAAACGCAAAGAGAAGATACAAAGCAGCGATTACTACATTGGTGGCGTAGGCAAAGACTACCGAAAAGACTGCGTCAGCTCCTTCAACTTCCAGACTTGCTATAGCTGGAATCAGGAAGACGATAATTGCAATCCATCTTACTACCTCACCAATATAATTGGTCACGCTTACCTGCTCGTCGCCTTTCACAACTGCCTTGTAGAATGCAAATCCGGATAAAGCCTTCTCTAGGTTTACTATTCGAGAAATCTCACTAACTACCCACTTAAGTAGCCCACCAACAACTATACCTACCGCAACAGTAATAACTGCAGCGATGATGTTGGTGAATATCGGAAGAAAATTGTCCGAGAAATTAGTCAACGAGGTTTGTGAGAGGTCTAAATAATCGGCAAATGTCAACTTAATTCACCCCCTTTCGCCGTTTTTACTAAACCAAAATGATTTGTCTAAGCAGGCTATATTGGGGGGCAGACGTCTTTGAGAACAGTCTATATATAAAAGAAATGGTTGTCAAATTTTCTACTTGGGACGGGAATTTTTTATCTGTTCCCACGGAAAATTATCCCTACCAAAGTGTCCATAGGCTGCTGTTCTTTGATAAATAGGTCTCTGCAAATCCAAACCGTTTATTATTCCAGGGACAGACAAATCGAGCAGGCCCCAAGCGAAATCTTCAATTAGTTTGTGTGTTTTTTTCTCGGTACCAAAAGTCTCTATATCTTTGGCGATAGGCTGAGGCTGTCCAATCACATATGCAATTTGGACTTCTACCTTGTCGGCGAGACCTTCTGCAACAATATTTTTGGCAATATACCGAGCCGCGTATGTAGCAGATCTATCAACTTTAGTCGGATCTTTACCTGAAAAACAACCCCCACCAGCTCTAGCAAAACCACCGTAGGTATCTACGATGATTTTTCGGCCTGTTACTCCAGTATCAGAAGCAGGACCAGGTGTGGTCCACTTCCAACCAGTACCATTCACCACGAGTTTATCTTTTTTTATCTTAAACCCAAATTTGGTCAATGCTGGAATAACAAGCAATCTGAATAGGTCTTCTTTCATTTGTGGTACCTCAGCTGAATCGCTGGCAGCCACCGCTAAAACAACTTTCTCAACGTTTACTGGCACACCGTTTTTATAGGAGACGCTAATTTCACTTTTTCCGTCCGGATAAAGATATTCCAAAACCTTTCCTTCTCTAAGTTTATCTAATCCCTCTGTGAGAGTGTGAGCTATAGCAACAGGAACAGGCATAAAAGTCCTGGTCTCATTGGTAGCGTAACCAAACATCATTCCTTGATCTCCGGCTCCACCAACATCCACACCTTGCGCGATCTCTTGGGATTGCTGGTGAATCAAGGTACTTATTTTTGCTTTGTGATCAAATCCAAAATCTGGATTTGTGTACCCCAAATCTTTGATTACGTTTCTTGCAATTTTCTCATAATTAATAGAGACCCCATTCTTAACTTTAACTTCGCCAGCTAAAGTCACGTGGTTTTCAGTTACTAAAGTTTCAATACCTGTGTGGGCTTTTGGATCTTTAGCTAATGCAGCATCTACTATGGCGTCGGAAATTTGATCGCAGATTTTGTCAGGGTGACCAGCAGCTACTGACTCTGATGTGAAAACTTTATAATTCATAGGATTGCTTAAAGAACTAAGCCGTATCCTCGCTTTGTAAGCGAGTAGCACCCTACTCCCAAAGGGTTGCTGCTTCCCGTTGCGGGAAAACTCTTGATACTTGTAGCATATTATCGCCCTGCTTGTCCCCCCTTGTCAAGTTTGATACTTTAGTGTAAATTGATGCAGCTATGTCAGTCGATCAAATACTTTACTGGATTTTAGCTGCCGGTCTTACTGCTTTGGCGTATGCAGCTTTTCTAACCACACTTGTATTAAAAGAGCCTACGGGAAATAAAAAAATGCAAGAAATTGCCCGAGCCATTCAGGAAGGATCATCCTCATATCTACGCAGGCAATATATCGTAATAGCCTCGGTTGGCATTATTATTTTCCTTATTCTTTGGTTGCCAGTCGGTCTACCCGTCACCGCCGCAGGTTTCGCTATTGGCGCTATAGCTTCCGCTTTAGCTGGCTATATCGGTATGAGTGTCGCGGTCAGATCCAATTCTCGTACAGCAAATGCAGCACAAAATAGTTTAGGGAAAGCCCTAGGTCTTGCTTTCCGTGGCGGCTCTGTGACAGGAATGGTAGTAGTAGGCCTAGCCTTAATTTCCGTGGCCGGATTTTACTTTGTAACCCGAGATATACAGGCACTTGTTGGATTAGGTTTTGGAGGAAGTTTGATAAGTGTTTTTGCCCGACTTGGTGGAGGAATCTTTACAAAAGGTGCTGACGTTGGGGCTGATCTAGTTGGAAAGCTCGAGGCAGGAATACCCGAGGATGACCCAAGAAATCCCGCGGTTATTGCTGATAACGTCGGTGATAACGTCGGTGATAATGCCGGAATGGCAGCGGATCTTTTTGAAACCTACGCTGTAACAGCTATCGCAACGATGCTTTTGGGTAGCCTGGTTTTTCCCGGTATTGATAATGTAATTGTGTACCCTCTGGCTTTAGGCGCTGTTTCAGTTATTGCTTCAATTATCGGCACTTTTCTAGTGCGACTAATTGGAAAAAACATAATGGGAGCTCTTTATCTGGGATTAATTGCCTCAGGGGTCCTAGCTGCAGGAGGATTTTACTGGGTAACAAATAAACTTCTAGGTGGTGGGGTAGTGGGCTTTGAGGAGCTAAGTGAGGTAACGATGAACGTACCAGATTCAGGGGCTTTCTTTACAGCGAGTCTATTAGGTTTGTTTGTTACAATCGGGATGGTAATAATTACAGAATTCTTCACTTCAAAAAATTTCGGTCCGGTAAAAAATATTGCCAAGGCCAGCCAAACTGGCCACGCCACCAATATAATCGCTGGTCTTGCTGTTTCAATGAAAAGTACCCTCGCACCAATCATTTTGATTGCAGCAACGATCCTAATCGCCTTTAACCTCGCTGGTGTCTATGGTATTGCAATTGCAGCTATGAGCATGTTGTCTATGACCGGAATTATTGTAGCGATTGATGCTTTCGGTCCCATCACTGACAACGCTGGCGGAATTGCCCAGATGAGTGGCCTCCCCCAAACTACAAGAAAAGTGACAGATGCTCTTGATGCAGTTGGAAATACTACCAAGGCGGTTACCAAAGGCTACGCAATTGCAAGTGCTGGACTCGCTGCTTTAGTCTTATTTGCATCCTATTCTGAAGAGTTAGCTGCAGCTGGAGAAAAACTTGTATTTAAGCTGGACGATCCAAAAGTCATAGTCGGTTTGTTTATCGGGGCGGCTCTGCCTTATATTTTCGGCGCTCTAGCGATGGAGGCAGTTGGAAAAGCCGCAGGATCTGTGGTAACTGAAGTCCGTAGGCAATTTAAAGAAATCAAAGGAATAATGACCGGAAAAGCAAAACCAGATTACGGAAAGGTTGTAGAAATTGTCACTGCGACGGCGCAGAGAGAAATGATTTTACCGGCTTTGATACCCGTAGTTGTCCCAGTTGTTGTCGGCCTGTGGCTTGGGCCAGAAGCTCTTGGAGGTCTTCTGGTTGGATCGATAGTGACTGGGCTTTTTGTCGCAATTTCAATGACAACTGGAGGCGCAGCTTGGGATAACGCGAAGAAATTCATTGAAGAAGGAAATCTCGGTGGTAAAGGAAGCGAAGCCCACAAAGCAGCAGTTACCGGCGACACCGTAGGAGACCCTTATAAGGACACCGCCGGTCCGGCGATTAATCCAATGATCAAGGTAATCAACATAGTCGCTCTCCTTCTTGTACCCTACCTCTAATCAACTCTCAAGAAACTTCTTGTAAGCGGTTTCAACCGTTTCTTCGGCTCCATTCACACTTGTATCTATTACCAAATTGAAGTATTTTTGATCTTCGTAATCGTCACTGGAATAGAGTTTCTTAAATTTCCCTCTTAGTTGTTTCCTTCTCTCTTCAATCTGATCAGCGGTTTCTTTCTCGGACTGTTCCCGATCAATAATTCTTTGAGTAGCAATTTCCTTGTTGCAAACCAAAAGAATTCTGAAAATATCGTCTAGATTTCTAGAGAACCAGCCGGCATAATGTGCATCAATCACAAAATCTTTTTCTTTTTTTATTTTTTCTAGTAACTTACCATCTATTTTTTTCTCTAAATCGTCGGGAATTGCTGCTTTATTCCAAAGTGGAATACTATTCTTTTCTTGATAGCTTCGAAAGAAATCTCCAACACTAATATATTCCCAGCTTAACCTACTTGCTAATCCTTTTGCCAGTGTAGAAGTTCCAGTTCCCACATCACCGCAAACCACAATATTCCTAAAAGGTGTCTTCAACTTAGAATTCATTTAAGTAGTAAAAAAATTAACTTCTCAAGCTTTGGCGAACTTGTTGAGAAGCTGCGTATATGATAGAATTATATTCGTTTTTTGGCCCCGTCGTCTAGTGGCCTAGGATACCTGGTTTTCATCCAGGAGATCGGGGGTTCGAATCCCCCCGGGGTCACCAATACGGGCACCCCAGCCCGATCGTAGTGCCTATAATTGCTTGTAATGGCTTGCTGAAGTCCTATTTTATAACCCTCTCAATTCGGACCGTAATTTCCCCATATTTTACAAAAATTCGTGCCTGAGAGAGGAAGAAGGATTCGAACCGTTGAAAAATGCGTGAAAATGTTACCGTTCCACCAATTTAAATGGTAAAATCCAAAGTAAGGTGAATAAAAAATCTATAAAAGGTTTGTCCATAGATATTGGAACAGGAGCGGCAGTGGTAGGCCTTAGTGCCTTAGCTGGTCCTTTAGGTGCGTTAGGTGGTGCGGTTTTTAAACCAATAGTAACCGATATTTTAAAAAGAAAGCTCAGCGTTTTAGAACAAAGTAGAATTGATAGGGTTTATGGACAAGCGTTGGGCTTGATAAAGAAGAAAATCAATAGTGGTTTAAAATTATCTGAGAACAAAACTGAAGATGATCTGAAGCTTTTGTTAGAAGGTAGTTTACTGGCGGCTAGGGATAGTTATGAAGATAAAAAAATCCCATTGCTAGCCAATCTTATTAGTAATGCCCCATTTACAAACACGCCTACAGAAAATCTTGTCGAAGCTTTAAAACTTACAGAATCCTATTCGTATAGAAAACTTTGCATAATTAGTGTTGTAGGTAAAAACTTATCTCTAAGTACGCTTCCTTTTAAAGAAAAGTACAAGAGGAAACATGCAACAGAAACTATTCTTGGGGTTTACTTTGACGTTTTGTCCTTAATTAGGGAAGGTATTTTTGTTCAGATCGAAGACGACAGCAAACACCTAAAACCCGTAGATTACATTGCCGATATAGTTATTGATAGATTAAAATTATACAGTTTGGGAAGATTATTGTTTGTTAGTTTACAACTCGATTCATTAGATAAGGAAGACCCCGAATTTAAAAAAATATTCCAAATTTTGAAGCAATAAAGGTTTAAATTCTAATTCAGTGGAGAAGAAACTATGGTTCTTTGGTGAAGATAAAGCTGTTTGTTTAAAGCCTGAACTATCTCCCGTTTCTCTTGTGGCTGACCGTTGTAGAAAACGTGCTTGGCGTACTCGGTCACTTTAAGTGGTCTTTTCTCCGGGTCAATGTTTTGTTGAAGTAAAACCTCATCCCTAACCCACTGGTAGTTTTGCATACTTCTTTTTAATCTATCGGTTATTTTTATTGCTTGTGGTCGGGAAGTTTCAGTATAGTGGATGTATTTAATCAATTCTTTGACAAGTTGGTCTTGGTTTATATATGGTTCCGGGCATTTATAGTTAACTTGTTTTGTGCAGTGATAGTAGACATGATATCTAGGTGGAAGTTTGTTTCTTCTCTTCCGGTATTTATCTTCAGCGACGACATTGGCTCCACAGCAGGCACATTTAAAGAATCCCTTAAAGTCAAACTTTTTTGCACCCCATTTAGATTTAGGTGGTACTAATAGTTGTTCCTGTACCCTATCAAATATTTCCTTGGTCACTAATGGCGGATGCTTTCCTTCATACCAAATACCACTACCTACAGGATAGTCGAACTTTCCATAATAGAAAGTGTTTTTAAACATTCCATATATTTCACTTAAATTAACGCTTTTACCCGACCTGGTAGTAAAACCAATCTCATCTAACCACCGTTTGATGTCTCTTCCACTCTGCCCTCGTTCTGCAACCCTTTGGAACATTTCAGTGATAATATGTCCTCGGTCTGGATCCACAACAATATCCTTAATTCCTGCCATGGCCCGGTTGTAGTAGCCCATTGGTGGCATGCAAGGTCTCCAGCCCATCTCGCATTTGGCCCTGATGCCTCTTTTAACATTTAAAATCTTATTGTCGTTCTCAAGCTTGGCTTGGCTACAAAGAATCATGAGAAGAAATTTCTCATTAGGGTTGTTGGAAAATGATTGAGAGTAGGTCTTAATCTGCTGAAGCTTACCTTGGTCAATTAAATCAACCAATATACCTAAGTCCCCAGCGTTACGAGAAAGCCGATCTGGTGCCCACGTCAATATGCCTGAGAACATCCCTTCACGTATATCAGCTAGTAGTTGGTTGAAGATTGGTCTTTGGCCAGACATCTTAGCTGAATGGCTTTCTCTGTGAATTTCCTTCACAAAAAGGTTATTACGGACTGCGATAGCACTCATTTCTTGCACTTGAGTGTCAATCGACATCGCCTGGCGTTCGTCGCTTTCGCTTGACTTCCTTGCATACAAACAGTACTCAATCTTTGGTATTTCTACTGTTGTTTGTACTTCTTTTCCTTTGTCTTTTTCCATTTACGGCAGGATGATACCGCAAATTTATGGAATGTCTAGACAGCAGTATTATTTGAAGAATTCACTCATTGGGGTCTTAAGTATTCTTGCAATTTTCTCTATTACTTCTAAGGAAGGGGCATACCTACCTTGTTCTATGTAGCCCATGTATGCTCTGCTTACTCCGACTTTAAAGCCAAGATCTTCTTGAGTTAGCTTCATTTCCTTACGTTTCTTCTGAATTTTCTTTCCCAGAACCTTAGGTAACTTTGTGTTCTTTCGCATGCCTTTATTATCGAAAGTCCGCTGACGAATATACACTAAGCTACACTTAGCATTTAGCTTTACATGAAGGTATGTTTTATGCTAAGTATTACTAAGCAATATGATAGAAAGCTCCAAAGAGAACCAACCAAACAATATTAATTTTCAATCCTTGGACGATTCTGTTATTCAAAAAATCGTTAAAGAAAAATCCAATGATTCATGGTGGCTTGATTCCGAGAAAAAAGTTGTAGGAAGGTATGGAAAAATTTTTCATCCAAAAAACCTTGAGCAACTAACCAAAGAAGATTTCAAGTCTTTTCTCCTATTAAAAAATAATCTTCATTGGGATGGTATCCATAGGCAAAACAATTTGATTACACAAGATATGAATTCTCTGAAAAAATCTCTAAAGTTTTTACTAGATGAAAAAGTGGAAATAAAAGAGAGATTAAATATAATGGTTGATCAAAAAAGTTCATACTCCGTCAAGGGTTTGGGCAAAGCTGTTTTGACTCCTATTCTTCTGGTAGTTTATCCCACCAAGTATGGCGTCTGGAACAGTCGAAGCGAAGAGGCTCTAAAGAAGATTAATTCTTTTCCCAAGTTTTTGCCTAAAGATACTTTTGCTGACAGATACGTGAAGGTAAATGATGCTTTGCATGGTTTGGTAAATAAATATAATTTGAGTTTATGGAAATTAGATGGGGTACTTGGAGAGATTGCTGGTACCAGCCCTTTTGAGTCGCCAACAGATTTATTGGAAGAAGAAGCAGAAGAAAAAGGATTGGACCTAACTAACTTTGCTATGGAAAGCCAGCTTGAAGATTTTTTGATCGCTAATTGGGAGAAAACTATTTTTGGCAAAAAGTATTATTTGATTTATGAGGAAGGTGAGATTGTTAGTAAGCAATATCCTACTAAAGTAGGTCCGATAGACATTTTGGCAAAATCTAAGGACGACAACGAATACCTAGTAATTGAACTGAAAAAAGGCAAACCTTCTGATGCAGTAGTTGGACAACTCTTGCGGTACAAATCTTGGGTAAAGGAAAATTTAGCTAAAGATAAAAAAGTGAGAGGTGTGGTGGTAGTGCTAGACTCCGATGATAAATTGAAATATTCCTTGAGAGATTTAAAAGATGTTTCGCTTTACATCTATCAAGTAAACTTTAAGCTGATAGAGCAAAGGATTTAAAGCTTAATAAGCCGTTGTTTGCAACTTTGTACGCTATGTGTACAGGTTGTCATGAACTATAATTTTCTTTACAAAAAACTTGGAAATTAGATAGGGAAGCTTCGCAAGGAGAAAGGATTAACTCAAGAAGAGTTAGCAGAAAAGGCGGGTTTACATCGGGCTTACTTTTGGGATATTGAGTCTGGAAGGAATATTTCTATAAAAACAGCCTACAAGATTACTCACGCATTAGGAGTTAAACTCCATAAACTCTTTGAATTCTAAAATCTTTTTTTCAACATTCCGGTAAAGAAAGGTTTGGACACATCCACAGGTCCATTACCAAAGTTGCGATAAATAGGAATTATTGGCTTAGGTTGTTCAGAGAAAGAATCCCCCGATGGATGATCCTCCTCAATAACTTTCAGCATTAGTGTTGAAAACCCATCAGCTAAATCGTCATGTTTCTCGATACCGAAGTTTGTAATTTGACTAATTAGTTCCTCGGCTCCATTTTTTGGGAACAAAATCCTACCAGCTTTGATATACGGTGTTGTAACACTTAATCTAGATCGTTTATCTAAACCACTTACGTTGACTGGTTCCGAAAACAGTTTGTTGACGATTAACTGCTGGGAAACTGATGCTTGGTAAGCAGTACTCTCAACATAGGAGATTGCGTTCCTCTTAAATTGAAAATGAAGTTGGTTACATAACTTCTCTATCTCTTCGATGGTTTGAGGGAACGTCAACCGTTTATTGGTTATTTGTGGCAGTAGATATACCATAAGGCCTTTACCATACCCAGTAATATACGCCGGGACAAATGTTGTGAAATCTGCATTAGCTTTTCCTGAAATGGCTAAGTCTACTCCTATCGCAATCAATCTTGGTGGCTTTTCAAGAATATTGGGCAGTTCGTCGTAATAGTGAATCCAATCTTTATGAACCACTCGATCCTCATCGGCAATGATTTTTAGCAGATATTCTCGATACCACGCCGCTTCATCAGCTATACTCCTCCGCTTTACTTCTATGGCATGACTATCCGGATAGAGTCCTGGCCAAAGTATTTTATTATTCACATCAAGCAAGGGGTATTCACGATACACTCCAGCCATTTTATTCTCAGCAATATGTTGTTTTATCCTCATCATGAGTGAGTCTTCATGAAGAAGATTTCCAACAAGGACTATTTTCGTGTTTGCCTCGCCAAGAGGGATTACTTCACCAGTCAGCCAATTCCATAGTTTATTGCGCCCCTCCTTTGTTTTAACCGCTTCCAAATCTTCGACATCGTCAACGATAATTAAATCTGGTCTGTATTGTCTATGACGGAGTCCACGGACACCTTCACTTTGAGAAACGGCTGAAATACGGCAATTGTATTGAGAATTAACTATAGAGTTAGATCTCCATTCATCAGCTACTTCAGTAAATGGGCCAAAATCATGAATAAGAAGTTCATTCTCCTCAAACTCGGCCTTGATATTTGCTAAGATTTGTTTTGCCAATTCTTGGGTTTGACTTACCACCAAAATGTATTTCTTTTGAGGTGCGCCAATCATTGACCAAATGATATAGGCGAGTGTTGCTATCGTGGATTTTGCTGAACCTCTAAACGCTGTAATTGCCAACTTAAGAATATTTGGATCCTGAAGCAACATAAACATTTCTTTATGAAATGGAGCACTTTCGCAGTGGATATAATGTCGAAAGTAGGTTGGGAAGAACCAGTAAAAACTTTGCCTAGTTAACGATCTGCGAAAATCTTTGCTCGCAATTAATTGGGCTTTTATCTGAAGTTCATTCTTCATTTTGATCTCCTTTAGGTTTGTCTGGCAAGAGTTTTGTCATTGCAAGTGCCTTTGTTAGTAACTCTTTTTGTTCCTCGTTAAGGACATCTTCTTGATTCTTCTGGTTTGTCATAATTTCGACTCGGGTTGTATATGAAGGGTGGTGATGTTTAAGCCAAAAGACAATTGCCCCGAGATTTTGGTCGCGAATCGCGCTTATTAGCTGGCTTTCTGCCATATCGTTCACCAATAATCTTCCTTCCAGTAAAGCCGCTTCAGTTGATTTAGCAAATTCCTTGTCTTCTTTTCGCCAACGATAGTACGTGGCCCGACCCACTCCAGACTTCTCACTAGCTATTTGGACAATTGGAGTCTTTTTAAGTTGTTCGATGATTAATTCTTTAGTTTTAGTTTGCCTTTTCTCAATTGAATTCATACTATTTTCACTCCTTGCTGACCGGTTAATTTTTCCCAGCGCCTTTTAATAACTTCACAGTAGGTAGGAGACTTTTCAATCAAATAGCAGCGTCTCTTTAACTTTTCTGCTGCGATTAAAGTACTCCCACTACCTCCGAATGGTTCTATGATTAGGTCTCCACGCTTGGTTAACACTTTTATATATGGGCCTAAGATCTCTATTGGTTTAGTCCCAAAGATAACGCCTTGTCCAGAGTTCTTCTCGTCAGAGGCTCTAAAATTAATGTGGTCCGTAGGGCAATATTTTTTACCTTTGCCGTAAGGTTCCCAATGAGGTTTCCCGGAAATAGCGTAAAGAGCGGTTTCGTATTCATTTTCCAGCAATTCTTCCTCAGTATCCGTGTTGAGTACTACTGCACCCGAAGTACCAACCATAGCGATATCATGTTTAGAGAAGAAGCGGTATTTTCCGGCAAATCCCTGGGTGCGGTTTGGTAGATGCCAGACAATCATATTTCGGACTTTGTAATATCTCTCAAGCTCCGACCAAACGATTCTTAAATTCTTCCAATTTTCAAAGACAATAATATTAAAATCTTCTTTTCGTATTTTGTTGATGTTAGCTACCCACTTTTTTGTAAAGTCTGGTGGTAATTCGTCTGTTTCCAAGTACCTTCGATTTTTTTTATATCCAAAGCCTTCAGTTGCCTTACCGTGTTTTTTGCCTTTGAGGTAATCGAGTATATACGGAGGATCCGTAAAGCACATATTGGCTTTTTCGCCATTCATTAGCTGCAACACATCATCCCCTGATGTGGAGTCTCCACACATCAGTCTGTGGTTTCCCAATTGGTAAACATCACCTTTTTCAACTTCAATCTTGTTAATATCTAATTTTTTAAGTTCCTTATCCAAATCAAAGACTTCATGGGTATCTTCGATATCAAAAATATCATCCAACTCTTCACTCGTAAATCCAACATCTGATAGGAAGGGCTCATCAAACTCAGCAAGCAAATCCCAGTTCCAATCCCCAAGATTCTTGTTCAGTCGTAGATTTAGTTCTTTCTCCCTTTCGAGGTTGGATATATTTAAATAAACAACTGGAACTTCCTTGAAGCCCAGATCCTTTGCTACTTTAAGCCTGAAGTGGCCACCAATTACTACATTTCTGCGTTCTTTAGCAGAATTAACTATCAACGGATCAATTAACCCAAATTTTTTGATGCTTTCCTTAAGCTGGGCAATACTATTATCACCCCACTTTCTAGGGTTATATGGAGCTGGATTAAGCTCCCTAACTAGTATATGGTGTATTTCTAACTCTTTCTTTCCAGTCATATAAACCTCCTCTTGGCAACAAAAAAAGACGTCACCAAATAGACAATTAAATCCAATCAATTCAATCAATATCTATTTGACAACGCCTTTTTAGGAATTGTCTAGGAAGTCCAGAAGCATAAGCTTCTAGCCTAACATAAATATTATAGCATACGGCAAAAAAAGTCAAAACGAACCTAGACTCCGCCTTTTAATGCTGTTTGTAATCTTCTACAGTAATTGTGTAGTTACCAAAGGAGGACTAGAAGAGAACAACTAACATCTGTACTGATCCTTCCTTCCCTTTCAGCTTCAACACGAGTATAATATGCAGGCAAAATCCTACTTGTATGGTAGGATGTTTTTTATTGAGTTTGTAGTGAATTTATTTATAGTGAGACGAGTCGATTCTACCGACCCATGTCGAATGAACAAAAAAAGGATTTACAAAAGCAACTTTGGAATATAGCCGATGAACTGCGAGGCAAAATGGACGCGGACGAATTTCGTGACTATATTCTGGGCTTCATTTTCTACAAGTATCTTTCCGAAAAAATACACATGTATGCCAACTCCCTTCTTAAAAAAGATGGCATTAAGTATGAAGATGTTAAAGAAAGTTCACCCGAAGGCAAAAAAATTATTGAAGCCATTCGAGAAGAAGCAATTGACAAACTTGGTTATTTCCTAAAACCTTCGGAACTCTTTAATCACTTAGCCCAAAACGGCGCAACTAATAGTAATCTGATCCAAGAAATAGAAAAAATTCTTAATAACATTCAAAACAGCACGATGGGACAGGACAGTGAAGATGATTTTGACAATCTCTTCTCCGAACTAGATCTAAATGCTCACAGACTTGGAAGAACAGTCTCTGATCGAAATAAACTTATCGCAAAAGTTATTTCGCATTTAGATAAAATTGACTTTAAACTCCATGATGCAAAAGTAGATGTGCTCGGGGATGCATACGAATATCTTATAGGGCAATTTGCAGCAGGTGCGGGTAAAAAAGCTGGAGAATTTTATACTCCACAAGAAGTCTCAGAAGTTCTAGCGAGAATTGTTACTGATGGAAAAAAGAAACTAAAATCTGTTTACGATCCTACATGCGGCTCGGGTTCCCTTCTCCTTCGCGTAGCCCGCCATGTGCAAGATGTAGGGCATTTTTACGCACAAGAACTCAATAATACGACTTATAACTTAGCACGCATGAATATGATCCTTCATGATATTCACTATGACAAATTTGACATTAGGCAGGAAGACACACTTGAGCGCCCACAACATTTAGAATTAAAGTTTGAAGCAGTAGTTGCAAATCCCCCATTCAGCGCCAAATGGTCAGCCGACCCTATCCACCTACAAGATGACCGTTTCAGCCAATATGGAAAGCTTGCACCAAGTAGCAAAGCAGACTACGCATTTATTCAGCATATGATTTATCAGCTAGATGAAAATGGAGTTATGGGTGTGGTCATGCCACACGGTGTGTTGTTCCGCGGAGGAGCTGAGGGAGTTATTCGCGAATTTCTCATCCGAGAAAAAAATTACCTTGATACAGTAATTGGTTTGCCAGCCAATCTTTTCTACGGCACTTCAATCCCTGCATGTGTTCTAGTTTTCAAAAAATGCCGAGAGGATACGGAGAACATTTTGTTTATTGACGCCAGTAAACATTTTGAAAAAGCCAAAAACCAAAATAAACTGCGAGAGGAAGACATCGACAAAATATTAGAGACATACACCCAAAGAAAAACAATCAAAAAATATAGTTACCTCACCCCAATCTCTGAGATAAAGGAAAATGAGTACAATCTAAATATCCCGCGTTATGTGGATACTTTCGAAGAAGAAGAGCAGATAGATCTAAAAGAAGTAACAGCAGAAATCAAAAAAGTGGATAATGATATGAAAGCTGTAGACGAGAAAATAAAAGAGTTTACAAAAGAACTAAAAATAGAATCTCCTTTTAATCATGAATAATAAACAAAAAGATTTTCTTGAAAACGATTTATTTTATGAACTACGTATGCTTCTAGGAGCTGCAAATATGGTAAAGCTGTTTGACGAAAAGGATATGGGGAATCCGGCAAGTCTATTTCGCGACTCGGTCTATCTGCACGCACGAAATCTTTACAATTTTTTTGAGGGGTGTGCAAGACACGACGCAAGTATTCACGATTTCACCAGTCGTGTCTTTAACTTAGGGTTATACAAAAAATGGAGAACAGCACTACATAACCATGTACTTCATATTAACGAGAAGCGCTTAAAGGAGAATAATACGATCGAGGGTGTTCCTATTGACGCTATGGTTCAGGAATTTGCAAAAGATATTGAACAGCTTTGGGGTGAGTGGATTGAGTTTGAAAAAGATCAAGAAATTAAAAAATTACTTTTAAGCGAATTGGAAACTGCTTTAGAACAAGCAAATGACGATTACAACAATTCGGCTCCCAGAATTAAAGACAAAGAAGACAAAGAATGATCCAAACAACAACACAAACAAAAAACGTCCCCAAACTCCGCTTTCCAGAATTTTCTGGTGCTTGGAAACTTGCTAGTCTAAGTGGGGTTGCGGGTGCTGGCCAGTACGGCATGAACGCAGCTGCGAAAAAATTTGATGGGGTCAATAAATATCTACGCATAACTGATATCGACGAGGAAACCAGGCGCTTTTTATATAAAGATTTAACCTCGCCGAGTGGAATTAAAGAAAAGAAATATCTACTTGAAGAAGGAGATATTGTATTTTCTAGGACTGGAGCAAGTACGGGAAAAACATATATTTACAACAAAAATGACGGGAAAGTTTATTTTGCTGGGTTTTTAATTCGATTTAAAGTGGGTAGAACTGCTAACTCTTACTTCACCTATATCCAAACACTAAGGCACAACTATCTAAGATGGGTCACTCTTACATCAACTAGATCAGGACAGCCAGGTATAAATGCACAGGAATTTGGTAATTATAAGTTTTTTCTTTCTGAGATAACAGAGCAGCAAAAAATAGCAGATTTTTTGACTGCGGTTGATGAAAGGATTGAAGGGTTGGTTAGAAAAATCGAGTTACTAAAAAAATACAAAAAAGGAGTAATGCAAAAAATCTTTTCCCAACAAATCCGTTTTAAGGATGGAAATGGAAAAGAATTTCCTGATTGGGAGGAGAAAAAGTTTGTGGCCATATACGAATTTTTAAAAACTAATTCCCTATCACGAGATAGGTTAGCAGATGCTGGAAAAATAAAAAATATTCACTATGGTGATATACACGTAAAGTTATCAACGAATTTTGATTCCTCTAAGAAAACCATTTCGTACCTTACGGCAGAAATTAATTCAGACTTTTGCCAATCTGGTGATTTAGTTATAGCAGATGCTTCGGAAGATAGGATTGATATAGGTAAGGCTATAGAAATTATTAAGACAAACGGAGATAGGATTGTCGCTGGCCTACATACTTTTCTTGTAAGGTCGATATCTGGAATTGCTTTAGGTTTTTCGGGCTATCTTATGCAGAGTCCTCAGATACGTAAAAATTTATGGAGGATAGCGACAGGAGCTTCTGTATTAGGTATTTCTAAAACCGAATTAGGAAAGATTGTCATAAATTTGCCAAGAAAAGAAGAGCAACAAAAGATAGCAGATTTTCTTACATCAATAGATGAAAAAATAGAAGCTGAAGAAAAGAAACTTACTGAGGCAAAGAAATTCAAAAAATTCCTGCTTCAGGGTATGTTTGTATAAAATATGGAATCCAAGTTAAAACATCTTGAAATGATACAAGTAGTGATAAACCGAATGGCGTCAAATTCATTTGTGTTTAAAGGCTGGTCAATTACAATTGTCGCTGGTTTGACATCTTTTGCAACCTCAGAAGCAAAACCATATTTGCTTTTGGTTTCCGCTATTGCAACAGTTCTTTTCTGGGCAGTGGACGCATACTACTTGATGATGGAAAGAGCATTTAGAGATTTGTACAAAATTGTTGCTAAAAAAGATCCTAAAGAAATTAATTTTTTAATGAACGCACCTGGGATCTCATTTCCAAATTGGTTGAAGGTACTTGTTACAAAATCAATATTAGTGGGATTTTATTTGATTGTCTTACTCCTAATTGGCGCTACTTATCTTGTTGTTTTTCATATTGGAGCTAAAAAATGAGTAGAAAAGCTTTTGTCAGTTATAAATATTCTGATCCACAAGTGTACGGTGGTGTTGGGGTTACATGTCGTAATTATGTAGACGTTATTCAAAATAAATTAGAGGACGTCCACATATATAAAGGTGAGGAGGACGGTAAAGATTTATCTAATTTTGCAGATTCTACAATTGAAACAAAGCTTAAAGAAAAAATTCGTGATAGCTCTGTCACAATAGTTTTACTTTCAAAAGGGATGGTTGAAGTAAAGTCCGAAAAAGATCAATGGATACCATGGGAAATGAAATACTCCCTTTTAAAGACTACTGTTGATGGTAATACCAGTTTGCCTAACGGATTACTTGCTGTAGTAATTCCTGATTCGGTAGGAAGTTATGAACACTACTTTCAATACTCTGGATGTGGGTTTTGTAACTCTGTAACCCACAATAGAGATTGGCTTTTTGAAATTATGAAAAACAATATGTTTAACAGGAAACAACCAAAGACTGATTCGTGTCTAAACCCCTCCCACGCAGCAAGGTTACATAACGGTACCGATCACTCTTATATGCATCAAGTTAGATGGGATAATTTTATTAAAGACCCTTCTACTTACATAGAAATAGCTATTGATCACAGAGATAGAGACGAGGAGTTTGATATTCAAAAAAGAGTTAAGAAGCAATGACTACACAATCCGAACAAACATTAGAAAAACAACTTATTACTCAACTTCAGAAAATGAAGTATGGGTATATTGATCTAAAGGATGAGCAAGAGCTCCTAGCAAATCTCAAAACACAATTGGAAAAGCACAATAAATTTTCACTTTCAGAAAAGGAATTTGAAAAAATCCTCAACCATCTAAATAAAGGTGGTGTGTATGACAGAGCAAAAATACTACGAGACAAGATGCGTCTTATAAGAGACAACGGTACCAATGCTTATATAGAATTTTTTAATATACAGGATTGGTGCAAGAACGAATTCCAAGTAACCAGTCAGGTACAAATGGAGGGAAGTTACAAAAATAGATATGACGTGACAATCCTTATAAATGGTTTGCCACTTGTCCAGATAGAACTAAAAAGACGTGGCATGGAGCTGAAAGAAGCTTTTAATCAAACAAACCGTTATCAACGTCACAGCTATGATGCAAACTTTGGGCTTTTCCAGTACATTCAGATTTTTGTAATCAGCAACGGAGTAAACACCAAATACTATGCCAACAACCGCAAACAATCATACAAATTTACTTCTTTTTGGACAGACAAGGAAAACAAAAAGATTTCTAAGCTTGATGATTTTACACAAACTTTTTTAGAGCGGTGCCATATAGCAAAAATGATTGCAAGATATACTGTACTAGCAGAGAAAAAAACTCTTATGGTGCTACGGCCTTATCAGTACTATGCAGTCGAAGCAATAGTTGAAAGAGTAAAAACAAGTGATAAAAACGGTTATATATGGCATACGACTGGAAGCGGAAAGACTCTCACCTCATTTAAAGCGAGCCAAATCTTGATAGATATCCCCGAGATTTACAAAGTAGTGTTTGTAGTGGATAGAAACGATCTGGATACACAGACAATCCGTGAATTTAATAATTATCATGAGGGTAGTGTAGATACGACAAATAACACTAGGAAGTTGGTAAAACAGTTTGGCGACGATACGAGACTCATCGTTACCACGATTCAAAAACTCAACAACGCTATTTCTCACGAGCGTCATTTGCTGAAAATGGACAAACTCAAAGATAAAAAAATTATTTTTATCTTCGACGAATGCCATAGAAGCCAGTTTGGCGAAACGCATAAGAAAATTACAACCTATTTCACCAACCACCAACTATTTGGATTTACCGGTACACCCATCTTTGCAGAAAACGCAAGTGGAAATGCACTGGGTAGAAGAACTACAGCGCAGCTTTTTGGGGAAAACCTTCACAAATATGTGATCACAGACGCGATTTCAGACGAAAATGTATTGAAATTTTCAGTTGAGTATGTGGGCAAATACAAAGAAAAAACTAGTGCAAACGAAGTAGATATAGAGGTTGAGGCAATCGACACACGCGAGTTGATGGAATCTGAAAAAAGACTAGAAAAAATTTGTGACTACATCATCGCAAACCATGATAGAAAAACAAGATCCAAAGAGTTCAACGCAATACTTGCTGTAGGAAGCATAGACATTTTAACCAAATACTATGAGGGCCTAAGAAAGAAAAAAGAAGCCGGAAAGCACAATTTAAAAATAGCGACTATATTTAGCTATAGTGTTAACGAGGAAGATCCAGAAGCAAACGGACTCTTAGATGAGGAAATAAATATTACTGAAGGCGGGCAGATAAATACCCATTCAAGGGATAAATTGGAATCTTATATTAAAGATTATAACTCGTTATTTGGTACAAACTTCACCACAAAAGACAGCACAAGTTTTTATAACTACTATAAAGATGTAGCAACACGAGTAAAAAATCGTGAAGTAGATCTATTGCTCGTAGTAAATATGTTTTTAACAGGCTTTGATAGCCCAACACTCAACACAATGTATGTTGATAAAAATTTAAGATACCATGGACTTCTCCAAGCATATTCTCGAACTAATAGAATTCTCAATGAAAAAAAATCTCAGGGCAATATTGTAGTTTTCCGAAATCTAAAAAGGGCAACGGATGAGGCGGTCGCACTTTTTAGTAATAAAGATGCAAAGGAAATTATTTTCGTAAAACCTTATGAGGATTACGTAAATATGTTTGATGAAGTAGCAGAGGAGCTTTATAAAATTACGCCTACTCCTAAAAGTGTAGACCACCTGTATGGCGAAGAGGCCGAGCTGAAGTTTGCCATGGCATTCAGAAATGTTATACGAGTCAAGAATGTCTTGATTACTTTTGCTGACTTCAAATTTTCCGACACCTCCATGGATGAACAGACTTTTATGGATTTTACCAGTAAATATCTAGACCTTTATAGCAAAGTTAAAGGTGCTACTGAAAAAGAAAAAGTATCAATTTTAGAAGATGTAGATTTTGAATTGGAATTAATTCGTAGAGATGATATAAATGTTGATTATATTATCAGACTCCTTGCGAAACTTGTCGGCTCAAAAGGAGATGAAAAGGAAAAAGTAATAAATGTCATTATGGATACAATGGCAGCAGATCCTGTACTTGTTAGTAAGCGAGAGCTGGTAAGGAAGTTTATAGATGAAAGTGTCCCTGAAATTAAAGATTCGGAAGATGTTGAAAATGAATTTGAAACTTTCTGGAAAACAGAAGAGGCTCAAGCGTTTGCAAAACTATGTGAAGAGGAAGGTCTTAGTTCCGATAAACTAAGGTTGTTAATTGACGATTATCTTTTTAGTGGGCGAAAGCCAAGAAGAGAAGCGCTCGTCGGAACATTAAACGAAGCTCCGAAAATACTTGAGAGAGGGAAAATTGTTTCACGCGTTGCTAAGAAACTTAATGAATTTATAAATATATTTATTGAAGGAATTTAGGTGGGTGTCTATAACTTTATCTAAATCAGATTATTTATTGTTTCTCAAGCATCCCGCATGGGTATGGCTGAAGAAACACGATAAAACAAAACTGCCTCCTGTTGATGATAATCTACAGGCTATTTTTGATGCTGGTAATCTCTTTGAAACTTACGCAGAGCAGCTTTTCCCAGGTATCGTCAGGCTTGGGTTTGAAGATCATGACGAGTACTTATCCTTACCAGCTCGTACCAAATCAGAACTTAATAATGGAGCAAAGATTATCGCGCAGGGAAGGTTTGAAGCGGAAGGTATTACCTGTATCTGTGACATTTTAGTTAAGGTTGATGAAAATACGTTTGATCTTTATGAAATTAAATCAAGTACCAAGGCAAAACCAGAGCACAAATTAGATCTTGCCTTTCAAATGATTGTCCTCGAAGAAAGTGGTTATAAAGTCCGAAACATCTCAGTGATTCATGTAAATAACAAATACATCCGCAACGGAAAGATTGATCCCAAGCAAATCACAGCCGTTAGAGATATAACAGAGAAGGTTAAAGAAAAGCGACAGGCTACAAAAGCTGGCATTAAGAAGGCGCTAGAAGTTGTTTCCTCTCCTCAAATACCTGATATATCGCCTTCACTTGCACGAGATACCTACGCACTTGCCGAGTGGCTGCCTATTTACCGAAACCTTACAGATGTAGAACCGTACAGTATTTACGATTTATTTTATGCAAAAGTAGATAGTCTTGGAAAGCTTGAGGAGCTTGAAATAAAGAAACTAGTAGATATACCTGACGATTTTCCATTGACTGATAAACAAAGGCTCCAGGTATTGACCACCAAAACCAACAAGGAAATTATCAAAAAGGACGAGATTAAAAGTTTTTTATCAAAGCTGGAGTTTCCTCTCTATTTCCTAGATTATGAAACACTAGGAAGTACTATTCCCTATTTTAATGGTCTAGGACCCCATCAACAGCTACCTTTTCAATATTCTCTACATACTCTGGATTCTCCTGAAGGGAAGCTCCGACACGCCACGTACTTGCACCGTGAAAATTCGAATCCGGCTCAAGTTCTGAGCAAATCTCTCCAAGCAAATATTGGTAAAAAAGGCTCGGTTATTGTATGGAATGAAGGGTTTGAAAGAAGTTGTAATAAGATGCTTGGGACTTTGGCACCTGAATTTAAATCTTTTTATGAAGATATAAATGAAAGAATTGTGGACTTAATGATTCCTTTCTCAAAAATCTGGTATGTTCATAAGGATTTTGGTGGTAGTGCTTCTATTAAAAGTATTTTACCTGTTCTTGTACCCGAATTATCCTACAAGGAATTGGATGTGCAAGAAGGTAAAGCTGCCCAGAGATTGTGGATGGAAGCTGTGCTATATGGAAAGCATGATGGAAAGAAAGATAAAATTCTAAAAGACCTCGAAGAGTACTGCAAACTGGATACTCTTGCTATGGTAGAAATATACAAACAATTACTTAGCATTTGAGATATTATTCTTAAGAAAACTATGACAGGTAAAGAAAAAAGTGAAGCTTTTGGAAATTTTGTTAACGCTTTTGGTGCGGCGCGGCTGTTGCTTCAAAGATCTCATGAGCAAGACTTTCTAATAGAAGCGGTGGTGCTTTACGCTGCTCTTATCGATGGGTTTTGTCGTATGGCGTTGATTCTTAAACAACAACTCAATAACAAAAACGCTGATATTGACGTAAGCTACATTTACCAAGATGATTCCGACAAGAAGTATTACTCTGAAAGAAATATTTACAAATTCGCGTACGATAAAAATATCTTGGAAAAAGATTTGCTCGATGAGATTAATGCCCTATACGATATTCGAAATAAGGTAATACACCGATTTTTTATAACCGACATTGAATACTCTCACCTCGAGTTAGTTTTAGATCGATACGAACTTGTATTCCAAAGGTTGTGGAATATTGTATATGGGTTGGAATCAGAACAGATTCGACTAGGTATAGGAATGGCCGTTTCTCGCAAAACTGGTAAGAGACACCGAGTCAAGATTCTTGAGAATATTAGGAAGAAGATTAGGACTGGAGACAGTAAAAACCTAGCAAAAACTTTAGGAACAAAATTGATTAAAGACCTGGAAAAATTTTCTGAGAAAACCGAAAAAGAGAAAGTTCGCGACGATATCAATGATGAAGTAGAGATACGCGAGGAAAAAACTAAAATTCCACCTGGATATGCATCGGTAAAAGAAGTTACAAAATGGGCAGAAAGAAACGGTCTATTGGAGAATTGTGATTGTGGTCATAAAAAAATCGACCATATTGATACAAGCAAACCAAAAGATAAAGATAGAAATTTAGAAAACTACGTTGGTCTGTGTAAGGTAGAGGGATGTACTTGTAAAAATTATAATATTACGGAATAAATTTATGGGAACAACCATTGAAGATATACAATATGAAGAACATCTTGAAAGTTTGCATAAATCTTACATCAGTGCCCTAGAAAAGTTTGCGAGGGCAAAAAATCTAAAAGAGTTGAAAGAAAATCTTGAGGAACTTCAGGGAGCGAGAGCAAGTGCTGAGGACTGGATGACAACCGTTAAAAGTGGAGAATTAAATTTTCTTGAAAAACAACTTGCCGAAATTTCTACTATTGATGAGGTTTATAAGATGCTAATTTCTGAAAGAGAAAAAAGCAATAAAAGATTTAAGACAGGAACTCTTCTAGCAATCAGTGGTTTAATATTAACCGTTGTTGGAGTTCTATTATCTGTGATGTCAATATTATTATGGAAGTAGCTGATTTATATGGAAAAATCTAAAATAAGAAAAAATAAAATATTAGATTGGTATAAAAAATATAGTTATTTGCATAAGTTAATTGGTGGTCTTGAAAATGAAGGTGAGATAGGATCTACAATCACGTCATTTATGTTGAACGCACAGTTAATTGAGTACAGACTCAAAAAGGAAATAAACTTGCTAAATCATTTCATCAACCATGAAATGATAGGTGATTCACACTTTAGCCTATCAACAAAATCAGTTGAGGAGGTGGAAGAAGAAAAAGTTACCTTGGGTTCACTGATCAAAAAGCTGGACAATTATGAAAGCGAATACCTAATTAAACTTAAAAAGACACTTAAGGAACTAATACACTACCGCAACCTATTTGTCCATAAACTGTTTAATCAGGGTTCTTTAAAAGGTCTAGAAGGTAGTGCACTTGAAGGCAACAAAATAGCTAGTAACGCTTGGAACCAACTTGAAGATCTAAATTTTTTAACCAGCGGCGAATACTATAGAGAAAAATATGGTTAAAAATCTTATCAAAAAATTGAAGTTACTTGATTTATTCACTGTTGTTTCATATCTATTAATCTGGTTCGCTTTTGTATTTGTATGCAAATGGCTAGGTTTTTTTGATAAATTAGACGCGTCTGTTTTCCTAGGACTTTCATTTCTTGTTATGTTTTTCGGAATGATAACCAAATCAACCTCCTGGTCTATCGGCAATAAGTTTTTTAATATTTCTGGAGACTCGGAAAGACATATAGAATATTCCTGGCATAAAAACTGGGAAAACAGCGACGCTCAAAAATCTGGTTATACAATTAAAATTGACCACGATGATCCAAAGATAATTGAGCGTCTCATGACACATCATCATAAGGTTATGAGCCCTATTAAGAAGAGGAAAATTTGATAAACATTGATGGTGAGAAATAAATAATTCTACAAGGGTAAAAGTGAGCGACTACCTCAAAAACGATCAATACTACACTGACCGCTACGACCTCCTTACTATAAAATCTTGTTTGCGTGTTATTTCCTTTTGGCGAAAATCATACAAAGAAAGCTCCAAAGATAAAGAACTGAGAAATCTTTCTAAGGAAGAGAAGGAAAAAGGATTTAACTACTACTTAAACCAGGCTTTATATGGTACCCAAGGCGAGGATTACCGAAGGAAAAAAGAAACCATCCAAAAATGGATCGAGGCGGATCGAATAAAGCAAGATAAGTATGATACTACCCCCGCACCACAAGGTATTCACTGCTCTACCTGCGGCACTCTGATGCATAGCACCATCAAACACCTCGACGATCCCTTGGACAAACCTATGCGGGTCTTTTTCTTCTTTGAGTGCCCTTCCTGTAAAAAGAGGAAAGGTGTCTATGAAGACGGAGAGGAACATGTATCAAAACCTGATCTTTGCGCTAAATGCACCGCCGAGGTAAAAACTACCCACACGAAGAAAGGAAATGTTATCACCTGGACCACTAAATGCCCTTCCTGCGGGTTTACAGAGGCTGTGGTAGATGATTTTGATAAGAATAGAGCCCAGTGGAAGAAGGAAGAGGAAGAAGATAAAAGGCTCTTAGAAAAGTATCGAGAAGAGTTTTGTTTAACAGATGAAAAAGGCAAAGAATATATTGAACTTATCGAGAAGCTTCAGGTTGCTAAGGAAGTCCAGGAAGAAGAAAAAAGAAAGTATGATAACTCCACTTTCCAAAAGGCGGCTTTATCTAAAAAGATTGGTGTTGTTGAATTAGAAAAACTTCTAGCAGAAGCTTTAGAAAAAGAAAAATATATTAAACTCTCCTTTGATAAACCAGAACTTGGCAAAGATGTGATTGTGTCCTTCACCGCTCAAGATGCTGACCCGGATCGAAAAGAATATGACAGAACTACGACTCTTAAAAAATTGATATCCGATACTCTTGAAAATACAAACTGGAGACTGATGGCAGATGGTATTACCCACCGGCTCGGGTTTGTCTCCGGAAGGTTGAAGGGTTACGAAAGGGAGGAAGAGTTGGCCGAGGCTTTCGGTAAGAAAAAAGAGCCTCCTTCAAAGATAAACCGCGAAATGAGAATGAAATATACCGGAGATCCTTTAGTTTCTCTGGCAAGGATGGTTGGGAAGAGTGAGGCAACTGAAAACTTGCGTAAAAAGAGGCTAGAAAAGGAACCAGAAGGGTTCCACCTTGAAGAGTCTGAAGGTGTCCATACTTGTAGAATTTGTCAAAACAACGTGTCTGGCAAAGATACCTGGTGGGATTTGAACGGTCTTAAATGTATAGACTGCCAGAGAAACATAAAAGAAGGGGCTATCCCAGCTGAAATATGCAAGAATGACGATCTTTGGTTAAAAGACTGGCAAATTCAGAATGATTACAGTCTACACTCTGCCACAGTAAAAAGACTACGCAGAGAAGACGTCCTACACGCCAGAGAACTTAAGAGACAAGACGGATCAACTTATTTTCTAGTTTATTTAGTAAAAGAGAATAAAGAGTTCTTCAAGAAATGCCCAAAGCAAGAAAGAATGAAAGTCAAATTTGTGAATTCTAAAAATGAGCCGCTAGTTGCTGACAAAAAAGGTCCAATATATTGATAACGTCGTATATTCTTGTGGGTCTAACTACTTTGGCAGGTTTTGAATTTTCATTCTTTAGTTAAACTTTTTATTAAGTTCCGCGATTTTTTCTGTTGCCAATCCCACAATTTGGCGCGCGCATTCCCTGCAATAATTTTTGGACCCAAGACTATGGGAGTCCCGTATTGCCAAAAATACTTCTCCGCTTTTGATTTTATGTTTGGAAGTTTTGTAACACTTTCGCTGACGAATTGCTGCGCTGGTAGACAGATGACCTAAAATATCTCTAATTTGTGACATGTTTTTTTGATTTGATACCTTCAATTTCGTCTACAATCTCATCACCTATTTTATCTAGTTCCTCCATGACATTTTCCATATCGGTTGCAGTGGGATTATTCCTACTTTCCTTGTCAATTCCTAGCTTGTTATTTACATTTTTGCTTACTAACCGCATCGCTGCGATAATGTTTGAACTTCCTTTAGCCTCCGGCACCAATTTTGAAATGTCGAAACCGCCTGTAGCCATATTTAAGTCTTTCAACACTCTGGCAGCTATGGATTTTGATCTGTCAGCGAGGCGTTTACGAGCAGCGACTCTTCGTTTTTGAGGCGATACGGGTAATTCCTGCGGGCCTTCTTCAAACACGCTTTTTTGCGCATCCTTCAGCTTTGCTCGCAATTTATCTCTTGTAAAAAATTTGCTAAACGGAAGACCCACGCCAGGAATTGTAATGTCTAATATCTGGTCAATTATCCTGTCGTCGTTGGGATCAAGAAAGGACTGCTTGAGGAAGTCGCTAATTATTTCGTCTTGAACAGTCATGTCCTGATCAAATCTTCTTGGTGTTCCACCATTTAATTCGCTCCCTTCGTTTCCATGCATGATTACGGGCTGAGATTCAAGCCATTCTCGAAATACTTGCTGGTCTTCCAGATCAAAGTCTCTGAAATCACGCCAATTCGTGTCATTGTTTAATCCAACATGGGAAATCACATATCCGTGGTTTGCAGGATTGTTAGGACTATCTTGAAAAATGACTCGCATGATACGGCCTACAAACTGAACATACGGTGACAAGCTGCGAAACGGTCGGAAAACTGCAGCAATGCTTAACGGTGGGTGGTCGAATCCTTCTCCAAGCACTTGAACTTGGATTATGCAGTCAATTTGACCGTCTTCCAGCTCCTGAATTATTCTCTCACGTCGGCCTAAATTCATCTCTCCATATATTTCTCGCGCTTTTATATTTCGTTGTTCATATAAAACTCGAATTTGCTTTGCATGATCTACCGAGCAAGCGGCAGCGATGATCTGCTGTTTTTGTCCAGTCTTTTTTCTTAACTCGCGCATCCTGTGAATGCTTGCATCTACAATGTGCGCATTGCACTCGGGTGCAAGCGCCACACCTTTGCGGAACCACGCTTCCTCTCGAAGTTCCATTACTTCATCTAGCGTGTGATGCTGAACATCTCCCCTGAAAGTAAAATAGATTTCTGATGGGGCGACATTAATCGAATGAATCTGCTTAATGTATCCTGCTAGCATGGCTTTCGCATAGGGATATCTGTAAACAACTTCTCCAGTGACTCGCTGACCGTCGCTCCTGAACGGAGTAGCTGTTAAGCTAACAACCTTAGCGTCTGGGAACTTGTCAAAAACTTTACGCCAACTTTCTGCAACATTGTGATGTCCTTCATCAATAAGTATCATGTCGAAAAAGTTTGGAGGAAACTGCGGGAGCCATCTGTCAGCTGAACTCGCAAGTTGTTGAATATTCGTCACCACATAATGACTTTCCGTACAATCGTGAATATTAGCATTAGGACCGTCTAGAACAGCAATAAAAGGTCCATTTGCAAAAGAGGAAAGAACCTTTGTTTTACTAAGGAAGAACTTTGGATTGCTCACTTCCAATTCATCAGAAACACCTCTTCTAATAGCAGTATTTGGGACAACCACAAGGACTCTGCTATTAGCAATTCCAAAGGGTAATATTGCCATAATACCTGTTTTTCCACAGCCTACCGGAATTTGGATAATCGCTGAGTCACTGCTGCGACCAAAATGGTCCCGTATCTTTTTGTAAGCTTTTTCCTGAGGCTCTCTTAATAAAGGATTGTTTTCAATATTTGCAACGGTTTTTGAAAAAAATTGTCCAGAGTTTGTTTGCTCAGCTCTTTTATATTCAAGTCGAAGCGGTTCAAGATCAGCTCTCTTATAATACCGGTAATCATTACCCGGGTGGCGTACAGACTTCAATTTACTTTCAGCGTCCCACCTTCTCAAGGTTTGGGCCGAAACCCCTAGATATCTACTTGCCTGAAGAACTGTGAGGTACTCTTTTTCGAAAAGCGTATCATCCATTATTAACATTATACAACCTTTTATATTTTTTTCAACCGAGGAAAACTGAGCACTCCCTTTTATACTGTCTCATTTGTCTCATTTAGCCTCGGGATGAGACACGACTATAGCGATTGAAGTGTCCGATACCGGCGTGCTTCACCAATTTCAGGTATTGATTGTCGTATCAACATATATGTTTTGTTCGCCAATTAACCTTGATTAGCTTTACTAATTTAGATTATAATTAAATAAATGGCAGAAGTACCTACCCAACCTCAGCCTCAACCAACCAAACAAGGAATCAATTGGAAAAACATTCTTATAGGAGCTGTTATTGGTGCTGTTTTAGTAGGAGTAATTGGTGCATTAGTCTTTTATCTTTACCAAAGTGCTTCAGATGAAACCACAACAACTACAACACCAAAGACCTCAACTCCATCTGCAAAGATATCTACCCCATCTGCCGAAAAAGACGAAACAGCTGATTGGGATACATATTTAGACAGTGCGAACGACGTGAGCTTCAAATATCCAACTAACTGGGTGGAAGATCACGCAGGTAGCGACAAAGTTATGAATCCTGCCTTAGCTAATTATAAAGGCCCTGCTAAAGAGGGATTAGACGCAGGAATGGCAAAGATTCAATACAACGGAAAATTTTCATATAAAGAAGCTGGTTTTAATACTCTCGAAGACTATCTGGATGATAAAGCTTCTTTAACAGAGGGAGATTCTGGTTACAGCCCTTATACTGCAATTTCAAATGTTAAAACCACTAAGCTAGGTGTGAATCAACTTTATCTAGCTGACGGATTTGGCTCGAAAAACGCTTATCTCGATATCGGGTCTGGCGATGCTATCAGTTTATACCTGTATGCAAACCCTCTAAAAGACTTTGAGGATGTTTTCGAGACCGCACTTTCCACACTTCAGGTTAAATAGACTTCATTTAGGATTCTAATAAACTTAGGTAGTTAGTCCTAGGCTTATGTTTAGCTTCAAAGTAAGGAAGCGTTGTTAGGAATTGATATTGCTTCAGGTTCTCCAGAAGGGTGTTCCAAGCCAAATTCGTGTGGTTCACCAATTAGTAACGTTTTTGATTAATTCTCTCCGAACTGTTTTTTCATTCCCATTAGTCTCAATCGCCACGGCATCGATCCTTTCGGCTTCTGGTAAGTTTGGGTGTTTTGCCCGAAACATCTAACATGCTTTTTTTCAATTGATTTTAATTTTCTTGGTGCCATCGCTTCTTCCGAAGCACCGAATACTTGACTCCAACGTGTATTTACCCAATGAAAACGAGAGTTGAAATTTCCTGCCAAGATTTTGTAGGCCTCTCTTTGCAGAAGCTTCGCAGCAACAACCTCATCTTTTTTGCCTAAACCTTTTTTACTATCCGTTTAAATAAGGCTCCAGGTTAAAAGATTTCCGGTGAACTCCAGAAAGTCTATATTTCCTTATTGCTTCTTGATGGAACCGAGTACCGTACCCCTTGTGTACATCGAACCCATAAAGGGGATACTTTTTCGCGAGGGCGCACATTAAACTGTCTCTATACACTTTGGCAATAATAGAAGCTGCCGCTATAGAAGCACAAAACCGGTCTCCCTTTTTTATCGGTAGTTGGTTTTCCCGTGCCCAGTGTCGAATGTAAAAGGCATCGATCAAGTAATACTGACAATCGTCAGAAAGTGCGCGTATTGCCTTTTTAAAAGCCCTTTGGGTCGAACGGCCAATTCCAACGTTGTTTATCGTTGGAACTCCAACTACTCCAATACCAGTATCTGCACTCTGACGAATTTTACCTGCTAAAATTTCTCTCTGTTTGGGTGGTAAAAGCTTTGAATCGAAAAGCTCGTAGTTGGGTTTGGAAGAAGGTGGAAACACAACTGCTGCTGCTACAACGGGCCCGGCCCAAGCGCCCCTACCCACTTCGTCAATACCTGCCAGAACAGATATTCCCCTACCCCACAGTTTCGCCTCATAATCAAAACCAGCTGGGGATTTCATGAAAAATATTATAGCGAGGCGCCACTGGCTTCTTTTCCAGTTAGTTTTCTTAAATAGTATAATTTAGATCTTTTTTGAGGCCTGTGTTTAACTATCTCGATGCTTTCAATTGACGGGGATTCGATAGGCCAGATTCTCTCAACACCTATTCCGCCTGACCCAATTTTACGCACAGTGAAAGTCCGCGAGCTTCCGGAACCACGAATAGAAATAACTGTCCCCTCAAAAGCTTGGATTCGCTCCTTATCACCTTCCTTTACCTTCGCATTTACTTTCACTAGGTCGCCGGGAGAAATCTTGACTATTTTTGTTGTCTTTTCATCACTTTGATTATCGCTCATAGTTTCAAACCTGTAGATTTTAGGCGTAAGTTTCGCATTTGTCAAATCAACTTGTCAGAAAAACGAAAGTAAGCACGGTAAAAATAAGAACGCTTATTACAAGATATTCCAAAATATGGGTTCTAGTAAGATTTTTCTCTTCCCAATGATGCCAAATCCCCCAAGACAAATAGATCAAAGAAATCAAGGTGACTATTACAAGCTTCCAAACAAAATCCTTAACCTGAAAAAGAATGCTCACAGCTACGACAAAAGAAATGACTAACAGTACATATTGAATAATATGTTCGTAGTAATATTTATGTCTGCTTATTTCCCCGGACTGATTTTTAGAGTATTGCACCTTTTCCATAAAGCAGCGTGATAGCAATTAGTAATAATATCATACCTGCATGCGAAAGCGAGTGGCTGTTGGTTCTTACGTGACGCTTTCTGAAAATAACAAAGGAGTCAAACACGAATAAGGCTACAATGAATAGCAGTAGAGATAGAGTTACTTTTTGACTGTCGGTTGCATTTTTTACAAGGGAGACAAAAGGTAACTCGCCATTAGTGTTCTCCGACCCTGATGCAGCAATTATATCTTCTTCAGGAGATGTAGCTTCAGACGGCACGGTTTCTTTTGATTCGGCCGGCAGGTTCATTTTTGCCTCCACTTTGATCGCTTCTGCTTGCTCGCTGCTTGTGTTTGTCTGGCTACTTTGATCACCAACCGCTGCTACCACAAACGGCTTAGCAAACAATTGTACTACCAAAGTCGTATCTTCGTCTTCCAAATTTCCATTAACAACGGCCACCCCTACTTCAGAAAAATTTGGACTTAAGATGTTTGCCCGATGTCCAGAACTATCCATCCAAGCAGCTACTACACCACCACTTGTAGCAAAATCCCTAGCCAAATTTTCTCCAGCCCAAGTGTATTTATAACCCACCAAACCAAAAAAATACCATGGACTTGTACCATCAGGAGCAAAATGGTTCCAATAGTCCCTTTCGAACATGTGGTTTGCTTTAAGGCGAGCTGCTTCGTTCAAAGATGGGTTCGTTTTGAGAGAATTCAGGCCGGTAGATGTACGTTCCGAATTGATTAAGCTAACAATCTCTGAAACCGAGATGTTCGTCGCAAATCCTAGAACTCTACCGCTCGTACTTGAAACATTGGTAACTACCTGAGCTACTATTAAAATCACTAAAAACAGAAGAGTACCGTGGCTACGAAGAAACCACGGCTGGTGGTCGTTATGCTCGTGGGGATAGACACTTTTTAGAATTAATTTTCCAAAATCGTCTAGATACCTGGCAGTGCTATTTATCATTTGAGACTATCCTTTTTCCCAGCAATCAGAAATATGAACCTCAACTTTGACCGGAACTTTCTTCAATAATTTCTCCCCGGCCCTAATCATCTGTTCTTCAATTAATTTTGCCGCCTCGCTAACGATATCATCCCTCGCCTCAGCTACAATCTCGTCATGGACCGTGTGAATAAGATAAGCATCTAGATTGCGTTTAAGGAGTTCCCTATAAATAAATGCCAAGGCATATTTTGTAATATCCGCGCTAGTACCTTGGATAGGCATGTTCTTACCTTGACGCTCAATTCCTGATATAAGTCTATCGTACTCCGGATGAGCCCGTTCGGGCAAGGTGAACATTCTTCTTCTTCCGCCAAGCGTCCTAACAGCCTTTTCTCGTACTGCCCTTCTTCCAGTATCATCAAGCCACCTTTTTACTTTTTTGTAGCGGGCAAAATAAACGTCCAGCAGCTTTCTAGCTTCTTCCACACCCAAACCTATCTGATAACCCAAAGAGGTGGGGCCCCTTCCATACATTAAACCAAAATTTATCGATTTAGCCTGAAAGCGTTTATCCTTATCGACTTTACTTAATGGGACTCTAAACATTTGACTAGCTGTAAGTGTGTGAAGATCTGTATCTTCCTGAAAAGCCTTTAAAAACGCTGGGTCTTCAGAAACCTCAGCCATAATACGCAATTCTATCTGGGAATAATCAGCTGTAATTAATTTATAACCCGGCGAGGCTATGAAACAATTTCTAAATCCGGAATCTGCTGGTATTTGTTGCAAGTTGGGGTTATTACAAGCAAATCTACCAGTGTCTGCCCCAAGC
>SDBT01000474.1_pt1 | contig 63499 bp, 50 predicted proteins | sample 2277101 | NCBI WGS metagenome assembly SDBT01 (sample SAMN10404973, study PRJNA504765) | marine sediment metagenome | isolation source: marine sediment core GS10_PC15, 103 cmbsf | place: Arctic Ocean: Southern Knipovich Ridge | collected 2010 | reverse complement strand
TATATGATGCGCTCGCTGGGGTGTAATTCCTTCGGGGTTCTCATAGGCACCTCCTGGTTAGAGCTTGTGCCCATGATACCCCTTTTCCGTCACTTTGTCACAGGGTTACTTTTGCGGTACTGCCTAATAACCAATAGCTTCTACTGTCCGCCATTTGCTATAAGCCATCAGCTATCTGCCAAAGTAGTTCGTTCCGGAGCCCCACCGTTAGCGGGGCAACTGGTAAGCCATTGCCAGGCAAGGGTGGCCGCCGGTGCTGAGAGGGCCTGTTATCATGGGCCAAACAGGGTGGTACCGCGGAGCATCACGGTTGCAGCTTCGTCCCTGACGAAGCAGGCAACCGTTTGCCATTGGAGTAGGCAATCATGATTTGGCAATCGTTAGGAATCCGATGCACCTTCATCTTTTGGGAGCGGGCACACCCACCAAAACTGCTATCAAGGGGCGTCCCCGCCCCGGCCAAGGACGGTTCGGCCACGAAATCGAGGCGAGGACGCCCCTGCATAGCAGAGTAAAAGGTCAAAGGAACTTTGCCGACCTGCTTAGTTTTCTCATCTACTGTCGTCAAGGAGCGAAGAAGATGCTGCAAAAGCTACACGAATTGAAAGATAAGGCCCTTCAGGCCCTGGAGACGGTTTCTGATTCCGAGGAACTGGGGAGCTGGCACGTCGAGCACTTGGGCAGGAAGAGCGAGTTGAATCAGATTTTGCGCCACGTGGGACAACTGCCCCCTGATCAGCGCCCTGCCGTGGGGCGGCTGGCCAACGAGGTCAAGCTGGCTCTGGAAGCTGCTCATGATGATAAGGCCGAAGCCCTCAAACGCCAGGAGTTGGAGAGGGCGCTGAGGGAACAGAAGAGCGATGTGACTCTGCCTGGCAGGCCCGTCAGCGTGGGGCGGCTGCACCTCACCACCCAGACCTTGCGAGAGATCTACGCTATCTTCGGCGCGATGGGGTTTCAGATCTACGAGTCCCCCGACGTCGAGACCGACGAGCTGAACTTCGGCTTGCTGAACATGCCGCCCCATCACCCGGCCCGCGACATGTGGGACACCTTCTGGATCAGCGACGATGTGCTGCTGCGCACCCACACCTCGCCGGGACAGATCAGGGTGATGCGCGAGCACTGCCCCGAGCCCATCCGCGTCATCCTGCCCGGCAAGTGCTATCGCTACGAGCAGATCACCGCCCGCTCCGAGCACCAGTTCTACCAGGTGGAGGGGCTGGCCGTGGGGCACGCCATCACCATGACTGACCTGATCGGCACGCTGACCGAGTTTGCCCGCCGGTTCTACGGGCCGGATCGCCGCATTCGCATTCGCGGCTCCTACTTCCCCTTCACCGAGCCCAGCATCGAGGCCGACATGGACTGCATCCTCTGCGGCGGGGAGGGCTGTCGGATTTGCAGACACAGCGGCTGGCTGGAGGTGTGCGGGGCCGGGATGGTGCATCCGGTGGTGCTGAAAAACGGCGGCTACGATCCCGACGAGTGGAGCGGCTTCGCCTTCGGCTTCGGCGTCGAGCGGCCAGCTATGGTCAAGTACAGCATTGACGACATCCGCTTGTTCTACGGGAACGATTTGCGGTTCTTGAGGCAATTCTAACAACGAGGCAATGAGGCAATAAGGTAAAGAGGCAACGAGGCGACAAGGCAACGAGGCGATGGGGCAACGAGGCAATGAGGCGACGAGGGGGAAAGGGGATGGATCGAGTTGGCAAGGTGGCGAAGAAGGGGTTGGATAGTCTGAAGGTGTGGCCGCCAATATTGCTGAGGGCCACGGTCGCTAAGACTGCCAACAGGGCGTCTATTTCTGCTATGTCGCCCGTGGTTCGCTGGATGAGACAATCAACCACCTGGTGACAGCGCACGAGCTGGAATACATCTCCAAAGACCTCTACCGTGAAGTACGAGCCATCGCCGACGAGACCCGTCGCATGCTCAACGGCTACATTGCCTACCTCAAAAAATGCAAGCAGGGCGAAACTGAGCCTGGCAGCCAACTTGCCGCCACTGACCCTCATATCGCCCACGACGACCAACCAGTGGAGGAATAACACCTCATTCCCTCACTCCCTTAGCGCCTATTGCCTCAGTGCCTTATTGCCTGACCTTCATAAAGGAGTGTATCGTGCGAATACCATTATCTTGGCTCAAAGACTACGTAGACATCCCCATCTCCCCCGCCGAGCTGGCCGAGCGGCTGACGCTGGCCGGGCTGGAGGTGGAGACTATAGAGTACATCGGCTTGCCGGAGGCCGCGTTGCCCTGGGATCCGGAGAAAATCGTGGTGGGCGAGCTCCGCGCCGTCCATTACCATCCCGACGCTGACCGGCTGGTGCTGGCCGAAGTCGAATACGGCGGCCCGGAGCCTGAAGTCGTCGTTTCGGGGCCTCCCAGCCTGCTGCCACTCCGGGGCCAGAGCAATCTGCACCTCAAGGTAGCCTTTGCGATGGAGGGCGCTCGTCTTTGGGACCCCTACGCCGAGGAGCCGCGTATCAAAAAGCTGAAGAAGGCCAAGATCCGCGGCGTCTCATCGCGGGCCATGGTCTGTTCCGAGAAGGAACTGGGCCTCTCCGACGAGCACGAAGACATCATCTACCTGCCCGACGATGCCCCCGTCGGCACGCCGCTGGCCGAGTACCTGGGCGATGCCGTGCTGGAGTTGGACATCAAAGGGCCGTTCGGCCACCTGTACTCAGTCCTCGGTATCGCCCGCGAGGCGGCGGCGCTGCTGAACCTGCCCCTCAAGAAGGACGTGCTTGAGGTGTTGAAGCGGCATCCGGCAGAATTGACTTCCACGCCCGATTTTCTCGAACTGGAGATCCCCGACCCCGACCTGTGCCTGCGCTACTCAGCGGCCTTCATCCGGGGAGTGAAGGTGGCGCCTTCGCCCTTCTGGATGCAACTGCGCCTGCGCCGCGCTGGGATGCGCCCCATCAACAACATCGTGGACATCACTAACTACGTGATGCTGGAGTCGGGACAGCCGCTGCATGCCTTTGACTACCACCTCCTGCGATCCAGGCCTGGCCTGAGCCGTCGCCCTGAGCCTGTCGAAGGGGATGCCGAAGGGCCTGGCGACGACCTGCCGGCCATCATCGTGCGCCGCGCCCGCCCCGGCGAGCAGATGGAGACCCTCGACGGAGAGTTGCGTACCTTCGACCAAGAGATGCTGCTCATCACCGACGGAGGCGGCCCCGTGGCGGTGGCTGGCGTGATGGGTGGACTGACGAGCGAGGTCACTGAGGAAACGACCGACGTCCTCCTGGAAGCGGCCAACTTCAACTTCCTCAACGTCCGCCGCACCTCCCGCCTGCTGGGACTGACCAGCGATGCCAGCCAGCGCTTCGGGCGACGGGTGGACCCGGAATTGACGGTGAAGGCTGCCGCGCGAGCGGCCCACCTGATGGCGGAGTTGGGCGGCGGCACCGTCGTCCAACCGACCGTGGTCGGCGTCATCGGCGACCTGTACCCCGGCCGCCAGCCGCAGCGGATGATCGAATTCGATCCCGCCTACGCCGCCCGCGTCCTGGGCATCGAAATACCAACCGACGAAATCGAGCGCATCCTCACCTCGCTGGAGTTTCAAGTTTCAGGTTCAACAGATAGCGGGGAACCTGAAACTATGAAACCTGCAACCTTGAATGTAACAGTTCCCTCCCACCGGCTAGACGTCACGCGACCCATAGACCTGGTCGAGGAAGTAGGCCGCATCTGGGGCTACGACCGCTTCCCGACGACGCTCTTGCGCGACGAGCTGCCGCCGCAGCGGGCCAACCCCCGCCTGGAAGGAGCCGAGCGCGTGCGCGACCTGCTGGTCAGTTGTGGGCTGGACGAGGTCATCACCTACTCGCTGGTGAACGTCGCGGACGAGGGGAAACTGTGTCCCCAGGGTCCAGCTTCTTCCCCCCCGATTTCGGGGGGGACGGCTCGACTGAGCGTCTCGACTGAGCTCGACGAAGTCTCGCCGAAGTCAGAGGGGGGGCTGTACGTACTCAATCCCCTCTCCGCCGAGCGGGCCTACCTGCGGCAGACGCTGCTCCCCTCACTGCTCCACACTACCCGCGAGAACCTGCGCTTCCTCGACCGCGTGGCCATCTTCGAGATCGGCGCGGTTTACCTGCCGGTGGAAGGGCCAAGCGAGCTCGCCCGCCCGCTGCCCGACGAGCCGCGCCGTCTGGGCATCATCATGACCGGCCCGAGAGAGGCCCGTTCGTGGCTGGCGGGACAGGACAGCACGCCGCTGGGCTTCTACGACCTCAAGGGAGTGGTAGAAACTTTGCTGGCCGGGCTGGGGCTGGGGGGGACGTTCGAGCCGGGAGATCATCCCGCCTTCCATCCGGGCCGCTGTGCCCAGGTAAACGTCGGGGGCAGCGAGGTGGGCGTGATGGGGGAACTGCACCCGCTGGTGCGGGAGGCGTTCGATCTGCCGGAACAGCCCGTCTGCGTGCTGGAGCTCGACCTGGAGGTTTTGCTGGCCGAAGCGATAGCCGTGGGCAAGGTGCGCACCATGCAGTCCATATCCCGCTTCCCGGCCATAGTGCAGGACGTGGCCCTGGTCGTGGACGAGAACCTGTCGGCTGAGGAGGTGCGGCAGGCAATACTCGCTTCCGGCGGCCAGTTGTTGCAGGACGCCCGGCTGTTCGACCTCTACCGGGGCGAGCAGATCCCGCCCGGCAAGAAGAGCCTGGCCTACTCCCTGACCTATCAGGCTGAGGATCGGACGCTGACCGATGACGAAGTGGCCAAGGTGCAGGAGCGCATCGTGCGGCGACTGGCCCAGGAGTTGGGGGCTGATCTGCGGGCTTGACTGAATTAAGGTGCAACGCACTTCCGAAGTGCGTTGCACCTTGAGAATGAAAAGGAGGACCTGATGGCTGTCAGAGACTTTCCCGGCAGGGGCAAGGTGGCTGTGCTCAAGACCACGCCTGATACGGTGCTAGAAGACTATCGCCAGTTGATGCATCTGGCGGGTTATCAACAAGCCCTGTCCAAGGATGTGGAGACCATCCTCAAGATCAACGTCTCCTGGCAGACCTGGTACCCGGCCTGCTCCACCGTGCCCTGGCAGTTGGAGGGCGTGATCAGGACCCTGCAGGACGACGGCTACCAGAACCTCATCGGTGGCCAGAACAACACCGTGGTAGTTGATGCCTACGTGGCCGAGCGCAACAACAAGCAGAAGATCATCGTGGATCAATATGGCGTGAGGAACGTCCACCTCTACGAGCCTCAAGTGGAGTGGGTGGTCTACGAGCCCCAAGCGCCCATGCTGGTGCTGGACCGCATTTACCCCGAGGGGATCAAGATCCCCAAGATGTTCATTGGCAAAAACATCATCCAGTTGCCAACGGTTAAGACTCACGTCTTCACAGTCATCACAGGGGCCATGAAGAACGCTTTCGGCGGGCTGCTCTCCGAGAAGCGCCACTGGACTCACGCTGTCATAGACGAGACCATTGTAGATCTCCTGACCATCCAGCACGAGATCCATCCTGGCATCTTCGCCGTGATGGACGGCACTTTTGCCGGCGACGGGCCTGGTCCCCGGGCCATGCGCTGGCACGAGAAGGACATCATTCTGGCCTCGGCGGACCAGGTGGCTATCGATGCCATCTCCGCCAAAATACAGGGCTTCGACCCCATGTCCCTCAAGTTCATTCGATTGGCTCACGAGCTGGGGCTGGGGGTGGGCGATCCTAAGGACATCGAAATCGTGGGGTACGACATCTCGGCCGAGGACTGGGGTTTTATCCAGGAGGACACCTTCGCCAGTCGCGGGCAGAAGATGATCTATCACGGTCCCCTCAAGCCTTTCGAGCACCTGCTCCTGCGCTCGCCGCTGGTGCCTTGGTCCTACCTCGCATCCAACTCCTATCACAACGTCTACTGGTATCCCTTCGTGGGTCGCAAGCGGGTGGAAGCGGCTCTGGAGACCAAGTGGGGGCAGCTCTTCAAGAGCTATGGCGACGGGGAGGTAGTGATGCCGGGCATCCAGCCCGAGGCGGCAGCTATCGCCCTGGGCGGAGCGGCTCTCTTGGCTGGCGGGCTCCTGTGGGGGTTGTGGCGGTTGATGAGAGGAAGGGGGGGCTGCTGCGATAATGAGGGTTGACTTCCACGTTCACACTTGCTACTCTAGAGATTCGTTCACGTCTCTGGAGGCGGTGATTGAGGCCTGTCGGAAGCGTGGCCTGGGCAAAGTGGCCATCACCGATCATAATACCATTGCGGGGGCCCTGGCTCTTTTGGAGATGGCCCCCGATTTGGTTATCGTGGGCGAAGAGATCAAGACCGACGTGGGGGAGATCATCGCCTACTTCCTGGAAGAGGAGGTGCCCAAGGGGCTTCCCGTTCGGGAAGCCATCGCCCGCGTGCGCGAGCAGGGTGGCGTGGTTGGCGTCTCCCATCCCCTGGACCGCTTTCGCCGCGAGGCCATGGGATTAACCCATTTGCTCAGCATCAGTGAGCAGGTGGATATGCTGGAGGCTTTCAACGCCCGCACCACGTTTCCCTCCGACAACCGCCGCGTGCTGGATCTGGCGCATGAGTGGGGGCTGCTGGTAACCGCTGGCAGTGACGCCCACGTCGCCTGGGAGATCGGCCGCGCCTACGTGGAGATGCCCGCCTTCAATGATAAAGATGAGTTCCTGCGCAGCCTGGGTCAGGGGCAGATCGTGGGGCGCTTGACCACTCCCTTGATCCACTTTGCCTCCACCTGGGCCAAGTTCATCAAGAGGCTGCGAAGCTGAAAGAGGTGAACCACCTCTAACATGACCTTCAACCGCCGCGCGTAGGGGTGGCCGTGGGTATCGCTGTAGGTGAAGCCGTCGGTGTAGGTGTTGGCCAGGGATTCCCCGTGATAGTGACGCTGCGGGTGAAGGGGGCATGCACCCCATCGTCTATCACGACCTCGTTGGTGATGAGGGTGTCATGTGGGATGATTGGCGAGGGTCCATTACAGCCGAAGGTGATGGTGTGCGTCTCTCCGGCCTCCAGTGAACCGGCCCAGGTGATGGTGTCTGTGTCTTCGTTATAAACAGCGCCACCACTCACGCTGCTATCGAGGTAGGTCAAGAGTGAGAGTATTGTATCTGTGATACGGATATTCGCGGCCACGCCCGGCCCGCTGTTGTGCAGCACAATGGTGTAGAAGACGGTCTCGAAGTAGTCTACTGAATCGCGATCAGCCGTTTTGCTAGATGTGCTCAGGTCAGGTAGAGATGTGGTGGGCGTAGCGGTAGCCGTGGGCGTTGCTGTAGGCGTGTCCGTGGGTGTTGCTGTAGACGTAGTTGTGGTTGTTAGGGTAGACGTCGCTGTGACTGTTGGCGATGGCGTTAGGGTGTGGGTGGGGGTGTAGGTTGGCGTGCCCGTCGGTGTACTTGTGCTGGTAGCTGTTGGAGTCGCGGTTGGAATGGGCGTGCCGTAGTACTTCAAGACCAGGGGCAGGAAAACCTTGAACGGGAGGTCAATGACGAGACGGGCATCGTCCCAGTAGGAATCGTTGTGCTTCACACACCACACGGGAGCGGCTTTGGTGAACACGGTGACGTGGTCAGCTTGAGCCTCGGTCGCTACGGAAAGCTGTACGTGCTCGTCGTAGTGCTCAATCGGATCGCTCCACACGATCTGCTCCGAGAAGGCATCGGTGCCACCGTAGGGGTCTATGCCCACCGAGAGCCAGTATTTGCCGGTACGGGTTGAGTGGTGGGGGTTGTCCTCCGAGCTGGACCATACCATAACCCAGATGGAGAATTCCAATTGGCTCCCCTCAGGCACTGCTACTCGCTGATAGAGGCCCGCCGTGTGGGTGGAGAACAAAGTGAACATTTTCTGGGCGTACTGGCCCGATCGGACGCGCAGGGGATCGGTATGAACGTAACCATCCTCAAGCTTGTATTCGGGCCGGTAGTTGTAGCAATCTGTGCCTGGTTCATTATCATACCACAGCTCCCAACCATTGGCCACCTCCAATTCGCCCTTGGGCCCCTCCCAGGGCGCGTGGGGGTCTGGCCTGTAGCTGTACCCATCTTCGAAGCCGGAGTTCACCAGTAAGTTGTAGGAGCTCTTGGCTTGATTTGTCAGGGCCAGGCCCGTTATCGTACTTGCTACAACAAGCAAAAGCACGGCTGCGCTTAAACTTCGGACTTTGAACTTCATTTCCCCCTCCCCGTTCGTCTATTTCGCGTTCTCTCCCTTCGGCGATGAGCCTAGACCTAGCACTAGTATAGCAGATTTTGGACTGTTTGGCAAAAGAGATCATTAAACCAGAGAGGAAGGAGTCTGACAAATGATCATCGCTGTGCTCTCAGACATTCACGACAACATCTGGAAACTGAAAGATATTGGATATTCGGTATTGGCTAGTTGCCAGGGAGGGTGAAGTGGGGTATAATGGGCCTGTGCGCTGCCGCCCAAGGAACCAAATGGGGCGTTCCAACGTCTTAACGTAGACACCCAATACCCAATGTCTAATATCTCTTTGAGGAGGTCCCGATATGAAAAAGTATTACACCCCTATCGCCACCTTGATTATCTGCGCCCTGGTGATTGGCGGATTCCTGAGCGCGTGTGCCAGAGAGACGCCTACACCGACGGCCATTCCTGCACCGACCCACACTTCTAAGCCTGCACTCACTTCTGAGCCTGCACTCACTTCTGAGCCTACCTTTACTCCTGAACTCACTTCCACTCCTGAACCCACTTCTACTCCCGGCCCTACTCCCACACCCCTGCCCCCTGTATCACCGCAGGTGCTGGAGCGGGTGCCGGCCCCAGGCGAGGAGCAGGGCCTGGCTGCGCCGGTGCTCCTGGTCTTCGACCAGCCGATGGATCGGTTCTCGACCGAGAGGGCATTCGTGATCCAGCCGGTCGTGGCGGGGAGCTTCAACTGGCCCAACGACACCACTCTGGCTTTCGCTCCGACGGCGCCCTTTGGGCGAGGGGAGAGCTACGAGGTGAGCGTGGCCGAGGAGGCCAGGAGCGCCAAGGGCCTGCCCCTGAGGGATCCCTTCAGCTTTCGCTTCAGCACGGTGGGGCACCTGGAGGTCACAGAGGTGCAGCCCGCCCCCGACACTGCCCAGGTGGCCACCGACGCCCTGGTCACGGTGATGTTCAACCGCCCCGTGGTGCCCCTCACGGCTATCTCCGAGCAGGCGGGCTTGCCCCAACCCCTGACCTTCATCCCGCCGGTGACGGGCGAGGGCCAGTGGCTCAACACCTCCATCTACACTTTCCGTCCTGAGGAGGGCTTCGATCCGGCCACAACTTATGAGGCGCGGGTGGCAGCCGGGCTGGAGGACACCACCGGCGGCGTCCTGGCCGAGGACTACATTTGGTATTTCACCACGGCCATGCCGGCCGTGGTCTGGACCACGCCGGCCGATGGCGAGCTTCAGGTGGCGACCACTCAAGCCATCAGCATCACCTTCAACCAAGCCATGGATCACGCCTCGGTCGAGGAGAGGTTCTCCCTGGTGGGATATACCGGGACAGCTGCCCAGGGCAATTTCCGCTGGGAGGATAAAGCCGTGGCCTTCGTACCGTCTGCCACTCTGGCGCTGGAGACCGGCTACGTGGCCACCCTGGAAGCAGGAGCAAGGGCGGCGAAGGGGGAGGGACGCATAGCCGGGGCCTACTCCTGGCGCTTTGCCACCGTCCCTTATCCCCGCATCGTGGAGACACATCCAGCCGACGGTGATCTGCAGGCGGACTCCTACGGCGGGATGGAAATCTCCTTCGCCAGCTCCATGGACATCGCCACCATCATGCCCAACACCACCATCATTCCTGAGCCAACCGAGGTCTACACCTACTGGAACAGCTACAACAACAGTTTCTTCATCTCTTTCGACATCCAGCCCTCTACCAGCTACGTCTTCACCTTCGGGGCCGATATAGCTGACCCCAGCGGGAACACCCTGGGCGAGGAGAAGGTGGTGAGCTTCACCACCCGCGATCTGGATCCCAGGGCCTACTTCACCAGCTCTGGCAACGTGGGCACCTACAATGCCTACACCGAGACCATCGTCTACGCTAATTATCGCAACGTCTCCCGCCTGGACTTTGGCCTCTACCGTCTGAGCAGGGAGGACTTCATTGACCTCAACGGTAGCGAGTCCTGGCGCTATTGGGATGAGTTCAGCCCCGACCCCGCGGCCCTGGTGCGCCAGTGGTCGGAAGACGTCGCTTCGCTTACGGACGCCGCCATCAACCAGACCGGCGTGCTGAGCATCACGGTAGCCGGCGAGGAGGGGGGAACCCTTCCCCCAGGTCTCTACTACCTTGAGCTCATCGCTCCCGAAGTGCTAGAGCTGCCGTACGGGCGACCCTCGCGTCAGATCATGGTGGTCTCTAAGCTCAACCTGACCCTCAAACAGGGCGAGACGGAAGCCCTGGTCTGGGCCACCGACTTGGCCAGCGGACAGGTCGTCCCTGGCCTGTCGGTGAGGGCTGTCGCTGAGCAGAACGAGTTTGCTGTAAGCGAAGCGACCGAAGCGACGCTGGCCGAAGGATGGACGGATCAAGACGGTGTCTTTAAGGCCGAGTTCCCGCCTCAGGAGATGTGGGAGCCCTTTTTCGTCTTCGCTGGCGAGGGTGAGGATTTCGCCGTGGCCCTCAACCGCTGGAGTCAGGGCATCAGTCCCTGGGAGTTCGACGTCCCAGCCCAGTTCTACAGTCAGCCCTACTCTGGTTACTTCTACACCGACCGGCCCATCTATCGGCCCGGGCAGCCGGTCCGCTTCAAGGGCATTCTTCGCACCGATGACGACGCCCGCTACGGTTTGCCCGATGGCGTGGAGAGCCTGACGGTCACCGTCAGCGACGACCAGGGCAAGGAGATCTACAGCGCGACCCTGCCCCTCAGCGATATGGGCACCCTCCACGGCGAGTTCACCCTGGACGAGGAAGCCGTCCTGGGCTACTACTTCATCAACGCCCAAATGGATGACCAAAGCTTCGGAGTCGGCTTCCAGGTGGCTGAGTATCGTCGGCCGGAGTTCCAGGTGTCCATCGTCACCGACCGAGACGCCTACGTCCAGGGGGACGAGATCGCGGTGAGCGCGGTCGCCAGCTACTACTTCGGCGGGCCGGTGGCGGAGGCCCAAGTGCATTGGAGCGTCCTCAGCCAGGACTACTTCTTCCCCTGGCAGGGTAAGGGTCACTACGACTTCGTTGATTACGAATGGGAGGAACGCGGCGACTACTATGGTTCCTTCGGCGAGCTGATCGCCCAGGGCACAGGGGAGACCGACGCTGAAGGCCGTTTCACCTTCAAGGTGCCGGCCGACATCTCCCTGGAGAAGCTGAGCCAGGTCTTCACCATTGAGGCCTCTGTTACCGACATCAACGACCAGCAAGTCAGCTCCCGCACGGAGACCGTCGTCCACCAGGGCCTCTTCTACATTGGCCTGGCCCCCATGACCTGGGTAGGCACAGTGGGCGAGGAGCAACGGGTCAGGATCATCACCGTGGACTGGGAGAGTGAGCCTGTGCCCAATGTGCCGCTGGAGGTAACATTCTTCGAGCACAAGTGGTACAGCGTCCAGGAGCAGGCAGATGACGGTAGCTTCTACTGGACCAGCAAGGTCGAGGACACGCCGGTGCTGACCACCGAGGTGACCACCGACGCCGAGGGGAAGGCGGAGGCGGCCTTCGTCCCTGACAAGGGCGGAAGCTACAAAGTGGTGGCCGTGGGCCGTGACCAGATGGAGAACGATATCCGCAGCTCCACCTACCTCTGGGTCAGCAGCCGCGAGTTCGTGAGTTGGCGACAGGAGAGCCACAACCGCATCGAGCTGATTCCCGACAAGAACTCTTACGCGCCGGGCGAGGTGGCCAAGGTGCTCATCCCCTCGCCCTATCAAGGGGAGGTCAAGGCGCTCCTCACCATAGAGCGCGGCCACATCATGAGCCACCAACTGCTCACCCTGCAGAGCAACAGCGAGTTGCTCGAGATCCCCATCCTGTCCGACTACGCGCCCAACGTCTACGTTTCAGTGGTCATCGTCAAGGGCCAGGATGAAACCAACCCCGTGGCTTCCTTCAAGATGGGCTACGCCACGCTGCCGGTGTCCACGGTGGAAAAAGAGTTACAGATCACCATCACCCCGGACAAAGAAGGCAACTACGGCCCACGGGAGACGGTGACCTACGACATCCGAGCCACCGATTATCGAGGGGAGGGGGTGACGGCCGAGCTGGCGCTGGCCCTGGTTGACCTGTCGGTGCTGGCTCTGGCTGACACTGCTGCTCCCACCCTGGTGGATTACTTCTACGGCGAGCGTGGGTTGGGAGTGCAGACAGCGACCAGCCTGGCCCTGTCCGTGGATCAGCAAAACGTGCTCTTGGCCCAGAAAGCCAAGGGAGGGGACGGATTTGCAGAGGCGGCCGGGGCAGGGGTCGTGCGGCGGGAGTTCCCCGAAACCGCCTACTGGAACCCGGCGGTGCGCACCGACGAGAACGGCCAGGCCCAGGTTTCGGTGCAACTGCCCGACAACCTGACCACCTGGCGGTTGGGCGTCAAGGGCATCACCGCTGCCACCGAGGTGGGGGAGGTCACCAACGACGTGATCAGTACCCTGGACCTTTTGGTCAGGCCCGTCGCCCCTCGCTTCTTCGTCATCGGCGACCAGGCTATCCTCTCCGCCGTGGTCCACAACAATACCGACCAGGCCCTGGAGGTGGAGGTGTCGCTATCAGCCGAGGGGCTGGAGATCGAAGGCGGTGCTCAGCAGGTGGAGGTGCCTGCTCACGGCAAGCAGAAGGTTAGCTGGCCGGTGGCGGTCGGGGTTGTGGGGGAGACCACGCTCCTGTTCGCTGCCCAGGCCTGCACTGAGCAAGGCGAATGTGGCGGCGGCCTGGCCGACGCGGTGGAGATCATTCTGCCCGTCTATCACTACTCCGCGCCCGAGGTGGTGGCCACCGCCGGCCAGTTGGATGAGGCCGGAGCGCGGCTGGAGGTCGTCTACCTGCCCAGGAACCACGATCCCACCCAGGGCGAGCTGACGCTGCAAATAGATCCATCTCTGGCGGCGGGGATGCGCGACGGCCTGGACTATCTGGAGCATTACCCCTACGAGTGCATCGAGCAGACGGTGAGCCGCTTCCTGCCCAACGTGATGACCTATCGCGCTCTCAAAGACTTGGGTGTCGAGGACGAGGAACTGGCGACGCGCCTGCCCCAGCAGGTGAGCATCGCCCTGCAGCGCATCTACACCGAGCAGCACTACGACGGCGGCTGGGGCTGGTGGCTGAGGGATGACAGCAACGCCTTCCTCACTGCCTACGTCCTCCTGGGCCTCACCGAGGCTCAGCGGGCGGACTTCGTGGTAGATCAGGAGGTGATGGATCGCGCCGCCGATTTCCTGCGCGACAGCCTGAAGCGTCCCGCCGAGCTGAAAGAGCAATACCAGGCCAACACCCAGGCCTTCATCCTCTATGTCCTGGCCGAGTACGGGCAGGGCGACCTGGGCCGCAGCGTGGCCCTTTATGAACGACGCGAGATGTTGGGCAACTATGGCAAGGCTTACCTGGCCATGACTTTGGGCATCCTGGCCCCTGAGCAGCGGGAGAGGGTGGATGCCCTCCTCAGCGATCTGACCAGCGCCGCCGTCCTCAGCGCCACCGGCGCCCACTGGGAGGAGGAGACGGTGGATTATTGGACCATGAACACCGACACCCGTTCCACGGCCATCGTGCTGGTGGCCCTGGCGCGTCTGGCTCCCGACGCCCCCGAAGCGAGCTCTTCCGCCAGCGGCCTCGCCCCCAACGTGGTGCGCTGGCTGATGGTGACCCGCAAGGAAGGCCATTGGCTCACCACCCAGGAGACGGCCTGGTCCCTCATCGCCCTGACCGATTGGATGGTGGCCACCGGCGAGCTGGAGGCGGACTACGGCTATCGGGTCAGCCTGAACCAGGAGAAGCTGATCGAAGGCCAGGTGACCACCGAGGACGTTGGGGAGACGCGTAAGCTTCAGGTGGAGGTGGCCGATCTCCTGAAAGATGGGGCCAACCGGCTGCTCATCGAGCGCGCGGAGCCTACGGGCCAGGGCCGGCTCTACTACTCTCTCTACCTGCGTTACTTCCTGCCGGTGGAGGAGGTGAAGGCTTTGACCCGCGGCATCATCGTGGCCCGCCAGTACTCGCCCGTTGATGATCCGGAGCGTTTCGTGGACGGGGCGGAGGTGGGCGACGTGATCAAGGTCAAGCTGACCATCATCGCCCCCAGCAGCCTGCACTACCTGGTGGTGGAGGACCCCTTGCCCGCCGGCTTCGAGGGGGTTGACGTCAGCCTCAAGACCACCAGCGTGGTGGGTGAGCCTCCTGAGCTGACGCGGGTTGACGAGGACTGGGGCTGGTGGTGGTTCAGCCACACCGAGATGCGGGACGAGAAAGTCGTCCTTTTCGCCACCCATCTGCCCCAGGGCACCTACGAGTACACCTACCTCATGCGGGCCAGCGTGCCTGGCCAGTTCCTGGTCATGCCCGCCAACGCCTACGAGATGTACTTCCCCGAGGTCTTCGGTCGGAGCGACGGAGGCAAGTTTACTGTGACCAGCGCCGAATAGTCAGGGGCGCCCGGTACCGGCGTTGACCATGAGCGGAAACGGCACGCTGAAGGCCCGTGTTGGTATGGCCAGAGACGGTGACGTATTGCCAGGGTCGCCCGTCGAATGTACTACCGATAAAGAGAAAGAAAGGAAATGCCGATGAAACACAAAACTTCGTTCGGCCTGATGTTTGTTTCGAGAATAGTGATCACTTTGGTCCTTCTTTTCGTTGCGCTACCAGTCGTCGGTGCGCGGAGCCCTGAATCAGCCAGCGTCGTTGAAACTCAGGATGCCCTCAGCGCAGCGGATGGCGTGCCGGGGGCGCGTTTCGTCCACACGGCCACAGACGCCAACATCTCCGGCAACTCAACCTACATCGACCATCCGCTCACCAACGACAACCCCAGCGCCATCGTGCTTGTTACCCAGAACTGGAACCCGGGCGGGGTGGGGGCCACGTACAACAACCACCCCATCGGGGTGTACTACTCCGGCGGGGAGCAGAAGTGGGCCGTCTTCAACCAGGACTTCGCCAATATGCCCACCGGCGCAGCCTTCAACGTACTGATCCCCGCCACCGACGCAGATGCCTTTGTCCACACAGCCACAGCCGCCAACCTCAACGAGAACTGGACCTACATCGACCATCCGCTCACCAACGGCAACCGCAACGCCATCGTTCTGGTCACCCAGAACTGGAACCCGGGCGGGGTGGGGGCCACGTACAATGACCATCCCATCGGGGTGTGGTATGATGGCGCGGAGAGTAAATGGGCCGTTTTCAATCAGGACCTCGCCGCCATGCCCACTGGCGCGGGCTTCAACGTACTGATTCCTCCTACCGGCGCGGACGTCTTTGTCCACTCGGCCACGGCCGCCAACCTCGCTGGGAACTCGACTTACATAGACCATCCCCTCGCCAACGGCAACCCCAATGCTATCGTTCTGGTCACCCAGAACTGGAACCCGGGCGGGGTGGGCACGTACAACAACCATCCCACCGGGGTGTGGTATTATGGCTGGGCGAAGAAATGGGCCGTCTTCAACCAAGACCTCGCCGCCATGCCCAGTGGCGCGGACTTCAATGTGCTCGTCGCTACCACGGACTCGGCGGCCTTTATCCACTCGGCCACAGCCGCCAACATCTACGGCAACTCGACCTACATCGACCATCCGCTCACCAACGACAACCCCAGCGCCATCGTGCTCGTCACCCCGAACTGGAACCCAGGCGGGGTGGGGAACACGTACAACGACCATCCCATCGGGGTGTGGTATTCTAGCGTGGCGAAGAAATGGGCCATCTTCAACCAGGACGGCGCCAGCATGCCCGACGGTGCGGCTTTCAACGTGCTGATCCCGTCCGTAGACACATCGGTCTTTGTCCACATGGCGAGAGCCGGGAACATCACCGGGAACTGGACCTACATTGACCATCCGCTCACCAATGGCGATCCCAACGCCATCGTGTTCGTCACCCAGAACTGGAACCCTAGCGGGATGGGACCCACTTACAACGGTCACCCCATCGGGGTGTGGTATGATGACTGGGAGGGAAAATGGGCCGTTTTCAACCAAGACGACACCTCCAGCATGCCCGACGGTGCGGCCTTTAATGTACTGGTCTCCTCCGCAGACACAGAAGTCTTTGTCCACACAGCCACAGCGGCCAACATCGCCGGGAACTGGACCTACATTGACCATGCCCTCACCAACGGCACCCCCAACGCTATCGTGCTTGTCACCCAGAACTGGAACCCGGGCGGGGTGGGAGGCACGTACAATGACCATCCCATCGGAGTGTGGTACAGCAGCAGTGCGAAGAAATGGGCCGTTTTCAACCAGGACAACACCTCCAGCATGCCCGACGGTGCGGCCTTTAACGTCATCGTGATCGTCTACAAGGTTTATCTTCCCCTGGTTCTGCGCGGAACCTGACATTTCGCAGCGGTTGCATTCCTGGCATGGCAGGTCTGTCGCATTGGCCGTCTTGGGAATTGCCGCTCAGCTCAAACTAGATATCGGAGCGAATCCGAGAAGCCACCTGCCTGCCAGCATAGGTGGCTTCTTGGTTGCAATAATATGCCATCCGTGGCATGATATGTGAACGGCTTACATCGAACACTATTTCCTCATGGAGAGGATGTACTTCCCCGAGGTCTTCGGTCGCAGCGACGGAGGGAAGTCCGTGGTGACCAGCGCTGAGTAGGCAAGGGAGGTTGACTTATTACGGATAAGATACGCATGATGTACTTTGAGAAAGATGATGTATTGCATCTGGCGATTTCGGATGAACCAGAAGCAGGGAGTGTCGAGCTTGGCCCCAACATCACGGTTGAGTTGAATGACCAGGGTGAAATGATCGGCATCGAGATTTTGGAGGCCAGCCGCTTCATTCGGGATTCAATTATGGAATCGGTGCAGGCAAAGATACTGCGTGTTCCCGAGTTACGACCTGCTTGATGATTCGGTGACACTCGTATGTTGTCCACTTGATCAAAATAGAAGTGCTCCGTAGCGAATCCAAGAAGCCACCTGCGCAGCCAGTACAGGTGGCTTCTTTGTTGCCATTAGAGCGCACTTCTTAGTGGTTGACCTGCAAGGGCTTCTGCTGTATAATATCGAGCAACAAGGGGTGCCTGACAGGTTTTCGCAAAAGACCCTGTCTCTGCATATTGTACGGGAAGATTCCAGATAGCCAGTAGTTAGAGATTGGAGCAGGAGTGAGCCAGGATCGGCGCAGATATCGCATCTTTATACTTGGGGCGGGCTTCTCGCGCCCAGCCGGACTGCCCCTTGCAGATGAACTGTGGCGGGAAGTCCGGTACAGAGCTAAGTCCTTGTGCGGGAGAGCCGCCAAGTTTTGGGACGACCTCGAAACCTACATCCAGTTTAGGAAGGACTGTGACGGGGTCGCGCTTACGCCCGACGAAGTGGACTTCGAGGACTTCCTAGCCTTTCTCGATATTGAACATCATCTCGGCTTGCGCGGCTCCGACACATGGAGCGTTGACGGTAATGAAGGGCAAGTCGTCGTCAAGACGTTGATTGGCCAGATTCTGACCGAGGCTATGCCAGCGAGAGAGGCAGTGCCTCAGCTTTACATCCGCTTCGCTGCTGGCCTTCAGCCAAGTGACTATGTCCTCACCTTCAACTATGACGTTCTCCTTGAGCGTGCACTCGAGGCTATCGGAAAGCCCTTTCGGCTGTTCCCGCAGAGGTTTCGGAACGTTGACCCAAGATTCGCAGAAGTTGACACATCTCGTGAAGAAGTCGTCATTTTGAAGCTTCACGGCTCCATCGACTGGTTCGATCGTGCTCAGTATCGCGAATTGGAGGCCGAGTATCGTAAGCAGGGCCTACGTTCGGGCTGGCGGCACCCTGTATTCGGTAATGTGGCAAAACTAAATGTTGTGGCGCTTTTGGATGGGCCCAGATTTCCCGACGATCCATTGAGCGACATGCACCGCGTTCTGCGGATCGAAGAGCTATACCAAAGGTCATTCCTCTTCCACTGCACACCGTGGCTGCTAAATCCTTCTTCGGTGAAGATGCTCTACTCCGGCACGCTGCGAGACTTTTGGTACGGACTCGGTCAGGCTGGAACGCTCAATTTCGGCCTTGCAATCATTGGCTTCTCGCTTTCCCCTCAAGACGACTACGCGCGCCAAGTGCTGTATTGGCTAGTCAAGAATTACCAGTCTGCGTACTGGGACGAGGAAGTGTTTGGTCTGAAGAAGCATCCCCTGGTTGTTGTGGACCGCCGGGAGTCGGAAGAGCAGATGGAAGAATTCCGGCGGCGATATGCCTTCATTGATTGGAGCAAGACGCGAAGTCACATGCGCGGCTTTGACCAAGATGCGCTCGATGTACTGTTTGGAAGTTCATTGGGCTAACACACCATCTAACCAGCCGCTAGTGTGCCCTGCAAGCTGTCGTTTACTAGCCGGTGTAAGTCTGGTCGTGTCAACTGCCAAGAGCAAGGCAGCTTCGACAGCATAAGTCGCAATGCGCAAGCGAGTATCCCTGAAGAGCCCGGTGCGGGAAAACCGCACGCCGGGATCTGTGCGGGGGCTGTCGGGTGACTGGCAGTCCTACCGCGATGGGGGCTAAAGTCACAAACATAGCAAATAAAAGCGGAGCCAAAAGGATTTCATCATGACAATGTTAGCAATGTGGCGAGACAAAGAATCGGTTGCTCTGACAACAGACGGAAAAATGACAGGGTGCGACAAGCCAGTTCAAAAGCTACATATTGTTCATCCGAATAAGGTAATGTTTGGAATCGAATTTGGCGGAGAAGCATTCGAATGGCTGAAAAGAGCTCGCTGTTCCAAAGAACATCCATACCCTGAACATTGGCGCGATTGTTCGGGAGCAAAGAACACAGATAAACTTGAACAAATAATAAAACGTGATTTGTGCTCCTATGTCAGGACAGGTGCAATTCGAATTTGGTTAGCGGGTGTCAATGAACAAGGAGATTTGGAAGCGTTCGTTCTAGACGAATCAGGGAATCGAATTCATAAAATCAAATCTGGCGCTCACTTCAATAAGACTATCGAGTGTGAGTCCAAATCAAGAGGCATTTCACCAGGGCAGCTATTTCAGACCTTGAAAAAAGCGATGGATGTGCAGATTAGATTTTCAGGTGCAATGGCGTTAATTGAAACAAGTAGAAAGTTGATTAACTTTTGTGAGTCTGCTGGTATCCTGCATATTAGTGGTCCGTTGCAATGCTACATAATCATCCATGAATCGAATTAGCAACAGTGCCTTTAGCTGGAAACAGGGCGCCGCCCAACCTATCGCTGGTGTGCCTTGAAGCTATCGTCTGCTTGTCAGTGAAAGTCTGGTCGTGGTAACTGCCAGGAGGAAGGCAGCTTCCGGCGGCATAGGTCGGAATGCGGAAGCGAGCATTCCTGAAGAGCCCGGTGCGGGAAAATCGCATCGGGTTCTGTAGGAAGGTTGTTGTGCAACTGGCAGCCCCACCGCACTGGCGCATCCTCTCAGAGAAGGAGGCGAGGCAATGAATCCAGACCAACCGGAAGAGGGTTCTTGGGAATTCCATAGGCTGACGCCGGAGAGATGGGCTGACTTCGAGGAGCTCTTCGGCCCGCGCGGCGCCACGGGTGGTTGCTGGTGCATGTGGTGGAGGTTGACAGGGAGGGAATTCGATGCCCAGAAAGGCGAGGGGAATCGCGGGGCAATGAAGGCCATCGTGGACTCCGACCGTGTTCCAGGTATCCTTGCCTATCATGAGGGACATCCGGTCGGCTGGTGCTCGGTGGCGCCGCGAGAGGAGTTCCCCAGGCTGGGACGATCCCGAATCCTGAAGCCGGTGGATGACGAGCCTGTCTGGTCGGTGGTGTGCTTCTTCATTGCCAAATCATACCGACGCAGAGGGGTCGCCGGGCGGTTGCTGAAGGCTGCACTGGACTACGTGAGGGATTGCGGAGGCAGAATTGTGGAGGGCTATCCTGTCGAGCCTAAGAAGAGCGGCATACCCGATCTCTTCGCCTTCCACGGCCTGGCATCTATGTTCCGAAGCGCAGGGTTCAAAGAGGTCGCCCGCCGCTCGGAAACGAGGCCGATCATGCGGTATGTGATTGGGTCTGATGGTTAGTGTGGGTCCGAATTACTCCCGTCGCTCAGCTCAGTGTCATTAGTGCACCAAGAAACGGCGAGCATCCCTGAAAAGCCCGGTGTGGGAAAGCCATACCGGGCTCTGTACGAAGGCCGTGGGGCAATTGGTAACTGGAGGACAGTTCGTTGAAATCTCTCAAGTTTGTGTTCAAGTATACTCCCAGGTACTTTGGGCCGTTAGCGCTGACGGTGGTGAGCATGCTCTTGCTCGTAGGCGTGCAATTGCTGACCCCGTGGATTGTCAAGACTATGGTGGCAACTGTGACCGATCCGACGGCGGGGCCAGAGGCGATGGGTTCCATCGCTCGGTTGGCATTGTTGGCGCTGGCTGCCTACGTAGCGCGCGCGGGCTTGCGATTTATCAGAAGCTACATGGCACACGTGGCGGGCTGGAACGTTGTCGCAGATATTCGGTCGGATGTTTATGCCCATCTGCAGCGTTTGTCGCTTGGTTTCTACGAGGACAAGCAGACGGGCCAGTTGATGTCGCGCACGGTCAACGATTCGAACTTGATCGAGCACTTGATCGCCCATGCCATACCGGACGTGATAGTGAATGTGCTCATGCTGATCGGCGTTACCGCAGTGCTGATCAACATGAATCTGCAACTGACGCTATTGAGCATAATTCCGATTCCTTTGATCGTGTTGGCCATGCGAGGCTTTGCCAAGTACGTGCGGCCGGCGTTTCGCCAGCGTCAGGCCGAGTTAGGTGATCTCAACGCAGCCCTTAGCGACAATCTCCTGGGGATCCGTGAGATCAAAGCCTTCACCAGGGAGCAAATCGAAGCCGCCCGCATCGGCGACCATATCGGCAGGTATCGCGATTCGATGCTCCGCGCGCTGCGTCTGATGGCGACGTTCCGCCCGTTTATAGAGTTCTCCTCATCTCTGGGCACCATCGTGATCATCTACTTTGGTGGACGGCTGATGTTAAACCAGGCCATGCCCATTGAGGACCTGGTGGCTTTTTTCCTTTACCTTGAGATGCTCTACCAACCCGTACGCGCTCTGAGCGGGGTGTGGGAAAGCGTTCAACAGGCCCTGGCAGGCGCGGAGCGCGTGAAAGAGCTTTTGGACGAACAGCCCGATGTGGTCGAGCGCGCTGACGCCATCGAATTGATTGATGGGGTCGAGGGCGCTATTGCCTTACGCGATGTGAGCTTTCGCTATGCTATGGGGGACACAGTGCTGGAGCACATTGATCTCGATATCGCACCGGGCACCGTCGTCGCACTGGTGGGACCGACGGGTGTGGGCAAGACGACGTTGGCCAGCCTCATCCCACGGTTTTACGACGTGTGCGAGGGTTCGATCACGCTGGACGGACATGATATCCGCGACCTGGCGCTCAAGAGCCTTCGCCAGCAGATTGGCATCGTGTTGCAGGACGTGTTCCTCTTTCACGGAACGGCGCGCGAAAACATCCTGTTTGGCCGGCCAGGGGCTACTGAAGAGGAAATGATCGCAGCGGCCCAAATCGCCAACGCGCACGAGTTCATCACCCAGTTGCCCGACGGCTACGACACGATGATCGGCGAGCGCGGCGTCAAGCTGTCTGGAGGGCAGAGGCAGCGCCTGGCCATCGCCCGTGCGGTGCTCAAGGATGCGCCCATCCTGATCCTGGACGAAGCGACCTCCTCGGTAGATACCGAGACGGAGTTGCTGATCCAACAGGCGCTGGAACGACTGATGGTAGGCAGGACGGCCATCATCATCGCGCACCGCCTGTCCACTATCCGCGGGGCAGATGTCATCGTCGTTCTGGAAGGCAGCCAGATCGTCGAGATGGGGACGCACGAGGAATTGATGGCCCGCGATGGGCTCTACAGGCGCTTGAGTGAGGTGCAGATCGAGGACGAGCCTCGGTGGAGGGCGATCTGGGAACAGCGGCAGCGTGTGATGGTAAGTGCCTAGAAAGATACCAAGGGAAGGCCGCCTGATCAGTCGTTGATGTGCCCTGCGAATTGTCATCTATTGGCCGCTGAAAGCCTGGTCGCTGAGGGCTTCGATTGGGCTCAGCCGAACAGTAACTGCCGGGAGGCCACGTAGCAGGCTCCCAGTGCTTCCGGGTGACTGGAGGTGCTGAAGCGGAGAATCGCCCAGAGAATGGGGAGCAAAGCGGCAGATAGTACAAAAGCCACACGAATGCGGAATCGACTTATTCGGCGCGATTTGTGCCGCTAAACATTCCCTACGCCTGCCCCACAACGGCGTCGTGGTCCGGCAGGATGTCCTCGGCGTTGCGCACGACGGGGAAGAGGTAACTGCTCAGACCCGTCAGTGCTGCCAGCAAGCCGGTGAAGACAAACAGCAACCCCATCCCTGCCCCAGTGCCAGTACCCACCAGCCAACTGAAAACGGGCGCAAGAGTGCCCCCTTCCGCCATCGCGGGCTCCATTGCTAAATTCTCCTTGATAGGGCCAAGCCCCTGAGATGCGCTACCATCGCCTCACTTTTCATCGTGCACCTTTGCCCATACCCCACCCGTTTCAGTCATCCAATCCGCTATCCTGTCAACTGCCCCCGCCACATCGCTGTTCGATATGTCCAGTTCTAGCGTCGGCAAAACGGATTCCCCGACCAACCGGCGCAAGAGCTCCTGCTCCTTGATGAACACTTGCAGGTCATCATACTGGGCCGGGTTGCCTGAAACCTTGAGCCTCTCTGCGCGGGCCTGTTCAAAGGATTCGGGTGTCCGCGTACAGAATACCAGATGGAAGCCCAGGGCGTCCAGCCTCTCCTCCAGCCAGTGGAAATCGTAGTCCTTGCCATAGGCTTGCAATTGGTAGGATCGGGTGGATATGTGGAAACGGTCAATGATCCACGAATAGTAGCGCAGAAGCTCGAAAAGATGTATCCAGGTCTGGTAGGTCTCCAGAGCCAGGCTCTCTTCGTGTGGCTCGAAGTTTATGAGACCCCGCCCCCAGGGAAAGTTCGTGAAAGCACACCATTCGGCAGAGATGATCGGGGAATGGTAGCGGTACTTACGATGGCCGACGATGCGGGGATGTTCATTCAGGGCGAAAGCGATCTCCGTCTTGAGAGTCAGTCGCGTGCCTTCCAGAATGATCTTGGGGCATAGTTTTGAGGACACGGTACTTTCCCCTTGCTATCCGCTGACTGCCACCAGCACCGCCCCCGAACGAGGCGGCAACGTCGCGCCGGTGATGCGGCCGGCGGCCACCTGCGCCCGGCCACCCTCCCACAGGTCGCGCAGGGCCGTGCCATCGGCCAACAGGCCCCGCACCGGCACGTCCAGGTCATAGACGGCCGGGCCGTTGTTCAACACCACTACCAGCGTCTCCCCCTCCCCCTGGCGGGCAAAGGCATAGACCCCGTGCTGGTCGTCGGCGTGCAGGCGGAGGTAGCGCCCGCGCCGCAGGGCGGGATGCTCCTGACGCAGAGCGATGGCCCGGCGGAAGAAGGCCAGCAAGTCGCGGTCCCAGCGGGCCTCGTCCCAGGGAAAAGTGCGGCGGCAATCCGGATCGTGCCTTCCCTCCATACCGATCTCATCGCCGTAGTAGACGCAGGGCGCGCCGGGGAAGGTCATCTGGAACAAGGTTGTCAGCTTCAACGCCGCTTTATCCCCTCGCACCAGCGTCAGAAAGCGCGGCATGTCGTGGCTGCTGAGGAGATTGAGCTGCGCCAGTGTCACCTCCCAGTCGTAGAGCGCCAGCATGTGATCCACGGCATCGGCGAACTGGACGGCACTCAGCGGTTGCAGTTCGTATCCTCCGGGACGCTCGGTGGTATCCAGGCTATCTCCGCCGAAGAAGCCGAGGCAGGCACGGTTGAAGATGTAGTTCATCACTGCGTCGAACTGGTCGCCCTGGAGCCAGCGCCGGGCATCGAACCATATCTCTCCCACGATGTATGCCTCTGGGTTGGCCGCTTTGACCACGCGGCGGAACTCCCGCCAGAACTCATCGTCGTCTATCTCGTGGGGTACGTCCAGCCGCCAGCCGTCTGCGCCGAACTCGACCCAGTGGCGGGCCACGTCGAGAATGAAGCTGCGCACAGCCGGCGTGTCGGTGTTTAGCTTGGGCAGCGCCGGCAGGTCCCACCAGGCTTGATAACCCAACACTTTCAGACTGCCCTGGCTGCGGACGAGACGCTTTTCATCAGGGTCGGGATAGGCATTAAGCCCTCTTTCGCCTTGCAGCCGCTCCTCATCGAAATAGAACCAGTCCAGGTATGGCGAAGCCCCTCCGTTCTCCAGCGCGTGGTTGAACTGGTAGAACCCCCGGCTGGCGTGATTGAAAACGCCATCCAGCACCACGCGGATGCCGCGGGCGTGGGCCGCGTCCAGCAGCTCGCGAAACGCCTCGTTCCCGCCCAGGATGGGGTCCACCTGGTAGTAGTCGTGGGTGTGGTAGCGGTGGTTGGCCGCCGACTGGAAAATAGGGTTGAAGTAGATAGCCGTGATCCCCAGCTCTGCCAGGTAGTCCAACCGCTCGGCCACGCCCAGCAGGTCGCCCCCCTTGAAGCCGTAGACCGTCGGGGGGCTGTCCCAGGGTTCCAGGTTGGACGGCTTGGGTATCCGCTCACTCGTGGCAAAGCGGTCGGGGAAGATCTGGTAGAAGACGGCGTCTTTGACCCAATCGGGGGTAACGATTTGTGTCAACATTCACCTCCGTAGTGAGTATCCTCACGATCTGCCTCAGCGCTTGCCGTACTCACGGATCATGCGGTAGGGGTAGCCCTCTTCGATGGCGCTGACGGCGTCCAGCCTGTCCAGTTCCTCAGCGGTCAACTCCCAGCCAATGGCGCCCAGATTGTCCGCTTATGAGCATTAAAAACCATTGGCGCGGGCGACTTCACCAAGCCACCGGCCACTCGGTTTAACAGTTCGCGTTTGTGTCTCTCTGTCAACCGCGATGAGACCGAAAGTGGGCCGATAGCCGAGCATCCACTCGAAGTTGTCAAAGGCAGACCAGGCGTAATAGCCACGTATGTCCAGGCCATCGTTCAGGCAACTGACAACGCCTCGAAGTGCCCGGCGATAGTATTCCAGACGGTGTGGGTCGTCGGCTGTGCCAATGCCGTTTTCGGTGACAATCATGGGAACGCCAGCCACCCGGTTGGCGTAGCGCAGGGTCGCTTCCAGAGCCTCCGGCCAAAACTCGTAGCCCATTTGGGTCAGCTCCACACCTTCTTCAGGGGGCAACGACCCGTCTGGCCCAAAACGGTCGCGGCTGTAGGTTTGTACGCCCACGAAGTCATCCCCTCGCGCAGCCTCCAGAAAGACCTCCTGGATTTCATGGCGAAAGCGGTCACGTATGGCTTCGCCGCCTTCGGCAGCCTGCATATCTTGCAGCGCGATCGTCATCCCCACAGGCAAATCGCCACGTTCCGCCTTGATCGCCACGACGGCCTGCTTGTGCGCCGCCAGAATCACGTCGCGCCCCTGCCCTGAGCCAGCGAATGTAAAGGGACCAAATCTATCCGGCGACACGCCAAAGGCTTGCGCAGCCGCTTCCATAAACGCAGCCTGTTGCGGATTTCCTTCCTGGTCGGATAGCCACAGAAGCCGAATCATCATCGGGATATTGACCTCATTGATGGTGCAGGCAACGTCAATGAGGTCGCCGAGGTGTTGGGTTGCTTTGGCACAGTAAAGGGAAAATCTTTCAGCAGTGTCCTCGTCTGTCCATCCACCGACTCCAATCAGCCAACGGGGTGAGGTAAAGTGGTGAAACGTCACTGCGGGTTTGAGGCCGTTCTCGTGGCAAACCTCCAGCATCCGCCGGTAGTGATCCAGGGCCGCTCTGGAAAAGCGTCCTTCTTCCGGCTCGATCCGCGCCCACTCAATGGAGAAGCGATAGCTGTTGAAACCCAATGCGGCTAACAGGGCAATATCTTCAGGATAGCGATGGTAATGGTCAATTGCATCGCCTGACGGTTCCACAAATATGGTTCCTGGCAGATGTTCCAAGACCCAAAAGTCACTGTTAATATTGTTCCCTTCGACTTGATGAGCGGCTGTGGAAGTGCCCCATAAAAACCCCTGCGGAAATTCCGTTTGCATGCTAAAGATCCTCCTTGAACTTTTGAGAGCGCAAATTCTTTACAGATGAGTCAAAATTCTGGACGCGATTGACGCAGACGCTCGCGGATTCGCTGATTCGCGGGAGATGGCCTGCCTCATCATTCAGCGTTGAGGGCGAAATCGAGCAGCTCGTCCAGGCGACACGTCGCCAGACCAATCACGTGGTCGCCGCCACCGTAGTAGACGTAGACCGTGCCATCCACCACCGGGTTGGCGCACGAAAAGACCACGTTGGGCACGTCCCCCCGCAGTTCCCACAACTCCTCCGGCCAGAAGATGGGCTCGGTCGGGCGGTTGATCACCTGGGTTGGATCGTCCAGGTCGAGCAGCACGACGCCCAGGCGATAGACGTGGTCGCCGTCGTAGGCGTGATTGAGGAGCAGCCAGCCGTGCTCCGTTTCGATTGGCACGCCGTTGCTGCCGACGCTCGTGCAATCCCACCAATTCTCCGCGCGCGGACCATAGATGGGGGCCATATCCGCCTCCCGCCAGACCAGCAGGTCGTCCGAATAGGCCAGCCAGACCCGGGGGGACCGGCGGTGCAGCGCAGTGTAGCGGCCGCCGATCTTGCGTGGAAAGAGCACGTGGTCTTTATTGTCCTCGCCGCGCACGATAGGCCCCAATCGCTCCCAGGCGATCAGGTTTTGGCTGCGGGCGATCATGGGCAGGATGCCGCCGCCATTGTGGGTCGGTTCGCCTGACCCGTGGAACTCGCGCCCGTAGGCGGTGTAGGTCATGTAGAACACGCCGTCAATCTCGACCACGCGCGGGTCTTCGACGCCGCGCGAGTCGGCGCCGTCCACCGGTTCCAGCACCGGCCGGCGCAGGCGGTTCCAGTGCGCCCCGTCCTCACTGACCGCATACCCGATGCGGCTGACCCAGTCCAGCCCTTGGGCGCGGTAGAACATGCGGAACAGGCCGTTGTGATAGAGGACACCGGGGTTGAAGACGTTGTAGCACTCCCAATCCGAGGCCGGGTCGGGGAGCAGGATGGGGTTGGATGGATGACGTTGAAGTTTCATTGGGCAATAACCTCCTTTAGATGCGTGAAACGTGAAACGCGAAACGTAAAACGTGAAACATGATGCGTGAAGTTACAACTCGACAATGACACCTTCGTGGGGGCGGAGTTCGAGTTTAGACAGTGATACTTTCTCCTCCCGATCCAGGTGGGTGGAGATGACGATCTGGCCTGTGTCTTCGCCGGGGATCGAGATGCGGCAATGGTCGGCGGTGAAGTTGAGGGCGATGAGGCGTCGCTCGTCGCCGGCAGTTCGCAGGTAGGCGAAGACGTCGGCGTCGCCAGCGTCCAACGGCTGGTAATCGCCTCCATACAGGGCCGGGCTCCCCCGGCGATACCGGAGTAACCGTCGGTAGAGATTCAGCATTGAGGTGGGGGCGGCCGACTGGACGGCGGCGTTCCGCGTGGCGTAATCGGCCGAGACCGGCAGCCATGGTTCGACAGGCCTGTCCTGAGCGTCGCTCCGCTTACGGTCGAAGGGCTCACCAGAACCGGGCTCGACGGCAGAGAAGCCGGCGTTGGGGCTGCTGTCCCATTGCATAGGCGTGCGACACACGTCGCGGGTGCGCTCCGCGCCCAGGTTGACGCCCTGGGGGTCCTGTATCTTTTCCGGCGGGATGACGCCGTTTTCCATGCCCAGTTCGTCGCCGTAGTAGAGCGTCGGCGTGCCGCGCAGGGTGAGCAGCATCATGGCGGCAACGCGCGCCTGGGCCTGACCACCGAAACGCGAGGCCAAGCGGGGGAAATCGTGGTTGCCCAGCACGTAGTTGGGCCAGGCAAAGGGGGGCAGCGCGGCTTCCAGTTCATCCACGGATTGGCGCATGGCCTGGGCCTGCCAGGGCTGCTGCATCAGGCGAAAGTTGAACGGCAGATGCAGGCCGTCGTCGTTCTCGCCGTAGTACTTGATCCAGCGCGGCAGTCCAAACCATATCTCACCGATGCCGCACCGATCTTCGTACTCGTCGAGCAAGCGGCGAAAGGCGCGGATGATTTCGTGCACCTCGTCCTGATCCTGGTTGTAGACCTGCAACAGCCTGCCAGCGAGGTCGTTGGGCGGCAGGTTGGGATCGGCGTCCGGGTTCGGCGGGTTGTCGCGCAGTTCGGCGTCCTTGATGAGCAGGCCGACCACGTCTATGCGGAAGCCGTCCACGCCCCGCTCCAACCAGAAGCGGAGCACGTCCATCATCGCCGCGCGCACCTCCGGGTTGCGCCAGTTGAGTTCGGGCTGCTTCTTCACAAACTGGTGCAGGTAGTACTGGCCAGTGGCCTCGTCAAGCGTCCACGCCGGACCACCGAAGTAACTGCCCCAGTTGTTCGGCGGCGAGCCGTCGGGCTTGGGATCGCGCCAGATGTACCAATCGCGCTTGGGATTGTCCCGACTGCTGCGGGATTCGATGAACCAGGAATGCTGGTCCGAGGAGTGGTTGGGGACGTAGTCAATGATGATCTTGATGCCTCGCCGGTGGGCCTCGGCCACCAACTGGTCAAAGGTTGCCAGATCACCAAAGAGAGGATCCACGTCACAATAGTTGGCCACGTCGTAGCCGAAATCGGCCATCGGCGAAGGGAAGAAAGGGCTCAGCCAGATAGCGTCAATGCCCAGGGAGTTGGGGGCGCCGCTTGTGGTGAGCCCTTCGGCTTCGCTCAGGACGGGCTCCGTCGAACCATCGTTCAAATAATCGAGCTTGTCAATCACGCCCTGCAAGTCGCCGGTGCCGTTGCCGGTCGTGTCTTTGAAACTGCGCGGGTAGATCTGGTAGACCACACCGCGCTGCCACCAGAGAAAGTTTTGTTTCGGGTTCATAATGTATCGGTCTCCTTTCAATGCTCAGTCAATTGCCCGGCTCAAACGAACAGAGCCAGGAGCAGGATGGATAGCTCGGCGGATATCGTCCAGCCGAAAAACTTCCACGATTGGGGCTGGCCGAAATTCCTAAGATGGTACTCTCCACCACCTATGATTATCCCGACGCACACGACACCCATGGCCATGGCTGCCCCGACGCCCAACACAACCCCTCCGCCGTAGGCACGCTCGTAAAAACCACCGGTGGCCGCAAAATGGGCATATATCCGCAGCACGATCTCCCGGACAATGAGGATTTCCAGGAAGCCCAGCACGCTCGTAACGACCCATAAGACAACAGCGAGCACACGCAATCCAACCCTCTTTGATGGCAAGCTGTTTTCTTCCACCATATTCAAAATCCCTATTCCTCGCCCCTTCATTCGACCTGGCAGCGCAGCGGCAGCCACGTGGGGGTGCCCATCACGACGCTGCCCACGGTACCCAGGTACGGCGACGGATCGAGGGGGCGTTCCAGTTCACTCTTGTCTGGCACCGGCTTTCCTCCCCCCACCAACCCTACTATCTCGGCCGGAAAAGATCCGTCCTCCATCGCCGGCAGCACGGCAAAGTGCAGGTGCACCCAAATGGGCATCCCTGGCTGCCCGGACCACTGGCCCTGGTAGCCGAGCAACTGTCCCCTTTTGACCGGTACACCTTCACTGCCCGGCGGAAAATCCTGGACGACAAAAGACTTATGCCCCCAGTCGCTGGCCATGCCTCCGTAGAAGCCCCACACTTTTCCGCCGGGCCGCAACGGGTCCTCGTGTTGAATCGCCACGGCGTCGCGCCAGTCCGTGTGACGTGTCAGCAGGCCGTCAGCCACGGCATAGACCGGCACGCTGTTCTCGTAGCCCTGGCTCATGAAGGCAAGCTGTTTGCTGATCCACCACATCCCCATCTCGCTGCGGGTGGGCAAGCGCCAGGGGGCATCGGGACAGGCTTCGAGGTCGGCCGGTTCACTCCCCTCTACGCGGGGGCGGTAGACGATGGTCTCGGCCCAAAAGTTGGCCGGCGCATAGTTCTGAGTGATGGCCGACAGCATCTCCGGCGTCCAACGCTCTTTGTACACCGGGTACTCCATGAAATAGTGGATCAAGATGGCCGGGAACTCTTGACGGCGAATGCTTTCCAGCAGAGGCGTCTGATCCCACAGGCCCGCGTTGGCCAACTGCGTGACCTCAAAGGGCTGGATGTAGAGCGGCCTATTTTGCAGCGTCATGAGGCCCATGAATTCATCGGCCAGCACCGGGCCGTCCGCGCTTTTGATGACCCAATTCAGGTTCTCGAAATCCCGGTCGTCAGGATCTCTCGCGGGCAAGACGCGCCATTTCAACCCCTCGACGGGGCCTCTCAGCGTAGCCTGCATCAGCAGCCCGGTTTGAATCGCCAGCAGCACGAGGAGACCGGCGCGCAGCCAAGGGTGCTTGCGGCTCCAGACGACAAAGGCTCCCGCCACCAGGCTGAGTGCGACGGAAAGCTCCAGCAAATAATTGATATTGGAGCCTATCTTGCCGATGGTCACCGCCGAGAGACAAGCCCCGATCAGGTATGGCGACAGGAGCAACCAGGTTTTCACCCGTCGAGGGGCGAGGAACAGAAACGCGCCGCCGAGAACGAGCAGAATAGGAGCCGCCTCTCGCAGCTCGCGCCATTTGTGTTGGACCCGCTCGATATCAAACTCATTGACGTTGGCCGTGACGATGTTGAAGTAGAAGCCGCCCCGGGTGAGGACGTTCAAGGCGAGAAAGAGGAGCAGCGACAGCCCCCCGACCAGCGCTGCCAGCCCGAGGGCCTGTCGCCGGTCATGCGTCCACAGCCAGACGAAAGCGGCCAGCGGCGCGGCCAGCGCATAAGACTGGCGGGTGTAAATAGCTGCGACCAGCAGAAGCGCCGAGACGACCAGTCCCCGCCGGGTGGTAGGCCACCGGACCACCACGTACAACCCGGCCGTGCTGAGGGCCAGGGCGAGCATATCCACGCGCAAAAGGGGCGACCAGCCGACCACGTAGGGACCCGCCAGAAAGAGCAGGCCCGTAGTGACTGCCGCTATACGGTCTCGTGAGGGAGTGTAGACGATCAGCGCCAGGAAGGCCGCCGACGCCAGGGCGCACAAGATCGAAATGAGCCGTCCCACCAGAAAGGACGGCCCAAACAACTTGACAAAGGGAGCCAACGAGAGAACGTACAGCGGCGGATAGTTAGAGATAGTGTACGGTGGCGACGAGAGATCCGGGCGATAGATACTCTGCCCCGCCGCCAGCCGCATCGCCTGGTCAACCAGGGGAGCTTCGCCGTAGTCCAGGGGGTAGGGGTGAAAGGCTGCCAGGGCCGCGTAGACAAAAAAGATGGCAACAGCCACACACAGGAACAGCAGCAGCATGATCGTGGCCCCGTCTTTGACGTGCGGCCCGAGAACAGCGAACAAGCGTTTCATCAGACCTCTCTTTTCATCGTTGCCCAATCAAACTGACCTTTGGCCGAGCGCTCGTAAATCTCCCGCACAATCGCCTCGATCTCGGGCTCCTCGACGCTGATGTCCCTCACCGGATACTTTTGGGCCAACTCGGTGATGAGTTCAGAGGCAGACACCTGCCAGCGGTTGAACCGAAAGCGGGCCTGCCGTCCATCGCGTTCTATTAACTCCGCCCGATCAATCTCGACACCGGAAACACCGTCGGCAAAATCCACCATGAGTACCCGGTACGGCGTGAAACGCTCTTTCATGCCCGCGATGGCGCCGTCGTATATAATGCGACCCTGGTCAATGATCATCATACGCTCACAGACCTTCTCAATGTCCGACATATCGTGGGTCGTCAGCAAAACGGTGACCTGCCGCTCCCTGTTCAATTGCTGGAGGAAGGAACGAAAGCGGTCTTTGGCCACCACGTCCACGCCGATGGTCGGTTCGTCGAGGAACAGAATGTCGGGGCTGTGGAGGAGCGCCGCGACCAGGTCCGAGCGCATGCGCTGCCCCAGGCTGAGTTGACGCACCGGTGTGTCTTGGAACTCGTGCAGGCCGAGAAGGTCGTTGAACAACTCCAGGTTGGCCTGGTAGGTACTCGTCGGGATCCTGTAGATCTCTTTCAGCAGCCGCAGGCTCTCAATGACGGGCACGTCCCACCAGAGCTGCGTCTTCTGTCCAAACACCACGCCGATGCGGTACGCGAGCCGCTTGCGGTCGCGGTGGGGCACCATGCCGTCAACCTCCACCTCCCCCGAGGTGGGCACGAGGATGCCGGTCAACATCTTGACGGTCGTTGACTTGCCCGCTCCGTTTGGGCCGACGTAGCCCACCATCTCGCCTCTCTCGATGGCAAAAGTGACCCCGTCAACTGCCACCTTTGACGTGCGTTTGAGCGAAAACAGATTGCGCACCGCCGCAAAGCGTCCTGTCTTACGATCCGGCACCTTGAAATGCTTGCTCAGTTCCCGTACCTGGATGAGTGACATGGTTGCCTTTCTCTCCGATGGCAATTAGTCTACAACTCAACTGCCCGAGCTGGAGTATCCTGCCAACCCCCGCCGCCAGACCAGCGATCCCAGCGCCAGGAGGATGCCGGCCACGACGGGTGATAGGAAGCCCAGTCCGGCGATACCCAGCGCGTTGGGTTTGCCGAGCAATATGGTGAGAGGGTAGTAGTTCATAAACGCCAGGGGGAGAAAGCCGGTAATGAAAATGCGAAACCCCCGCCCAAAGACGTCAATAGGATAATTCTGGTTGAGCATATTAAAATTCATCGAGAGCCAAAAGACTGACCGCGAACGCCCCGTCCAGAAGGAGAGCGTCCCGATGATCCAGGCGATGCAGGTCTCGATCACCGTGCCGGACAATACCGCCACAACAAAGAAAGCCCACTGCCCGGCGGACCATCCGAGACTGAGGTTGCGGTACGCCAGACTGAAGGCGGCGGTGGCAAAAACCGCGTCGACCATGCCAAAATAGTTGACCTCGCGGCCCAGGAATTGCAGCAGGACACTGCACGGACGAACGAGGTACTGGTCAAAGCGACCGTGCAGGATGTCATCTTCCAGAGTGGTCAGATGCCAGAAGAACACCGCGTAGACGCTGTGGCTCAGCAACCACGTACCGTAAAGCATGACGATTTCCCAAAACTGCCACCCTGCCAGGACACGGAAGCGACTCACCATGACCCAGGTGAGGGAGAGATTTACCGCGTTGAGGATGATTACGCTGGCCGTCCCGACCAAAAAGTCGGAGCGGTACTCCAAACGTGAGCGGATGGCGATGCCGATGAACTTGAAATAGAGACGCAGAGTTTGTCCTGAGCGTTGTCGAAGGGATTCCATCATCTACCCTCCCTGTATCGTGACGCGCCGCTGCACGCGCGCCCAGCACAACCGGGCCGCAAGGAACAATCCAACGGCCCAGGCAGCCTGAGATAGGAGGGCATTTCCCAGGCTACCCTCGTAAGCGCCGACGTAGATGGACATGGGGACAAAATAGACCGCCTGGAAAGGTAGGGCAGCAGCGATGGCGGCCAGCGCTGGCGGAAACATCCACAGGGGCACGACCTGGCCGGACGCGAAGCGGACCAGCGAGTGGTAGGCCCAGGCATAACTGCGAATGTCGAGGGTGATAATGGACAACATCCCCATCAGAAAACTGAGGACAAAGATGACCAGGTAGCCCAGGGCCAGACTGACCAGGAAGGCGAGCCCCGCCTGCACGCTGATGGGAGGCCTAAAGTCGAGGAACAGGCAGGCAAAAACAAAACCAGGCACACATCGGGTCAACAACTCAACGCCGAGGTCGCCCACGCTGCGACTGAGCATGTGGAACATAAAGTCGAGTGGCTTCATGAGGTCGAGTTCCAGTGTCCCCAAACGAACCTGTTCAGCGATATAGTACTGGATACGCATAGCAGAGCGCATGACGGGTATGAGCAGTATGCCCAGCACCCCGTAGGTCGTCATGCGTTCCAGGTCCATTCCAAAGGCGTGGGGGCTTTGCTGGTAAAGGATGGACCATAAGGAGTGGCTGGCGTACATCATGATAAAGAGGCCCGGCGTGATGAGCCAGAAGTCAAGCCGGAAGATCCAGGCATTGTGGAAAGCCGCGCGGATGAACGCGTATAGTACCTTCATAACTACGCCCCCCACAACTGGAACGACTCAAACTGAATCGCCGCCCCATCGGGGTAGGCGCCGCGATAAATCAGCCGGTCTATGTTGCCAATAGCATGCAAACCGACCTCGACGGGATCATCGTCGGGGAACTCGACGTGTCCCACGGTGAACCACTCCACCCCATCCACACTGCAGAGCGCGTTCACGCGGCGACCAAGCCGCTCCAGGCGCAGATATACACGATCCGAGGGCAAGCACCCTCGCCCGAACACCAGGTCCTTGTTTCCCAGGCATCCTCTGAAGGATATTTCGTAAGCACCAAGTGCACCTCTGTCCAGTCGAAGCCAGTTCACCCTGTCCTTCCAGAGCAGAACCCCACCGATGGCGGGTTTCTCTCCCGAGACCGGGACGCAGACCGTCTGGGTGGCAAAGTCCCCTGAAACCGGCCGGAGCATGCGCGGAGCGCTCAGGTTGATGTACCAGAGGTCCCGTCCGTTGGCGGCATGGATCTCCAGCCCATTCTGCACCGTGAAGGAGCAGTCATCGAACGGGTCCTGCCAGACCCAATCGGACGAAAGGGGCTCGGCAAACTTGCCGTGAAAGAGGGGTGGTTCGCGAACCGTCCCTGCATCGGTGGGTTCCAGAAACCACTGGGTGAATGGCGAGTCACCGACTTCAGGGTGTTCCTCCCGGAAGCGACGGCAAAAGGCGCGGAACGCTTTGGGGTCCTCATACGCCTCTTCGAGCCCGTTCAGTAAATGAGCAAACCCATAAGGATTCGACCTCAATATCTCTGGTCCCACCAGAACGACAAGGGTCTTAAATTGCCTCAAGGCCTTCGCTTGGTCCCCTTGAGCCAGGTGCACACGCCCTATCGCATAGTTTGCCCAATCTTCTATTCCCCAGCTCCAGGTCCCGGTTTCTTGGATGAGCTGAACGACTTTCTGAAAAGCATCTACCGCCTTTTCCCAAATACCCTGACAAAGGAAAATCCGGCCGATATCCCAATATGTCACCGCTATTTCACCTTTGCTTCCCACTGCTTCTGTGGTTTTGAGTTCTTTAACGGCATACCTCTCGGCTTTTCGGACGTCACCCAGCCCCAGGAAAGTACTCACCATATCCCGCAGGCACCAACTTTCGTGCTTGGCATCTCCTATTTGCGTGAACAAATCCAAGGCTTGTTCTTGCTGTGAGATGGCCCCGTGCAAGTCACCTCTCGCACTCAGGATACTAGCCGTGTAAAGGTGCACCTCCCCCAACGCTCTCAAATCGTGTTGTTGCTCAGCTTTCCGTTCCAGAGCCTGGAGCCATTTTGTTGCCTCCTCTACGTTCTTGTCGTCTCTGTACGCTACAACAATGTGGTCATAGGCCGGTCTGAGTTCCTCCGAATAGGGTAAGCGCTGGATGAACTGTGCCGTTCGATAAGTGAACTCCCGAAACTTTTCCCAGTTCCCCTCCACAAGGTGACCGATTGCTATTGTCTGGTTCATCAAGGCGGCTTCGACCGATTCGGTGTCATCGCCTAGAAGGGCCAGTCCTTCCTTTCCAATGCGAATCCGCTCATCATATCGGTTTTGCCAGAACAGCGCCTCTCCCATCCAGTAGTAGAGTCGCACTAGCGCGCGAGGAGCCAGCCCCATCTCCTGCCCGAGCGCAATCGCCTCTCGGAAGCGTTCCTCTGCCTCTGCAACCTTTCCCGTCCCAAAGTATATCTGTCCCAGCCCTTTCAGCGCCTCCAGCCGCCAATCCTTCCGAGACTTGTCTACAGGAAGTTCGTCGAGCAAGGCCAACGCCCGGTGATAGTAACCAATCGCCTCCTCGTTGGCATAGGCCAGACGAGCCTGGTCACCGGCGCGCAACAGGTACGCTATCGCCTTCTCAGGCTCCTCGGCCCGCTCCCAGTGATGGGCCAGCAGCCCCACCTGCTCCTCGATGCGCTCGGGATACAACCGCTCCAGCGCCTCGGCTACCTGACGATGGTAGATGCGCCGATCCTTCTTCAACAGGCCGTTGTAGGCTGCCTCCTGGGTCAGTTGGTGCTTGAAGATGTACTCCAGTTCCGGTATCCGCGCCCGCTCGCGGATCATCTGTTCCCGCTGCAAGGTCAGCAGATGGGCATCAAGCTCACGGTTTTCTCGCGCAATGGCTGCCAATACACGGTAGAAAAACACCCGTCCAATGACGGACGCCAGTTGTAGCACTCGTTTTGTTTCGCTCCGCAGCCGATCAATGCGTGCCATCAATACCCCATGCAGCGTATCGGGGATGGTGATATCGGTCACGTCCCTCATCGCCCGCCAGCGGCCGGTAGCCTCGTCATGTGCAATGACCCCGCTATCCATCAGGGAGCGGATGATCTCTTCCACATAAAAGGGATTGCCTTCGGCGTGACTGAGAATGCGCCCTCGTAGTTCCTGAGGCAAGTCTTCCACCCGCAGCAGGTTGCCCACCAGCGTCTCGCTCTCAGTAGCGGAGAGGGGATCGAGCCACAGGTCTGTGTGGCGATGGCGGTAAAGTCGGGCAGCGGTCTCCTTGATGCGCCAGCAGCGGTGCTCCGTCTCCGGGCGAAAGACGCAGATGAGCAGCAGCGGGGAGCGGTCGGTCAGGGCCAGCAGTCGCTCCAACAACTCCAGCGATGTGGGGTCGGCCCAGTGCAGGTCCTCACAGACGATGACCAGCGGTCGCTGCTGGGCTGCGCGCTCGACCAGAGTCTCCACGGCGCGGAAGGTGCCGATCTTGAGGCCTTCACTCCCCAGTCCCCGCAGCATCGCCTCTTCTTCAGCTTCCAAGGGAAGAGACAACAGCCGGGCCAGATGAGGATACACGTCGTCAAATCGCTCCGGGCACAGGGTGCGCACCCGTTCCCGCAGTATGTTGCTGACCGCAACCGGGGAGTCTTCGCCCGTCACCCCCAGCAGCCCACGCAGCACGTCCAACCAGAGGAGATACGCGATGTAAGCGCCGTAAGACAGGCAACGGCCTTCCGCCCACTGTAGCGCCTCACCCTCTGATCCTAGCTCCCTCCTGTAGAGCTCCGCCACCAGACGGGACTTGCCAATCCCTGCCTCTCCCACGACTGTCACAATGCCCCCCACGCCGGCCCGAAGACTATTTGTGGCCTCCTGCAGGGCACGGAACTCGACCTGGCGGCCCACCAGCGGCGATATCAACCCGGCGATGCCCCGGGACTTGCCGACTACGGCCTTGGCAGCCAGTGGGCGGTAGACGGTCACCGGCTGGCTCACACCCTTGACCATGATCTTACCCAGCGGTTGCCACTCGAACAGTGACTGCACCAGGCGGTGGGTGTTCTCGCTGACCAGCACGGTGTCCGGTTCGGCGGCGCTCTCCATCCGCTTGGCGAGGGCGATAGCCTGTCCCATGGCTGTATCTTCCCTGTGCTGGCTGCCGTCGCCGACGCTGGCAGCGATCACCTCGCCCGTGTTCACCCCAACCCGCAGGAGCAGTTCGACACCTTCCCGTTCGGCCAGTTCGGCGGCGTAGCGACGGATCGCTTCCTGCATCGCCAAGGCGGACAGAACTGCCCGTTCCGGGTCGTTCTCGTGAGCCGTCGTCGCGCCAAAAAAAGCCACCAGTCCGTCGCCCCGGAATTGGTCCACTTCCCCGCCGAAGCGATAGATCTCTGATCCCAGGATCTGGAACACGCTGTTCATGATCTCCACCCAGGCTTCGGTGCCGATCCGCTCCGCGAGGCTCGTGGATCCTTTCACGTCGGCGAGGATAATCGTGGCCACCCGGCGTGAGCCTTCCAGTTGTACCAGTGCAGTGGGCGGACGGGTGGGGACTTCCGCCTCAACGGGAAACTGTGGTTGAGGCGATTGCGCCAGGCTTCGTCGTGAGCGCTCAGCCGAACGGCTAGGCTCCTGGAGCAGGGGCGTGCCGCACTGGCCGCAAAAGCGGAAGTCTGGCGGGTTGGCAAAGCCGCAGGCGGGGCACGCCCGCGCCAGGGGCGTGCCGCACTGGCCGCAGAATTTCATTTCGGGTGAGTTATCGAAGCCGCAGTTAGGACATTTCATCTAAAGTCTTCGCCCAAATTCTAATGGCAGCAAACAAGGGCAGGGTGCGTCCGGTGACGTGGCGCGCCCCGTGGCAAACTTTGCGTGATGCGTGGTGAGTGATGAGCCGACCGGCACAAAGTCTGAATCACGTTTTACGCATCACGGCCTAGGATGCAGCATCAAGCGGAAGTCAGTTTCTGCTCTGCCAGGGGATCGAATCCTGGTTTATAGCACGTCCAGTGCCATGCGGAAGCGTTTGGCCATCTCTTCCAGGATCGTGATGGCCATATCAACGTCTTCTTTCAGCACCGCGCGAAAGTCCCAGCGGGTGAGGGCCAGGCATTGCGTGGCTTCGGTGGCCACGACCGACGCCGTGCGCAGGCCGTCATCCAGCAGGGCCAGCTCGCCAAAAAAGTCGGTCGGGCCAAAGGTGTTGACCACGACCTTGGCGCCGTCGGCCTGCTCGCGGATGGCCTCGGTCTGGCCAGATACGATGATAAAGATACCCTCGCCTCCCTTGCCCTGGGCCACGATGGCCTGGCCGGCGGCGTACTCGCGCGGCACGAATTTCCCGGCCAATCGTTTGAGTTGGCGCTTCTTCAGACCTTGAAACAGTGGTACCCTGGCCAAGAAGCCAATCGTTTTCTCCAGATCTGCCATTTTTCTCCTCCTGTTGATGAATTGGTAAATTGGGACACTGATCACCAGTCTACTAAGCTACCACTTATTACTTGAGTTGAATGATATAGGTGCTATACGCCTCCAACTCCGCCAGCGGCGCGTAGGCGTCGAACCCACCGTCCGCGTTGACTGCCGGGGCGCTGACGGACGCGCCGGCGAAAAACTCGTTGGCGCTGCCCTCGCTCAGCGGACCCTGGTCCAGGCTGAGGCTGTAGTCGCTGATGGGCTCATCGCTGAGATTGATCAACACGAGTAGCGTCTCGTCGTCGCCGTGGCGCAGAAGGCAGTAAATTCGCCTGTCTTCGGCTTTCACTTCCCGCCAGTCGCCGGTGCGCAAGGCAGCGTGGGCGTTGCGCGTCTGGATCAGCCGCCGATAGTGGCCGAGCAGCGAGTCGGGGTCATCGGTCTGAGCGGTGACGTTTACGTCGCGGTAGCTACGCTGGGGCGCTCGCCAGGCTATCGTCGCCGTGGTAAAACCGGCATTGTCCGCATCGGACCACTGCATCGGCGTGCGGATGTTCTCATCTGGTTTGCCGCCGACGTGGCCGATCTCCTCGCCGTAGTAGAGGAAGGGCACGCCGGGGCCGGTGAGCAGCAGCGAGGCGGCTGTCCTGGCCCGGCCCACGTTCTCGCGGAGCTCGCTCATTGCCCGCTCTTGGTCGTGGTTGGTGAGGAAGGTGGCGAACTGGTGGGGCGGATAGTGTTCGGTTGACAGGCGATGGGCGCGCAGAATGTGGTTCCGGTCTTCGAGCCTGGCACTTTTCAGCATGGCCTCGGCCGTGTTAAACTCGAAGGCCAGGTCAACTTGATCGCCGATGTACTTGATCACTTCGACCGTCGGACTCCACACCTCGCCCACGGCCATCGCGTCCGGGTTGATCCCTTTGTAGAAGATGTAAAAGTCGTGCAGCCATTCGTGGGTGGCGGGCGTGTTCTCCTGGATGCGGCCATCTTCGATGAGATGCTTGATGGCGTCCAGCCGGAAGCCATCGGCGCCCATGTCCTCCAGCCAGAAACGGATCACCTTTTCCATCTCGGCGGTGACGGCTGGGGTGTTGTAGTTGAGGTCGGGCATGCCTTTCCAGAAGATGCCGTAGTAGAAGCTGTCGCCGTTGCGATACCAGGCCTGACCGCCCCACGGACTCCTGTAACTGGGATACTCATCCAACCAGATGTAGAAATCCCGGTAGGGGCTGTCCACGTCGCTGCGGGCACTCACGAACCAGGGATGCTGCCAACTGGTGTGGTTGAGCACCAAGTCAATGATCACTCGGATGCCTCTTTTGTGGGCCGCCTCCATCAACCGAAGAAAGTCCTCGTTGGTGCCGTACTCCTCGTCCACGGTAAAATAATCGCTCACGTCGTAGCCGTGGTAACTGGGCGACTGGGCGATGGGCATCAGCCAGATACCGGTGATGCCCAGATCATCGGTTGTGGTCGGATCGCCGTCGTTCAGGTAGTCCAGTTTTTCGATGATGCCGCTCAGATCGCCGATGCCGTCGCCGTCGCTGTCGTAGAAACTGCGCACAAAGATCTCGTAGAAGACGGCGTCGTTCCACCAGAACGGGCCGGCTGCGCCTTCCGGCAGGCTGACGGGCGTGACCGTCTTGGCTTGGGTGGTGGGCGTCGGCGTCGCCGCTTTGACCGCGGCTGTAGGTGTTGCTGTCGCCGGCGGTGTAGGCTCGACGGCGGGCGCAGCGCAGGCGGCGATCAGGGATAGAAGCAGCACAAAGGTTAACCGGTGGATAAGTCGCATAGGCATCCTACCTTGAGTCATAAAACGTTACGTTTTACGTTCTACTATTCGATGATGACCCATTCCGCCTGGTACTCGTCCAACTGTCCCCTGGTATAATCATCCATCGGGTGCTCCCGCTCTGGGATCTCGATCTCCTTCTTCACCCCGCAGAGCTCGGTGGAGAAGTAGCGCTGGCCGGTGTCGTTGATCATGGTGACGATGACCCCCGCCTCAGGATAGCGCTGGGCCACCTTGAGAGCCGCTGCTACGTTGCTGCCGGAGGAGATGCCGCAAAAGATACCTTCCTCCAGGGCCAGCCTTTTGCCCATCGCGATGGCCTCATCTGAAGTGGTGAGAACGATGCCGTCCAGGATGGAGAGGTCCAGATTGCGGGGCACGAAGCCATCGCCGATGCCCTCGATCCCGTGGGAGCCCCACTCACCCCTGGCGAGCATGGGGGCCTCGGTTGGCTCCACAGCGAAGAGCTTGACCTCAGGCTTCATCTTCCTGAGATAGCGGCCGATGCCGGTCAGCGTCCCACCGGTGCCCTGGGTGGCGAGGAAGATGTCTACCTCACCGCCAGCCTGCTCCCAGATCTCAGGGCCAGTGGTGGCAAGATGAGCCGCGATGTTATCCGGGTTGGCAAATTGGTTGGCTTCCCAGTACTTCCCCGGCTCGGCAGCTTTGATCTCCGCGACTTTCTCCAGGCAGAGATCAACGTCGCTCTCCCCCCCTGGCGTCTCGATGATCTGGGCCCCGTAGGCACGCATGATCATTTTGCGCTCCCCGCTCATCCCGGCGGGCATGACTATGATCACCGGATAGCCCAGCATCCCACCCACGAAGGCGCAAGCGATACCGGCGTTGCCGGTGGAGCTTTCGATGATGGTCATCCCCGGCCTCAGGTCGCCGCGCTTGAGAGCCTCGGTGATCATGCGGTAGTAGATGCGGTCCTTCAAGCTGCCGGTGGGGGTGAAATAATCTATCTTGCCCAAAAGCTGCGGCTTCACTCCTTTGGTCACACTATTGAGCCTCACCAGCGGCGTGCGGCCGATGGCCTCGAACATGTTTCCCGCCACATTCTTGTTGGCGTCCCATTTGATGCTCACCTCTTTACCTCCTAGAATTTGTTTTATTCTCGATCGAAAACGACGGTCTCCTTCCCGTGCAGCTTCTCCATGATTTTGGCCGTGATCAACTCCATGTGGGAGTTGTATCTGACGAAGTCCAGGCTGTCAGAGGGTACGGTAAGCACTGGGCAGAGAGTAAAACTGTGGGCCCACTCCTCGTATAGTTTGTTAAGCTGCTCCAGGTACTCGGTGGGGATGTCTTGCTCGAAATCGCGCCCTCGCCTGGCGATGCGGTGTTTCAGCGTGGGCACCGAAGCCCGCAGGTAAACAACCAGATCAGGAGGTGGCAGGAACATGGTCAAAACTTCGTACAGCTCGCGATAGCTACGATAATCCCGCTCCCCCATGTGCCCCTGGCGGTAGAGGTTCTCGGCGAAGATCTCAGCGTCCTCGTACACCGTTCGATCCTGGATCACGGAATTGGGGCGGTTGAGCACCTGGTGATGGTGGCGCAAGCGCCGGGAGAGGAAGAAGACCTGCGAATGGAAGGCCCACTTTTGCATGTCCTTGTAAAAGTCGGCCAAATAGGGATTGTCATCCACGGCCTCATAAAAGGGCTCCCAGCCCAACTTCTCACTCAAAAGCGTAGTTAGGGCAGACTTGCCCACGCCCATGTTGCCAGCAATAGCGATGAATCTTTTCATCCCTGCATCCTCCTTTGGTCAGGTAGTCGGGTGGTCCTCCATCTTCCGTTTTCCATCGTCCATTCGCGGGAGAGGCCGCTGGTAAATGCCTTGTTCCAGAGCCGACTTGATACGGCCCACCACCTGGGCCAAATCCTGGGGGTTGTGAACAATATTTATCTCGTTGGTGTCTATGGGCAGGACAGGGACCCGGTCGTAATCGGCGAAGAACCGCTCGTACGTGATGCGTAGCGCCTCCATGTAGTCCCTGTCCATCTCCCGCTCGTAGGTGCGGTCGCGGAAGGTGATACGATTCATCAACGTGTCAGTGTCGGCTTTGAGATAGACGATCAGATCAGGGAGGGTGATCTTCTCCGCCAGGATGGCGTGAACCCGCTCGTACATCTCCAGTTCGTCGTCTTTCAAATTCAGGTGGGCGAAGAGCCGGTCCTTGGCGAAAGTGTAGTCGCTAATGAGAGGGCCGCGCTGCAGAGTCGCTGGGACAACTTGCTGCTGATGCCGATAGCGGCTCAGCAAGAAGAAGATCTGGGTCTGGAAGGCATACCTCTCCCGATCGGTGTAGAAATCGCTCAGAAAGGGGTTTTCCTCAAAGACCTCCAGGAGCAGCTCGGCGTCGAACTCATCTCTTATCAGGCGAGCCAGGGTCGTCTTGCCCACCCCGATGGGTCCTTCGATAGCGATGTATACGTTTTCGGGCAAGTGAACCTCCTCACAGTGGGGGCTCAGAAACCAGGTTTTTGATCGAGGATTAGCTCTTTTCTACCGAGGAGAGTGCCAGAAGTGACGGACTGTCAATCCAGGCAAAGAAAAACCTGGTTTCTTCTCCAGAGTACGTGCAGATATAGGATACTCTGTTTGCTCTGAAAAGTCAAGCGTTTTGAGCCCCACTCTGAAATTTTTAAGGTGCAACTTTTTGCAGTATAATACGTATATATAGGGGGAGACAGATGGAAGAGGAGAAGGTCTGGGTTCAAAGAGCTCTGGCGGGCGATCAAGAGGCATTTGCTTGCCTGGTGAAAGCCTACCAGACTGCGGTCTACAACCTGGCCTATCGCATGTTGGGCAACGAGGCCGAAGCCGAGGACGCCGCCCAGGAGACTTTTCTCAATGCCTACACTCGCTTGAAAACCTATGATTCGGGGAGGAAGTTCTCCTCCTGGCTTCTGGCTATCGCTTCTCATCATTGCATAGACCGTTTGCGCCAGCGACGGTTTGCGTTGTCACTGGATGAACTGCCCCCCTGGCGCTGGCTGTCCAGCAGCAGCCGGCCTGAGGAGATCGTCATCCGAAGCGAGGAGCGTGACGGGGTACACCAGTTGCTGGACCAACTGCCTCCCCATTATCGAGCGGTGGTGATCCTGCGCTATTGGCATGACCTTTCCTATCAAGAAATCGCTGAGGCGACGGAGACGACCGAGAGCGCGGTGAAGTCCACGCTATACCGAGCGCGACGGAAGTTGGCCCAGAAGACACTGACTCACCAGAACAAGCAGGCGGTGAGCCTGGCTCAAAGAGCTGTGGCAGAGGGGTGAAAGATGACGAGTTGTCAGGATGTAGGTCTGTTAATGTCGTTGGCGCTGGATCAGAGCATAACCCAGGACGAGGTTCGTGGCCTGGAGGATCATCTCAAGCGGTGCCCGACTTGCCAGGAGGAATGGGAGGCCATGCAGCGAGTCTCACGATTCTTCACTGATGCGCCGTTGATAGGGCCGCCCGCAGGCTTTGCGGACAGGGTGATGCAGCGATTGGCTCGACGCCAGGCCCGCCGGCGGAGGCTTTTGGCAGGGGCGGCGCTGCTGGTAATCTGCCTGAGTCTAGGGGCCTTGGCTCTGCCCGGGATCGTCAGGTGGCTGGCCATGCTCTGGCAGGTGGTCACCGAGCCCTCTCTGTTGAGCCACGGTGCAAAATTGGTGGCCCAACTCCTCCACCTCGCCGAGTTCCTGGGTGGGGCTTGCTGGCTGGTAATCACCGCCCTTTCCTCCTCCCTCAACCAGCCAGCCCTGCTAGGCTATTCCTTCCTCGTTCTCGCCTTGACCTCCCTCTGGATTCGCCTGGTGGCTGGGCTCCGAGGAGAATACCAGCCAGTAATCAATAATGTGTAGGAGGTGGTGTGAGGCGAAAAACAGTGTTCAGCCCGTTCCAAGCGGAGTTGAACTCCGCCGAGTACAAAATCAGTCAAAAACAAAGGAGGTATTTACGATGAAAAAGGTATTGCTTGCTTGTCTGCTGGGACTACTGTTGGCCGTTTCGGTCACGCCCGTCTTTGCAGATGACGGCGGAAAGGTTGTCTTCGGCGGTAGTTACACGCTGGAGTCGGGGGAGGAGCTGGACGGAGATCTGGTGGTCCTCGGCGGCAGTGTAGTGCTGGAGAGGGGGAGCCGGGTTGACGGCAATGTGGTGGTCGTGGGAGGCAGCGCCAAGGTCGCCGGAGAGGTGGAGGGTGATCTAGTTGCCTTCGGCGGTAACGTGGTGCTCCGGTCAACGGCCGTCGTGTATAGAGACTTTGTTACCCTCGGCAGCAACGTCCAGCAAGAAGCGGGGGCTGTCGTTAGAGGCAACGTGGTGGAGAGCTTCGAGTCCGAAGGCATCCCTCGTCTTGGGCCCCTCCCCACAAGGCTGAACTTTGACAGGTGGGGCGATCGCTGGTTCAGCTCCGTCTTCAACATCTTCAGGGACATCTTCATGGCCCTGGCCCTGGCTGCCATCGGCTTGTTGGTCGTACTCTTCTGGCCAAAGCAGACAGAGGTGGTGGGCCAAGCCATCCTCGCCGCCCCCTTGCCTAGTGCGGGCGTCGGACTATTGACTGGCGTGGTGGCTTTGGTCTTGGGAGGCTTGTTAGCCATCACCCTCTGCCTGTTGCCGGTGGCTTTCCTTCTGGGAGTGGCTATGCTTGTGGCAGGCATCTTCGGCTGGATTGCCATTGGGTTGCTGGTGGGCCGGAAGTTACTGGAAGCCTTTAATGTCGGGGGCGTCACCTCTCTGAAGGCTGTGGCAGCGGGTACATTGCTTATCTCTGTGCTTCGCGCCATCCCCTGTCTGGGGGGCATCTTTGGCTTCGTCGTGGGCTGCGCGGGCCTGGGGGCTGTGGTGCTGACCCGCTTCGGCAGGCAGACCTACCCTCTGCCAACCCGCGTTCCACCTGCCCCGCCAGTACTGGCCGAGCCAGAGGAAATCGCGGCTGTGGAAGTTGAACCTGAGGCCGCAGAGGTCGAACCAGAGGCTGAGGAAGTTGAACCCGAGGCCGCAGAAGAAGGTGCTTCTGAAGACTAGCGTTGCGGTCGAACCTGGTACGACCTTTGGAAAGGGAGGGCTCTTCGCCCTCCCTTTTTGGTTGCTTATCGCAGATCACGCAGAGGCTTCGGCGTAGCTCAGCCGAACGTCCGCGGAGATTCAATGAAGTTTCCTCATGCGCTTGCGGCGCGCTCGGCGGTGAATTTGAGGCTGTTTGTAAAAAGTACAAAACTGCGTATAATAGGCCCATCTGCACTATCCGGAAGGGGGAAGACCGGTGCATCGGGTGTTGGGGCCAATGATGAAGTTAGAGGTGCGGGTTACTCGCCCACTTACCTGGCTGGGTCCAGCCTGGGCGGCTTTGTGCGGCGCTATGGCCTCCGGCTGGCTGACGCTCAGTGGCCAGAACCTACTGTTCTTGCTGATAGTTTTGTTCCTGGCTGATGCGCTCTGGGGTACCCTGTGGCATCTGATCGCTGAGAGGGATTGGCTTGTCTCCTCCAATTGGCCCTCGCAAACTCAGGAGGCCAGCCTGACTGCCCTGCCCTACACCGCACCTGGCTCGTCCAGCCACCGTATCTTCAATCGGCTGGGCCGGAAGCTGGCCTGGTGGCGAGCAGTCTTCTGGCCGCGACGGGGCCCAGCCTTTGTTGGCTTCGTGGTTGCCTTGCCTTTGACCTTGGTCCTGGCGATTATCCTGGGGCAGCGAGTCATCATCCTAACCTCAGCATCTCTAGCTATCATGGTGCTGGCTCTTCTCCGCGCCCGCCGACACGGCGCGCCTCCCCTGTCCCTACGAGCCATCCTGGAAATGGGATTTGCCTGGCTGGCCGGGCACATCGCTTTCGGGCCTCTCACCTTGTGGTCGTTCTTATTAGTAGCATTCTACACAGTGGCCTACCATAGCTGCCTCAAGTTGGCCAGGAACAGTGGGAAGCCCTCGCTGATCCTGCTGAAAGTGTCACAAGCCGCAGCCATCGCTCTCCTCATCTTCCTGAGGCAGCCTGTCGTGGCCGGGGTGATGGGCCTCCTGCTATTGCCCCAGATGCTCTTGCAGCCCTTTCTTGGTCAAGGCCAGGTGGAGTTGTGGTACCTGCGGCGTACGCGCCCCTTTCTGATGGCCGGGATGCTGCTGGCAGCGTTGGCAGTTCGTTAGGCCGAGCTCAGTATTTCACCATGCTGAGCCCTCAGCACGAAGCCCTTCGGGCCTATCCTCAGGACGTGGTCTATGCACTCCCTACTGGGTGGCTTTGCCCCCAGCCCCCCGATTTGCCTCAGCCACTGTTTAGTACTGCCCGCCGAAATCGCCCCTCGCTAACTTTTACCCCTGACCGCTGCATCCAAGGAATTCTATTTGACAAGCCACCGTTTTTGTGGTATCATTAGATACGACTTAGTACAACTTAAGACATTTCAGACCAACGCATATCAAGACTAGACTTCCTTCCCCAACGCCCCCACAACAACGACAAGCCCGTTGCTCCGCATACCCTACTGCAGCGCGGTACAGGTCAACAAAGGAGGTGATGCCTTTGACGATTGCTTCATAACATGAGCAAGGTGAACCGTCGCATCGCTTTCCCTACCCGCGGCTCCAGTGTCTACCTGCTATTCGATCTCTCTCGACAACGGACATTGACCTGGAGACGGATTCGCCGCTCACATTCTACTGGCAGTTCGACAATCCTTCCGACCCTGTCGGAAGTGGAGACCTGCTCAATCGTGGTCTTCCACACTCAAATGCAAACCTAAAGGAGGATAAGATGTTTAAGCTTTCAAACCACATTAGCCGTGTAGTCGTTTGGCTGATGGTCACTGGGCTGTTGGTCAGCGCCCTGGTCGCCTGCGCCCCACCTACCCCTGAGGTGATCGAGAAGGAGGTAATCGTCGAGAAAGAGGTCCCGGTCACCGTCGAGGTGGAGAAGGAGAAGGTCGTTGAGAAGGTGGTGATCGAGACCGTGGTCGTCGAGAAAGAGGTAGTGGTAGAGATAGTGGTCACCGCCACGCCTGATATCCCTGAGCGAGGGACTTTGATCGTGCGAGGTATAGGGTCGTCGTTTCCTGAGAACTTCAACCCGCTCCTGCACGATGTCCGAGTGTGGCTCTATGACGGTCTGGTGCGCTTCGATCCAGATCTCAAACCAATCCCAGATCTGGCGGAATCCTGGGACATCTCTGAAGATGGCCTGGTCTATACCTTCTACTTGCACAAAGGAGTCAAGTTCCACGATGGTATAGAGATGACGGCCGATGATGTGGTCTATACGGCACAGTTGACCCTCGATGAGAAGGTAAACTCTCCCTATCGGGGCAAGTTTATCATCGGGGGTGAGCCGGTCAAGTGGGAGAAGGTAGACGATTACACTGTGCGGGCTACCCTGCCTCAGCCATCGTCCTCGTTCCTGGCCAAGGTTTCGCGTGCGGACGAGATCTTTTTCGCCATTCTGCCTAAACACATCCTGGAAAAGTGCGATGACATCGAGATCTGCGATTTCAACCTTAATCCGGTCGGCACAGGCCCGTACAAGTTGGTGGAGTATGTGCCGGATCAACGTGTCGTGCAGGAAGCACACGATGACTACTTCCAGGGAAAGCCTGGGTTGAAGCGAGTGATTCGGCTGAAATACCCTAATGAGCAGACTGCGCTCGCTGCCCTAATGTCGGGCGAATTGGACGTCACCACGCTGTCGGAGGCTGCCAACATAAAGGTGGCGGAGGACGATCCGAGCATCACCATTTATCGCTATGACTCCAACTGGATCATGGCCGCACGCTTCAACATGGCCAATCCCATTCTGGAAGACGTTCGTGTCAGGCGGGCCTTCGTCCATGCGGTGGATCGGCTGAGCCTCGTCAGGGCCGTTGTATCGCCAAGCGCCAACGTTGGCGACTCGCCAATTCCCTCCGGCTGGGGGTCCAGTCCCAACATCCGCAAATACGAATATGATCCCGACAAGTCCAAGGCGCTTCTTGACGAGGCGGGTTGGGAACCTGGTTCCGATGGCATCCGCGTCAAAGATGGCCAACGTCTCTCATTGAACGTGCCATACACCGCTGGCTACGCTCAAGCCGATCTGGCGGCGGGTATGCAGCAGTTCTTGAAGGCGGTGGGGATAGATCTCCAGTTGAAGCTACTGGAGTCCGCCACTTTTGATGAAGCCATCTACCAGAACAAAGATTTCGACCTCTACCTTGGTTGGCAGGGGTTTGGAGTGGATCCCGACGTCGCCTCGCGCTGGGTCTCGGAGACGGCGGAGGAAGGGACCTACATGGCGAATCCCAGCAACTACTCAAACCTAGAGTTGGACGCTGCGTTCGAGGCTGCCGAACTCGCTGCATCTCTCGATGAGCGACAGAAGCACCTGTGGAAGGCAATGGACATCATCGGCGAGGATTGTCCGGCGGTCTGGTTCTTTATGTGGCAGGCGCAAATGGCTGTCTCCAAGAACGTCGACGGGCTAAGTCTCCCTGCCTCTTCCGCCGACATGGACAACAGGGCCATCTATCGCGAGAACTGGAAGGTCACAAGCGCACGGCCATAACCATAACCTATGTAGTTCTTGCTTGTTGCCCCACAGTCTCTGTGCTGTGGGGCAACAAGCATTGGCTGGCCTGAATTCTTGCACGGGAATCAAGGTTGTAAGGAGAAACGGACATGCCGAGGTTGATCGTTCAACGGCTGCTATTGGCCATACCCACATTGCTCGTCGTGTCGATCCTTTCATTCGCCATCATGAAAGCGGCCCCAGGCGATCCGGTAAGGATGTACGTGTCGACAGAAATGTCCAAAGGGTCCGCGGAAGATATTGCCCGCATCCGACACAACCTTGGTCTAGACCGTCCAATTCATATACAGTATATATCCTGGCTAAAAAATACACTTAGAGGGAACCTTGGGTACTCATTGGCCAACAAGAGACCTGTGGCGGAAGTCATTATGGAGAAGCTACCGGCATCTATCTCTCTGATGGGCATTTCCTTTCTCGTTTCCCTGACGGTCGGTGTGGGAGTGGGGCTGCTTTCTGCAGTGAAGCAATACAGCTTTCTTGATTACAGTGTCACGACCTTAGCCTTCATCGGCAACTCACTGCCCACTTTTTGGATAGCCATGATGCTGATCTGGTTCTTTGCGGTGCGGCTTGGTTGGCTACCGACGGGACAAATGAGTTCGTATCAACCTACAACGTCGCGGTTCGTGGACTATGCCAGGCATTTTGTGCTTCCGGTGGCTACCACGTCTTTCGTCAGTCTGGTTGGTTGGGTGCGTTATCAAAGAGCCAGCATGTTGGAAGTGCTGCGACAGGACTACATCCGCACTGCCCGGGCGAAGGGACTGAAGGAGCGCGTAGTGCTGTTTCGCCACGCCTGGCGCAATGCCCTCATTCCGATCCTGACCATGATCGGCTTTTCCGTGTCCAATCTGGTTGGAGGATCGTACATTATAGAGATGATCTTTTCCTGGCCCGGGATGGGACAGTTCGGCTTTGCCGCGCTGCTGAGACGCGACTACCCGGTTATGATGGGGGTGACTCTCCTCTCATCAGTTTTCATCATGGCCGGGAACCTGCTGGCGGATGTGACGTACCTCCTGGTCAACCCACAAATCCGCGAGAGTTGAGAGGGAGTAATGACTTGGTGGAAGTAGCTGTGAGCACGAGTCCCTACCACGTGTTGAAATCTGCAGAACAGAGTTACCTCCAACGAGCGTGGCTTCGGTTCCGTAGGAATCGTCTAGCCATTATCTCTGCCGTTGTGCTGATATTCATGACGGCAGCAGCGGCTTTAGCTCCGGTCATTACGCCTTATGATCCAAATGCAATTGACCTTAGACCGACGGGGCTTTTACAACCGCCCAGTGCCAGTCACTACTTCGGGACGGACGAACTAGGGCGTGATGGATTCTCCCGAGCCCTTTACGGAGCGCGCATTTCGCTTTCGGTGGGTTTTATCGCCTCGGGCATGGCGGTGGCGATCGGTACACTTGTCGGGAGTATGGCGGGGATGCTTGGCGGTTTTGTGGATAACCTCCTGATGCGTTCAGTGGATATCTTTCTCTCGATACCGCTATTCTTTCTGATCATGATCTCCCAAACGATCATGGATCCCAGCATCTACACAGTCATGGTCATAATAGGGATCACATCGTGGATGAATGTGGCACGGTTGGTTAGGGGCGAGTTCCTGAACCTTCGATCCAGTGACTATGTGACTGCAGCAACTGTGGTAGGAGCAAGGCGTACTCGCATTGCCTGGAAACACATCTTACCCAATGCCAGCAACACGATCATTGTGGCAGCTACGCTGCGCGTTGCCCAGGCTATCCTCACGGAATCGGCGCTAAGCTTCGTGGGGCTTGGAGTACAGCCGCCGAATGCCAGTTGGGGCAGCATGTTGCAGAAAGGTCTTACTCGCCTTTTGGATGCCCCGTGGATGGTTTGGTTCCCTGGTATCCTCATCTCCGTAACGGTGCTGGCCTTCAACTTTGTCGGAGATGGGTTGCGCGACGCGCTTGATCCCAAACAGTTGGTCTGAGTTCAGATCCTCACAGCTATGGATAACCCGTTATCAGCTCGGTCCTAGAATCAGAGAAGGGGTGAACATGTCTATTCAGAGCGTAGACACAAACGCGACGGAATTGCACAAACATGCTATTGTAATAGATGGTCACAGCGACATCCTGATGCCCATTGCGGACGGCAAAATCAGGCTCGGTGAGCGAGTGGAGGTGCCAGACCCGATTACGTGGGAGCCTCCACTGGGTATCGCGGGAGGAGCGTCGAGCAATATCTACGGATTTTCGCCGCACACCTACTATTTTAGTACTGCTGGCCAGTACAGCATCCCTCAATTCCTGGCTGGAGGGCTGACGGTCCAGGTATGCGCGATCTATTTGCAGAATCGCGACCTGGAACGAGCGCTTCAAAGGGGTTTAGAGATGACCTGGTGGTTGCATCGGGAAGTGGAGGAGAATGACGATTTTGAATTGGTGACCACGGTCGCAGATATCCACCGCCTCAAGCGCGAAGGGAAGTGTGGTGGCATCCTGGCCTTCGAGGGCTTTGAACCCTTGGGGTTCGACCTCCGATTCCTGGACCTTTTCTACAAGTTGGGCCTGCGCATGGCCAGCCTGACTCACTCCCGGCGTAATTTCTTTGCCGACGGCCTTCAAGAGAACGTCCAAACCGGGGGCCTCACCAAGCTAGGTAAGCAGGCGGTCAAACGCATGGATGAACTGGGCATTGTTATTGACCTGGGTCACCTGAACCAGGTGGGTTTCTGGGAGGTGATGGAACTGAGCCAATCGCCCATGGTTTTCTCGCATACCAGCCCGCGCAAGTTTTTCCCTCGTCACGCCGATGAGAGCCCCAGGTACCCTGGGATTGACACATCGCGAGGCCATGAGCGGCTGGAGGCTATTGCGCGGAACGGTGGTGTGGTGGGGGTCATTTTTTATTATCAGGCGGATGTTGACGAAGTGGTGACGGATATCGAATACGTAATGGACGTTGTTGGGCCAGACCACGTGGGGCTGGGTTCCGATCTATATGGCATGGAGAGAGCGCCGAAAGGACTAGAGGACATGTCCAAGCTTCCAGCTATCACAAACCGTCTGGTGCAACGGGGATATTCAGATGAGGTGATTCTGAAAGTCCTGGGTGGAAACTATATGCGCGTCTTTGAACAGGTGTGGAAAAACTGATGTGCAGATAGTTTTCGGTTTCGATTTTGTTTAAGACGCTTCGCGTCGAGCGATTCGACGAGCGGCTTGCAGGAAGTTAACCACTAAACCTACATTTCGCACTTTGAGAATCGAATAGAGAGCTAAAGTGGATGATGTCTCTTCTGTCGTTGCCTATGTTCTTTGTTATTGTCATTTTGCAGTCTATCGTGACCAGGCCAAGCATATCAACGTGATCGTATTTATTGGAGCCACCAGTTGGATGTCTACCGCGCGTGTTGTGAGGGGACAGATCGTCTCCGAACGAGAGAATGATTACGTCCTTGCCGTGCGTTGCCTGGGTGTGCAGAAATGGAAAGTCGTGTTCCGCCACTTACTGCCCAACATCCTGGGACCGGTGATCGTAGCCGCAACTTTGCGAGTAGGCCGAGCCATCCTGCTCGAGTCGGCCCTGAGCTATCTGGGTTTCGGAGTTCAGCCCCCGACAGCTTCCTGGGGCTCCATGCTCGCCGAGGCAAGGTCCTATCTGAAAACAGGTCTCTGGGTGGCCCTCTACTCCGGACTGTTCCTGTGCATCACTGTGCTCGCTTTCAATTCTGTTGGGGATGGCTTGGCGGACGCATTGAACCCCTACAAGGGCCACTGACCGGCGATATCACCATGTCATGGAGGTGCAACGTTGGATCCTGCTAGCACTGAACACGCTGCTATGCTTCACCGCGAAGCGATAGTCATTGATGCCCATTCCGACATCCTCATGGCCGTGGCCGATGGCCGCGTGCGCCTGGGGGAGCGCACTATCGTCGAGGGCATCACGAAAAGGGACGTGCGCGGACACTACGACCTGCCCAGGTGGCTGGAGGGCGGAGTGACCGCCCAGGTGTGCGCGCTGTTCATCGAAAAGGCTTTCTTGCACATGCCGCTGAACCGTGCCCTGGACATGGCTGCCTGTGCGTACGATGAAATCGCCCAGAATGACTGCCTGATGCTAGCCACGACGAGTGAGGAAATTCGACAGGCCAAACGAGAAGGCAAGGTAGCCCTCATTCTGAGTTTTGAGGGCGCCGATCCACTGGTTGGCAACTTGAAGTACCTGCGGCTGTTCTACCAGCTTGGCGTGCGGATGATAAGCCTCACCCACGCGCGTCGCAACTACTTTGCCGGGGGCGTGATACGCGGCATGGCCGAGGACGGTGGCCTGACTTCCTTGGGCGTCGAGGCCATCAAGATGATGAACGAGCTTGGCATTGTGGTTGATCTTCGGCATCTGGATGCCCGCGCCTTCAACCAGATCCTGGAGATCACAGAACAGCCGGTCGTGGTATCGCACGTGAGTTCCAGGCGGGCGTTTTCTCCGGATCCCGATGCGGGGCCGTACTTCCCTTTCACGTCCGTTACGGGTCTGGAGCGACGACCCATGTTGCACGCTGTAGGCGAAAACGGTGGAGTGGTGTGCATCATCTTCGCGTTGCAGAAGAATGTTGATGCCGTCCTGGATGACATTGAATACGTCGCCGCAGAGATCGGAGTGGAACACGTTGGCCTAGGCACCGATTTCTACGGGCTAGAGATAGCCCCTGTCGGCGCCGAGGACATCTCGAAGCTCCCCCTGATTACCGAGCTGCTCGTGCAGCGCGACTTTAGCGATGAGCAGATCAAGGGTATACTGGGGGGCAACCTGTTGCGCCTTTTTGACGAGGTTTGGAAGTGAGTAGAAAGGGCAGGGAGACAGAATGAGCGAGCCAGTTTCAGACGTCAAACGGACCGTACTGGAACACATCGAGCGCTCAAAGGATCGGACCGTTAGCACGCTTCAACAACTGATTCGCTACCCCACTGTGAATCCGCCCGGCAATGAGCGAGAACATCAAGAATTCGTTGCCGCAGAGCTGAGGGCATTGGGCCTGGAACCACGCCTGGTCGAGACCGAGCCAGGTCGTCCGAACGTGGTGGCCGTCTTACCCGGCGCTGGAACAGCTCCCACCCTTCTGCACTACGCAGGCCACGCCGACGTTGTGCCCGCCGGCGACCCGGCCGAGTGGAGCCATCCTCCCTTCGGCGGCGAGGTGCACGGCGGCTGGATCTGGGGGCGCGGGGCAGTGGATCACAAGGGGCCCATAGCGGCTTCCTTGGCCGCAGTGAGGGCTATTGTTGACTGCGGAATTCGTCTCGCTGGCGATGTCGTCTTCATGGTGCCGGTTGATGAAGAGCGGGGAAGCCGCGCCGGGACGCGCTATCTGTTGCAGACCGGCCTACTCTATGGCGATATGGGTATCTACGGATCGGTCGGGACCCTGGACCAGATTCTGCTTTCCTGCAGTGGATCACTGACGTTCGAAATCACCGTGCACGGTAAGGCTGCACACAGCGGGCGTCCGGGCTCTGGGGTCAATGCCATCGAGCACGCCAGCAGGCTGGTTCTGGCCCTCCAGGGCATGGCTTTCGAGGAGGTGAACCCCTTCTGGGATCCGGACCACACTGATCGGCTGAGTCCTACGCGCACCGGCACCTTGACGGTGACAGGCATTGCCGGTGGCAGGGAAGCTTTCAACGTTGTGCCAGGTAGTTGCCTGGTCCGAGGCGCCGGCGGCTGATTCCGACTGAGACACCAGCCGAGGCACAGAGCCAGATCGAGGACGTGCTCGCTTCCTTGGCCAGCGACGATCCCGAGTTCGCAGCGGAACTGAATGTGATCAACGCGGTCAGTGGGCTGAACACGTCGCCCGATGCTCCAGTAGTGCAAGCGGTACAGGCAGCGGTTCGGGACCTGGGCCTTGAGCCCAAGCTCGGCGGCAGTGCTGGTGGGTTTGACGCTCGGTGGATCGTGGATGCTCTAGGAATTCCCATGGTCAGCTACGGCGCCGGCGGCAATGGTCTGGATGGGAAGCTGTGCATCCATACCGCGAATGAGTGTATGAACATCAGAGATCTTGTTGGCATGGCCAAGGGATTCGCCATGATCATGCTCCATGTCTGTGGAGTCGCTGACTGAGAAGGGGGCGATGAGATGGATGAGAAGATTTTGAAGGGTGTGCGGGCGGCGATTCAGTCGGTCGAAGACTACTACAACGAGCGCGGTATCTTCAAAGTGCAGTTTGGATTTGGGAAGGAACCCGCGCTGATCATCATTGACATGGGGTACGGCTGGGCTGACCCGGCGTATTCGATCGGATCGGCGCGTTTGGAAGAAGCGGTTGCAGCTATTCAGAGGCTGCTACCTATTTGCAGAGCAAAGGGCGTGCCCATCATCTACACGATCCCGACCCGTGGGGGAGAGGGTGACCCTTACCAGACCCGTCCCTCTGTGACGAAGCACCGCCAGTGGGATGCACGTGCATACGAGATTGACGAGCGCATTAGGCCAGAACCCAGCGATTGGCTCATCGTCAAGCCGACCTCCAGTGCGTTCTTTGGCACTTTTCTCGCGCCGTATTTGATCAGACAGGGTGTGGACACGCGCTTCATCACTGGCTGCTCAATCACCGCGTGCGTGCGCACCACAGCAACCGATATGGCTGGGAATGGACCACGGTGCACTGGGCGCAAAAGGGCATGCCAGAGAGGCGAAACAGGTTCCCCAAAGACATTGAGGATATCACCAAGTGGAAGAACGTCACCAGAGGTCTGATTCGGCGGGGCTACAGCGACACCGAGATCAAGGATATCCTGGGCGCCAACTACTTGCGGATCATTGAGGCGATCATTTCATAGCCATGCTATCAGGAGGGTAGAGTGGCAGAACAGATCGAGCAGGGGCCGATACCCCTCTATCTCCAGTTAGAGAGGATTCTCAGGGAGCAGATCGGCGAAGGTGATCTCAAGCCGGGAGCGGCGCTGCCAAGCGAGCAGGAGCTCACGAGCCTCTACAATGTGAGCCGGACCACCGTCCGGCAAGCCCTGAGCCGGCTGGCCCAGGACGAGGTCGTGGTGAGGGTACAGGGAAAAGGTACCTACGTATCCCAGCCGGAGATCAGGCAGGAGTTGGCCTCTTTGCGTACGCTCAACGAGGTTCTGACCGGCGTGGGATTGATTCCTGAGGTTCGTGTCTTGGATGTGAGCATGAATCCGAAAGTTCCGCTGCACGTGCATCAGCAATTGCAGTTGGGTCCCGAGGAGACCACTGTACGCGTGAAGCGGCAGCATCTCGTTGAAGGCAAACCCATTGCCCTGGCCGTTATCTATCTTTCTAGCAAGTTCCAATGGCGCTTTTCAGCCGAGGACTTGACCCATAAGTCTATCTACGACTGGCTGGAAGAGCAAGAGCACATATCGGTGGGCAGTGGGTTTCAGGTTATCACAGCCATGGCTGCTGACGAGGAGATTGCTGAGGCATTGGACCTCCAGCCGGGAGACCCGGTATTGCACGTCGAAAACACAGCCACAACAGAAATGGGGGTGCCTATTGATCACACTGAGTTCTACTTCCCCCCCGAGCGCTATGCGCTGACAGTTACCTTGCGTCGCACCCAGACGGGGATTTCGCTGGAGAGAGTCAAGGCAGACTTGCCCGAAAACCTGGTGCCGAGCGTGTCATAACGGCGTCCCGAAATCCTGGGGCTCTGGGAGCTTGCGTGGGTGGCATAGCGGAGTCCCGAACCTGTTCGGCTTTTTCGCGTGTCACCCCCGACAAGTTGGGGAGTCCGACACCCTGAGCACGCGAAATCCCAAAGCGCCTAAATTCTTAGGAGGGCCATCAGCAGATTATGGAAGAGGCAATCCGATACATAGTGAATGAAATTGGAGAGCGGTTCGGTGGTACCGAGGCAGAACGGCGTACGGCGAAGTATCTTCAACAGCGCTTCCGTTCGCTTGACCTTCCCACCGAGTTGCAGCGCGTGGACTTTGTGGGCTGGGAACTGACGAGACCGGCCCAGGTAACGATTCTTGAGCCGCATAAGGCGGAGTTGGATGCAGCCCCATTGCTCTACTCGGCATCCACTCCAGAGGGTGGCGTCGTGGGCAGGCTAGTCCCTCGGGGTCATGCTCATCTGATTCCCGGCGTGATGGACCTCCTGTCCTATGACATCGTCAACGAGGACGGTGTGCGCCTGGCCTCTCTGATCGTTGAGCAGGATGGCCCAGCCATCCCTTTGCTCAACCCTCGACCCATGTTTCGTCTGCCGCAAATTGTGATCGGCGAAGATGACCATGCGCGCCTCGAAGCCCTTTTGTCCAACGATGGCAGGGTGATGATGCGGGTGGACATCGGTGGCCGGCTGCGCCCCGATGCCTATGCTTACAATACCATCTGCCACCTGACGAACCCGGAGGCAGTGCCGCGCCTCGTGATCTGCGCCCACATGGATACGACCCTCAACACACCGGGCGCCTACGACAATGGATGCGGGCTGGGGGCACTGGTAGGCTTAGCACAGGCACTGAAAGGCGCCGATACCCACCATGGTATTGATCTCATAGCCTTCGCCTGCGAGGAAGTTGGCTTTGTTGGCTCAGGTTACTATGTGAACGACCTGAAAGAGCGAGGACGGCTCGATCAAGTGAAAGCGTGCATCAACCTAGATATGGTGTCGGGCGGGGAGATACTGTGGGTATGGGCTGGCCCAGACGACTTTCAAACTAGAATGGCAGACATTCTGCGACGAGTGGGGATGATGGATCGGTACCAGGTGAGGCTGGATTCCCCTAAGCCTGGCGCTGACGATTGGCAGTTCTTCGTTGAGGGGATTCCTGCTGCCACCTTGCTTTTCTGGCGTCAGGATGTGTACCACAAGCCCATAGACACCCTTGAGCACGTCGACTGGACGAGGGTCCGCGACATAGTACAAGCCGTCGCTGCCCTGGCACGAGAGCTCTAGCATGTTTTGAACAAACGGCGGGTCTTCGTCAAATCCTGTGAACAAGTCACCATCTTGTGGTGATGAAGCAAACCCGGACACCATCAGGAGCGCTTGACCACAATTGATGACAAAGAGCTATGAATCTGCACGACCTGAAGCCATCTGTGTGCATCCACACAGATGGCTTTCGCATTCACGGGCAATCATGTTTGACATTCTTCCCCTTAAGCGCTATACTGTTATCAGCAGCTTTGAGGAGGAAAAATGAAACACTTGCTCAGCATCGCTAACCTGTCGGCGGACGAGGTCTGGCAGATATTGAACTTGGCCAGGGAGCTAAAAGAGGAGTGGCGGAAGGGCGGCAATAAGCCCATTCTGAAAGGGAAGACCCTGGGCATGATTTTCCAGAAGCCCAGCCTGCGGACGCGGGTGTCCTTCGAGGTGGGGATGATTCACCTGGGAGGCCAGGCCCTCTATCTCTCGCCGGCCGAGATCAAGCTGGGAGTGCGGGAGAGTGTGGCGGACGTGGCCAGGGTGTTGTCCCGCTATGTGGACGGCATCATGGCGCGGGTGTTCGCGCATAGACATATTGAAGAGCTGGCCGCTTATTCCCGGGTGCCGGTCATCAATGGCCTGTCCGATTACAATCACCCCTGCCAGGCTTTGTCGGACCTCTTCACCATCTGGGAGAAACAGGGGAAGCTGAAGGGCCTGAAGCTGGCCTACGTGGGCGACGGCAATAACGTGGCTGCCTCCCTAATGTTCGCCGCCGCCAAGGTGGGCATGGATATAGCTTTGGCCTCGCCAGAAGGGTACGAGCTGGGCGACGATGTGGTGAAGTTGGGTCGGGAATTCGCCGCTCAGAGCGGAAGTAAGATCGAGTTGCTGACCGATCCCACCGCCGCCGTGCGCGGAGCCGACGCGATCTACACCGACGTCTGGGTAAGTATGGGCCAGGAGGAGGAGACCAAGAGACGGCTGAAGGATCTCATTCCGTATCAGGTCAACGCCGCCCTGGTGGATCAGGCCAGGGCCGATGTCATAGCGATGCACTGCTTGCCCGCCCACCGTGGCCAGGAGATCACCGACGAGGTGGCCGACGGCCTGCACTCGGTGCTCTTCGACCAGGCCGAAAACCGTATGCACGCCCAGAAAGCGATCCTGGTATTGTTGATGGGCTAAGTCAAGGAGCAAGGGGCGACCCCGGACCCAAGTTACCAGCACGGAGGACGAGTTGTCCGATATCCTGTGGGTATTTACACGCTTTGATTTGTTGAGTGTGATTGACATCTTGTTGGTAGCCCTGATTATCTATGGGCTGTTCCGCTTGATGCAGGGCACTCAGGCCGTTCAGTTACTGCGGGGCGTGATCATCGTGGTCTTGCTGACCATCCTCATCACCAGCGTCCTGAAGCTGGCGGCTTTCAGTTGGCTCATCAGGAACTCGCTCTCTGCCCTTTTGGTGGCTATCCCCGTGATTTTCCAGCCTGAGTTGAGGCGGGCTCTGGAGCGCGTGGGGCGGGCGGGGTTCTTTATGAACCGCCAGGAATCCACCAGCGATCGAGTGATCGAGGAAATAAGCCAGGCCTGCCAGCACCTATCGGAGCGCCATCACGGAGCTCTCATCGTCCTGGAGCGGGAGACGGGCTTGCAGGAGTACATTGACACGGGGACGAGGGTGGATGGTAAGGTCTCCGCTCAACTCCTCTTGACCATCTTTTTCCCCAACACCACCCTGCACGATGGGGCGGTCATCATTCGTGAGGGCGAGATAGTAGCAGCGGGCTGTGTGTTGCCCCTGGCAAGCGATGTGCCTGATCGTCAACTGGGCCTCCGCCATCGGGCGGCAGTGGGTGTAACCGCGGAGACCGACGCCGTTGCCATCATCGTCTCCGAAGAGACAGGCATCATCTCTATCGCCCACAACACCCGCATGGTCCGCCGCCTCGATGTAAAGCGGCTGGGGAAGATCCTACAGGCTTTTTTCAAGCCACGGAACCCCAGGACGTTGCCTCGTTGGTTGGATTGGGTTGGACGATTAACAAGCAAGGTGTAGGACATGATTCGTCGGATTTTTAACGATTTGGGTTCAGTGGCGTTGGCTATAGCTCTAGCGGTCACTATCTGGGTGGTAGCCACTAACGAACAGAACCCCAGCAGCAAGCGCACCTTCCCCGAAAATATACCTGTCCAGGTGTTGAACAAGGCCGAGGGCATGGTCATCTTCCCCGAGGTCGTCAAGAGTGTCAAGGTCGTTGTCCGAGCGCCTCAGATCAGTTGGGACAGGTTGGGTGCTGAGAAGTTCGAAGCCTTTGTTGACCTGGAAGGATTGCCCGCCGGGCGGCATGACATTGAGATCCAGGTCACCTGCACCGATCGGTTCGTCAACATCCTGGAGGTGCAGCCCCCTGAGGTCAGCATCCGACTGGAAGAATACAGGGAGAAAGAGTTAGGAGTACAGGCCAGGGTCATGGATAATCCCCCCCTGGGCTACGTTGCTCGGGCTCCTGCCGTCGCTCCTTCCAGAGCGAAGGTGAGCGGGCCAGCCTCCATGGTTGATCAGGTGAGTGAGTTAGTGGCTGAGATCTATCTGGGGGGAGCTAAAGAGACCCTGGAGCGGCTGGTAAACCTCTCAGCACGAAACGAGGAAGGCGAGGCTGTGGGTTGGGTAGAAGTTGACCCGCCTGAGGCCGAGGTGCGAGTGCCTATTGATCAGAGGCGTGGCTATAAAGAAGTAACTGTGAGACCCATCGTGGAGGGGGAAGTAGCTCCCGGCCACAGCATCATCAGCGTTTCCGTCGAGCCTTCCAATGCGACCATCTTCGGCAGCCCGCTGGTCATCGAGGGAATACCCGGCTATCTGGAAACAACTCCCATCGTCGTCAGCGAGGCCAGCGCCGATGTCGTCGAGCGGGTCACTCTGACCCTGCCCCAAGGCGTCACCGTGCTGGGTGAACAATCTGTCCTCGTTACAATCAGCGTGACGGCCATCGAAAGCAGTCTGACGGTGCAGCGGGAACTGGTCATCCAGGGACTGCAGCCAGGCCTGAACGCCACGCCGTCGCCCGAAGTGGTGGACGTCATCCTCTCAGGCCCCGTGCCCAAGCTGGATGCGCTGAAGCCGGAGGATGTGCAAGTCATCTTGGGCCTCTTCGACCTGCAGTCGGGTACCTACAAGATAACGCCCGAAGTCGTCGTGCCCGAAGGACTCAAGGTGGAGAGCATCCTGCCGGATACCATCGAGGTAGAAATAAACATCGGTCCCTCCCTCGCCCCGACCAAGACGCCAGAACCAACCGAGACGCCGCAACCTACTGAGACGCCAGAACCTACCGAGACGCCAGAACCTACCGAGACGCCTGAGCCCACTGAGATGCCGGAACCAACCGAGACGCCGGAACCTACCGAGACGCCAGAACCCATCGAGACGCTTACCCCAACGCCGCCGCAACCTACCCCCACGCCTACTCTCACCCCCACACCTGTACCCTCCCCCATACCCACGCCTGCCCTCCTGGCCGAGTGCCCTGATCCCGGAGCTCGCCTCACTTATCCCACAATGAACGCCGTGTTGAGGGGATTAGTCCAGATTCTTGGTTCTGCCCACGTTGACGCCATCAACGTGGGCTTCGGCTATTACAAGTTCGAGTATCGCCGCGAGGGGGTATCCGACTGGTCGTTCCTGCAACAGTTTGGGGAACCTGTGACTGATGACCTCCTGGGCGTTTGGGACACTTCGGACTTACCTGCTGGAAATTACTGGTTCCGTTTGGTGGTAGTCAAGAAAGACGGAAACTACATCGAGCCTTGCCAGGTGCCAGTGAAAGTGAGCAAGTGAGCAAGTATGCCTAAACCCATCGTAGCCATCGTTGGTAGGCCCAACGTTGGCAAGTCAACTCTATTCAACAGGGTGGTGGGGCAGCGCCTGGCCATCACCCATGAGGTTCCAGGCACCACTCGCGACCGCCTCTACGCCGAAGCCGAGTGGAACGGGGTGATCTTCATTTTGGTGGACACGGCCGGACTGGAACTCCGAACTCCGAGTTCCGAATTCCGAATTCCGAATTTGGACGACGATCTCATGGCCCAGGTGCGAGCCCAGGCGCAGATCGCCATTGCCGAGGCCGATGTGATTCTCTTCCTGGTTGACGTCAAGGACGGGCTGACGGCAAGCGATGAGGAGGTGGCTCAGGTGCTTCGCCGCACAGCCAAGCCGGTGTTGCTGGCCGTCAATAAGGCCGAAAGCCAGGCCCGCCGAGAGGCGGCAGTGGAGTTTTACGCCCTGGGCCTGGGAGAGCTGTATCCCATCTCGGCCCTGCACGGCACGGGCACCGGCGACCTGTTGGATCAGGTGGTAGGTGCGTTCCCGATGGAAGAGGAAGAGGAGGAGCTAGAGGCGGTCAAGATCGCCATCGTCGGGCGCCCCAACGTGGGCAAGTCCTCCCTGCTCAACAAAATCCTGGGCCAGGAGCGGTCCATCGTCCACGATGTCCCAGGCACCACTCGAGACGCGATTGATACTCAACTGGAGTGGGAGGGCGAGTCGCTGGTGCTAATTGATACGGCCGGCATTCGCAGGAAGGGTAGTATCCAGCGAGGAGTGGAAAAATACAGTGTGCTGAGAGCACTGAGGGCCATAAATCGAGCCGATGTAGTGCTGCTCCTGATAGATGCCGTGGAGGGAGCCACCGCCCAGGATGCTCACATCGCCGGCTATATCCTGGAGGAAGCCAAAAGCGTGGTGGTGGTGGTCAACAAATGGGACTTGGTGGAGAAGGATACTTACACCATGCAGATTTACGTAGAGCATGTGTACACCGTCCTGCGTTTTCTTGACTATGTGCCCATGCTCTTCATCTCCGCACTGACCGGCCAGCGGGTGGATCAGGTGTTGCCCACCGCCCTGCGCGTCCAAGATGCGCGCCTAATCCGCATCTCCACCGCCGAGCTGAACCGCATCTTGCAAGAAGCCGTAGCTCGCCACTCCCCGCCCAGCAAGGCCGGCAAGCGCCTGAAGTTCTACTACGCCACCCAGGCTAGAGTGGATCCCCCTACCTTCGTCTTCTTCGTTAACGACCCCCACCTGGTGCACTTCTCCTATGAACGCTACTTGGAGAACCGGCTGAGGGAGTATTACGGTTTTCTGGGAACGCCGCTGAGGTTGAGTTTCAGGAAGCGGGGAAAAGGATAGCATGGCTGAATTTTGGATTGGCGAGCGTTAAACATAAGCAACCTTAGAATTTTCGGTAGTGGTGAATTTTGACTGATAACCAAATAGCGTTCAATACCACCCATGTTGGCACCGGGACACAACCCCCACAGAAAGGCCAAAGACTGGATCGAAGTGAGGTTTCCGCCCCTTAATCGT
>SDBT01000473.1_pt1 | contig 63522 bp, 41 predicted proteins | sample 2277101 | NCBI WGS metagenome assembly SDBT01 (sample SAMN10404973, study PRJNA504765) | marine sediment metagenome | isolation source: marine sediment core GS10_PC15, 103 cmbsf | place: Arctic Ocean: Southern Knipovich Ridge | collected 2010 | reverse complement strand
CAGGGCGGTGGCGTGCCCGCCATAGCCAAGTGTGCAGTCGGCGACGATCTGGCCCGGCATGGGCGCCAGAATATTGATCGCCTCGCTCAGCAGCACGGGCACATGCGCCCCTGCTGGCGTGCGACGACGCCCGCGAACGTGCTGGAGCATCTCGGCGTCGCCGGCAAGTTCCTTGTAGCGTTGCTCAAAGCGACGAGGGTGGCTGCCTGGATATCGCTTTCGGCGACGTGGCTTGCCGCCGGGAGCGGGCTGGTTGTCGGGCTGCTCTGTCATGATTCACCGGATTATATCTCCTGATGCGCAAGGTGGCAGAGTCTATTACATCATTTATTTGGCGAATTCCGATCCCGGGCGATCCGCAGAAACATTTGATTACATGGACGGTTGGACATCTCTTGCCGCATTGGGACTCGCTATGCAGCAAGGTCAAAGCGGTGTGATGGCCACATAGCGGGGGCGTTTGCATTGGGCTCGCGGCATGATCGGCCATAATCAGCGGGCAGTTCGGGGTAGTCCAAGAAGATGTTGGCATTCAAGATCGACTCAGCTATACAATATCTTCAGCCGAGCCCGACATGGGGTATTGGTACATCCGAAATTCTGTTTCGAGGATACGAAGTGAGCACAGATGCAATCCCTCTTTCCAGTCAGGATATCACGCAGGCCGAAATCGATGCTGTCGAAGCTGTTATGCGAAGTGACCGCCTTAGCCTTGGTCCGCGGATTGAAGCCTTTGAGGCCGCCGTCGCCAAGCGTGCCGGGCGCAAGTACGGTATCGGCGTTAACAGCGGCACAAGCGGGCTGCACCTGTGCGTAAAATCCTTGGGCATCGGCCCGGGCGACGAAGTAATAACCACCCCCTTCTCGTTCATAGCCACGACCAATTGCGTACTGTTCGAACGAGCGACGCCAGTGTTCGTGGACATCGATCCGGAAACTTATAACGTCGATCCTGCCGCCATTGAGGCCGCCATCACCGATAAGACCAAGGCGATACTGCCCGTGGAAGTGTTCGGCAATATGGCACACTTCGATGCATACGAAGCAATCGCCAAGGACAACAACCTGGCGATGATCGAAGACTGCTGCGAGGCACTGGGCGGATCACTGGGCGAGCGTCCTGCCGGAAATTTTGGCGAGTGCGGCGTGTTCGCATTCTATCCCAACAAGCAGATTACAACCGGCGAAGGCGGCATGATCGTCACCGATCGCCAAGACATTCGCGACATGTGCGTCTCGCTACGAAACCAGGGCCGGGCGACGGACGCCTGGCTGAGTCATGCGAGGCTGGGCTACAACTATCGCATGAGCGAAATCAATGCAGCCATCGGCGAGGTCCAGACGCAACGCCTCGACGAAATCGTTGCCAAACGCCGCAACGCAGCTGAGCTGTACAACCAGGCACTTGCCGATATCGATGGAATCCATCTGCCGCCCATGACCGAGCGGGACACGGCAAGCTGGTTCGTCTATGTAATTCGCCTGGCGGATAGTTTCAGCCGGAAAGATCGCGATGCAGTGCTGCAGCATCTTCGTAACAACGGCATCGGCTGCAATAACTACTTCGTACCGATCCACACGCAGCCGTATATCATGGAAATGCTCGGCACGAAAGCGGGAGACTTCCCCGTCACCGAGCGCATCGCCGAGCGGACCATCGCCCTGCCGTTCTTCGCAAACATTACTCCCGAGCAGGTGAAGCGCGTCAGGGATATCCTGACCGAAGCACTGAGATCGGTATAGGTGCAACTTGGCAAATGCGATAGAGAAATTCGAAAGTGCCTTCAGCCAGTTGACCGGCATGAAGCATGGCTTTGCGTTCTGGAAAGGGCGCGTGGCGATGTATGCAATCCTGAAATCTCTCGGGGTTGGTCAGGACGATGAAGTAATCCTGCCCGGCTACACGTGCGTGATGGATGTCAACCCGATCAAGTATCTTGGGGCCAAGCCCGTATACGTCGATATCGACCCGACCACTTACAATATCGATGTCGAACTGCTTGAAGAAAAGATAACTTCCAGGACCAAGGTGATAATCGCCCAGCATACGTATGGTTATCCTTGCGAAATGGATGCGATCATGGAGATCGCCGAGCGTCGGGGCATCCCGGTAGTCGAAGACTGCTGCCTTGCGATGGGCTCGCGATACAAGGGCAAGCTTTGCGGCACGTTTGGAGTGGCTTCTTACTGGTCATTCCAGTGGAACAAACCTTTCACAACCGGCATCGGCGGCATGGCCACCACGAATGACGACGATCTTGCCGCCAAGATTCTGGATTTGCGCAAGAACGCCCTTAGTGACCCACCGACCAAAGCTGCCCTCATGCTGTCGATCCAGCGGATGGTTTATCGAACGTTCATCTATCCCCGCACGACAGCTCTGGCGACGCTCCTTTTCAGATGGCTTACAAAGAAGGGTATCGTCGTAGGCTCGTCCAGCACTGCAGAGTACAAACCCGTGATGGCCGACGATTTCTTCATGGGTATGAGCGCCGGACAGGCCCGGGCAGGACTGAGACATCTAAAGAAACTCGATAAGAACATCTCGCATCGCAAACAGATGCTCAAGACATACGATCAGCTACTGGCTGATGCAGGTTTCCAGGTTCCCAAGATTCCTGATTACATGGATCCGAGTCTGGTGAGATACCCCGTTCGCGTCGCTTCAAAAGCCAACGCTATAGCACTTGCACCGAAGCATTTCATAGAACTCGGAACTTGGTTCGAGTGCCCGTTGCACCCGATCGAAACACCAATGCACATGTACGATTACGTCGATGGGATGTGCCCCGTCGCGGAAAAGGCATCGCGGGAAGTGGTCAATCTGCCCACGCACCCACGGGCTGGCAAATCGACTGCAAAACGCAGCGTCAAACTCATAAGCGAAATCGGCCCAGCGTCGACAGGGTAGCCTGAAAGCAATTTTGGAGACATTAAAAATGATCGTCGCCAACGCAATTTCAGTGGACGTCGAGGACTGGTATCAGTCTACAATCGACAGTAATGCCCCACTCTCTGACCGGTTCGTAGCCAGCACTGAACGCATTCTGGATGCTTTTGATGCTGCTAATGTCAAAGGAACGTTTTTTATTCTTGGGCTCGTTGCCGAGAAGACACCTCACGTCGTCAGGGCCATTGCCGACCGTGGACATGAAGTCCAAAGCCACGGTCATGGGCATCTGGACAACCGCCTGCTGTCCGAGGAGCAGCTTCGTGAAGATCTCCTGAAAGCAAAAAATCTGATCGAGAATATTACCGGCCAGGAAGTCTACGCTTATCGAGCGCCCTGCTTTACTATCGACCAGAGCAATCTCTGGGCTCTGGATGTACTGGCTGAAACAGGCCATCGATATGATTCGTCGATCTTCCCGTTAAAGACTTCACGCTACGGTATTGACGGCTATCCAGTAGAACCCAGAATCATCGAAACGCCTCGCGGACACAGGTTAATAGAGGCACCAGTTGCGTGCTTCGATTTCCTTGGCAAACGTTTACCAATTGGGGGAGGCGGATACTTCCGTCTATGGCCTTATCGAGTCATACGTGCCGCTTGGCGACAGTTTGCGAAAATGGAACAATCTGGGATAGTCTATATGCATCCATACGAATATGACCCAAGGGAGACAGAGGCTTACCGCAGCGAAGTGTCGTTATTGCAACGCATTCATCAAGGACTGGGGCGTAAGGGTTTTCCACGAAAGATCGATCAACTTCTGCAGGAATTCACCTTTGTGCCAATGCGAGAAGTACTGTCAGACCTGCTAGGACAAATCTAATGAAAATCGCCATTTTAACTGCTAACGAGCCATTGTATTTGCCCGCATTCTTCAACAGGTTCCTAGCCAAACGTGCTAAGGATGTTGTCGGTGTGTTCCTTTGCGAGCCTGTTTACAAAAATACTACGAAGTGGACAATGTTTCGGCGATATCTCCGGACTTTCGGACTGTGGAATGTGGCTCAGCTAAGCTGGCGCGTTGCTTGGGCATTAATTCGCGACAGATTCGGTATCGGTTTTGAGAAACAGAAATTCGCCTCGATTGCTTCGGCCGCACGTTTTTACAATATCCCGACGTATTCGCCCCAAGACGTCAACGCCCCCGATTTCATTGAGCAACTCCGTCATTTGAAGATCGATCTGATTCTCTCGGTTTCATGTCCGCAGATATTCAAAGAAGATCTCATCAATGTGCCCGAAAAGGGCTGCCTGAACCTGCATGGGGCAGATTTGCCGGAATACCGCGGAATCATGCCAAGTTTTTGGATGCTGGCTCATGGTGAACAGGAAGCTGGCGTTACGCTGTTCTACGTCAATGCTGGAATCGACACTGGTGACGTGATCGGCAAACGAAAGTTCCCAATCTTGTCGACCGACAGCCTGAATTCCTTCGTGATCCGCGCCAAACAAGAGGCCTGTGACCTTGCCCTTGACGCGTTGGACGAGATAGAAACAGGCACAGTAAAAACCACTCCCCTTGAAGGTAAAGGCAGCTATTTTGGTTGGCCAACGCGGGAGGCATATCGAGAGTTCCGCAGCCGTAACCGAAAGATCTGGTGACCAGTACGCCCTCGTCAGTCGTCAGTCACGTAGCTCTGGCGACCTCGCTCTTACCTACCAGGACACGTCTGGAAGGTCGCGCCCTTCGACTAATGCTAACAGTATCCCCTCTGTCCGTTCAGCTATTGCATCACGATCAAACCGACGAGACAGTTCGATCGCGTTGAAGCGAACCGTACTTAGCTCTTGCGGATTTTCTGCCAGATCGAGTATAGCCTTGGCTAGGTCTTCGCCGTCAAGCGGCTCGAAGGTTCTGCCTGCATTGAATTGGCTGACCAGTGTATCGCCCTCGCAGGCCTTGGCGACGATAGGTGGGGTTCCCGAAGCCAGGGCTTCGTAGACCTTCGATGGCATCGTGCCTGGGAGCCGTCCCGAAAGCGGGACCAAGCTTACATCGCACGAGGCCAATATGCCCGGCATTTGGTCTTTGGTTACGCGATCGTAAAAAGTCAAATTCGCCAAACCCTTTTCCTCGGCAGCTTTGACAAGAGACTCTTTAGTCGGACCGTCTCCAATCATGATAAATTTAATGTTCTTGTGGTCCTTGAGCTTGTCAGCCGCGTCAATAATCACCTCCAGGCCCTGGAAGATGCCGTGGAGACCACAGTAACCTACGAGAAAATCGTCAGGCCTCGCCCCAAACTTGTCACGGATTTCATCGCTTCGCAAATCACTACGGAAAAACTTGGTATCAACGCCATTGCTGATAACGGTCGTCTCCACATCCGGAAAACGATCTTTGACCTGCTCGACCGCACCGGGGTTGGTCACCGCGACAACGTCAGAATGGTTATAGCCAAACGCTTCCAGCCATAACATAGCCTTCAATGCCAATCCTTTTTCCAAATGTCCCGTCCTAATAAGAAGATCAGGCCAGATGTCCGAACAGTTCATGATCACCTTGGCCTTACACAATCGCCCGATGGTAAGACCGGCAGGTATAAGAAACAGCGGAGGACTCTCGAAGAGCACGACATCCTGCTTGCCGAGCCCCCATATACCGAGCATCACACTCGAGAAAACGAACGTCATGTAGCTCAACAGCCTGGGCAGGGTCTTCGAGGAATTCGACGGAATAATGCAGGTTCGAGTTACACGGATACCTTCCATGTCCTCGGTCTTCCTCAGACGCCATCGATAGTCTTTGAACACCTTGCCGGTCGGATAATTCGGCATGGCGGTCAGGACGCTTACCTGATGGCCTTTGTCACGCAAGCGAACAGCCAGCTCCCAAAGCCTTGCCTGGGGCGCACCCATCTCGGGAGGAAAATATTGAGTTACGATCAGTAGTTTCATCTTAGTCCTCTTGTACACTTCTCTTGAAATACGTTCCGCTGGGGATTGTCAGGATAGGCTGCCATCCACATTTCTCATATATCGCTATCGCGGCATCATTGTCATTGTGAACGCTCAGCCGCATGGTTTTATAGCCTCGCATCGCGCTTACCGTGCGGAAAGATTCCATCAGCATTCTGCCCAAACCGCGCCCACGAGCCTCGGGATGTGAGCAAACTGAAAGTAAATTGGACCATGTACCGGCGGAGTCTTCCGGAGGTGGCGGGTATTCCTCCGAAGCCCTCATGAGATGCAGCTTGCGGAGAATTTTTCTGGCCAGATCGCCGACGTGCTCGCCCAGGCGTTTGCGAACGTAGCTGTTCGTGACAGCTTTGCAAACAATGGTCCCCAGGAACAATGGGATGTTCGCTCGCATGAACCTGCTCTTGATACCCGGATCACCACCGGCAACCAAACCGACGATCTGTACGGTTTCATCGTCCAACGCTACCAGACAGATTCCGCCCTGTGCGTTCATGTAGTAGCGGTAGAACGCTTTCAGGAAACCGTCGCCCAGTTCGCTGAGGAACTCACCGGGGAATGCGGCAATGTGACATGCCGCCATCTCGGCGAGATGCTCTTCGCTGGCTTCGTATATCGAAACTCCATTGTCTAAATTGGTCAGTATTGGTTCCATAACTAAGCTTCGGCAAACTTCCTATTGCGAAACAAGCGATTCCAGCACTTGTAAGTAATCTCTTGCAAAGGCCTTGCGATTGTACTTCTGCTCGGCAAGGCTCAATCCATTCTGTCCCATTTCCTCAGCAAGCTGCGGATCATCCTTCAATTTCAGAATCGCACTTATCATTGCATCGGCGTTTTCTGGCTCGGCGAAGAGCCCCGCTCCTGAGCCTTCCACCAGTTTGCGGGCCACACCGTCGATGGCGACAATGATCGGCCTCTTGCATGACATGTAATCGAAAACCTTGTTGGGGTACACGGTCTTAAACGTATCGTTCTTCATCAGGACCGCTGTGCAGATATCCGAAGCGTTGATATAGTCTTTGACGCGATTTTTCGCGACCGAATCTACAAAAATAACATTGTCCAGCCGTCTCTTTTTTGCGTCTTCGACGATTCCTGGTTTCTCCATGCCGTCACCGACGAGCATGATCCGAATATCGGGATGAGTAGCCTGGATCTTTTCAGCTACATCCAGCAATTGGCCGACGCGATTGGCCCTGCCGTGCGCGCCGAAATAGCTGACTACGAACTTGTCCCGCAGACCAAGTTCCTCTCGGACCTGATTATCCTTGGGCCCCGGAGTCATGATATCCAAGTCCGCCCCGTTGGGAATCATGCTTATTCTTTCGCGGTCAATGCCTTTGGTTTCCACCAGAGCATCTTCGAAGGCGGGTGTGAGAACGTTTATCCACTTGGCTTTGCGGTAGGCCATCGCTTCGAGTTTATAACTCAACCAGATCAGTGGTCTGGATTTCAGCACACCGGTATCGATCGCACTTTCAGGCCAGAGGTCGCGAACTTCGAACACCGCCGGTCTGTTCCGCAATAAAGCCAACAGCCACATTGTCGGAGCGACGGTAAGCGGAGGGCTGGTCGCGATTATCACATCAGGCCGCTCAGCTTTGAATATCCCCGCCCATGTCGAAGAAAACGCATAGCTGAGATACGCCCACGCCCTGCCGATAAAACTGCGGTTATAGGATTCCGAAACGTGACAGCGATAAACAGTGACACCGGGCTGTTCTTCTTCGCGGACAATGAATTTGCCCTTGTATTGCGGTTCCTTCGTACCCTTGGCGTAATGAACCATGCCGGCGAGTATCGTCACCTCGTGCCCGGCTTGGGCGAAGTACTTGGCAAACTGATTCCAGCGCGAACCTCCGGCGTCCGTTTTGCCAAGAAAGTATTGATGTACGATCAGAATCTTCATCAGGTACTCAGTTTGCGATCAATCACGATTTAATGACTTGCTGTATCACCTGGCCATCACAGCAGGGTTTAAGTAACTGAATTTGCAGCCTGCCTCCATCGGAGGCTTCCAGGATAATTTCCGTGCTGATATTGGTATCGGCAATGTTCCAGTCGCCGCCTAAGTCAACAAGCGTCACGAATCGCAGAGGCAATTCGCACTCGATAGCAATTCGCATTGTCGGAACAGGCGTGCGTTTCCCGTAATAAAGGGATTCCCACCCGGCCCGGCCGTCGTCTTCCTGACCCTTCTCGACGCTGACTGAGGCACCCGAACGGCTGGTTTTGACCTGCAGACTCACCTTGCCGGCGGGCGTATCCAGGCAAATGCCCTGTCCGTCTATCTGATAATCACCATCGGCTAGCTGCCAGATTAGTTCGCAGTTCTCAATGCCCACGCCGAAAATATCATCGATAATCAACCAGCAGTTTTCGCTCACCTTACAGAGTGTTCTGCGGTGCGTTGCGTTGCTGGGTAATCGATTGTATCCGTAGTGCTCGCCCTGCCACGTTTCCAGCCCGTCCTGCATCTGGCGGCCGTCGCATTTCGACTGGACCAGCGAGAACCACCTGAAACGCGGGCCTTTGATCATCTGGTCCACGCCGCCAAGTACGACGGCATTGTGGACAGCCGTCGAAACGAAGTTCAGGTTCCAGCCCTGCTCGGGATCGAAGTAGGTAAATGAACCGGAATCACGGAGGATGTTAACGCCTTGCCACCACAGGTCGAAATGCAGTATATCAGCCTGGTTGGGACGGTTGGCGTAACTGTGGCAGCGAATCATTGCCCAGCTGTCATCGCCACGAAACGTGTAGTACCCGCCGATATCGAAATCGCGGCTGGTCCGCTCGACCGGTTCGCTGGGGCTCTCAAGAGCATCTCTGCCGTAAAGCCAGAGCAACTCCTCATCCCACGGGCCTGACTTATAAAGCCGCTTGCCTTCGAACAGGTAATGCACCGCACCGATAACAGGACGGTAATCAACGTAATCGCAACCGTTCAATTGGATAATCAGCGCACCATCATTTGGTCCGTAGTTCGGCAAGCATCCAGTTTCATCCTGAAGCTGATGCAGGAATTTATAGGAGCCGCATATGCGCTGCTCTGTCAGTTGCGAGAGGCTATCGTTATTGATCCGACCCAGTTGCATGCACCAAAGGTAATCCTGCAACATCAGGCGTTGATAGTTCATTGAGTGCTGGGTATACGAACCATCCGGCCAGCAGAACTGCTTTGCTTCGTCGTCGAGAACGTACTTTCCGAGCTTGCGCCATTTGTCAGCATCTTTCAATTCGGGAAAGAGCAGTCCGACTGTGTACAGACCGGCAGCTTCGGTCGTGGCGTGGTTACCCATCTGGGCGCGGGCGTAGTTTATGTTTCCGGTGATTCGCTCTGCCGAGCCTGCCAGCATGCAGATCATTTTCGCGATTCGCTCGTCGGTGGTGTGAGTGCTTTTCGAGAAGGTATGAAATGCGAAAACGCAGGCCATCATTCTGATCGCGATTTCCTGGCCACACTGCCAGTTGATGCCCATCTGAGGTGGATTCCCGTCCATCCACAGTTCGAATGCTCGCCAGAACGCTTCGGGATACTTTTCATCGCCCGTTGCTGCGTAGGCCCGCGAAAGCGCATACGCCCAGCAGAACCGCGAAGGCTCCCACAGATATTTGATATCACCGCGCGATTCATCGAAATCGGCAAGGTCGCACCAGTGACGGTCCGGCGTGTCGCTCTGGCCGGTGAATGGATTGGTGAAAAAATCGATGTCCGGAGAGTTCACCTCGCCCCATCGCCACGAGAAGTATTTAACCTTACCGGCCAGAAAGTTATCCGCTTCTTCAATCGCCGATTGAGCCCACTGGGAAGGAACTTCCGGCAACTTGCCTGCGGCAAAAAAGAAGCTCACATCGGAACGCTCGCGGAATGCTCGAAATTGGTCTGGTTCCGAAGGAACGTCACCGCCCAGCCAGTATGAAAGCGGGCGGTCTTCCCATCGCCAAGCGGGAAACTTCCGTTTGAGAAGTCCGTGTTTCCGAAGCAGATCGTGGCTGAAGCGAAAAACACATCGCCGCAGGCCGTACTGCTTCAGGAGGACTCCATATCTTTGCGCTCTTGCAAGCATCTTAAATGTCCGCCAAGTCGGGCTCTTGAGCCAGACTAAAGCTCAATGGTTTTTCCTGTCGTGGCGGATTCCATAGCGGCAAAGGAAGCCTTCGTCACGTTAACTAACTGATCGAGAGGTATCAGGGGATCGCCACCCGTCTGAATCTTATCGACGAAGGCTGCAAACTCGGCAGCGTGGCCCTTGTCCTGGCGAGATGTCTTGAACTTGTTGAAGCCCTTGAATCCATATCCGACAAGCTTACGGAAATTCTCCAGTTGCAGGACACGCCCGTCGCTGAAGACCTGGACCATCTCCTTAGGGTAGCTCTTGGAGCCGTTGGCGAAGTAGTTTACCGTGCCAATCGAACCATCTTCGAATCCCATGATTATGGACATCTTGTCTTCACGGATCGCCTCGCCTTGGCCTACCATGATGGCGGAGACGGTCTTGATCGGGCTGTCCGCGAGGAACATCAGAAGGTCCATAAAGTGGCAGCCTTCTCCGATAATCCTGCCGCCGCCTCTAATCGGATCGTGCACCCAGTGATCCGGTGGAATGATTCCGGCGTTGACGTTCATGTTCATGCACAGAGGCCCGCCGCGGCCTGTAAGCAATTCCTTAGCCTTTACCGTATGCGGGCTAAAGCGTCGATTGAAACCGACCGTGATCGATCTGTCGGAATGTTCGGATGAGACTTTGAGTATCTGCTCGACTTCATCGTGGTTCATGGCCAGCGGTTTTTCGACGAATACGTGCTTGCCTGCTTGGAGAACCTCGCAAACAAGGCGAGCGTGCAGGCTGTGACCGACCGCCAACAGGACGGCATTGACCTGCGGATCTTCGAGTATCGCTTTGTAATCGGTAACGGCATTGCGAGCACCGTATTTCGCTGCGCCGAATTTGGCGGCAGCTGCATTGATGTCCGCTACATAGGCGATATCCGCGCCGGCTTTGCTGAGGGAGGGCAGCATTATCATCTTTGCGAAGCTGCCCGCTCCGATCACACCGACGGTGACTTTGCCTTCGCCGCCGACCGGTGCCTGAGTTATTACGAGTTTCTCGGAACGTTCAACCTGCTCGGGATAGCTGAGGATCAGTCCCATCGCCGTACGATCGTCTGTCAAAGCCTGATAAGCTTTGGCTGCGTCATCAAGCGGATGCTTATGTGTAATAAGCGCGCCCACTTTGAGCGTACCATTGGCCATCATCGTAAGGATGGCTTCGAAGTTGCGATGCTCGGTCCAGCGGACATATCCGAGGGGATAATCGCGGCCCGCCTGTTCGTAGGCGTCGTCGTAGCGGCCGGGACCATAGGAGCAGGACACCTTGAAACTGATTTCCTTCTCGTAGAAATCGTCGCGTCGCAGGTTCAGGCCCACCACGCCGACCAGGACGATCCTGCCCTTCTTGCGACACATCTGGGCGGACTGGTGCATAATGTCGTCGGTCTTGGCGGCAGCGGGGATCAATACGCCGTCGACGCCCTTGCCTTCGGTCCATGCGTTGGCTACCGCAACGGGGTCGGCGCCGGCTTGGACGACTTCGGCTCCAAACTGTTTGGCCAGTTCGAGACGCTGAGGATTGATATCCACACCCAGAACCTCGCAGCCGTTCGCGCGGAACATCTGGACGCTTAGCAAGCCGATCAAGCCAAGGCCGAATACAACGATTTTTTCGCCAAGAGTCGGTTCCAGCAGGCGGATGCCCTGCAGGCCTACGCTGGAAAGAACAGTAAACGCGGCTTCTGTATCGCCGACGTTATCGGGAATCTTCGCGCAGAGGTTCTGCGGCACGCAGACTATCTCGGCATGCGAACCGTTGCTTATAACGCGGTCGCCCGGAGCGAAACCAGTCACACCAGCGCCTACTTCGAGAACCACGCCCGCATTGCAATAGCCGAGAGGCATTGGTTCGTCGAGCTTGCTGAAGACGGCTTCGAGCGTAGGCATAAGCCCGTCGGTCTTGATCTTGTCCAGGACCTGTTTGACCTTATCCGGTTGCTGGCGGGCCTTGGAAATGTAGCCGGCCTTGGAGAACTCGACGATCGTCCGCTCGGAGCCAGAAGAGATAAGCGACGCCTGTGTCTTGATCAGCAAGCTGCCCGGCATGGCCTTGGGGCAAGGCAGATCAGCTATTTCAATTTCGCCTGTCTTTAGATGCTGTAGAACCTGTTTCATGTCTTTCTCTTACTCTCGTCTTCTAATTGTGAAGCCGGCTACGCAATTCTTCCATGGCGAGTCGATGTTTCCGGCAGTCTTCTTCATCGAATCGCTGAGCGATGATCTCGGCCGGCTTTGCGCCGACAATTGAATAGGCTGGGACATCTCTTGCGACCAGCGAACCGGCAGCAACTATAGCCCCTTCGCCGATCCGCACGCCATGCATTATCATCGCGCCGTTACCTATCCACACGTCATCTTCGATGACAATCTCTTTGTTTACATCACGCCCTGAACAGATCGACGGGACGCCAACATCCCTGAAGCGATGGTCCCCGCCTACCATAGAAACATTCGACGCAACCATGACCCAGTTACCTATTGTGACATGCGAAGCAATCCGGCAATTTTCGCCGATGAAACTGTAATCGCCAACCGAGACGCAGTTAGGCCTGATGTGAGTACGGGCACCAATATAAAATTCCTTACCCACAACGACGAATTTATACCTGAAGGTCAGCAGTATCCACATGCGAAAGCGGCGCAAAATTCTCTTGATGGGATTCATCTTTGCAGCCGGATGCACCTGATTAACATTCGTATCCATGAGTGGCTCGTTATAGGGCGGCATTAAAATCATGCCAATCAACTTCAATGACATACATGACTTATCGACATTTAGAGGGTGTAACTCTTCCTAAAATCGCCATTTGTTCCGGCCAACATAACGTGTCTGATCTGTGAACCATCCGGAGAAAGGAGCTCTTCAAACGCCGCAAAAACGATGGCTATAGTCCGTGATTATAGTATTTACGTCACCAGCTACCAATTGTTTTCATATTATCCCAAGCCCTGACATTGTTGGGGCTTCGGGCCGTCCCAAACCAAGATATACGGGGCATTCAGCACCCACTGCAAAGAAGGATGCGAAGCTTCACGCGCCTTCGGATTGGCTGGGAGCACCACAAGAATAGACCACCATCTTCCCCCGTAATGGCGGCCCATCCAATGCTCCCCCGCATGGTCTGGCAGCTCGTTATTGCGCCTGATGGACGCTCTTGCCCCAACCGATCAGGACGGTGTTAAGGTCTACGATATCGACCGTCCCATCGTTGTTGGCATCGGCCCGCGTATCGGTAATAGCTAAACCGGACCTTCCCCAGTCGATCAGGACCATGTTCAAATCTACAATATCTACGACCAAGTCTTCGTTCAGATCGGCGCCATTCAATGGATCAAACTCAAACGCCCCGATATCGTACTCCAAGCCCTTTGGGCGGCGAATTCCGTCAATATCATCCGGCACGCTGGCAATGGGTATACCGGCATCTATGCATGGACTGTCCGGATGCAACCTGAAATTTAAATTGTCCGCATCGACAAATCCAGGATCATCGTAGTAGTTATTGCTCAAGAAAGTATTCGTCCCGGTATCGTTGATCGGGCCATCAAGATTCAGGTAGCAGATGTTATTTTTTACCTCTGTATCTTCAGCCCCGAGCCCTCTGACCTCTATAGCATATCTTCCGTATACATCATAATTGGGATTCCCATTACGGTAACAGGTGTTATTGAAGATCTTGTTCCTCTGCGGATGTTGGCCTTCTTGCCAATCAGAAAAAACAGCTATCCCGCTATACTTGTTGTCGTAGCACACGTTGTTATATATCAAGTTGTCAAGGGCCCTGGTTATGAAAATACCGAACGTATTGTCATGGGAAGTAACGTTACGCACGATATTGTTTTCGGGGTATATTTGGGTACTGTTACTGCCTGCAAGCTTTACTCCATGACCCTTAATGTCATGGAACTCGCCGCCCTCAACGAGATTGTAATCGCCTCTGATATAAATGCCATGCCATGTAACTAGCGATCCATCTGGAGACACTATGTCATGAACATTCAAATTAATGAACTCACAATAATCCGGAGTTGACAGGACTCCAGTTGCAAACTGTTCGATCTCGCAATCCTGGATACGGATATGCCCCTTCACTGTGGCGTCTATTCTTATCCCCGTCCTGACCAGTTCCCTCGGATTTACGTAATTGGGATCATTCATATCCGTATCAACCATGTCGCTTCCATCCAGCACCAGCCCCTCAAAAATGATATATTCATCATTTTTCCCATTCAGGAAAATGGCCTGCAGGCGTGCTGGATCCGCCTCATTGGGCTTGATTGTGACAATATCGCCAGGGTTTGCCCTTATCACCGTTGCGTTTTGCCAGTCAGTGCCGGCAGGGAAGTCTGTGATCCTCTCGGCGTAGGTTCCGGCTTTAATGACCAGCGTATCGCCACCGGACATCTGGTCGATTCCGTACTGAATCGTTTCCCATGAGTTCACTTCCGTGCCGTCTCCATATTCATTGTCTCCGTTGACACCATCGACGTAGTGGGTAACGCCCTGCGCCCACAACGCTTCGCCTGACAACATAATCAAGAAATCTATAATGATTGCCCCAACGACGAATCTGGTTTTTGTTGAGCAGTTCATGACTATTCTCCTCATCGATATCATTCATTCTGGAATCGCTGATGATTGAAGCCTCTATCGAGCAAGGCAGGAATGAATGCTTCGGTCCCGAATCAGGATTTCAAACCCCATGCACATATCGTAGTGAGCCCGAGGAAAAAAAAACCGCCTTGTGCCAGCACCTTCACCGCTGGATTGTGAGTGATGGTTTCTTGGGCGACATATGCCGTTGAGGTGGAGGCGTTTGCCGAAACCCCTCTGGCAAGAACGTCGATAAAATAATTTCCCCTAAAATCCAACTGGCCGCAGAATAACTCAAACCGCCAATTCACAGCACAGTATTTTTAACACAACACATTAATATCAAAGATGATATCGACAGTTGCTATCGTGCACGATTTAAAGATTCCATCGAGCAACATTGGCAAGATAAGCCCGTCTGATGGCATACCCCATCGCCCGGGCCTTACAGTGTCCGATGGTGCCGCAGGAGATCGGCCTAGTTCAGGACGGACCCGATGGGACTGAAGTCCGGAAGTACCGATATGTGGACCAAGTTTCCGAGACCTGCAAGAACTCTCCAGAGAAAACCAAATTCAGCACTTTCTATTCATCAATTTCAGCATGCCGATAAGCAACAATGAAAGCGACGCAGGCTCCGTCACATTGACAAAAATAGAGCCCCGGCTATAATAGGTATATTGTCAGCATTCCCGAACAGGCAGCCGCCCTGCCCGTATCATACCCGGCGGATCTAACTGTGATTTTTGACGTTATGGAATGTTTGCGGCCAAGAGGCTTCAACCAGCGGAGAATGGCAAATGGTTAGGTTCGCCGTCCATCTCACAGCATTTGCATCACGTAAATCCTTTCATTGGAAGGAAGCGTGTTTGCTGGCACTGCTAACCTGCACGCTAACGTTTACCAACGCTTCTGCACAAATCACGGTCGTTGCCACTGGGGATTCTCTGACCAATGGATACTCATCGTATCTGGGCGATGCGTTGGCAGAGGCAGGGCTTACCAATGAAGTGGTAACGCTGGCTTCGGGGGGATGTGACTCAGCCCGATACGTCGGCAGAACACTGGACTACTATACGGGCACCTACCGCGATTTTGCCACAGAGACCATCACCCATGATCCAGATGTGATAATTTTTATGTTGGGGACGAACGACGCCTATCGCATGGCGAGTTACCTTGCCAGTGACAATCTAGCGGCTTGCATCGGCGCATTCGACACATATTGCAATGACATATCAAATGTATTCGATATCTTTGATGCAACGATCAATTCCAATGGCCGCCGTCCGACCGTGATCATCTCAACGCTCTTGCCTGCCGTACCGCATGAATCGAATACTCTGGTAACGGAGTTTAACTGGGTCATAGATACTTTGCTGAACCCATGGCTGGAATACCAGGCCGGTGAACACAGATTCCTTCTTAAGGACATGAATGTTCTGATACAGCAGCAGGAGAACTGGCAGGGGTTTTATTCCGACAGTTTTCATCTCAGAGCCAACAACGGGGCCGGGTATCAATGGATGGTCGGAGAATTTGCCGACACTATCGCCGCCGCTGTTTCCATGCCTGTCCTGGCAGGCGATCTCAATACAGATGGCTTTGTTGACATCATTGACCTGAACATACTCCTGATTGAATGGAGCAAGTCCGGTGCGGCAATTACAGATCCACGAGCTGATACGAATAATGACGGTATCGTTGGTATTATCGACCTCAACATCGTCCTGATCGACTGGGGCAAGACGGGTTACAAGCCATAAGACCCGGTTCATACCAATGCAATCATGGGCGGGCTCCCGAAGGGATAAACTTTCGAGACCTACCTTTTTTGGATGATGGATGCGAGACTTGTTCTTTGCTTTAGGCCTTGAGCACAGCTGATAGCTTTTCCCGCCAAGAGTCACCAACGGCCGCACTCTCTAATTCACAAGTCCACGTCCTGTCAGCACGCAGGTGGCGGTAAGGCGTGTTTCTGACTATGCTTTTCTGGGTTTACGTCGCAGATCATACGCAGAATGGATCGCGTCCATAATTCCCTGAAAGTACGTGTTTACATTGTATTGATTCTCAATGATGTCCACCTAACGCCTGTAATGCCACATAGATATATCTGCTTTCATTGTTGACAGAGACGTAGAATCGAATTACAATTCAATCGTCGTGGGCACTTCCTGTAACTCCAGCAGAGACCTGCAACAAGATTGCACCTGCATTGGGGACAGGGGAATCGATTCTCTTATCATTTGAAGGAGCGGGACAAATGGTGGACATGAAGACAACGGCTGTACTCTGTATTCTCACTATCCTTGCCGTCGGCGCGACTGCATTCGGGCAAAGCTGGACCGTCACCCAACTGACCAATAACAGTAGCGATGACTTCGATCCGCAAGTTTCGGGCAATAACGTCGTCTGGACCGGGCCTAATGGCAGCGGATACACCAACGTGTTCAAGTACGACGGCAACAGCATCACCCAGTTGACAAACGTCAATTTCGATGAGGCCCACGCCCGTGTATCGGGCGACAAAGTGGCCTGGCATCGCGATGAAGACCCCGGACCATGGCTTGGTGCTCAAATCTACCTTCACGATGGAGCTGCAATCGCCAAGCTGACCGTCGGGGAGAAAAATGTCCAGCCGGTCATCTATGGGGCAAACGTCGTTTGGAAAGCAACCGTGATGGATACCCACATTCTGAAGCTACATGATGGTACTTCGGATCGCTCCGTCGCAAGCGTCGTTTGGGACCAGGGGGAGACTATTTCCGGATACAAGCTCTCCGACAGCAAACTGATCTACCGCGTAAACGTTCCTGGATTCTGGTCTCGACTTCACTATCAGGATATTGCCAGCCAATCGACGATAACACTGTCCGACAACGCGACCGGCCAACAGGCACTTTCCGGAGTCAACGTCGTATGGACAGAGGAAGATCCCAACGCTCCCGGCGCTGGGAACCATGAAGTAATGCTTTATGATGGGTCAACTACCACGGCGCTGACCAATAACTCTGTCGAAGAGCGGAATCCCCAGATATCCGGCACGAATGTAGTCTGGGAGCAATGGGATGGTAATGACTGGGAGATTATTCTTTACGATGGCAACAGCATCGCGCAGCTCACCAACAACGCTTACGATGATACCAACCCGCAAATAGACGGCGCATTCATTACATGGCAAGGCTCGGATGGAAGCGACACTGAGATATTCGCCTATGACGGAGCGATAGTTACCCAGGTAACCAACAATAGCACTAATGACGAATTGCCGCAGGTTTCCGGATCGACGATTGTCTGGCGCGGCCACGATGGGACTGACTGGGAAATTTTCAAGGCCCAGCCGGATTCGCCGAGTCCACACACTCTGACCGTGCTCAGCGGTAGCGGAGGTGGAACCTATACAACGGGCGAATTGGTTGCGATCTCGGCTAATGCGCCTCCCACCGGCATGGGTTTCGATAAATGGACTGGCGACACGGCCGGAATTGTAGACATCAATGCCTCCAGCACGAGTATCATCATGTCTGGTGTCGACGCAACTATAATAGCTACATACGCATATAGACTGACGGTTATCAGTGGCAGCGGAAGCGGGGCCTACACTGCCGGCGTGATGCTCTCGATTGTCGCTGATGCGCCTATCAACAAGTGTTTTGATCAATGGGTCGGCGACACGGTCGGAATTGCAGACACATCGGCGGCTAGCACCACCTTGACCATGCCGGCAGCTGATGCCACCATCACCGCCACGTACACTCCTTCGCAGTTGATGGCGTGGGGGTTTGACATCTACGGACAAGTGAGCGACACGCCTTCATGCAGCGGCTTCACGGCAATTGCTGCTGGAAGCTCTCACGGCTTAGCTCTCGACGCTAACGGCTCGATCCATGCATGGGGGTATGACTATGCGAACGCCGTCAGCGACACGCCCTCAGGCAGCGGCTTCACGGCAATTGCTGCTGGAAGCTATGGCGGCTTGGCTCTCGACGCCAACGGCTCGATCGTTGCATGGGGCATGGACTACTACGGACGGGTAAGTGACACGCCCTCAGGTAGCGGATTCACGGCAATTGCTGCTGGAGGCTATCACAACATCGCACTCGACGCCAACGGGGCGATCGTTGCATGGGGCAGGGACAACTACGGACAGGTAAGTGACACGCCCTCAGGTAGCGGATTCACGGCAATTGCTGCTGGACACTATCACAACATCGCACTCGACGCCAACGGGGCGATCCATGCATGGGGGTATAATTATTTGAACGTGGTCAGCGATACGCCATCAAGTGTCGGATTCACTGCGATCGCATCAGGTTCCTTCCACAACCTCTCGCTCGACGCCAACGGGGCGATCGTTGCATGGGGAAAGAATGATGATGGTCAGGTAAGCAACACACCATCAGGCAATGGTTTTACTGCAATCGCAGGCGGTTCCGATCACTCCCTCGCCCTCGATGCCAACGGGGCAATCATCTCATGGGGAGATGACCATCGGGCCCAAGTCAGCAACACACCTTCAGGCAGCGGGTTTATGGCAATCGCGGCCGGTAGCATGCACAGCCTTGCAATCCATGAACTGGACCAACCCTTGCCCGAATGCTGGTCGGGCGATCTCAATGAAGATCAGGTGGTCGATATCACGGACCTGAACATGGTCTTGATTGACTGGAGCAAGTCAGGTGCAGCCATCACGGACTCGCGATCCGATACGAATAGTGACGGCACGGTTGATATTACCGATCTGAACAACGTCCTGATCGACTGGGGCAAGACGGGTTACAAGCCATAAGTATCCGTTTTCATACCAATACAATCATGGGCGGATTCTCGAAGGGATAAACTTTCGAGGCTCCGCCTTTTTTTGAGGGGGGGGTTGAAAAGAGACGCATTCTTTGCTTTAGGGCTCGAGCATAGCTGATAGCTTTTCCCGCCAAGAGTCACCAATGGCCACACTCTCTAATTCACAAGCCCAACCCCGTCAGCATACAGATCGCCATAAGGCCGGATCTCAGGGCTATGTTTTTCTGGGTTTACATCGCAGATTATACGCAGAATGGATCGCGTCCATAATTCCCTGAAAGTACGTGTTTACATTGTGTTGATTCTTAATGATGCCCAATGACGCCTGCCCCATCCGTTTGATTTTCTCGGGATCGTCAAGCAGTCCTGATATTCCCGAGATGAGCGCAGGTACATCATTGGTTGGCAGGATCAAACCATTCTGTCCATCAACCACCAGATCTTCCTCGCAGCCGTCTGCTACAGTGCAGATCATGGGCAGTTCATGACACATTGCCTCTGATATCGCCAGCCCACCAAGGCCGGGCAAAACAAAGATATCTCCGGCGAGGAAATAGTGGCTGACCTCGTCAATGATCCTTCCCGCAAAGTGAACATCGGATGCGCCGAGTTCTTCGGCGAGTTGCTGGAGACCTTCCATCGACACTCCGTCGCCAACGATTAACAATGCCACGTCATCTCGCTGTGAACGTATCTCCGCATACGCTTTGATCAGGTTGTCCAAATCCTTGGCCGGAATCAGGGCACCAACAAAAATGAGTACCGTCTTATTTCCTAATCCAAGCTGCCCACGAACATCTATCGGATTTGCTCTGGCTTCCTCGATTCTCTTCAAGACCCGGTCAGTATCTATGCAATTGACAGCAACGTGCATGGGTTGATCACATCCGCATTCCTCGAAATACCTCTTGGCTCTGGAACTGTATCCCAAAAGGACGGAAGAGCGACGCATAAGCATTCGCGCCAGCGACCTGAAAACCCGGCTTATCCCACGGTGCTTTCTGCCTGGTATATAGCCCAGAGTCCAACAAATCGTCGGCGTCCTGGTGAAGAACGCCCACATGTAAATAAGGAAGTTGTTGAAAATATTTGATCCGCCCTCGCACAGCAGCACATCCGGTTTGAATTTAGACAGGTGATAGAGAATGTTCGGATATATGATCCAAGTCGAATCTCGCCCAGTCGACCTCAGACCTATCGAGAAGGTCTTCATCTCCTTGTGCGGAATTCCTGTAAAATCTTTGGTATTAAGGATCTTGGTTCCTTGAATATCTTCACCGTGAAAGAGCTTCAGTTCGATGTTATCCTGGCTGGCTAATCTGGCGAAGATTGGAGCCCGCCACCCCTGACAGACACGATAGGTGACGGCGACTCTTATCTTTTGTTCTGAACTTGTCGACATTTTCTTAAGCTTCCGTGTTTTCCCTGCTGAGATTCTACAGAACAATTGTCATAAATCGATGCTGCTATGTCCGAAAATTATGCGGTCAACACATCATGGTAAATGTCCAACAAAACTTTCGCCTCATTGTCCCAGCAATAGTCCTTGGCCGCTGCAAGGCAGCTTGTTTTGTATTCTTCATATGCCGAAGAGTCGCTGATCAGCTGGTTGATTGAATTGGCTAGAGACTGTGGATCTTCCGTATCGAAAATTAACCCGGCATTGGTTATCTCCAGGAACTCCCTGATGGGCGGCAAGTCCGCGCCGACCATCGGCAAGCCTGCTTGTGCATATTCGTACAGTTTGTTCGGAGCACAGAGATAATTGTTCCGTGAAACGGGTTGATAGATCACTATTCCGACATCTGCCGAACAGGTCATCTCGAACAATTCACTGTGATTGACCGGGCCGTGAACAAAGAATCTATCAGAGACCCCATCTTCGGACGCCTTCGCCAGTAAACTGTCTATGTACGCCTGTCCGCCACCGCCTACAAGTACAACGGCAGTATCGTCACTCAGATGTTTCAAGGAGCTTACTATAATCTCCATCCCCCTGCCCGGTTGAATACCACCCTGATGCAGGCAGATGTGATTGATACCGGTATTACGATCACGTACATAGTTTCTGAGCTTCTCACACTTGGTGTATTCACGAAAAGGTGGCATGTTCCGTATCACTGCGGGCAGGAACGGAGCACCATATTCGGCATGCATAATTTCCGCCCGTTGCGAATTGCAAGCTATGATTGCATCGCAGCGCCGCATATCCCATGTTTCCTTCTTGGCGGCTATACGCTTCCAGAGCATTTCACTCGCGCCTGTCATTTCGCGGTAGAGCTCGTGAGCATCGTAGATGATTTTGGCACCCGTGAATCTCCTGATCATGCGTGCTATCGGCAAGGTAGCGGCTTCATGAGCATGGATAACGTCAGGCTTCAGTTTGATACCTCGCGATACCATTCGACAGATTGCTTCGGAATATCTAGCCGCATAACCGATTACGTTCCTGGGCCACTTGCCAGTCCATTTCAGTTTGACCCATTCAAGATTCAGGTCGTGTTGCTGGCGCTGCTGGTCAGGGTCAAACTCAAAGTTTCGCCGGTCGACCCCGAGAACTGTCAGGTCGTATTCAGAAGCCACCGTCTTGGCGCAACGTAGCACGCGCCCGTCGCGGATGACCTCATTGAGGATCAACATGCACACTCGAGGCTTGTTCGATTCGCTGATCAATTAACTACTCCTTGCTGTTCAAATTGCGAGAGGCTTGCTAACGCTCTTAATTCAAAATTCGCTTTGACACGAGCAGTATACTCGTTTTCGAAAACCAATGTAGCTGCTTCGACTTGCCGTCCGTACTGTGGAGAGAACCATCCCTTCTCCAGATGACCTCCTGATGGCGCCGGACCAATCCATTTCAGTATCAATCCTACGTCACCTCGTCGGATTAGCCACTGCCCGTCCTTCTCTGCGGCCTCAGCATCCGGATGAATATGAAAATTCCACTGACAAGTGTGTTTGCCGCTCAATTCAAGCGTGTCCGTAACAAGCCAGCTGTCTTGAACGGCATCAAAACACACTTCCCTACGATGCTCTCCACCACCGCTGAGACGATCGTAGCCTCTGTGAGTACCAACAAACACCATTTGATTCCCCTCTGTCTCGAACTTCAGGCATCTGGGCTTGGCGTCGTCAAGCATCCAGACATTTCTTCTACCTGAGGAGAGCATTCGTGATTGATTCTTGGCATCAACCAGAACCGTGTTGTGTGCCTTGGTGCTGCGATAATAATCGCGAGACTTCGGTTGGGTTGTATAGCAAAGCTGCCCTGGATCCACGATCAATTCAGTACCCTTGACTGAAAGGCAAAACGAAAGTTGGTCGAGGTGCCGGTGCGCCCCTACCGGATCGTAATCGAGCGGGCCGCATTTTATGACCATCTTATCGCCTAGCACGAATAAGCCACTGGATGGCAAAGAGTCTGCAACCTGTGGAGCATTGCCTGTGGAGCAGACTTTATTGAGTTCGTCCAGTCCATTGCGCCCCATCAATAGCGATACTTCAGGCTGTCTTTGCGCACCGGGCAGATGAGAATCGCCGAACAAGGCCGTTCCAAGGCCCAACAGATAGCCAACGTCCCTATCATCGCGATCAACCATTGGAAACGCCTTGCCACTATCGTTGTCGCCAATCAACGATATCTGGCAATTTGTGCCCCCCAACACTGCGATTGCCTGATACGCTGAGCCGATTCTTTCCTCACAGGCCGGTGAGAGTGGACGGTCCATTGCGCCACAGGCAAGCATGCCGAGAGTTGCCAACTCAACCATGAATTTGTGATAGCTGGTAGAGCATTCCTTGTTGAAACCATCGGTAGCAAACTGCTGAAGGATCTCTCGTCGTAATTGACGGGCTGCGAATCGCCCCCACTCCTCCGCTGGTTTATAATCCGTCAGCGTGGCACTGAGAACAGCCAAACCGACAATGTCGGCGAAATAATGGTTCCCTCGCCCATAGGGGCGCCACTCGAGATTGTCTCGTATGAAGCGCCCGTGGTTAACCAGTGAAGCCCACATCTCTGCGCGAATCTGTTGGTCCCACTGGTCCCACCAACATGCCATCGCAGCGGTCCAGCTGATTGCACGCAGTGCAACGTCCATTGCACAGGCCCAGTTCACGCCCCTGCCAACCGGATTCTCCTCCAGCCATTGTCTCCACTGCTCGACAAAGACAGACTCGAATCGGTCAGGATCGGTCCATATGAACTGGAAGACGTGTTGAAAACGTGAAAGTTCCCACGGAACCTTTACGTCAGTACCTTCTTTGTCCAGGCAGATCGGCACGTCGAGATAGAGAGCGTCGCTCGGCCAGCTGCCACCGGCCGAGACATCGTCATGCCAGCGAATCCGCCCTGCGTCATCGAGCATATCGACCTGGCCACTGCCGAGAATGTCAAATCGGCCTTGAGATGCTGCGGTAGCGGTCTCCAGTGCCTCGTCCGCTTGGTCCGGCAAGAGTTCACGAACCTGATGCCAGAGTTTCCTATCGTTTGCGCCCGGCCAAAGGCGGCGTGCCCCTGTGCAGTCGACGCTTTCGGGCATGTCTTGCCCGGTCACCAAAGCCGGATCCGACCAGACCTTTCGAAGCCTGTCGCGTTTTCTCCTGATCGCAGCGCGAAACCAGAATCTAACGGGCAGTCTGAAAGGAAAATCGCGAGCCAGATTATGCCAGAAAATCGACCGGGAACTGAACGGTTCGCTACTGTGGAATTCAGCATCTGCCATGCTCGTCGTTTGCTCCAGAGATTCCAATGTTGGCCGGTTCAGACAGGCATCGTCTCTTCATCTTGATAATAGGACATGTATATCTCAGCCGCCTGCGGCCCCGAATAGACAAGGCTCGCTGTAATCATTCCGAGTACCACTCCAAACAATTTCGTCAATTCATAAGATCGATTGCATACTGGCTGATAGTTGAATGTGAACAAAAAACACATGAATAGAATGACCAACTCTACGCTGGGTCTGTATGGAAGGCTGGAAAAAGTGGCCTTGACTATCAGAACTAGCAAGTAGAGCAGCAATATCATTCCGACAAAAAACGAATGCACGCCGTTTTCGACCAGAAATGAAAGATACTCATTATGTGATTCCATCCGGTGGCCCGTAAACTCAAGCTGAGACATGACACCCTGGACCTGCCCTGTGCCAAGTGGGTATTTGCTAACCATGTTTACCGCATCCCACATGATAGCTATCCTGACCTGGATGCCTTCCTCTATCGTGTCCATCCGCTGAAGCAATGTTGGTGCATAATCGGTCGCCTGCGTTGCCTGCAAACGGGCCCCAAATACCACATAGCCCAACATTCCAAGCACTGACATTATGATTACCCATTTTTTCAGCCCCCTTCGCAGCATCGTGAACGGGGCAAACACGATTAGCATCAGGAAAGGTCCGCGGGATCGTAGCATCACGCATGTGCCCAGCAAAAACAGAACATTCAGGGCGAGAAGTATCTTCGCTTTTCCGGTCGCATAGCGAAGAAGCAGGAAACTTATTAGGGCCATCACCATGGCAAAGAAAGAAGATACGTTCGCATTCCATAGCATCCCGCCATAACGGAAAATTTCATCTTTATCAACATCTTTCATCGCCACACGAAGAATAATCATGCCTTTTATCGCATAAGCCCACGCTGCTACAGAATTGCAACTTGCAAGAAAAGCCACAAGTAGAAGAAAGATGAATGCCGAACCTTTCCGCAGAATCCTGGCTCCGGCAAAGGCGAAAAAAAGAGCAATCACATCCTTACCTATCAGGGATAACAAAGCGTGTCTGATCCCAAACGGGCACAGTACTGCTGCCGTCAACATTGCAAGGAAAAGGAAGAAGATCAGGAAGGCTATCACACTCTTGATGCCCTTTTGAGGATTCGTAAGCAGGTACGGAGAACCGGCCCCCATATTGTCAGTTACGTAGGCTGCCCAAAGCAGCAGAACCGAAGGGCCGAATGGAATGATATTAAAAGCGGTGGCGTAGACGTAGTTTCCCTCATAAAATAAAGCATATCCCAACGCCAAAGCCACTTTACCACCAAATGTCCTGGCGACTGCAATACCTACAAGGCATATGATAAACCCCAGCCCAATGACGCCAATTCTGGTCCCGTACCCAAGACCGACAAAAGCACTTGGGATTGCAGTAAAGAGCATCATGCAAATGATCGCTGCAAGCCCTTCTCGCATGATCATACCCAATGTATACTTCTGCTGGCTTCTAGAACCGGACCGTGTTCCGGGAATTGCCAACGCTACTTCCTGGGGCTCGTAATATCCCTGCGAATACGGCTCTTCGACAAAATCACCTGTATAAATGCCGCTCATCAAAACTCCACATCCTGTTTATGGTTCGGGCGTTATCAGCGCAAGACAACCGCCACCAAAAGTACCGGCGGCATTACTGATTATCGTCATAACTCTTATATATAATCAGGGTTAATTGCCCACATCTGGGCTTTCCTCCAGACTCTCGCTAGAGCAACCCCACCAGTATACTACTCGCGAATTGCCCTGAAGGTTCGACCTGCTCAATCGCTGGAGATTGATTCTTGGGCTTGCACCTTAACTGTGAGAATTCTGAGAGTTTGCTTACCAAAAGCGTACTTGGGTATCACTAGCATGGCCTGGCTGATCGCCATCGCTCCCGCAGCCCCAACCGGGCCAAATCTGGGAATCAGGTACAGGCACATCGAGATGTTCAGTGCAAGTTGAATCAGACTTAACGCAAAATTGACCTCTACCCTTTCGCTCAGAATCAGCAGCAGCCCGTAAGGAAAAACCAGCGACCAGGACATCAGCCCGCCAAGGAGGATGATCATTGGCAGATAACTTGCCTGGTACTGCTGGCCGAATACGAACGGAATAATCCAATAGCCGACCGCCGCCAGGAGCAATACAACAGGCCCCATAACCATGAACTGTTTGCGTACCAGTTCGTGCAGTCGGCTGCCCAGTCTGGAGGGGTTATCAATTAACGCTCCAAGATACGGAATCGACGTACGGCGAAGACTCTCGGGCAATAAGCGCACCGTGACGATGATATAGCTGGCGATGCCGTAGGTAGCTACAAGCGACATATCATCGGACAGCCACTTCAGCAGCAGCACCGAAGCGGTCGTGTTAGCCATTCCCGAGAAATTGGCCAATAGAGAGAAGGATCCAAGTTTGAAAAGCTTTCGAAAGATTGCCCACCCACCCTTGACTCCCTTCAGACCACCACGCGTAGCGAACAGAAATACACCGAGACCAAGCCCGGCAGCCATCACCACACCGATGAAATAGCCCCATTGGCCTACCGCCAATACTCCACAAATAATGAAGACAAGACTCGAGAACTGCACGATCAGCGACATCATGCTGGCTTTCTTTATTTGCTTTCGCGCCTGCAGATACCACTCCGGCGGATGGCGCAAAGCCATAAAAAGAAGATAAAACGAGATAAAGAGCATTGGGGCGATCATGGCTTTGCCGCCCCCCATTGCATCGGTTGCCAATACGCCAATGCAGTACACAACTGAAATAACCAAGCTTGATACGAGCGTAGCCAACATCGCAGTACGAAAAAGGCGACGTTTCTGCTCATCGCTGACTGGTTCGGAGCAGTATTTCAGCACGGCTGTCGACATGCCCATGTCCGCAACCACGCCAAGGAGCATCACTATCCGCATGGCAAAGACTATCTCGCCGATTTCCTCTTTGGACAGCAACCTTACCAGCAATATCTGTTGAATAAACGTGATGCCTCTGACCCCAAACAACAAAATGAAAACATGGAAAACCCCGGTCTTAGACAGGCGTGAGATATCCGGCATGATCTTGGAACGCAAGCGTCCGAATAAAGAGGCGGGCTGGCTTGCAGAAATTTCGTCGGCAGTGTTGTCGTGGCCTTCCGTATTCATTTCGACTTGGAATCTATTGCCTTTCGGTACATTTCACAGATCAACTCGACGTTGTCGTTAGCCATTTTTAATGCATCAGAATCAGGGGTGTTCGGCCCACTGTCTGCCAGAGTTTCTGCGAGTTTAGCTGTAAGATCATCAAGATCATCCACACGAAACTTGATGACGCCCTCGGGTCTGCTGGGCAAATCACTAACCAATGTCGGACAGCCCGTAAGCAGCGATTCAAAAACCGCATTGGATGATCCTTCTACCACCGAAGCCCGTACCGAAGCACCGGCAGCGACGAACACAGAGGTAAACCGGTCGTAACTGTCAATCAGTAATACTTTTCCTTTTAAGCCTGCATCTTCGATAGCCTCGTTAATCTGCCCTATTCCTTCTGGATCATAAGGCGTGGATGTTCCCAGAAGCACTCCGATATTCGGGAACCTGTCCCTGATGCGACCGGCTGCCCTTATAACCATGTCCATCCTGTAGAGAGGCTTGCAGAATCCGCCACTGGTAACCACCATCGGATCACACCCCGATGCAAACTGGGCGACTTGTCCGTCAAGTTCCGGTAGATCACCAAGGGGCAATGCTGAGATCAGGCGACTCGTCTTGTCCGGCTCGATGCCCAGCTTGTTCATGGCCTCGACTTGATCTGGATTTTTGCCCCAGAAGTGGCTGATATGCGACATGGACCACCGAAACAACCACTTCCGCCACCAAGATGCCCCATTTAGATAATCACCTAGCTTCCCCCATCCACAAGAGGCTATCAATGGCGTGGAACTCTTTGAAATCTCCCTCAGAAACTGCATCAGAAAAATGGGATTGCGCCGGCGGAAGAGATTGTGAAAGCGCAGGTCGTGAATGACATCATACGAACTTTCACGAAGCACTCGCATCAGTTCAGAGGGTGCCCGCGCCGGTACCGCAAAGTCTGGCAGTTCGACGGATTCGCCGCCAGAGGTGACGGCTAGTGTCACTTCGTTGCCCACAGCTAACAGCGCCTTTGCAAGCCTCTCCGCAAAAACCGAAGCCCCCGCGCGGGGAGGAGGATACGGTCCTATCAGCAGCACTTTTATGGGACGATATTCTTTCTGGTTAATATTAGACATACTCAGACGCATTCTCTGGGAAAGCTCAGACCTTTCAGAGTTTCTTCATTTGATTAAAGACAGGCAGGATTATCTGCATCCAGCAAGCAAGTACAGCACTATTCCATGTAGTTCAACGGACCGTAGCAATGCTTGTATTTCATCTCAAATGTCTCTTTTGTAATCCTGCAAATCAACTTGGCCGGAACCCCACCAACTACAGAATAAGGTTCAACGTCTCTAATGACGACTGCATTGGCGCCGACAATACTGTCGTGCCCCACAGTAACATTACCAAGTACCTTCGCTCCGGTGGCGATGTAGACATTATCCTCTATTACCGGAGGGGCTCCCGCGCCCATGTTCCCACCGATTGTCACGCAACTGCCCAGGCTGCAATGCCGGCCTACTCTCGCCTTCGAATGAATAACCAGGCTGATACCGCCATATCCGAATTGAGAGTCTTCGCCAATCTCACAACTTGAAGGCACGTGAGAATTATGCAGCAGTTTGTTCAGTAGCTCGAACGGTCTGGCCAGAAGCCTAAGCTTCCTAAGGTAGAAATACCTGCCGATGCGATATAGTCGGATTCCACTCGGATACAGCATCTTAATGGTCCTCGTAAGCCGGACATGCTCAAACGCTTCATGCTGACTGGTTCTGTCCTACAGCTTACTCAATGATGAAAGAATCAATTACGAACTGTCACTTTATTAATCTGTCGGTATTCGATGGCTATTTCGTGAACTGCAATTCAGCCAGCATATTCAGCAACTGGATTCGTACGTCATCAGCGATGCTTCTGTTCTTGTGACTGTTCCATGAGACATCTCTGTCAGAGCCGTAGCCAGTGACAACCTTCGCCGTACCTTTGCTTAAAATGTCCTTGGCCCGGTTAAGCAACTCTGGCTTTTCTCCTCGTAACTCCAACTCCTTGATACGTCTATCCAGGACTGCAAGATATTCATAATCCTCGACGCCCTCACGAATTGCTTCCATGTGCTTTCCATGCACAACTGAGCGATGCCCGAGAAAGAGCGGCGTGTAGGAAATATTATCCAGTGCATACGAATCCCATGGCGCAGCCCCGCTGGCATCTCCAAACGACCAGAAACTCGAGCCCTTGGCCCCATATTTCCAGCAAAACCAACCAGAAAGCCGGTAGTGACCGTACGGATCAAGCAGTTTGTCGGATGCCAAGGAGAACCCAAGTTCCTTGCCGCTTTGTAATTGTGTGGCATAAAACTCTCTAAACTCCGATCCATATTTGAAAAAGAACCTGAGTGGCGGAGATAGGACATCTGATTTTTCAAAGACTCTTGCCGGTGCATCCGATGGAGAGGTCCATGACGGATTCTCCCATATCACAAAGTCAGGAGCGGACAGGCGTATAACACCAGCGTATTCGACAATAATCCATGCCTGCTTATCCGTGCTCGGCTCATCCACAATCAACAAGCCGAGTTGCCCCTTCTTCATGCCAAATCCACGAGCCTTTCTTGTCCACCATGACGCCCAACTACCCAAAGCATTCTTGAAGGCGGGAGTTCCCATGCGAAAACCGGCAAACTTCTCATTCGCACTCAGGAACACCATATACCGTCTTGCTCCTCGCCAACGGAAAATCCACTCTTCAAACAATTTTGCGTCGGGTTCGACCGTCATCTTCCCCTTGCTATCGTATTGACCAAGGGCAAGGACCGAAGATTGCGCCCACGTCGTATCCACAAAATGCTCTCTGAGATGGGTTATCAACGGAAACATGTTCTGCTCCGTCACATCACGGGAGCCTGTACCATCGGTGTAATCCCATCCGCCAAGATGCAGAGATGGCTTGTCCGGAAATCGCAGAGGGTAAACCTTCAAACGGATGGGCACTTCGATTCCGAACGGTTCGACGATGATCTGGCCTTTGTACTCGCCGGCTGGAATGTCCTCTGGATGAAAAGTCAACCAGATCTGCTGAGTGAGCCCGGGCAATAGTTCCACGGAATACATCCCGTCCTCGGGGCTGACAACGGGCAACGCCGCCGCGACAGGAACGCCTTCCGCGGTATCCGTAAAAACAACCTTGTGCACTGTGATGTAGCCGGGATTGGTCCCGCCAGGCAGCCCGGTGATCTGCAACCGAACTTTTGTTTTCTGATCGTCACTACTGCTGATATTGAAAGCTGCGGAACGAAACTCATTGGACATCATAGCCACGTCGATTGATACCGGACCTGGGCTGGGCATCTCAGTGGGGCTCAACATATCCCAGTGATTCTTCTGCCAGACGATGACCGGTTGCTTAAACTTGTGACGCCAAACGTTCGCCTGCAGAGAAAAGACTCGCTCGTGCAGGTTGTTCAGGGGAAGTGATGCGGAAAAGCTACCTCTCCCGTCAAACTGTGCGCTATCGATTCTAGATCGAATGGAATCGATGCGTTCAAGAATATCCTCCACACCTGCGTCGAGTGATCTGGCAGTTCGTTCGATCACTTTCAGATCCCGGATTAATCTCCTGCGAACATATACCTGATACTGGGCTTCCTTGACGAATTGTCTGATGTTCGCCACGGTAACTCCGCCGGCATCGTCAGGCATTTCAGATTTCGATCCCCCATAGACTTCCACCTCATTAACAAATGTAAAAAGGCCACTCCTCATCGCGATCAGCTTCACATACCTGCCTCGAGTGTGAAGCTTTTCGGTCTTAAACTTATGGACCCTGTAACCGTATCCGACAGGCCCATTGTCCTCTTCGTCGAGCCGAACCAGATCCCCGACGTAGCGATAGTCCCTCGCGTTCTCGCTTACCAGAATGAGTATCGCTAGCGGCCAGCGAACGCCTGACTTGCCTGCGGCGGTGTTGAACGTAACGCCACGGATATGCTGAACTCTACCGAGATCAATAGTCATCTCGGCCATGCCCGATTTGAGCGCCCAGCCAATGGTTCGCTTGTCTATCCAGATCGTCTTGTCTGAGGCATATCTACCGTCAGTAAGCTGCAACTTGTCGCCACGATCCGTGCACAACTCATAGTTCGGGGCCGGTTCCAACGTATAAGGCCGGTTCAGGGCGACATTCTCAATCGCGGCCTGCCCCTGGCAGATACCCGCGAGGATCAAGACAAGCAGGAAGGGAATAGTCAGTAATACTCTCGCCATTAATTCAACCTTAAACAATCACACGAAGCATTGCGAGCACGGCCCATCACATCGAGTAACTTCGGACGCTTACGGAATTGCTACGTCATGGCTCGGATTCCCGTTCGATTATCTGCCGTAAATATCACACAACATCCACCTTAAATAGATATGCAGACCAAAATTTGAGGTGGATACCTGTTGTGAAATTGCCGATGGCAAATACAATTGCGTCCAAGACATCAACATAGGTCTGGAGTTAGGGAATTCATTAATTAGGTTGATCTCCGTCGCAGAGGTATTCCAATGTCAACTGCCGCCAATGACGTATCGATGAAGTCTATCAAACCTCAAGAACAAGTATCGAGGATCGAATTGGTTTCATATCTCTTGATTGCAGCCCTGACATTTTTGATTGCCTTATTCATGATGAAACATGGAATAGGGGTCAGTTCCGACTCGGTCCAATACCTGTCCGCCGCAGAGAACCTGGCTCGAGGGGATGGTTTGCTGGTCTATGACGGCAGTGGCGGGTTCAAAATGCTATCGATCTGGCCGCCTTTGCTGCCGTTTGTCCTGAGCCTGTTTGAATTACTTAACATTGGCATCGAAGCAGGGGCACGCTGGTTGAACGCTAGCCTCTTCGCAGTAAATGTCGTATTGCTTGGTTTGCTGGCTCGAAGGGCCAGCGGTTCAAAGCTCAGCGGCATACTAGTGGCAATATTGGCGGCAAGTGCCTCGGCGATGCTGCAAGTGCACGCTTCGTTATGGTCCGAAGCCCTCTTCATCACATTGTTCCTGCTGGGACTTGTTTGTCTCCAGAAGTATCTTGCTGGAGGAACCCAGTGGTATCTGCCCGGAACCGGCCTGATGTTCGGTGTTGCGGTGCTATGCAGATTTGCCGGGGTCGCATTCCTACCTGCCGCAGTCATAGCCATTATTTTCGGAGCAAAGAGAGGATGGGGCCAGCGTCTGTACGCCGCCGGGATGGTTGGAATTATCAGTATTCTCCCCATGGCATGCTGGGTTGCTTACTCGGCCAGCCAAGGCGCTAGCGGCGGGAAAAGCCTCGCATTTTACGGTATTACTTCCGCAAAGCTCATTGCAATGGTCCGGGTTGCAAGCATGTGGGCTTTGCCGGCTTTCTGCCCCAGGATCATCAAGATCGTGTTTGTCCCGCTTTGTGTTATGGCTGGGGCGATCTGGCTGGTTCGTATTTGCTGGAAGGGCAAGCTTAAGAACATTCACAAAATTGCCGGTTTGATGAAGCATCCCCTGTTTCTTTTCTTTATCTTCTTTTTGGCTTACGAAGGCATGCTGCTGGCAGTGCTATTGACCTACGATCCGAATATCTCAATTGTTCTTCGGATGCACTTGCCGGGGCAACTCATGGCCATAGTACTCTGTGTGGTCCTGTCGCTGGGAGCGTATTCCAGACTAGGCAAAACAGGCCGCCCTGTCGTGGCTATCGGACTCACGCTGTTGACGATATCCTACATAAGCGGAGCCAGCATTACAGCTTCTGACGCGGCCAAGAACGGCCTCTATTTCAGACATGCCGATTTCCGAGAGTCCAAGGCCTTCGATATCATCGAAACAATCGACAAAGATATTATGATGTATACAAATCAGTACCGTGCAATTCCCTATTACACCAATAGAACAAACATCTATGCTCTGCCCGACAGGATCAGAACTGATGGGGTAGTTTTTGAAGGCTCACTGGAAAACCACAAGAGACTGATGCTTGAGCGACTTGAAGAGCGCAAAGCTGTGCTTGTGATTTTTGAAAATGAAGTGTATAAAATTAAACCTTCAGTAACGTCGCTTCTCTCGAATCTACCTGATCTGGAGTTGTGGCAAGATACGGGTGACACGAGGTTTTACCGATGGCCGCAGGAAGATCCCATCCCATCGTAACCTCTAGCATATCAGACACATGAAAACGCAGGCCTTACAGAGAGCCCGTTAATCCAAACGCCCTATTGAAAGTAGTTTCCGGAGAGAGCAATCATGATCTCTATAACAGTTCCAACATACCGAGAAGCAGAAAACATCCCCCACTTAGTCACACGAATAAGTGATTGTCTGAATGAACACGCGATTACATATGAGATCATTATTGTTGACGACAATAGCCAAGACGGGACCGAGGATGCCGTCGCTTCGCTTGCATCAGAAGGACTGCCCGTACGCCTGATTACAAGAATGGAAGAAAGAGGGCTAAGCTCTGCCGTTGTTCGAGGTTTTGAGGAAGCACAAAATGATGTCCTCTTATGCATGGACGCTGATCTAAGTCATCCGCCTGAAACCATACCCCAAATGCTGAATGCCATCACGGTAGACGGTGCTGATTTCGTAATAGGAAGCCGCTACGTCAGCGGTGGAAGCACGGATGACGACTGGGGACTCTTCAGATGGCTAAATAGCAAGGTCGCAACATTACTTGCCAGGCCGTTCACCAAAACCAAAGATCCCATGGCTGGGTTCTTTGCGATACCCAAGAAACTCTTTGACAGCGCCACCAATGTAGATCCTATCGGCTACAAGATTGGCTTGGAGTTGCTGGTCAAGTGCAACTGCCAGAACATCAAGGAAATCCCGATTCATTTCTCTGACCGGCAACACGGACAGAGCAAGATGAATATGAAGGAACAGTTTAAGTATCTGACGCACATTAAGAGACTCTTTGATCACAAGTATGGAACTCTTTCGAAGTTTGGACAATTCTGCCTTGTCGGAGCATCCGGTGCCGTAATAGACCTGTCTTCTTACGCTGCTCTACTCAAACTGGGGCTGATTGTCCACCTTGCGAGAGCCATAGCTATTGCGATCGCGATGAGTTGGAATTTCTTCCTGAACAAACATATTACTTTTGGCTATGGTAAGAAGAAGGGCGTGCTCGGGCAGTATCTTCGTTTTGTAGGTGCCAGCACATTGGGGGCTGTTGTGAACTGGTCGATTTCGACGATAGTCTGGCAATCTGTGTTTGGATTCGAAGGTTATTTACTGGTTGGTGCTATCCTTGGTATTTTGGCTGGCACTGTCAGTAATTTCATCTGCTCTTCGCTATTCGTATTCCCTCAGGAAAAGATTGAAAACAACAAGCAGACGTCCTGATTACCTGCAATGCGTGACAGGTCAAGTCGACCTGCCCGATATATGATCCAAGTCAGGAATCCTGGAAGTTAATTCTGCCTGCAATACAGAATGCCTCGTCAGGATAGTCACTTGGCCGCCTGTTCACGATCAACCAGATTGCTCGGCAATTGTTGCTCAATCACCGGTCAAGAGATAGACTCATTGGACCGATCTAAAGAATCCGTCTATTACCAAGACAGAAGGATATACGAATTATGAAGATTATCTCCATCGCAGGCGCTCGCCCCAACTTCATGAAGATCGCCCCACTCATGGAGGCGTTCGCCAGTCATCCGAACATCGAGCCCATGCTCATACACACCGGCCAGCACTACGATGAAAAAATGAGCGATCTGTTCTTCCGCCAGTTGGGTATTCCAGAACCGGACATCAATCTCGGCATCGGCTCTGCCAGCCACGCCGTCCAGACCGCCAAGATCATGAGGGCCTTCGAGCCGATCGTCCTCGACGAAAAACCAGACGCCGTTCTGGTCGTCGGCGACGTTAACAGCACCATCGCCTGTGGAATGGTAGCCGTCAAACTCGGGATTAAGCTCATCCACGTCGAGGCGGGCCTGCGAAGCTTCGACCGCGCCATGCCCGAAGAGATCAACCGCATCCTGACCGACTGCATCAGCGATCTGATGTTCTGCACGGAAAAGAGCGGCATCGAAAACCTTCGCAACGAAGGCGTCGCTGAAGAACGCTTCTACCTCGTCGGCAACGTCATGATCGACACGCTCCTGAAGAACAAGGCCAAGGCCGACGAGTCGACAATCCTCGACGATCTCGGCCTAAAAGCAGGCCAATACGCCACACTCACAATGCACCGTCCGAGCAACGTTGACGACCCGGTCGTCTTCGGCCGCCTGCTCGACGCGATCGAAGTCATCCAGCGCGACCTGCCCATCGTCTTCCCGATACATCCGCGTACGCGGAACAACCTGCCCAAACTCGGCCTCGCAGACAGGGTCGCCGCCATGAGCAACCTGAAGCTCATCGAACCGGCTGGCTATCTCGACTTCCTCAAGCTGACATCGTCGTGCAAGCTCGTGCTCACCGATTCGGGCGGCATCCAGGAAGAAACCACCGTGCTCAAGGTTCCGTGCATCACGATGCGCGAGAACACAGAGCGGCCGATCACGATTGAGATGGGTTCGAACCAGCTGGTCGGTACCGATCCGGACAAGATCCTCGAAGCTTACCGCAACGTCGTCGAAGGCAAACTGCCCGAACCGCAACAGCCCGAGATGTGGGACGGCAAGGCCGCCCAACGAATCGCCAAGATACTCGGCGAGAAGTTATAGGGAATCGGCTGGCCGTTTAATAAAAATGGCGTACGCGACGACGCTTGTCTGAAGGACAAGTCTGCCCACTGCCGCAAACAGCAGCGCCATCGCCGCGCCGTGGATTCCATACGCCGGGACCAGCAGCCAGCAGGCTACTATCGCCACCACCAGCACCAGGCCCGATATTGGAACCTGTACGCGGAAGTATCGCCCCGCCGTCATCGCAAACCCCATGAACGCCGCAATACCGTTGACCCCGCCGACAAGCATGACCAGAACCAGAACATCGTTGTACCGGGCATACTCACTTTTGAACATCACTGTCAGTGCCCACTGTCCCAGGAACCTGGCCCCCAGAACGCCTGCGATAGCAAGCATCAGACCGATGGCTGCCAACTTGGCGACGAGAATCCCGAAGGCCTTGACGTCGTCGCGATAATACACTGCCAACCTCGGCATGGCAGCCTGGCCGAGCGAATTGCAGATCAACTCCACCGCCAGGGCAAACATAGCTATCACGCCGAAGAATCCAAGCATCTTCGTTCCGACATAGCCTTCCAGGAAATACTTCGGGACGTTGGCCTGGAGAGTGATCATCGCCATGACAATACCCAGAGGTATCGCTATCACCGCAATGGCGATCAGCGGGCGAGAATCGAATATCGGCGACATTTCCGACATGCCGATCCGCGACTCATCCCCCACTCCCAGGTGCGCAAGCCGGACACGATCGTAGAACAGGAGCAGGCAGAGCTTGACGACGATTATCGCTCCAATGGCCACCAAAAGATTCCCGGTCAGGAATATGGCGATACCGAACACGGTTATGTTCGCCGGGCCGGTGATCATGTGCGCGATCGCAATGTAGTCCATTCGTTCGCGTTTCTGCATCGCTGCATGAAAAACTTCGCGCACAGCCGTTACGATTGCACTTGCCGCGACCATCACGATCAGCCAGGCTCTCGCCTGCGAGAAGAAGATCAGCCCGATTGCCCCCGCAGCCAGGACAGCCAATAGCATCATCGCCAGACGCAGCCCAAGGTAATGCCCGAACCTGTACTGGTTGGCGATATCGGTAACCTGCACCGCACGAAGTTGCAGTTTGCAGAACATCACGATCGGAGCGGCGACGGCAAGTGCGAGCACGAACTCCCCCACAGACTCCGGGGTGGTGAGCTTTGCCAGGACGACCAGCATCAGCGCCTGGCAGCTATACAGGACACCGTTGCCCAGCAGCGTCCAGCCGAAGTTCTCACGCAACCGCAGCGATTGTATTTCCGGCTGTCTGGATTCTTCACTACCGCTTGATGCGTCCATAACCAACATCATTCCTGGGACGGAGTATTCGTCATCGTCCCGCTTGCCCATAGTTTGCAGGCGATTTGGTAATCTTCGGGGGAATCGATCTCGACAGCTCCAAGCTGGCCGATGTCGCTTACCATGCAGGGCACGCTACCGAGAATTGCGGCGACGGCGGCTTCGAAGAACAGGTTCTTCTGCTGCAGGTCTCCGTTGTATCGCCGCAGCGATTCGATCAGCGACGGGCAAGCCTCGGCGGCGAACTTCGCCACGCCGATGAATTCGCCCAGACAATCGCCCGGATCGAGCGACTTGCCGATTCGCGTAATGCGGCCGCCTGAATCGACAATTACCTTCACCTCTTCGTCGGCGCAGGTCTTGGCGTCGATAGCCAGTGCGGTCTGCGGAGCGTCGATCAACGGACCAAGTATCTTCGAATCAAAAAGAACGTCGGCATTGAAATATAGAAAATCTTCATTGAGGCTTTCGCGGGCCAGATAAAGCGAGTTGATGGTGTTGGTGTCGGCGTATTCGTCGTTGATCACGACGGTCCATTTGATAGGGAACTTCGCCATCGCCTCTTCTATCAGTTCGCTCTTATAACCGAGAACGATGGTGGCAGTATCGACACCATAGGCCAGCAGGGCGCAGGCGATATGTTCGAAGAGAGTCCGCTCGCCGATTGGCAGAAGGCATTTGGGTTTATCCCACGGTAACGACGCCAGCCGCTTTCCGCTGCCGGCTGCGAGAATGACTGCCTTCATGAACAATCTCCTAAGAGCCTGGCGAATTGCCACGCTAAAACCCAGCGAATCTCCTAAGAACCCAGCGGATTGCCCTGCTAAAAACCGGTGATCAGCTTGTGAAGTTCGGCTTTGATATCCCGGCGATTGTCGATGAGAGACGCGTTCACCAGGTGCAGCAGCGGTATGGAAATATCGAGCGACCAGAGCGTTTCGATGGTCCGCGACATTGCAACGCCTTCGACGGTCATGCCCACTTGCGTCAGTGCTTCTTCAACCGAAAGACCCTGGGCGAGGAATGCACCAAGCTGGCGGTTCCTGCTCTTCGGGCTGATGCAGGTTGCAATCAGATCGGCCGCTCCGGATGTGCCCATTGCTACGTCTTCGGGAATATCGAAGAACGAGGCCACTTCTGCGATTTCCTTGAGGCCCTGGCACATGATAATCCCCTGCGCGTTAGCGCCGAGGTCCAGCTCTTCTGCCATTCCGATGGCAATGGCGACCAGGCCCTTGAGGGCTGCACATATCTCGTGTTGGGCTGGATGACGACGTATTTCCAAGCCCAGGCAATCGTTGGCCAGAGCTTGTTTGGTCATCGCAAGGTAGAACAGATTATCGCTTGACAGGATCGCACGGGTGGGCATTCCGAGGCCGACTTCGTTGGCGATCGTCGGACCGGTAAGGACCAGTACGACAGCTTCGGGAATCTCCTGCTTAATCACTTCACTCATCGTGCAGAAATGCTCTGAATCGAAGCCTTTCGAAACGCTCATTACCAGCGGCTTGGTGGCGTGGGTTGCAAGCTCAGCAGAAGCAGTTCGCACCACCGCCGACGGGACCGCCAGAATAAACAGAACAGACTGCTCGTCAAACGGTGACGAGTACTTTTCTTCAATTACGATTTCGTCTGGAATCGGATATGGAACCGGAGACTCGCCACCGTTGCGGGTGTTGTCTAAAGACTTCGCCAACGGAGCGTCCAGCGTCCAGATTCGCGTTTTGATCGCGCCGGAAAACACCTTCGCCAGCGCCAGTCCCCAGTTACCGGAACCGACGACAATGACCTCTTCTATCTTGTGCATGGGTCTAAGTACCCTTTCTTGAACACGTGTGACCGGCCTGTCTGAGTTTGGCCGGAATCATCCTAACGCAGCAATTGGATGTCTGCAACCTTGCCACGAGCACGACGTTCGCTCAACCTGCAACAGCCGCCTTGACCGACTCGGCTACGTAGCATATCTGTTCGTCGGAAAGTTCGGGCTCGATGGGTAGCGAAAATACCTCTGCCGCGGCCTTCTCGCTTTGAGGGAAGTCACCGGCAGAGTAGCCCAGCGATGCGAAGCAAGGCTGCTGGTGCATGCTCAGCGGATAGTAGATCGCCGTCGGAACTTTTTTCTCGCCGAGCTTGGCGCGAACCTCGTCGCGATGGGCAGCGCGGATGGTGTATTGATTGTAGATGCATTCATTGTGCTCGCGAACAATCGGTGTGACCACATCGTCACAGTCGGCAAACAGAGCATCGTAGCGGGCCGCAGTGGCGCGACGCCGTGCGGTATAACCTTCCAACTGCTTGAGCTTGACGGACAATACTGCCGCCTGCACGGAGTCCATGCGAAAGTTTCCGCCCACCCAGTCGTGGTGATACGTGCGCGACTGGCCGTGATTGCGGAACTTCTCGATGCGATCGGCCAGTTCGTCGTCCTGGGCTGTAATCAAGCCGCCGTCGCCAAGAGCGCCGAGATTCTTGGATGGATAAAAACTGAAGCAACCAACCGTCCCAAGCGAACCTGCCTTGCGGCCTTTGTACGTTGCACCTAGCGCCTGGGCGGCGTCTTCGATTACAGACAGGCCGTGCGCCTCGGCGATGGCGTTGATTTCGTCCATGTCAGCCACCTGGCCGTACAGATGAACGGGCATGATCGCCTTGGTCTTGTCCGTGATTGCGGCTTCGATTTTTGTAGCGTCGATGTTGAACGTTTCAGGCTCGATATCGACGAACACCGGTTTGGCCCCGCTGCGCCAGATACACCCTACCGTTGCGAAGAAGGTAAACGGCGTGGTTATCACTTCGTCACCGGCGCCGATGTCCAGCGCCATCAGGCTGCACAGGATCGCGTCGGTCCCGCTGGATACCGCAATCGCATGGGTCGAACCGCAATAGGGCGCGAGTTCGGCTTCGATTTTCCGGACCGATGGCCCATTGCAGTAGCCCATGTATTCGGTATCAACAACGTGGGCAATCGCGTCGAGAACTTCCTGGCGTATCGGTGCGTATTGACTCTTGAGATCGAGAAAAGGTACGTCCATGGCAAATTGCCTTTCTTGAGGATGCGCTAACGCATAAAATACGGTGCCAAAACAGGCTGTTAACTTATGCTTGCCCCCACTCAGCGTCAATGGTTTTGACAACCACTACAGGACGATTCAAACCAATTTTTGCTGTTTTAAAACCCTATAATGGCCGAAACATATAGTAATTAGGTCCATCCGCGATGGGCCCCGAATAGTTCAGTTTCCAAGGAAAAACAGATGATTAATCAGCTTCTCAAGAAGATCGAAACGTCCAAAGCCGTTATCGGCATCGTCGGACTCGGCTATGTGGGACTTCCTCTGGCCAGAGAATTCACTTCCGGCGGAATGAAAGTTCTCGGCTTCGACGTGGATGAAAAGAAAACCAAGGCACTTCTGGCCGGGCGCAGCTACATCGAGCATATTCCGTCCAAGATCGTCAAGAACATGGTCAAGTCCGGCCTGTTCGACGCCACGACCGACTTCCGCCAACTCCGCAAGGCAGATTGTATCCTCATCTGCGTTCCGACGCCGCTGACCAAGATGCACGAACCGGACATGAGCTACGTCGAAGCGACCGCACGCGCTATCGCAAAGACACTCCGCAAGGGACAGCTCGTCGTGCTGGAATCCACGACGTATCCGGGCACGACGCGAGAAGTGATGCTGCCGATTCTTGAAGAGTCCGGCCTGAAGGTAGAGAAGGACTTCTTCCTGGCATTCTCGCCCGAACGCGAAGATCCAGGCCGCAAGGATTACAGCACCAAGACAATCCCCAAGGTCGTCGGCGGATTCGGACCCAACTCGATCAAGGCGTCGGTCGCCTGCTACAAAACAGCGATCGACATCGTCGTGCCCGTCAGCAGTTGCGAGGCGGCTGAGGCGTGCAAGATTCTCGAAAACACCTACCGCTGCGTAAACATCGCACTGGTCAACGAACTCAAGCTGCTGTTCGATCGCATGGACATAGACGTATGGGAAGTCATCCGTGCGGCCAGCACCAAGCCCTTCGGATTCACAGCGTTTTACCCTGGCCCGGGCCTGGGCGGACACTGCATTCCGATCGACCCGTTCTACCTTTCGTGGAAGGCCAAAGAATACGGACTCACCACGCGCTTCATAGAACTGGCCGGAGAGATCAATATCTCCATGCCCGAGTTCGTCATCCACAAGGTACAGGACGCGCTGAACGATGCAGGCAAGGCCGTCAAGGGCTCGAAGGTTCTCGTGCTCGGACTGGCCTACAAGAAGGACATCGACGACGTCCGCGAAAGCCCGTCGCTAGAGCTTATCGAGCTTCTGCGGGAACGCGGCGCGAAGGTCGATTACAACGATCCGCACGTACCCAAGACGCACAAGATGCGTGAGTATGATCTGAAGATGGTTTCCAAGAAGCTCTCGGCTGCCATGCTCAAGCGATACGATGCCGTGCTGATCAGCACCGATCACAGCAGCTACGATTATCAGTTCATCGTCGATAACTCCAAGCTGGTAATCGATACGCGTAACGCGACGGTTAAGGTGAAGCGCGGAAGGCGCAAGATCGTCAAAGCGTAACGACAAAACTAAAAGCTAAAAGCTGTAAACTGCAAACAAAGGCCTCGCCGGAAGACTCCGACGGGGCCTTTGAGCATTTCTTCCAATGCGTTCGTAAGAAATGGGCTGTGACAGGCAAGAGAGATTGGACCCAAAAGGACAAAGACCTGCGGATCCTCCCCCTGGTCGCATCGGCAGTCAATGTTCCAGCTAAGCTTCAGGCTGAGGCGTGCCAAGGCCAGGTGTCGAGCCGAAACAGCTGTTTTCGCCCAGGAACGCAGAAAGGCTCGAGCCCGCAAGCCCATGCCTTTCAAATATTACGCTAACAGCGGGTGAATGGATTCCCTCCTGGGAACATCGCTTCGCTCGGTTGCACACCCTCGACGTCCAAGGCCACCTCTCGATAAAACATGTAAAACAAGGGCGAAATACACAAATACTCTTGACGAGATGGGGGCATCGCCGGATAATCGCATACCTACGAGTTTCCTTCAGATCAATTATGTCGGATATGACTCTTGGGCGGCTTAGGCATAAAAGCGGAGCAGTCCCGAAAGCCTGTTGCTTACATGCATTCCGGCGAATATGGTATCAAGCTGGTTCGCGGTTTGCGGAGCTGAGAAAACCGCGGGCACACGTCTTGTTACCGATGCTATTGGTGGATTGATGAACGCCCAGAGCAGTTCTCCCACAATTCGTGATCTCGTGCAGGTCGAAGTGACCGATAGTGATTACTGGCGGCGTAACATTCCCTGCCAGGATGCCTGTCCGGTTCACACAGATGCTCGGGGATACGTTCGCGCCATCGCGGCCGGTCAATACGAACTTGCCTACCTCATCGCACGCGGGCCTAATCCTTTGGCGTCACTTTGCGGGCGAGTCTGCGGTGCACCATGCGAAGCTAACTGTCGGCGCGGAGAAATCGACAGTCCCATCGCGATCAGATCCCTCAAGAGATTCGCCACCGAACTGTCCGGGCCTGAGGCCAAGGGCGTTGCAGGTGGCGAGCAGGTTGGGCAATTCCTTCACCCGCTTGGCTCGAGCCAGGCTTGCGACGGTATTGATGCGATCCATCATCTCCTGGACAAGTTCAAGAATCTGCAGCTTGGCAAGCCCCAGGGCGAGCGTGTGGCGATCATAGGTTCGGGCCCTGCCGGTCTGGCGGCGGCCCACGATTTGTGCCTGATGGGTTTTCGGCCGATCATTTTCGAGATGGAATCGGTCCCTGCCGGTATGCTCTACCTCGGCGTTCCGGAATATCGTCTGCCGCGTGATGTCATCCGCGCCGAAGTAGCGGTTATCGAGGCGATGGGCACTGAAATTCGCTGCGGCGTGGAAGTGGGCAAGGACATCTCCATAGAAGATATCCTCGCAGAGTTCAAAGCGACAATCGTCGCCGTAGGTGCCAGGAAGTCCCGCATTCTTCCGATTCCAGGGATTCAAGGTCCAGGCGTGCTGGGTGGCGTGGAATTCCTCAAAGACGTATCCTACAGCCGATCGGTGAAACTCGGTTCGAGCATCGTCGTAATTGGCGGAGGCAACGTTGCCTACGATGCAGCCCGCACGGTCGTCAGGCAGATATCTCTTGATATCTCGCGCACGGCGAAGCGCCAGAAGCGAGTCGAGCAGGTCTTTCTTGCCAGTCTTGAAAACCTCAATGAAATGCCCGCCGACGACGAGGAAATCATCGAGGGCGACGCCGAAGGCGTCATCCGCAAGAACGGCTGGGGCCCCACTGCGATACTTCGCAACGACGATGGGAAAGTCACCGGTGTTGAATTCCAACGCTGCCTGAGAGCGTTTGACGACGACGGACGTTTCGCACCCGTATTCGATGCCGAGCAGCACATGGTCATCGACTGCGAGACTGTCATAATCACCATTGGCCAATCCGTCGAGCTATCGTTCATCGATTCAAAACGCGACGGTATCCGCCTTACCGAGCGCGGCTTGATCGAGGCCGACCCCGAAACTCTGGCCTCTTCACGCGATGGCGTTTTCGTAGCCGGTGACGCTGTACAGGGAATGGGGCTGATGATCGACGCGATCGCTTCGGGCAAACGCGCCGCTCGCGGCGTTTATCAACAGTTGACCGGTAACAAGGCCAAAGCGGAATTGACGGATTTCCACAGGGTGCTGGCCGATCACTCCCGGGAGGCAGGGTTCGAAGGAATCGCCAGGACTGAAATGCGATTGCGCCCGGTTCATGAACGCCTTCAAAGTCAGGACACCACCGTTGAACTTGGCTTCGATGAGCCCCAGGCCAGGCGAGAAGCTTCCCGCTGCTTGGACTGCGGCGTGAACACGATTTTCGACGGTACGAAATGTATTCTATGTGGCGGGTGCGTGGATGTTTGCCCGACGCTGTGTTTGAAGATCATTTCGGCTGACCAACTGGAAGGCTCGCAGATCCTGAACGACGTTGCCGACGGAATCGACAACTCTGACGCATGGTCAGAAGGATCGGCGATCATTAAAGACGAAACACGCTGTATACGATGTGCGAATTGCGCCGACCGCTGCCCCACCGATGCGATCACGATGGAGCGGTTCTGCTTCCAGGAGTCGATGAAATGACAGATCAAGACAGATTAGATAAGAAAAAGCCCATTTCCCGCCGTGATCTGCTTGGCACGGCCGGCGTTGGGGCTTTTGTCGGCGTGGTGGGACTTTGCATTGGCGGATTGGCCAAAGCCATCCTGCCCACGGCGATGCCCGATCCTTCGCAGCAATTCAAAATTGGCCCGCCGGAAGATTATCCCGTCGGAACTGTCAAGACTTTCGAGGATGAGAACGTCATCGTTCTGCGAGACGACGACGGGATATACGCTATCAGCACCGTGTGCACGCATCTCGGATGTATTGTCACCACGACAGATAGCGGGGGTTACGAATGTCCCTGTCACGGTTCGAAGTTCCAGCCCGACGGGAAGGTCACTAAAGGACCGGCACCGACGCCGCTGGCGTGGCTGGAAATATCGAAACTGCCCAGCGGGCAGTTGTCCGTAGACCAATCCAGGCAAGTGCCCATGGGCACAAAAACAATCGTCTAGAATCGCGAATCATGGCTGACAATACTGAAAAACAAGGGCTTGGCACGCTGCTGGGCAATCTCGTTGCGCTGCCGAAAAATGCCAAAGACGCTACCGTCCGTCACGGCCGGCTGAATACCTCGCGGGCAAGGTCCCAGGGTGTGTTTGGGAACGTGTTTTTGCATATTCATTCGGTCCGAACGCATCGCTGGAGCCTCAAGAAGACATTCACGTTCGGTTTGGGAATAGCCTCTGCCGCACTGTTTGCGATTCTCACGGTGACGGGACTGTTGTTGATGGTGTATTTCAAGCCCACCGTAGCGGCGGCCTATGACTCGGTGAAGGATATCCATTACATCGTTCCCGGTGGACGGATCATTCGCAACATTCACCGCTGGTCGGCGCACCTGATGGTCGCCATGGTCCTTCTTCATATGTTCCGCGTGGTCCTGACCGGATCGTACCGCCGCCCGCGAGAGTTCAACTGGGTGATCGGACTGGTGCTTCTGGTGCTGACGCTTGCTCTGGCATTTACGGGTTACTGCCTCCCGTGGGACCAATTGGGATACTGGGCCATTACCATCGGTGCGAACATCGCCGCCAGCCCCGACGAAGTACTCACCGCCATTGCAGGCACGGACGCACCGGACGTCGGTGGATTGATGAAACGGGCCATGCTCGGTTCGAGGTTCATCGGCTCTGAAGGTCTGCTGAGATTCTACGTGTTGCATTGCATTGTCCTGCCGTTGGCGATGATGGTATTCCTGGGCGTTCATTTCTGGCGAATTCGCAAGGACGGCGGAATGTCTCGCCCGGACGATATCGACGAACAGGATCTTGCGGGAACTCCCAAAGAGGATCTGGCCGAAGAAGCTTTCAGACCGGAGAAAACCTACGGTTTGATGGCGTTGGTCAAAGGATCGAGCCCAGTGGTGGGCAAGTCGCCCGAGCGTACCGTCCAGAGTTGGCCACATCTGTTCTACTCCGAAATGGCCGTTGTAATAACGGTTCTACTGGTAGTCCTGCTCGCTGCGGTTCTATTCGACGCGCCTATTTCGGAAATAGCCAATCCCAACGTTCCAGAGAATCCCGCCAAGGCACCTTGGTATTTCCTTGGCTTGCAGGAATGCGTGTCCTATTCGGCCTTCAGTGGCGGAATGCTGCTGCCCACGATTGCGTTGATCGGTCTGGCGCTATTGCCGTTCGTCGATCGTGGTTCGTCATCGGGCAGGCTGCTTGGTGGCAAGTCGGAGCGCAAGACGTTTGTCGTATCTCTGACCATCGCACTGGTGGCCGTTGTCGGCATGCTCGCATTCACGGTTGCATTCGGGTGGATGCGAAACTGGTGGCCGGACATTAATCAGCTCTGGATCATAGCGATCAATCCGGGGACTGTTCTTGCTGCGTTCTTCACCGCCTATACGTTGGCGGTACTGGTCACCACCAAGTCGATGCGACTGGCCGTGGTTGCCTATATCGCCTGCTTCATTATCGGATATGTCGTATTGACCTATTTCGGATACGTTCACCGCGGCCCCAATTGGGACTTCTATTGGTGGCCCAGCCAATGGCCCATCCACTAACGTGAAAAAACTACTACTGATAACAAGTGTTGGCGTTGTCGCGCTGCTGGGTTATACAGCCTTGGTTGACGACGCATGGACTGAATACGTTCGCCATCAGGAAGCCTACAAGGCTATCCTCAGCCAAGGCGACCAGACCATCGACTATTCCGTCGGGATAAAGCAGATCGTCCTGCCCAAACTTGATCGGATCGACCGGTGCGTCTCGTGTCACGTCGCTCTGGAAGACCCTCGGATGGCTGATGCGCAACAGCCGTTGCGGACACATCCCGGGACATTACTGGCGACGCACGACATACAGAAAGTCGGTTGCACCGTCTGTCACGGCGGCCAAGGCCGAGCATTGACAAAACTCGACGCCCACGCCAACAGGTTCCCGCACTGGGAAAAGAAACGCCTCACAGGTCAGTTAGTTCAGGCAAACTGTGCGCGCTGCCACCAGGAAGACTCCCCTGCCATGGGCCCACAGTTTGTACGCGGACGCGATCTTTTCCGCTCCAAGGGATGCCTGGGCTGTCACAAACTCAACGGCAGGGGCGGGCATCTTGGTCCGGAACTGACGAAAATGGGCGATGCGTCAACGCACATGAAAATGCCCACCGATGCACGCAGGCATGACCTTGTGGAGAAATTCAACGGCAATGTCAACCTGGCCTACATCTACGAGTCCATCATGTGGCCCAAAGATCAGCCTACGGACTCGAAGATGTTCGAGACCGACCTGAGCGAATCCGAGGCACTGGCCCTTACGGTTTACATCAAATCCTTCGCCAACTCTTCCATCCCGGGTGAACTGCAATACGCACGTGACACTGCACACGTACCTGACGGCGAAGAGTTGTACGCGACGTACTGTTCGGCGTGTCACGGAGCCGACGGCATGGGCACTCGCAAGGACGAACTCGACCAGATCGCACCGGCAGTGGCGCATGAAGCCTTCCTGGCGATAGCAGACCCACAGTTCGTGTATGACAAAACCTACCACTCGGGCAATCCGGCGATGCCCGCATGGGGCAAGGCTGGCGGATTCACCGAGCAGGAGATTCGCAAAGTCAGCGATTACATCTTCTCGCTGCAAACCGCCCCACCGACGCTCGCTACCGTTGGCCGGGTAGAAGGTAACTCCGGATTTGGTAAGGTTGTTTTTTCCGCCAATTGTGCCAGCTGCCACGGCATCGACGGATCTCACGAAACCGATCTGGTTGGAACGACGCTCGATAGCCCAGAGTTCCGCTCCTACGCAGATCGGGACTTGATGTATCGCACGATTGCCAACGGGCGGGCCAGAACCGCGATGCCCAGTTGGTCTTTCCTTTCCGATCGAGATTATGCGGACCTGCTGGACTTCCTTGAATCCAAGGACACGGTAGCTGTGGATTACGCCCAAACCGTCGCACACACAAAGGCCGACGGCGGCGCCAAGTGGGGCAAAGCTCGATTTGCCAGTTTGTGTGGGTCCTGTCACGGCATGGAGGCTGAAGGTGGCATCGGACCATCGCTGAACAGTCCCGAATTCAAGATGCTCGCATCGGACAGGTTCTTGTATGACACGATCACCGTCGGACGCAGAGGCACGGCCATGGGCCGATGGGACCACCTGACATCCGAGGAAATCGGCTGGCTGATGGCTTATGTGCGTTCGACCACTGAGGTCAAGGCCCAGAGACACTATGAAGCCGTAGAGGTAATCGGCTCGGAGTCCAAGGGACGCATAACCTTCGCAGGCGTCTGTGCACAGTGTCACGGTCCTGCCGGCAGCGGACACATCGCACCGGCAATCGGGAACAGGGATTTCCTACTGGTCGCAGGCGATGATTTCATCAAAGAGACGGCTGCTTACGGGCGGACCGGAACCGGTATGAAGGGCAATCTCAAAGGCCAGGGCGGAACTGCGTCTCTCGATGAGCGGCAGATCAACAGCGTGGTCGCCTATCTGCGTTCGATGCAGGACGAACCCCAACTGCCCTCCGGCTCGTTGACCCAGGGAGATATCTCGCTGGGGCGTGAGAACTTTGCGCGGCTGTGTGCTCAGTGTCACGGTCCGGCTGGCTCTGGCGGCAAAGGACCAGGCATCGGGCGGGAAGGATTCCTCAGCCATGTTCCTGACGGATTCATCTTAGGCACGGTCGCCAACGGGCGGACCGGTACTGAAATGAAGGGCTTTACTCAGGCTGCTGGCGGACTCGCCGAACTGGACGGTCACAACATCCGATCCATCGTCGCCTATCTGCGATCCGGTGCGGATCAATCGAAGATTCAGCGAGTAACCGTAGACGGTACCGCCGCCAACGGAGAGCAAAAGTACCAGACCCAGTGTGCCCAGTGTCACGGGACGTGGGAGAAAAAGAGTTTTGCACCGCATCTGACGAACAAGGTGTTCCTCGATGCAGCCTCCGATGCTTACCTGCAAGCGACCATGGCGTTGGGAAGACGCGATACAGCCATGCGACCGATGATGCGAGGTGGCGGAGGCGTTGTGGGCATGACCTCCAAAGAGGTTAACGACTTGATCAGCTATCTTAGGCAGAGCGCTAAGAATCAGACAGAAGCAGGAAGGAAATAGCAGCATGGCCAGGCGAACAAATCTTACCCGACGGAATTTCTTGAAAGGCAGTGTCGCAGCCGCAGCCGGTGTTGGAATGGGCGACATGATATTCGCTCCTGAACATGTTCTGGCAGAGGAATCCGCCGACGTGGTCAGCTATCTGGCCCAGTGCCCCTACTGCGGCGTAGGCTGCGGTACCGTCATCCGAGCCGATAAGACCGGGCGCATTCTTGGCGTCGTTCCGGACAAGCAGCATCCGACCAACAAGGGCGTCCAGTGCATTAAGGGACTCAACAGCGACGAACCGATCTACATTGACCGCCAGACGAAGGTCCTGATGCGCAAGGACATGTCCGATCCGCTAACGGGGCACGTCTCGAAGTCCAAGGGCAGCTTCCGCGACGAGGATTTTGTGGAAGTCAGCTACGAAAAGGCAGAGCACATCATCGCCGAGAAAATGGCGAAGATATACAAGAAGTTTGGTGGCAATTCGATCGGCCTGTACGGTTCGGGACAGTTAACCGTCGAGGCCCAGTGGATCGAGAACAAGCTCGTCAAGGGCGTACTCGGTTCCAATTCCATCGAAGCCAACGCGCGTACGTGCATGACCTCGGCGGTGACGGGATATTTCAAGACATTCGGCAGCGACACCCCCCCGATGAGCTATGACGACATCGAAGAGGCGGACATGATGACTTTCTGGGGTCACAACGCCCGGGCCGCTCATACCATCATGTTCTGGCGTTGCGCTGATCGCAAGAAGAAGGCAGGCATCCCCACGTTGGTCTCCGATCCGCGCCGGACCGGAACCGTTGCGCAACTCGAATCTATCAATCCGCGAAACAGCTATCACTTCCCGACGATCAACGGCGATATCTCCTGCCTGAACGCCATCGCCCACTGCATCGTTACGGAGCATGAAGATGTCGTGGACTACGAGTGGCTGGAAAAGAACACCGCCGGCTTCGAAGATTACATCAAGATGGTGCGCGATGAATATGCCCCCGAGGCAGTCCAGGACCGCACCATGGTCGATCCGCAGACGATTCGTGAAGTTGCCAAGGAATGGGCCAACGCATCTCGCAAGGGCAAGCGAAACGGCCGCGGAGGCGTCGTCAGTTTCTGGGGCATCGGATACAACCAGCACATTCACGGTCAGCACAATGTAATCAGCATCATCAACCTTCATGCGTTGACGGGCGATCTCGGCCGCCCCGGCGCCGGACCGTTCTCCATGACCGGTCAGCCCAACGCCATGGGCGAGCGCCTTATGGGCGGACTGACAGGAAGGCTGCCCTTCAACCAGGGCCTCAAGGCCGGCGGCAAGCTGAACATGAAGGGCATCGAGTCCATAGCAAAGGCCTGGGGCTGCCCCGTTGAGCGATTGAAAACCGTCGCCGAGGCGGCGAATCCCGGCATGATGGTCGGAATGTTCGAACGGGCACTGATGAGTGATAAGATTCTCGCCGAACAGAAAGTCGATCCTCTCAAAGCCGTCTTCTACATGTACACGACTCACATTCACCAGCCTGATCTCAATACGCTGATCCGCCCTGCGCTTAGCAAGATGTTCGTCGTCGTTCAGGACATTTACCGCCATGCTCCCAACGCGCTGTACGGCGATATCATTCTGCCTGCGTTGACCTGGGGCGAATGGCAAGGCGGAACGTATATATCCTCCGAACGAAGGTTCAACGTCGTCGACGGTGTCGGCAAAGGCGCGCCAGGCCTGGAGAATTGCCTGCCCGATCTGGACATGGCGATCGACAAGAGCAAGGGCCTGGCCAAAGCAATCGGCAGGTCCGACGCTGAGATCAAAAGGATGTTCCCGTACAAGAAGAAGCAGTTCCATCCCGACGGGCCGATGCTGTACGACAGCGAAGAGGTCTTCGCCGAAATCGTTGCCGCTTCCAAGGGTTCCGATTGCGACATGACCGGCATGCTTGAAGTTCAAAAGCGCGACGGAATTGGCCTGTACGATCAGCTCCGCAGGCTTCGCGGAATCCAGTGGCCTGCTCCGAATTACAAACTGGCCAAGGCCGGTGGCGTGGCTCGCAGATTCTTCAATCAGGAAGGCTGGGACGATAAGCCCTACGGGAATTTCCGCACCAGCGACGGAAAGATGCACTTCAAGTCCTGCCGCCAGGACTACACCGAGAAGGACGCGGTCATCGAAGCCATGAGCAAGATGGGCACCGAGAAGGACTACTACGCCTCGGCCCACAGAGACGTTCTGGTCAAGGCCCGCGATATGGCACTTCCGCCCGAATGGCCAGATAGTGATTTCCTCGGCAAGCGATGGGACGAAGTCCCGCAGGATAAGTATCCGTTCTGGCTTGGCCTTGGCATTGTCTATGAGCACTTCCATAGCGCCAAGACCATCCGTGGCGCCACAACCAGGCGATTGGTACCGGAGCAATACGTGGAGGTCCATCCGCAAGATGCCGAGGCTCTCGGTTTGCGGGACGGAGACATGGTGCGTATCGAAACGCGACGCGGTCATTACGAGGCCAGGGTCAGCGTTCCGGCAATACGTTCAAAAGTCAAGCCAGCCCGTAACCAGGTTCCCCAGGGATATGTCTTTAGTCCGTGGAATCTCTCGGTGGCCGATTCCGCCGATCCGAAGAAAAACAAATGGCTGGTCAACGCTACCAGTCACAGGGCTTACGATCCGATTTCCGGGCAGGTCGATTTCAAGAAATTGGCTGCACGAATCATCAGGCTGTAAAGGTATACTAGCTAGTTCGGGTCGCCCGTAACAGATCGGCATCGGGTGGCAGTGGACCGGAATCATACGTATCTAGCTGGGCGGGCGCGGCTGCGTCCGAGCGCATACCCTTGGCATCAGTATGGCATTGAGCAGACGAGAAGTATTGCAACTCTTGGCAGGTGCGGTGGCAGCTGTGGCCTTTGGCCTGGATCGGTTGTGGTCGCGCGGCCTGTTCCTGTCCGAGGTGGCAGCCGCAAGGTGGCTGCGCCCTCCAGGCGCCATCGGCGAACCGGAATTCCTGACTCGCTGCATTCGGTGCAATCAGTGCGCAGAGGTCTGCGAGAACGATTGCATCCAATTCCTTTCGGGCTCTGCCGGAGACGGCACGCCAATTATTCGCCCACGCCGCAAAGGGTGTATCCTGTGCATGAAGTGCACCAACGCCTGCCCCACCGGTGCCCTCGAACCCATAAGTGATCAGCCTGATGAGATACTGGCGAAAGTTCGCATGGGCACGGCCCGTGTCGATGAGAATATCTGCAATTCGTTCAACGGTGGCGTTTGCGGAGCTTGCGTGCGAGCCTGCCCGTTCAGCGGCGAAGCACTGAAGGCAGGCATGTGGGAGCGCCCAATCGTAGATCCTGACAAGTGTGTCGGGTGCGGGCTTTGTGAAGCCAGTTGCATCGTTTATCCACAGGCGATACGCGTCATTCCGGCTCCTAAAGGCGACGACGAGGGAGCCCGGGCATGAGAGTCCGCGATCTGGTGAGAATCGTCGTTCTGCTCATTCTGGCGTGTCTGGTCATGTACAATGACTACTCCAGCCTGAAAGGTCAGTACGGTGGACAGCAGATCATCGACGATTCCTTTATCTACAGCCGCGTCGAGTTGGTGCTTGGCAGCTCGCCCCACCTCCAGCCGTACGACACGATCGCCCAAGGCAGCCTCTGGTCCATGCAAGTGCATCGATTCAGGATCAGCGATCCCCTTGCCGTGCTAAGTTCTCCTGGCGAGCTGTGGTGGACTGCGATTCTGCCTGTCTTGGTGGCATTGACGCTGGGCAGAGTGTTCTGCAGCTGGATTTGCCCGATGGGACTGCTGGCGGATATCACGACCACGCTGCGCCGGATGGCCGAACGCTGCGGGATACAGTTCTTTGCCCTGAAGCTTTCGTCGAAATTGAAATACGTGGTCCTTGCCATCGGAGTGCTGTTTTCCGTCGGGCTATCGATTTCGTTTTTCTATCCGATCTATCCGCCACGAATCATTTGCGATTTTGTCCGCGATCTGCTGGTAGGAGAACTTCAAATATATGGGATCGCTTTCATCGGCGGGCTGGTCCTGGTTGACTTGCTGTTCGTCGAACGGTTCTGGTGCAGATGCCTCTGCCCTGGCGGAGCGGTGTACTCGATTCTTGGCAAGGTGAGATTGCTTCGAATTCGTCGGGATAAATCCAATTGCGACGATTGCGGCGATTGTGATATCGTATGCCCTCATCAGCTTGGTCCGTCACATCTATCGCTCGGTGGCGAGTGCGATAATTGCGGGCTCTGCAAAGCAAAATGCCCCACCGATGCGCTTCACTTTACATTTGCACGTCACAACGGAACTGAATGACATGGATCGTTACACAGCCACAGCGTTAAATCGCTCCAACGTTCGCCTGGCCGCAGCCGCGATGTCGCTGATTCTATTGTGGCCGGGCGGAATCTCTCTGGCCCATCACATTCGCGGGATACCGCATTACACGTACTCCGAGAATTATCCGACCGCGCCTCTGTTTGAGGACGTGCGCGAGCTCGAACATTTTGCCCTGCGAATGACCTACTACGAAATCCCCGGCTCGACGGCGATCGATCTGGCACTGTATGTGAAGGATATGCGCACTGACAAACCGTTTGGCGGAGATATCACCTTCGCCATCTACGCGGAGAATGAAGACCCCGCCAAGGCGCATTCTGTGACCGCCTACCGCAACAAGAACAATATTTACAAGGCGGGCTGGGAGTACGAGTATGATGGCGTCTATTGGGTCCGGGTCACGTTTGATTCCCAAGGCCAGCGATTCGATGAGCTGTTCAAACTCCAGATGGGCAATCCAGAAGTCAATTACTGGTACATCGGCGCATGCGGACTCGGCGTCGCCATCCTGATCGTCGTTGTCGCAGTTCTCAAGCGAGCAACTGCCCGCAAACAAGCCACCCCCGCAGGTGAGCAAGGCGAATGATTGGTATGCGAAATATTTCAGGCTTGGTGCTGCTGGCTATGCTGCTGCTGGCGAGCATTGCAATGGCGCAGGAAATCGGCGCGGAAGATTCATCGGGCGTGCAGTGCTCCTTTTGCGGCATGATCGATTGTCAGATGGGCTGCAAGGCCGAGAACGTTAACGCCCAAGGCGAAAAGGTCATGGTCATGCCCGGTCTGCCCGACTGGCTGTATTACGGTGGGGTCGCCATCGTGCTGCTAGTCTCGTTCGTCGTCGCCGAATTGGTCGGCCGATCGACGGGACCGTCCACGCGATGGCGTTTCAATCTGCTTCGCTTTAGTCCGATCAAATGGTTTGTCACCCGGCCATACTTTCAGTTTGCACTGCAATTACCGGTCGCGGTAGTTTTCGCTGTGTTGGTTTACATCGGACTTTACGGCCATCAGATTATCAACATCGTCCCGACGATCACATGGACGATCTGGTGGGCTGGGCTGGTCTGCCTCGTAGCCGTCGGTGGAAAGATATGGTGCATGATCTGCCCGTGGGACTTGATCGCCACGATGCTTTCGCGATTGCGTTTCTGGGGGACAGGACCAGGCCCGTTGAACCTCGGGCTAAAATGGCCTAAGTTCCTGCGAAATATCGGGATGGCAATCGTTCTGTTTATCGTGCTGACCTGGCTGGAACTGGGATATCACATTACAAGCAGCCCGCAGTTCACCGCCTACATGGCGATCGGCATTCTCCTGCTGACGGTCGTGCCTGCACTGCTGTTCGAGAAGAAATCCTTTTGTCGCCACGGTTGCTTCGTCGGCCGAATCACAGGTTTGTACGCCACATTCTCCCCTATTGAAGTTCGCGCGACCGACAAGGATGTCTGCAAAACGTGCACAACGCGGGATTGCTACAATGGTAACGACAAGGGCAATCCCTGTCCGACCTCGCTGAGTTTGGCGACGCTGGTAGATAACACGTATTGCCTCAAGTGTTGCGAGTGCGCCAAGAGTTGCCCAAAAGACAACGTATCGGTGAACCTCAGGCCTTTCGCCGCGGACCTGTACGAATATTCCGGTCCTCGTCTGGACGAGGCGATCCTGGCGATTGTTCTGTTATCACTGACGAGCTTTCACGGTTTGACGATGACTCCGCTCTGGGAAAACGTTTCAGCGCCGGGCGGGACAGTCATCGGCTGGATTACCTCGACGATGCACACGGCCAGGCTTACTTCTTTCACGATCGGAATGACCGGAGTGTTGCTCGGACCAATACTGCTCTATCTGCTTGTTTGTGCTATCACGCTGGCGGTGGCAAAAAGGCTGCACGCCTCGGGAAGTTTGACTTCCAAAGCACCGGGATTCTGGAAGATATTCATCCAGTTTTCGTATTCGCTCCTTCCGATTGCCCTGTTCTATCACATAGCCCATAACGGAATGCATCTGTTCATGGAAGGGCAGAATCTTCTGACGCTCATATCCGATCCGCTGGGACGGGGGTGGGATTTGTTCGGAACGGCCGGAATTACATACGCACCGATTCTGGGCAAGGACACTATCTGGATCGTCCAGGTGATTCTCGTGATTATAGGGCATGTGTACGGGATCACAGTTTCGCAACGAACGGCCCAGAAATTGTTCGGGACAGGCCGAACAGCGACGCTGGTGCAGCTGCCATTGCTCGCGTCGATGATCCTGTTTTCATTCGTGTCATTGTGGCTAATGCATCTGGACATGAACATGCGTGGAACACTGATGTGATGACGATGCGCTGCCAAGCCGGCCTGGCTTGCAGCTTCGCCGTGATAACGCAATTCGACTTCGCTCCCTTCGGGGCTGCGCCTCAGGGTCCATGACAGGGCAAGCGGGCGAAGGGATTCGAACCCTCGACGTCCAGCTTGGAAGCCCTTTCACGTTCCACGCAACGCTTGCCACAATCAACCCTTATGTCTCTTGGTGCGAACCAGTGGCCAACTCGGTGACGGAAGGTTGGCAACGTTTGACAACGGTTGTCATTTGCTGGCACGACCCCATTAAGCGTCCGATGAGTATTGAAACTCTACGGGGCAAGAATTCATATGGGAAATGTCGGCTCAATGCTTATGCTAACTACACCAAACAACCCATGAGCAACATTCAGCAGGAGAGCGCAAATGGCCCATCAACTGTTTCGCGTCGGTTTCAGCAGTACTTCGGTTTTTGAATGTCTGGAAACCGATTTCCGACTGGCCGACAAGGTGGACGCCCGGATGATGGTAGTGTCCGACGGAGAAAACACCGCGGTCCTGGCGACCTTTGACTTCCTTTTCCTCTCCCAGGCGATGAATACGAAACTCAAGCAAGCCATAGCGGATGCAATCAATATCCCAGCTGCCTGTGTAGGGGTTTTTGCCACGCAGAATCACTCGGTATGGCTTGGGGACGCGAAAGATCCTGAAACACCGACGAATGTTTTTCTACGAGAGGACAAGATTCTGGCCGCGGCGGGGAGAGGTGCCAAGGCAGCCCTGGCGGACCTGCAGGAAGCGGAGATGGGCTTTTTCAGTGTGAAACCGGAATCCCCCCTGTGTTTCGGTCGGAGAGCTAAGCTGGATGGATTTGGCGCTTTCACGATTTGGTTCGGCTGCAAGAACCCAGACTTTGAACACCCCGATTGCAGCCATGTGATAAAATCTGCCCTCACTTCCCTGGCTAACGGCACTCTCTACCAGAAAAGATTCTATGCGCCGACCGAAGGAATTGAATTCGCTTCCGATGTGCCGGAAGCCCCTATTCCGGTTCCGTCGCCCTTTTATCTTCCCCCGGCAGTGGACCCGTTGCTCCAGGGAATGTTTTTTAGAACCGTTAAAGACAAAAAACCTATCGGCAGTCTTACCCGCCTGGCCGCCCATCCGGACCCCTCGTACGTTTACGGTTCGGACTATCATTCCGGCGATTATCCTGCATACCTGCGGGATAAACTGGAAAAGGAATTCGGCGGCAAAGCCTTATTCCTGACTGGTCCCTGCGGAGATCAAACCCTGGGATACGGACCCAACGGAATAGAAGTCGCTCGGCTTTATGGCGAAAGAATAGCGGATAACGTATTAGCCGCCTTGCCCGCAGTCACTTGGCAGGGAGATTGCCGGGTGGCGGCCTGCTCGCCCCTGGTCAACCTGCAGATAAGAAAGGATTATCCGGAATCCAAGGCCGAAGCCCGGGAAAAGAAAGAACAGCTGGAGGAGAGATTCGCGCGAGCAGTGGCGGATAAGCAGCCCTTAACGGAACTCAAAAGGATTTCCGATCAGTGGGAGAAGTTGGAATGTGCATTACGTGTATATTACGACGGCGGCAAGAAAGTGGACATCACGGGCAAAGCCGGGCAGGAATTTCCCATGACCTTTTTCGCGCTCGGGATTGGGGATAAGGCCATTGCGGGCATCCCCGGCGATTCCATGGCCGGTATCAGTAAGGCCATACGGGACAGCACCCTGGGGGAAAATCTGATAATGGCCGAAGGGGTATTCGGCTGCTTTTGGTATATCCCCAGTAAAGCCGAGCATCATTTGGGCGGTTATGAATCCAATTCCGCGATTTTTTCCGATGAATCCGAGCAGCGGATAGTCGCCGGGTTAAAGAAGGGATTGGAGGAGTTGGGACTGTAAACTGGCGGATGAAAGCATCCTTTTGTAAGCCCTTCTAGGTAAGCCCCGACCGGATATTTCCTGAGGACGAGCAGCCGAGCTCTTCGAGGCGGCGGTGCCATCGCTGTTGGATTTCCTTATTGGCATTGGTTTTGTCGGTCAGGGGGTTGGTGAGTCCGTACCGTTGGTGTTTATGGGCGGCGGTGTTGTGGAATGGCAGCAGTTCAATTCCCTCCAGTTGTGGGTAGGCTTTGCTCAACGCTGCGATACCCCTCAGGTGCGCGTCGGAATCGTTGAGGCCGGGAATCAGCGGACAACGCAGGCGAACGGCCGCCCCGGAGTGCAGAAGATCGCCGAGATTCCGGAGAATCAGCTCATTGGACACGCCGGTCAACTGGCGGTGTTGGGTGGGATCGGTGGCTTTGTAATCGAACAGGAACAGGTCCGTCAGGGGCATGATGCGAGCAAAAGCTTCCGCGGGTGCAAGCCCGGAGGTATCCACGCAAGTATGAATCCCCCGTTCTCTTGAGGCTCGAAGAAGAGCTTCCAGAAAGTCCGGCTGGCTCATCGGCTCGCCGCCGGAAAACGTCACCCCCCCTCCGGAGGCGTCGTAGTAGGTTCGGTCACGCTCGACGATGGCCATGATTTCGCCCACGGAGTATTCCCGCCCGGCCATGCGAAGAGCGTTGTAGCTGCAGACGGCGACACATTGCCCACAGTTCGTGCAGGCACTTCGGTCCAACTCGCGCCGAGAGTTCTCGATGCGATGGACAGACTGCGGGCAAACCTCGACGCATTTCCCGCAGGTGGTGCACCGCTCGGCGAAAAATGCCAGTTGCGGAGCCGGGGTAATCGATTCAGGGTTGTGACACCAGAGGCATCGCAGCGGACAGCCCTTCAAGAAAACCGTTGTGCGAATTCCGGGCCCGTCATGGAAATTGCTTCGCTGGATGTCAAAAACCGTTCCTCGGACCATCGGAACCTTACCTCCATGAGGTTCAATACAGTGTTCTTCGGAAGACCTCTAGCTGGATGTCAAAAACCGTCTCTCGGACCATCGGAACCTTACCTCCACGAGGCTTAATAGAGTGTTCTTCGGAGGATCTCCAATTGGATATCCCGCGGCAAGTCGATGAACCGTTCGCTATACCCGCCGACACGGACGATCAGATTGGTGTACTTCTCCGGCTCCTTCATGGCGGCCTCTAACTCGCCGCGATCGGTGACGGTGATCATCAGTTGCGTTCCGCCGCCGGCGAAGTAGGCCTTCAGCAATGCAGAGATCTTCTCGCGGTGTTCGGTGATGGTGGTCCGACTTAGCTTGAGGTTATGCACCACACCGGCGTGGAGGGCCGGGTCGAGCTTACCCATCGAATTCAGCAGCGCCGTCATGCCGGACTGATCGTATCCCGCGCCGGGTTGATTGCCGTTGGCGATGGGCACACCGGACTGGCGACCGTCGGGCGTGGCTGCGGACGTCTTGCCGAAACTGATCGAATCCCCGTTATTAATGAGAACGATCATGAATGAATCCAGGTCGAATCGCTTGCCGTGTTTGCGGCAGGATTCGCAGATACGCTCGTTGAACCAGAGATTCATGGCATCGGTTTCGGCCTCGTCGTTACCGAACTTAGGATAGGCCAGCAGGTGCCTGCGTAACTCTTCGTGCCCTTCGAAGTTGGCCTTCAAGGCCGAGAGTAATTTCTCCCCCGAGACGATTCGATCTTCGTAGACCGCTTTCTTTATCGCGAGCAGACTGTCCGAAACAGTGCTGGCGCCGAAGGCTTCGCAGGTTCCGCCAAGATATCGCACTCCGCCGGCCAGCAATGGCTTGCCGCGTTCGAGGCAGTCGTCATAGAGCATGCTGAGCAGCGGATAGCACGCATGCTTTCCCGTCTCGTGATAGATGGTCGCCTGCGCTTCAGCGAGCAAGGCGATCTCATTGTCGATCTGCCGCATGACAGCATCGCGAAAATCCTCGAAGGTTGCAAATGCGGTAAACGCACCCAAGGAGAGCCCTCTCGGCTCGTTGAAGAACGGATCGTGCCCATTGAAAAGCGTTGCGTTCATCGCCTTGACAAGGTTGATCCCCGCGTCCGGGGAGCCGACGGATCGGTGATCGAGAATATATTCCCCGCAGCCGTACATGACGTACTGTTCCGCCTCGTTCATGGATACGTCAAAGGCTTTCGCTGCGGCCGGTACGTTGACGTCGTCGTTGTAGAGCATCGGCTGGGTCGAACCCTTGGCGATAACATCCAATGCCTTGTCCCATATACGCGGGTCCATATCCTCCGACCAGCGCAGGGCGATCTGCGGAATCGGATGATTCAGTCGTCCCTGGGCCTCCAGGGCAAGCAAGGCAAAGCGGTCGGCATGTTCGGCGTTCGGTCGGCCTTTGCCTCCGATGATCATCCGGTTGTTGAAATTGTTGCCGCGGGCGAAAATCAATTCAAAGAAGCCGACTGTAATGTCGAGAGCTTTGTCGTCGCTGAGGATTCCCGAATCGAGATCGTGTGCGAGCAGATCCCCGAGATATACGTCCATGCGGCCGTAGTTTTTAGGTAATGCTGCCAGCGAATAGAGCCAAACCAGTTGGAGGCCCTGGTGGTAGCTTTCCGGTGCCTTTTCGACGACATGCGCGCAGCTCTCGGCGATGAGGCTATAACGAGCCGCCAATTCCGGAGAGTCGGTCTGGCGAGCTTTTTCTCGCGCTTCGGCTTCATAGCGGCCGATGGCGTCGGCAAAGATGCCCAGCGTAGCGAGAACGCTATCGTAAAAGGCCAGCGACTCCGGCGCATGACCGGCATCGGCCCGTCGCTGCTGAACTTCCTGCCGAAGTCCGCCGATACCCACGCGAACCAGTTTGCCGTAGTCCGGCACGGGGCCTCCCAAACCGAACATGGGGTAGGAAATCTCTGTCCCGTCGTAGTAGTTGTCCTTCGGCAATCCGCGGCTGAGGCGGTCGGAGAAGGCCCGGCGAGCGTAGTGCCAAGTCGTTCGTCCGTCCCAGAAGTCCAACAGGAATTCGATCTTCTCCCGCAGGGCGCTGGGCGTGTCCGGCTCGTCGAGTTGCTCTCTCAGGCCGTCGAACCAGCAATAGAAGGCACATTCGATCAGGTCGCCATGTTCCGGGTCGATCCCGACGTAGGCTTGGTCCAAGCGGCCGGCTAACCAGTCGCCCTCCACAATCGCCATGAGGCTTGCCGGAATCTGTACACCGAGACACTCAACCTCCCGGACCAACGGAGAATCATGCTCATGTTTGCGGAACGTCTCGGTAAACCGCATCTCGCGATCCACGTGCGCCAGCCGAGGAAGGTCATTACTCTTGCTGACCTCTAGAACGTCCATTTTACTCTTCTCTTCCAAAGTCCCAGACATCGCAGTCTCCTCACGTTCTTCCAATAACCCCAGGCATCCCACGAATTCTTAGGGCAGTATGAGTCACTGGAACTCCTGTCATGATGCCCTGTAAAGTATCGTTTATCAGAGTTGATTTATCAAGAATAAACGACTGCCTCGGCACGCTGCTGACCGACGAGGGATGATGACGGGCAAGGGGCACAAAGCTTTTGATGTTGGTAGAGTTAGCAAAGAATGACGCCAAGAATCAATCCCGATCCATCGGGATCAATCCCTGGCATTAATCCGGCTTCGCTTACAGCTACGCCGTGATAAAGCGGGCGAAGGGATTCGCTTCGTCCTTCGACAAACTCAGGACTCGCGGAACCTCGCTTCGCTCGGTTGCATACCCTCGAATACGTCTTTGCTTGCGGCAAATCCGCCGAGGGTTCGATAGCACTTCCAATTATGAACAAAGCCCACCACAAAGTGGTGGGCCGCGTTCATAAGCGGGCGAAGGGATTCGCTTCGTCCTTCGACAAACTCAGGACTCGCGGAACCTCGCTTCGCTCGGTTGCATACCCTCGAATGCGTCTTTGCCTGCGGCAAATCCGCCGAGGGTTCGATAGCACTTCCAATTATGAACAAAGCCCACCACAAAGTGGTGGGCCGCGTTCATAAGCGGGCGAAGGGATTCGAACCCTCGACGTCCAGCTTGGGAAGCCGATACAGGCCCACATAACCAGTTATGGCAGAACATATTATGACTGGAACAATAAGCACTTACGTCTGTTTGCAGACTGCTCCTGACGCTGCTTTCAGACTGTTTGCTGGACTGTTCTGTGCAAGACTTGTTGCAAGACTCCCCGCGAAACACCCCCGGCGTACCACCTTCCGCTTTGCAAACGGCATCGGTCCATTTATCGCGAAAAAACTGAATGCTGATTTTGAAGCCAAGCTAATAACCCGATGGTTCGTAACGCGCCCCCGCTAGCAATGCCGCCATCTTCCTGATGCGAATGTAGCTGGCCTTTTGAGCATGCCCTCGGCTCTGACTGACGGTATCTCCAGAACCAATGCCCGCCGCGAAGATGTTTTCAATCTGCAAGTTCGACGACATCGACAAGCTCCGGCCTGACTTCGATCGTCATCTGCTTGACGGGGCTCAGCACCTGAGTCTTGGCCTGGAAGGCGCGATTGCCGCTCTCGACGTACTGCTTCCTGCTTCGCTCGTACCATCCTTCCCTCATCACATGGAGAACCGGCGCATGTAGCCGTTGCGAGTCTCGCTTGGCCTTGTACTCGATGTTTGTGTCCTTCAGACGCTTGTCCACTGCCTCAAGAAACTGCAACTCATCATTCGGGCCCACCAGGCCGTTGAACTCAACACGGAGCACGTAGCGAGATGACGGAACATCGGCTTCGGCTTTGAAATGAGCTGCCGCCGCTCCGGTTGCCTGAGAGGCATGCTGGACAGCCTCGATAACCTGGTTAACGCTAAGCTTCTCGCCCGTGATGTTGGTCATACCGCGTCCCTTGCGTAGGAAGATAATCTGGGGCGTCTGGTTGTATCGTCCGACTACCTTAATCACGTCGTTGATGTCATAGCGGTACAGCCCGCCCGTGGTCGTGACGAAGATGTAGTACGCGCCGCCTTCTTCAATATCTCCCACGGTGAGAAAGTCCCAATTCACGGGACGGTCTCGATTGGACTCCAGTTGCTCGACCTCCACGAACTCGAAGAAATTGGCCGCGACAGTCAGAACACCCTGACTACCCTCGTCCGATAATGGAATGGAACCGCGAGCTTCGCTGGAAAGGTAACCCAGATCCCTGGTCGGCACGGGACGCTCCCCGTCCGGGTCGAACCAGCCTGGGAACTTATCGAGATAGTGGCCGACCGTTCCACCCTTCCAGCATCCTATGAGACCCAATCGCGGCCAGTAGTCTCCGGGCCTGAGCACGCCATGGCGGCGGGACCGTGCATCTTCCAGCTGGGCGGCTCGCCTCGGATTCGGGCGCAGTGTTTTTGCCAGGCTCGCACGGATTTCGGGGGCGATCTCCACGGACGTTGACAGCGTTCCGTCGCGGATGTCGGCGATGATATCTTCGGAGAACTCGTCGGCCTTTTGGCACATCTTGAGGACCGTCGAAGGATTGGCGGTTATCAGCAGAGAGATGTCATCCTCCACGGATATCCGCATGATGGTGTAGTACTTCGCCTGGTAATCGCTGATCTCAAAGGCTTCGTATGGGATGGAGTAGCCTGTCTTGACGATTCGGGGCATGGACCTGTATATCTGTCCTGAGGTCGAACCGAAAGGCACGCCCGAGGGGGCGTAACCTTCGACCGCGGGGGATACGAGCGAAACGACTTTCAGATCGAATATGTCCGGGTGATCCTTACGGGCGTGATGCAGCCACGTTCGGAAGGTGTCTTTGTGATCGGCACCGTTGCACGTGGGTGTGACGGGGATAACCTTCGGGTTCCCGGTCGTGCCGCTGGTCTGGGCGAACATGATCGGATCTTCAACGGTGAAAACACCGCTCGCCCCATCCATGCCTCGCTCCATGTCCGAACGGATATCCGAATACGTGATTACAGGTACCTGCCTCTGATAGTCACTGATCGATCTGATCGATGCAAACCCGTATCGCTTGCCGTATTCCGTGCCCTCGTTCTTAC